>ERZ777003.1789-NODE-1789-length-29215-cov-5.744787_pt1 | contig 29215 bp, 17 predicted proteins | sample MGYA00374956_ERZ777003 | MGnify/ENA primary metagenome ERZ777003 (study PRJEB29302, sample SAMN06268252) | bioreactor metagenome | isolation source: Joint BioEnergy Institute, California, USA | place: USA:Joint BioEnergy Institute, California, USA | collected... | reverse complement strand
GGAATGAACCACGGACGATGCCCCAGGGCACCGCCTGGCGTGTTCAGACCACCCCCTGCTCCCGCTGCTTGGCCACGACGCTGGCGGGAGCCACGGTTTCCGCCTCAACCAGCGAAGGTCGATGCGCCGGCAGCCACCCCGACCACGAGGGGAAGCGGCGCAGGAAGTGGAATACCAGGAAACCCGCCGCCAGGCGCCAGACTCCACGGCCGTGCCTGTGCGCGGGCCGCACCGCCCGACAATGTTCCTTCATGAGCACCTCCAGGCGCTGGGCCAGGTGCTGGGTAAATTCGCGGTCGCGTATCGCCACGTTGGCTTCTAGGTTGAGCGACAGACTCAAAGGGTCGAGATTGCTCGATCCCACCGTGCTCCACTCGTCGTCCACCAGTGCCACTTTCCCATGCAGCGGGCGCTGGCAGTACTCGTGGATATGTACACCCTTGTCGAGCAGATAGTCGTAGAGCAATGTGCTGGTGGCACGCACCCAAGGCATGTCGGGCTGGCCCTGCAGGATGAGGTGTACCTGAACGCCCCGCCGCGCCGCCTTGGCAAGTTCTCGCAGCAACCGGTACCCGGGCAGGAAGTATGCGTTCGCAATGATGACTCGCTTTTGCGCCAGGCGGATTGCCATTCGGTAATGCCATTCGATGTCGTTGCGGTGGTAATCGTTGTCGCGCACCAGAAGGGCCACGGTGGCGTCGCCGGCGTATGGTATGCCCGCCGCCGGATCGCGCAAGGGTCGACGCGGCACCCGGCCACGCGCTCCGCGCTCGATCAGGGCGAGCACCGCGTGATGCAGGTCGCCCACGATTGGTCCGCGCAGTTCCACGGCATAGTCCTGCTTCGCTTCTGGTCCGTAGTCCGACAGATGGTCCGCGGCATAGTTGATGCCGCCGATAAAGCCGATCTCACGGTCGACGACCACGATCTTGCGATGCAGCCGCCGGAAAAGGTTGGTACGCATGCCAAACGCGCGTGGTTTGGGATCGAATACCAGCAAACGTATGCCCGCGTCGCGGATGGTCGCTAGGAACTCCTCGGAGAAACCTGGCGAACCGTAGTCGTCCACGGTCACGGTGATGTGCACCCCGCGCCGCGCCGCCGCCACCATCACTCGCAGCAGCTCAAGCCCCACCTTGTCTTCGAAAAGAATGAAGGTTTCAATGAGCACCTCATGCTGGGCTTGCTCGATTGCGCGGAACACGGCCGGAAAAAATTCTTCCCCGTTTTCCAGCAAACGAATCTGATTACCTTCTCTCCACACCGTATACATGCTCATATTGCTACCCTGGCAACGAGAGGCGCGTGATCGGACAGGTGCGACCATGGTCGCCCCGTCAGCACTTGCGCTTTCTCGACATGCAGATTGCGGACGTAAATACGGTCCAGTTTCAAGAGAGGCCAGCGGGCGGGAAAGGTGCGTGGCAGGCTGCCAGCCCGGTTCAGAAAAGCTTCCTTGAGATGCAGGCGCCGGGCCAGATAGGCGTGGGCCCGCCGTCGCCAGTCGTTGAAATCGCCTGCGATCACCAAAGGTGCATCCACAGGCACCTTCCTGTTGACCAGATCGCACATCAGTTCCAACTGCCGCTGCCGATGCGACTCGCGTAAACCCAGGTGAACACAGATCGCATGCACCTGCAACTCCCGTTCGGGAATGTGCATGACACAATGCAGCAGACCGCGCTTCTCCGGCCCTCCCACGGACACATCGCAGTTTTCCGTATGAACGATGGGGAAACGTGAGAGCAGTGCGTTCCCGTGATGCCCATGTGGGTAGACCGCATTGCGGCCATAGGCGTACTGCGTCCAGATAGTATCCGCCAAAAATTCGTACTGGGGGTTATCGGGCCAGTTGGCGTAGTGCGTCGAGTGGTGCTCGTGACTGCCAAGTACTTCCTGCAGGAAGACCAGATCCGCTCCCACCGTGCGTACCGCGGCTCGCAATTCGTGCAGGATGAAGCGGCGGTTGAATACCGTAAAACCCTTGTGCGCATTGAGCGTGATGATCTTCAAGGAAAGCGGCGCCGATGATTCAGTCATGGCGCCGTGTCCAGCAAGGGGCGTTCCTGTCAGTCCTCCTGCTTCATTCGAGCCGCATGCCCACCTTCAACACTACCTGCCAGTGCCTTACCGCGCCATCCGCTATGTGGCCTCGCACTTCCGTCACCTCGAACCAGTCGAGGTTGCGCAGGGTCGCTGATGCGCGCGCCAGTGCATTGCGGACTGCGTCATCGCTCGAAACGGTCGACGACCCGACCAGCTCGATCTTCTTGTAAACGTGTTCGGACATGGCCTGCTCCCTTTTCATGCCTGGTGAAGGAGCACGCTGCTCAGCATTTATTGCGCCCGCTCCGGGCACGCGTCGTGCAAGGCCCCGTCCACCCACCCATCAACGCACACGAGGCAATTTCCATGGTGTACATTCCGCCCATCCGTCACACCGCGGTCGCATCCGACAACCCTACCCGCTCTCCGCACGATCCCGCATCCGATCCGCTCAACAAGACCGGCGCAACCCCACCCCCCCAGAAGCTGCAGGAAGATGCCCGTGCCCAGGGCGACGGGCGCGCCGTGTCCAGTGCCACCCGCAACGCCAACACGCCGCATGCCAACCAGCCAGCCAAGCGAACTGTGCGCGACTGGTCAGTCGAGCACTGGACACCTTAACCCTGCTTTTCGCGGCGGCCTCTGGGACTGCTCCCCGCGTTTCACCCGCCGTGTGGCCGGCAGGCAGGCCGGCGCGCTCTTGACCGTATGGCGGTTAGAATCGGCCCTTTGCCTTGGTTGCCGCCATGTGGTTCAAGAATCTGCACGTCTACCGACTCGATGCTTTCCAACTCGACGCCGCTCAACTCGAAGAGCGGCTTCGATCCCAGGTTTTCAACGCCAGCTCCACCCTGGAGAAGCAGCGGTACGGCTGGATCGCTCCACGCGGCGAAGCCCAGCTGGTGCATGCCGTGGCCGGCCACTACCTCCTCGCGTTCCGCAGCGAGAAGAAGCTGCTGCCAGCCTCCGTGGTCAACCAGGTTGCACGCGAGCGCGCGCTCGATATCGAAACACAGCAGGGTTACAAGCCCGGTCGCAAGCAGATGCGAGAAATCAAGGAAGCCGTCACCGACGAACTGCTGCCGCGCGCGTTCAGCGTCTGGCGTGATACGGCGGCATGGATCGATCCCACCAGGGGGCGGCTGGTCATCGATGCGGCCAGCAGCACACGCTGCGACGAGATCATGCAGTTTCTCAGCAAGGCGCTCGACGGACAGGGCGCGCGCCTGTTGCAGACGCAGGTTTCGCCGACCAGCGCGATGACGGGGTGGCTGGCCGATGACATGGCCCCTGCGGGTTTCAGCATCGATCAGGAAGCTGAACTGCGCTCGCCCACCCAGAGCAAGGCCACCGTGCGCTACGTACGCCACACCGTCGAGGCGGACGACGTGCGGCGTCACATTGAGCGCGGCAAACTGTGCACCCGCCTGGCGCTCACCTGGGCCGACCGCGTATCGTTCGTGCTGACCGAAACCCTCGCCATCAAGCGCGTGACGCCCCTCGATGTCATCCAGGAGAACACCGACGTTGCGGCCGGCGACGAGGCCGAACGCTTCGACAACGAGTTCACTCTCATGACCGGCGAACTCAGCCAGATGATCGACGCCCTCGTCGACGTGCTGGGCGGAGAGAAGAAGGCCGCGCCCTGATACCGGTCTTGTGCCCAGGGCCCACCTCGACCCGCGTCGCTGACGATTGGCGTGGCTTGCGGAAATTGTTATTCTCATTAAATAATTTTCGTGCCCGACAGAACGGAAGGACGTCGCATGACAATCAAGCAAGGGGATGAGCTCTGGGCACCCAGTGCCGAGCAGATACGGGAAAGCCGCCTGTTCCACTTCATGAACTGGCTGGAGGAAACACGCGGACTGAAGTTCGACGACTACTACGCCTTGTGGCGGTGGTCCATCGACGATCTCGACGCGTTCTGGATGGCCATCTGGGAGTACTTCGACATCCTCGCCGATGGCGATCCGCATCCGGTCCTGGCGAACGCCAGCATGCCGGGCGCGCAGTGGTTTCCCAACACCCGGCTCAATTACGCCGAGCACATCTTCCGCAACAAGACGGCCGACCGCCCTGCGGTCATCGCTCGTGGCGAGAACCGCCCCGTGCGTACCGTCTCTTGGGACGAACTCGAACAGCAGGTGGGCGCTCTGGCCGCAAGCTTGCGCGCCATGGGCGTGCAAGCTGGCGACCGTGTCGTCTCCTACATGCCGAACATTCCGGAAACGCTCATTGCGTTCCTGGCATGCGCCAGCATCGGCGCCATCTGGTCCAGCTGCTCGCCCGAAATGGGCGTGTCGGTCGTGCTTGACCGGTTCACGCAGATCCAGCCCAAGGTGCTGTTTGCCGTCGACAGCTATGTCTACAACGGGAAGCTGTTCGACCGCTCCGCCCTTGTCAGCGACATCCTGCAGGCTCTTCCCACCATCGAGCAGGTCATTCATGTCGCCGGCCCCGCCGAGCGTGCTGATGAGCCCGCCTGGCGCAACTACCGCACCTGGGAATCCGTCACGCGCAAACCGGCGCCACTCAGCTTCAACCGGGTTCCGTTCGACCACCCCCTCTGGATCGTCTACTCATCGGGCACTACCGGGCTGCCCAAGGCCATGGTGCACGGACACGGCGGCATCGTCATCACCCATCTCAAGACCGACGCGCTCCAGCACGACGTCCGGCCCGGCGACCGCTTCATGTTCCTCGGCAGCACTGGCTGGATCGTCTGGAACCTGATGATCGGCAGCCTGCTCACCGGTGCCACCGTAGTGCTCTCCGACGGCAACCCCGCCTACCCCGACGCCCAGACCCTCTGGAATTTCATCGACAACTACGCCATCACGCATTTCGGCTGCGGCGCAGCCTTCCTCATCCAGAACATGAAGGAGGGCGTCAGGCCGCAACGTGAATTCCAGGCGCTGCGCACCATCAATTCCACCGGGTCGCCGCTCCCCATCGACGCCTACGTCTGGACCTACGAGAACGTCAAGCGCGACCTCTGGCTGGCCTCCATCAGTGGCGGTACCGACATCGCATCAGGGTTCGTCGCCTGCGCCCCCACCCTGCCGGTACACGCGGGCGAACTGCAGTGCCCCGAGCTTGGCGTGGCGGTCTATGCCTTCAACGAGGCCGGCCAGCCGGTGGTCGATGAAGTCGGTGAGCTGGTGGTAACCAGACCCATGCCGTCCATGCCGCTGTACTTCTGGGGCGACACGGACAACAAACGCTACCTGGAAAGCTACTTCGAAGAATTCCCGGGCAAGTGGCGGCATGGCGACTGGATACGCTTCACGCCACGTGGCACTGCCGTCATCTACGGACGTTCCGACACCACCATCAACCGCCACGGTATCCGCATGGGTACTGCCGAAATCTATCGTGTGGTGGAGGAAATGCCCGAGGTGAAGGACAGCCTGGTCGTCGACCTGGAATATCTCGGCAGGCCCTCATTCATGCCATTGTTCGTCGTGCTGGCTCCTGGCCAGGAGCTCACGCCCGAGCTGAAGAACCGCATCAAGAACCAGATTCGCCAGCACGCCTCGGCGCGACACGTGCCCAACGAGGTCTACGCCGTGCCCGAAATTCCGCGCACGCTTACCGGCAAGAAGATGGAATTGCCGGTGCGCAAGCTGTTGCTGGGGGCCGACCCTGACAAGGTCGCTAGTCGCGATGCCATGGCCAATCCCGACAGCATCCAGTACTTCATCGATTTCTACGCTAAACTCGAAGAACACATGGCCGCTGCCGGCGCCTGATTCAGCCGCTCCTCGTCATTGCCCATGACCCGCTCCGCCACGGGCAGCCCATCCTGCCGGGCGGTGCCTTTCCCCCGGGGCTTTCCCTTACGCCCCGGGCCTATTGCCCCAATCCGGCCGGCGCGCCCGCCACAGCAGTCGCGCTGCGTTTCCAGGTGAAGGCCGGCACCTGTTGCACCGATCTGCTACAGTTGCGTTCCCGAATGGTGCACCGTACGCACCCAACCTGTGAGCTGCCTGGTCGCGCCAGGCTTCCGTCCGCCCCTCCTCCACCGTGGTTTTCGTGCCGGGCACGAAAATCGCTAGTTCCCACGACAACAGCATGACTTCGTCAGCCTGGCATCCACCGGCCGGCTGGCACAGGTGCCTCTCTGTAGCTCCGCCTCCGCGCGGCCTCCGTTCTTCCACCGGGAAGTGGCGCCTTCACCCGGACTGCGGCTCTTCCGAATTGCGTCTGAACCATATATCCATAAGCAGGAGGCGATATCTTGTTACTCAATATTCTTGTTGTCAGCTCGGAGGCCGTTCCGCTGGCGAAAACCGGTGGCCTTGGCGATGCCATCAGCGGCATGGCGCACGCGCTGCATGACGCAGGTGTCGCTGTTTCACTGCTGCTGCCCGCCTACCGCTCCACCTTGCGACACGTCACCCACTTGCGCACGGTCGGCATCCTCGACGATCTGCCCGGTGGCACCGCCCAATTGCTGGCAGGCCGTATCGTCAAGACCGGCGTTCCCGTGATTCTGCTGCGCAATGATACCCTGTACGACCGCGACGGCAGCCTGTATCTGGATGCCCACGGCAAGGAATATCCGGACAACGGCATTCGTTTTGCCGCCCTGTCGCACGCTGCGGTGCGTATTGCGGAAGGCCGCACCACGCTGCCGGTGCCCCATGTGGTGCATGCCAACGACTGGCATGCGGGCCTGGTGCCCATGCTCATGCACGCGCGAGGCGTAACGAATGTGCGCAGCGTGCTCACCATCCACAATCTGGCCTTCCAGGGCATTTTCCCGATGGAGCAGGCAGAATCTCTGGGCATTCCTCTGGAATACCGTGGTGCTGATGCAGCCGAGTACTGGGGGCAGCTGAACTTCCTGAAGGCGGGCCTGCTCTTTGCCGACCGCATCACCACCGTAAGCCATCAGTACGCCACCGAGATCCTCACCCCCCGGTTCGGCATGGGGCTGGAGGGCGTGCTTTCCAGCCGGAAGGCCCGGCTATCGCCTACACCCAACGGCATCGATCCGCAGGTGTGGAACCCGTCCAACGATGCGTACCTGCCGGATGTGTACTCGGTTGCCGATCTCGCCGGCAAGGCATCGTGCAAGCGGGCACTGCAGGAAGACGTCGGTCTCATTGCCAACCCGAACGCGACGGTAATGGTGTCGTGCAGCCGACTCACCAGCCAGAAAATGGGCGATGTAGCGGCCCAGGCCATACCGCGCGCGTTGGCGGCTCATCCGGACCTGCAGGTTGCCGTGCTGGGGTGTGGCGATCGCGGCATCGAGGACGCCATGCGCGAGGTTGCCCGTCAGTTCCCTGGCCGCATGGCAGTGCACATCGGCTATGACGAGCGCCGCGCCCACCTGCTCTATGCCGGCGGAGACATCCTGTTGCATGGAAGCCGATTCGAGCCGTTCGGACTGGCACCGGTGTACGCCATGGTCTACGCCACCCTCCCCATTTGCTCGCGAGTGGGAGGCATGGTCGATACGGTCAGCGATCCGGGGCCCCAGGCAGGTCCGAATGCCATGGAACACGCGACTGGCATCCTGTTCGACGGCGAGACAATGGAAGACATGCTCGCGGCGATCGACCGGACCATGGCGCTGCGCAAGCACCCGCAACTTTGGTGGAGCATGCAGCGCAATGGCATGCTGAGCCGGTTCAACTGGGAAACATCGGCTCACCGCTACCTCGATCTGTATGCACAAATGGTGGATGCACACGTCACCGTGCCGCGTCCATTCAAGTCCATGATCGCCCCCGTGGCCAGCCCGCCCGTCAAACCCGCGGTCAACGCGGACCTGTGGTCGGTCACCCAGCGCCGCGACAAGAAGTTGGGTACGGGCTTGCTGCGTGCGCGACCGGCGCCTTCACTCTGAACCGGCGGCACAGGCGAATCGTGGACGCGTGCAATGCACGTGTTTCAACCGGTCAACGCGCCATGAATAACCGTCGACCCGGACTTACCCGGCTGTGTTACGTTGATCCACGACAACTGCCCGCGCCCGACTGGCGCTCCTGGGCAGCACGCGCTGCCAGCGCAGGTTTCACCCATCTGGTTTGCGGACCCTTGTGGCGAGGCGCCGCACGCGACCCTTTCCTGGTCGACGACCCGTTTCAGCTGGACCCCGCCCCCGGCTGGCCGGCAGCGCTGACACTCGACGACGCCGTCGCCAGCGCCTGCTCAGCCTGCAGCGAACATCGGCTTGAGCTCTGGATGGACATTTGCGTCTGCCAGGCAACCGCCGATGGCGCACTGGCGCGCGACCATCCGCACTGGTGGCACCACCCTCAAAACGGGCTGGCGGCGCTCGACCCCCGGCTCTCGGACCACGACCGTGCTTGCTGCCGCCTGCGAACCGACGCGATTGGCAACGATTATCTCGACTTCTGGCGTGAGCGCCTGCGACACTGGCTGGAGCTGGGCGTCACGGGTTTTCGTGTGGTACACCCGCAGCATCTCGGTGCCGACGCCTGGCGTGCGCTGCTCGACCCGCTACGCGCTTCGCACCCCGACTCCCAGTGGACCGCATGGACCCCGGGCATTGGCTACCATCACTTCTCCGGGCTTGGCGCCGGCGGCTTTACCGCCGGGTACGCCTCACTGCCCTGGTGGAACCTGCGCGATCCATGGTTCGTGCAGGAGTTCCGGCAACTGCAGCTTGCCCTGGGACAGGTATACATGGCCGTCATCGCGCCGGAAGACCCCACGCTGTGCAATTCCTCCGACGTCGCGGTGCAGCAGCGCCTGTGGTGCGCAGCATGTATCGGAGATGCCCTGCTGGCTACCTTGCCGGCGCCGGATCACCCGCAGGCGGGTGAACTGGTGGCACAGATCGCGGCGGCCAATACATGCACGGCTGGGCACCCGGCAGGCGGAGGTCCATTGCAACAGCTGACGGGCGACGCTGCGCCGTTCACCGCGCTCCAACGCACGCATGGCGACCGGGGCTGCCTCGTACTGCTCAATCCGTCCCCTGTTGCACCGGTTCCGCTCGACTGGCAGATGGTGCGCACCCGACTATCCGGATTCGTCGTCGATGGCAGGTCGATGCAGCTACGTGCCCCGGTCGTGCCGCCGCCCATAGACGTCGCGCCGACCCTGGACAGGCAAGCGCCGCTCCCACGCGATGCGCTGGCCGGATCCGGCCCGCCAGACGTTCCGGCACTGGTCCGGCCTCTCGGCCCCACGCTGCCCGACCACCTCCCCGCTGGGGGCAGCGCGAGCGCCCCTTTGGTGGCGCCTGAACCGGTCATCACCCACAAGCGCAAACGCAACCGCACACTGCAAACCGAAGCGCTGGCTGCTGCCCTGCAAGCACCCCGGATCGTCATCCAGGACCTCTCGCCTTCCACGCCCGACCCCACCCATTGCATCAAGCGCATTGCCGGCGAGCCCCTGACCGTGCGCGCCAACGTCTTCATGGATGGCCATGACGTCTTGCGCGTGTTCCTGCTCTGGCGTGCCGTCGATGAGATTGGATGGCATGCGGTGGAAATGAAGGCTCTTGGCAACGACGCCTGGGAAGCGACATGCATACCGGAACGCATCGGCCTGCATGAGTACACCATACGCGCGTGGCGCGATGCTTTTGGCAGTTTTCGCGCGGGTCTGGCCAAGAAAGTGGAGGCTGGAGTCGACGTGAGCCTGGACGTGCGCGAGGGGCAGGCTTTGCTCGCCCGGTGTGGCGTGCCCGATGCCGACACCTATGACTGCGAACGGCTGCTGTCGCCCGACACCCTGCACTTTGCCCAAGGCGCCGAACTGCACGAGTTCGAGACCACACTCGAGCCGCCGCAAGCCCTGATGGTTGAACGTCGTGCGGCCCGCTTCGCCAGCTGGTACGAAATGTTTCCCCGCTCGCAAAGCGGTGACGCCGCCCGCCACGGAACATTTCGTGACGTCATCTTCCGCCTGCCCTACGTTCGCGACATGGGTTTTGACGTGCTGTACCTCCCACCCATTCACCCGATCGGAAGCAGCCATCGCAAGGGGCGCAACAACAGCCTTCAGGCCGGGCCGGATGATCCGGGCAGCCCATATGCCATCGGTGCGATCGAGGGTGGGCATGATGCCGTTCACCCACAGCTAGGCACCCTGGATGACTTCAGGGACTTGCTGGCCGCAGCGCGCCGCATGGGTATCGAGATCGCGCTGGATTTTGCCATACAGTGCTCGCCCGATCACCCGTGGCTGCAAACCCACCCCGAATGGTTTTCCTGGCGGGCCGACGGCTCGCTGCACTATGCCGAGAACCCGCCGAAGAAATACGAAGACATCGTCAACCTCGAGTTCTATAACGCTGACGAACTGGCTCGCACGCCAGAACGGCGCACGCACACCATGGCACTGTGGTTCGCGCTGCGCGACGTCGTGCTCCACTGGGCCGCACTTGGTGTACGGACATTTCGGGTAGATAACCCCCACACGAAACCGCTGCCATTCTGGCAATGGCTGATTCGCGAGGTACAGGGTCAGTATCCGGACACGATCTTCCTGTCGGAAGCTTTCACGCGCCCCAGCATGATGTATCGTCTTGCCCGTGTCGGTTTTTCGCAGTCGTACACCTACTTCACCTGGCGCACCTCGAAACAGGAACTGACCGACTACCTGAACGAGGTCGGGAATGCGCCGGTAGCCGATTTCTTCCGGCCGCACTTCTTCGTAAACACTCCGGACATCAATCCCCGGTTCCTCCAGACCTCGGGGCGGCCAGGGTTCCTGATCCGTGCGGCACTGGCCGCCACCATGTCGGGGCTGTGGGGCATGTACAGCGGGTTCGAGCTGTGCGAAGCCACCCCGCTGCCGGGTCGCGAGGAATACCTGGATTCGGAGAAATACGAAATCAAGGCGTGGGACTGGGACCGCCCCGGCAACATACGGCATGAGATCGCCCGGCTCAACCAGCTTCGGCTGGACAACCCTGCGCTGCACACGCATCGAGGCATCGCCTTCCATCCAGCGCATCACGAGCAAATTCTGTTCTACTCGAAAGCCACATCCGAACTCGACAACGTGCTGCTGATCGCGGTGAACCTGGATCCTTTCCATGGCCATGACGCGACCATCGAACTGCCCATGTGGATGCTGGGCCTGCCCGACGACGGCGTGCTGCACTGTGAGGACCTGGTCCATGGGTACCGCTTCGACTGGCATGGAAAGTACCAGACAATTCACCTGGACCCCGATCAACCCTATTCCATCTGGCGGGTCCGCGCCAACACATGAACATGAGCCGGCCTGAAGGTGCACACATGAAGAACAATGCCAGATCGGCGGTCAATGCTCCGAACCGGGATGATCCGCTCTGGTACAAGGACGCGGTTATCTATCAGTTACACGTGAAATCGTTCTTCGACTCGAACAACGACGGTGTCGGCGATTTTCCGGGACTGCTGCAAAAGCTCGACTACATCGCCGAACTGGGTGTAGACACCATCTGGCTGCTGCCGTTTTATCCGTCACCACGCCGTGACGACGGCTACGACATTGCCGACTACCGTGGCGTCCATCCCGACTACGGAACGCTGGCCGACGCCCGGCGCTTTGTGCGCGCGGCCCATGCACGTGGTCTGCGCGTGATTACCGAACTGGTGGTAAACCACACATCCGACCAGCACCCCTGGTTCCAGCGCGCCCGCCGCTCCCGGCCTGGGTCGAAATACCGCAACTATTACGTCTGGTCAGACAACGACCAGAAGTACCGCGACACCCGGATCATTTTCCTCGATACGGAAAAATCCAACTGGACCTGGGATGCCGAAGCCCAGGCGTATTTCTGGCACCGCTTCTATTCGCACCAGCCCGATCTCAATTACGACAACCCCCAGGTACTGAAAGAAATCCTGGCGGTGATGCACTACTGGATGGAGACAGGCATCGACGGGTTGCGTCTGGATGCGGTGCCCTACTTGGTCGAACGCGAAGGCACGATCAACGAGAACCTGCCTGAAACACACGCGGTGCTCAAGGCGATCCGGGCTGATCTCGACCGCTCGTTCGCCAACAGGGTGCTGCTTGCCGAGGCCAACCAATGGCCTGAGGATGCGCAGGAATACTTTGGCAACGGCGACGAGTGCCACATGGCCTTTCACTTTCCGCTCATGCCGCGCATGTACATGGCCATTGCGCGCGAGGACCGCTTTCCCATTACCGACATCCTGCGCCAGACCCCCGACATTCCGGAAACCTGCCAATGGGCGGTGTTCCTGCGCAACCACGACGAGCTCACGCTGGAAATGGTGACCAGCAGCGAGCGCGATTACCTCTGGGAAACCTATGCCAAGGAGCAGCGTGCGCGCCTCAATCTGGGCATCCGGCGCCGGCTCGCACCCCTGCTGGAACGCGACCGTCGCCGCATCGAACTCATGAACAGTCTCCTGCTGTCGATGCCCGGCACGCCCGTCATCTATTACGGCGACGAGATCGGCATGGGCGACAACATCCACCTGGGCGACCGCGACGGCGTGCGTACACCCATGCAATGGTCGCCAGACCGTAATGGCGGATTCTCGCGTGCCGACCGCGAACGGCTGGTTCTCCCTCCCATCCTCGGCGGGCTCTATGGCTATGAATCAGTGAACGTGGAATCGCAGCAGCGCGATCCCCACTCGTTGCTGAACTGGATGCGCCGCATGCTGGCAGTAAGACGCCAGCAGCGCGTGCTGGGCCGGGGTACGCTGCAGTTCCTGTACCCAGGCAACCGGAAGATCCTGGCCTATCTGCGCAGCCATGAGGGCACCGACATCCTGTGCGTGGCCAACCTCTCGCACGCCACCCAGGCAGTGGAACTTGAGCTCTCCGCGTTCAGTTCGCGGGTGCCGGTGGAAATGCTGGGCGGCACGCCGTTTCCCACCATCGGCGAACTGCCGTACCTGCTGACACTCCCGCCTTACGGATTTTACTGGTTCGATCTGCGTACCGATGCAGCACCCCCGGCCTGGCATGCGACGCCTCATGAGCAGATGCAGGAACTCAATACCCTGGTGCTCAAGGGGCGCACGGGCTACCAGCTCACCGAGAACTCGCTGCGCTCGTTGCAGCGCGACGTCCTGCCCACGTGGCTACGACTGCGACGCTGGTTCGCAGGCAAGAATTTGCGCATACAAAAAGCAGAAGTACGCTACGCCGTCAGGCTGCCGGGCCATGGCGAGAACTACCTCGCAGAAGTGTCGGTCGAAACCAACTCGGGTACGCAGTGCTACGCAGTACCCGTGGCACTCATCTGGGACGAGAACCTGCAAGGTGCACCCCAGCAACTGGCACTGGCGCGCGTGCGTCGCGCGGCCAATCCGGGCATGCTCACCGACGCCTTTGTCATGCCAGGCTTCATTCGCGCAGTGATCGATCATCTGCGCAACGGGTCGGAGATACCGGTCAGCTTCGGCGCCACACGAGGCAAAGTCCGTTTCGTTCCGCAGCCGGGGCTGGACAATCTGGAACTCGGCCCGGAAAGCGAACTCGAATGGCTTGGCGGCGAGCAGTCGAACAGCTCCGTCATCGTCGGCTACCGCGCCGTGCTCAAGCAGATCCGGCGCGTCGCTGAAGGCGTGAACCCCGAAGCGGAAATGACGGGTTATCTCACCACGCACGGCTACCAGAACACGCCAGCATTGCTGGGAGAGGTGCTGTTCGAGCATGACGGCGGTGACAGCCATACGCTCATGCTGCTGCACGCGTACATATCAAACCAGGGCAACGCGTGGGACTGGACGCTTGAATACCTGCGCCGCACCCTGGATGAAATCGCCCTCACCGGCGAGCCTGCCGACCGTTACGACGATCTGCTGGCCAGCTATAACGCCATCGCCGCCATCATGGGGCGCCGGCTGGCCGAACTGCATGCGGTACTCGCGCGCGACACCGAAGACCCCGCCTTCAAGCCCCGGGTTCCCGATGGCCGTTCCGCAAGAGCGCGTGCGTCCGCGGTATCCGCCATGTTCAACCAGGCGCTACAGGCGCTCGAGCGCCATGCCTGGGAGACCGAGGCAAAACGGGGGCGCGCAGCGGCGCTGCGCGCTCTGGAGCCTGCAATAGTCGAACGCATCCAGAAGCTCGCGACCATGCGGGGCGGGCTGCTCATCCGCACCCACGGCGACCTGCACCTGGGCCAGATCCTGATTGCGCAAAGCGACGCCTACATCATCGACTTCGAGGGCGAGCCGGTGCGGTCGATGCAGGAGCGCCGCGCACGTTCGACCGCCATGCGCGACGTAGCAGGCATGCTGCGCTCGTTCGACTACGCAGCCGCTGCGGTGGTGGCTGAACAGGAAGCGCTCGCCCATCCGGATACCGGGGCCGGCGTCGACCCCCAGGGCACCGTCAGGCAGAATCGCGAAGCGCTGTTGCAGCGTTTCCGCGAATCGGCCACCGCTTCCTTCCTCGACAGTTATCGCTCGACAGCAGCCGACCTGGGCGGTACCTGGCTGGCCGACGATGGCGGAGCAGCCGATCTTGAACTCGCCCTCCTGGAGAAGGCCGCCTACGAGGCGTGTTACGAAGCCGCCAATCGCCCACGCTGGATCGACATTCCCCTGCGCGGACTGGCCGACATCGCCACACGTCTGGCCAACCCGCCTGCCGACCGTCAGGCAGGAGGACCGGCATGAGCGAGCCCGCGCTGTCCAACCCGTTGCTTGAACGCGCCATCGATGCGCTGGCCTATGCGCGCCATGGCGACCCCTTCTCGGTACTGGGGCTGCATCGGGTGCGCGGTGGCTGGTATGTGCGCGCGTTTCTGCCGGGCGCACTCGCGGCGAACGTGGTGGCAGACGATGGCAGCGTTACCGAACTGCATCATTTTCGGGCGGGATTCTTCGAAGGGCGCGCCGATGCTGCAGTCAAGGGCTACTACCTGCGCATCCAGTGGCCTGGAGGCACGCAGGTGACGGAAGATCCCTATGCCTTCGGTACCCTGCTCAGCGAAGACGACCTGAACCGCATCATCGACGGAACGCATCCTGGCCTGGCCGACTGCCTGGGCGCCCATGTCACGCGCATCAACGGCTGCACCGGCGTGCGTTTTGCCGTGTGGGCCCCGAATGCACAGCGTGTGTCGGTGGTAGGGGATTTCAATACCTGGGATGGTCGCCGCCACCCCATGCGGCTGCGCTACGCGGCAGGCGTATGGGAAATCTTCATACCACGCATCGGTGCAGGTGAACGGTACAAATACGAGATCGTGGGAGCCGACGGCCAGGTAGGCGCGCAGCGCGCCGACCCTATGGCACGCCAGACCGAGCTGCCGCCCGCCACTGCTTCCATCGTACCCGACCCTGAGCCGTTCACATTCACCGACGAGCACTGGATGCACGGGCGCGCCGAGCGTCAACAGTACGATGCCCCCATCTCGATCTACGAACTGCATTCCGCTTCGTGGCACCGTCACCCCGATGGCTCGCTGCTGTCGTGGCGCGAGCTGGCCGAGCGGCTCATTCCTTATGTGCAGGAAATGGGCTTCACCCATGTGGAGCTGCTGCCCATCATGGAACACCCGTTCGGCGGATCGTGGGGCTATCAGCCCCTTGGCATGTTTGCCCCTACGGCGCGCCACGGCAGGCCCGCCGACTTTGCCTGGTTCGTGAACGAGTGCCACAACGCGGGTATCGGGGTCATTCTCGACTGGGTGCCGGCACACTTTCCCTCGGATGCCCATGGCCTGGCGCGCTTTGATGGAACGGCTCTGTATGAACATGAAGATCCCCGGGAAGGCCATCACCCCGACTGGAACACCCTGATTTACAACCTGGGCCGCAACGAAGTAGTGAACTTCCTGATTGCCAGCGCCCAGGAATGGCTTGGACGCTACCATGTGGACGGGCTGAGGGTAGATGCCGTTGCGTCCATGCTGTATCGCGACTACAGCCGCGCGCCCGACCAGTGGATACCCAACATCCACGGCGGACGGGAAAACCTGGAGGCGATCGCGTTCCTGCGTGAGCTCACTCTGGCCGTACGCGAGCAGTTCCCTGGCGCCATCACCATCGCCGAAGAGTCGACTGCCTGGCCCGGTGTGACCGCGCAAGTGCATGAAGGCGGTCTCGGTTTCCACTACAAGTGGAACATGGGCTGGATGCACGATACCCTGCACTACATGGCGCATGATCCTCTCTACCGTGCCCATCACCACCACAACATGACCTTCGGGCTGGTGTACGCGTGGTCCGAACACTTCGTCCTTCCCTTGTCGCACGACGAGGTCGTCCATGGCAAGGGCTCGCTGATCGGAAGGATGCCCGGCGACGAATGGCAGCGCTTTGCCAATCTGCGGGCCTATCTCGGCTTCATGTGGACGCACCCGGGCAAGAAACTCCTCTTCATGGGCGGAGAGATTGCGCAGTTCAGGGAATGGAACCACGACAGCGAGATCGACTGGAACCTGCTCGACACGCCCACCCATCGCGGCATGCAACGCCTCGTGAAAGACCTGAACCACCTGATGCGCGCGTTGCCAGCACTGCACCAGCGCGACTCGTCACCCGACGGATTCGCATGGGTGGTGGGTGACGACCATGAGCACAGCGCCCTTGCGTTCCTGCGCAAAAGCAACCACGATACGGTGCTCGCGGTATGCAACCTCACGCCTGTGCCGCGCCAGGACTATCGTGTCGGCGTACCCCTGCCCGGCGTCTGGAAGGAAGTACTCAACACCGACTCCGCGCTGTATGGAGGAAGCAACATGGGCAATGCCGGCCAGGCTCATGCCGACCCCACCCCCTTGCATGGCTACCCCTGCTCCATGAACCTGGTCTTGCCCCCTCTTGCGACCTTGATCTTCCACGCGAGGCATGAATGATATTCGCAACATTACCCGACCGCCTCGATCCCGGTGCACCATACCCGCTTGGCGCGACGTATGACGGCCTGGGCGTGAACTTCGCCGTCTTCTCGGCGAATGCCAGCCGCATCGACCTGTGCATCTTCGACCCGAACGGCCGCAAGGAACTGGTGCGCCTGCCACTGCCTGAATGTACCGACGAAGTCTGGCACGGCTACCTTCCGGATGCCAGTCCGGGCCTGATCTACGGGTACCGGGCGCACGGGCCGTACGATCCGCGCCACGGACACCGGTTCAACCCCAACAAGCTCCTGCTCGATCCCTATGCGCGTCAGCTGGTTGGTGCGCCGCGCTGGTCAGATGCCCTCTTCAGCTACCGTGTGAACCACGCACGGGCCGACCTCGCCATGGATCGCCGCGACAGCGCGCCGGCCATGCCCAAGGCCGTCGTGGTGGAAGACATACCCAGCTTCGACAACGACGTGCGCCCCAATCACCCCTGGAACCAGACATTCATCTACGAGGCCCACATCCGGGGCCTGAGCATGCAGCGTGACGACCTGCGCCCGAACATCCGCGGAACCTTCGCTGCGCTGGCCGACCGCCGCTTCATCGATCATCTGCATCGCATCGGCGTGACCGCGGTAGAACTGCTGCCGGTGCACGCCTACCTGCAGGACCGCTTCCTGGTCGAACGAGGCCTGCGCAATTACTGGGGCTACAGCACGCTGTCGTTTTTTGCCCCCGAACCCGCCTACCTGGCCACCGACCAGCTGAATGAAATCCGCATGGCGGTACGGCGCCTGCACGCGGCCGGCATCGAGGTCATTCTCGACGTAGTCTTCAATCACACCTGCGAAGGCAACGAGATGGGACCGACTTTTTCCTGGAAAGGTCTTGACAATGCCAGCTATTACAGACTGGTGCCCGGCGACGAGCGCTACTACCTCGACTACACGGGCTGCGGCAACACGCTGAACCTGTCGCATCCGCGCGTGCTGCAGATGGTGGCGGATTCCTTGCGCTACTGGGCCCAGGCGTTCCACATCGATGGCTACCGTTTCGACCTGGGTGTTTCGCTTGGTCGGGAAGGCCCGGGGTTCGACCCCGGATCGGGGTTCTTCGACGCGCTGCTCCAGGATCCCGAACTGTCGCGCCTGAAGATCATTTCCGAACCCTGGGACCTGGGGCCGGACGGTTACCAGCTTGGCAACCATCCCCCCGGCATTGCCGAGTGGAACGACAGGTTCCGCGACACCACGCGCCGGTTCTGGAAGGGCGACACCGGCCTGCTGGGCGAACTGGCCGGGCGCATGAGCGGCTCTCCCGACCTGTTCGATCGGCGGCATCGCAGGCCGTGGGCGTCGATCAACTTCATTTGCGCGCATGACGGTTTCAGCCTGCGCGACCTGGTCAGCTATAACGAGAAGCACAACGACGCCAATGGCGAGGAGAACCGCGACGGCCATAGCGACAACGCCAGCTACAACTGGGGCGTGGAAGGCGATACCGACAATACCGATATCCTGGCGCTGCGCGCGCGGGTACAGCGGGCCATGCTATCGACCCTGCTGCTGTCCACCGGCACCCCGATGCTGCTGGCGGGCGACGAGTTCGGCAACACCCAGTATGGCAACAACAATGCCTATTGCCAGGACAATCCGATTTCCTGGCTCGACTGGCGCGACGCCAGCAGGGAACCGGGCGCCGCCCTGCTGCGCTTCGTGGAGCAGCTCTCGGCGTTGCGCCATGCTCACCCATCACTGCGTGGAACCCGCTACCTGGCGGGCGATACGTTGGTGACCCCCGAGATCAGCCGGGTCGCCTGGTTTCATTGCGACGGTACGCCCATGGAACCGGCCCACTGGGACGATCCCGCAAGCAGCAGCGTCATGCTGCGCCGTGCAGTACACGACTCCGATGGCGCAATCGACCTGACCCTGGTAGCGATCAACGGCTCCGACAGTGCCATCGAATTCCGGCTGCCGCCCGGCCTGGGTACATGGCAGCCGGTGCTCGACAGCGGTACACCCGATGCATTGCCAGCCATCGACAGTGACGGGCAGGTCACGATCGGGGCACGCAGCGTCGTGCTGTTCGTGTCCACCGGGATGACGCCGGCAGTAGCGCCCGACGGTGCTGGCGAGCCTGATGTGACAGCCCATGCAGCAGACCCCGGTGAGGAGACAGACACATGGTTTCCTACCGACTGAATTCATATCAGTTTGCGTTCGGCCCGCTCACGCCCAATCCGCACTTCACCCGGTTTCGCCTGTGGGCCCCCGGCGCCCGCCACGGAGTATGCCTGCAGATCAACCAGGATGACCCCGTCAGCATGGACCCGCTGTCGGACGGCTGGTATGAGTTCGATTGCGACTGCGGGCCTGGCACCCGCTATCGATTCGGCGTCGGCGACCTGTGGGTGCCCGACCCCGCGTCGCGCCAGCAGGATGGCGACGTCCATGGCTACAGTGTCGTCACCGATCCCTACCGCTACCAGTGGCGCCATCCCGGCTGGCGCGGACGTCCCTGGCACGAGGCTGTCGTGTACGAACTGCATCCGGGCCTGCTGGGCGGGTTCCCCGGAGTTGCCCGCCACCTGCCGCACCTGGCCGATATTGGCGTCACCGCCATCGAATTGATGCCCATTGCGGAGTTCCCCGGCTCGCGCAACTGGGGCTATGACGGCGTACTACCGTTTGCTCCCGACTCCGCCTACGGCACCCCCGACGAGCTGAAGGCGCTCATCGACGAGGCCCATGGCCTTGGAATGATGGTGCTGCTGGACGTGGTCTATAACCACTTCGGCCCCGATGGCAACTATCTGGGCCTGTATGCACCTTCATTCTTTCGTCCGGACATTCGCACCCCGTGGGGCGACGCCATCGACTTCCGGCAACCACTGGTGCGACAGTTTTTCGCCGAGAACGCACTGTACTGGCTGCGCGAATTCCGTTTCGACGGACTGCGCCTGGACGCCGTGCACGCCATCCATGACCCGACCTGGCTCGACGACATGGGGCGTTTCGTGCGCGCCAACCTCAATATCGACCGCCACGTGCACCTGGTACTCGAGAACGACGACAACGAAGCGACGCATCTTCCCGGGCCCTTCGACGCACAATGGAACGACGACGCCCATCATGTGCTGCATGTCCTGCTCACCGGGGAAACCGATGGCTACTACGGCGACTACTCCGAGGACACCACCGGGCAACTGGCGCGCAGCCTCATGGAGGGCTTCGTTTACCAGGGCGAGGAATCGGGACACCGCCAGGGGGCAGCACGCGGCCAACCCAGCGGGCACCTGCCACCCACGGCTTTCGTCAGTTTCCTGCAGAACCACGACCAGGTCGGCAATCGCGCCCTGGGTGAGCGCCTCACCCAGCTGCTGAATGCTGACCCGCCCGGCAATGCCCCTCACCCGCTTGCCGCGGCCATCGCCCTGGTGCTACTTTCCCCCCAGATACCCTTGATCTTCATGGGCGAGGAAGTGGGGTCCACCGCGCCATTCCAGTACTTTACGAGCCATGCGCCCGAGCTGGCGGATGCCGTACGCAAGGGTCGGCTCGAAGAGTTCGCAGCTTTCCGCGCGTTCACCTCGCGCGACGGGGAACTTTCATTGCCCGATCCCAACGCGATCGAGACATTTCGGCGCTGCATCCCGCACCTTGACGCAGACCGCCCTGCGGCGCACGCCTGGCGCGCCTTCTATCGCCGCACGCTGGAAACGCGCCACCAGTGCGTGGTCCCGCATCTGCCCGGTGCGCGTGCGGTTCGCTGCCAGGTGCTCGGGTGGGGTTGCCTGCATGCCCACTGGCAGCTGGGAAGCGGACGCACCTGGTCGCTCTACGTGAACCTGTCCGCCCAACCTGTGCCGCTCGCCGCCCAGGAAGCCACCGCCATGGACCCGGTCGTGTATGAAACACGCCCCGGAGCCGCGACGCAACTGAATGCTGGCGCGGTGCCGCCCGGAGCACTGGTCGCCACAATGAGCAGCACATCATGAGCAGTTCGAACCCGTTGCATGCGCTGGCGCAAGCCGCCGGCATACAGATTCAATGGCACGACGTCACGGGCCGCACGTATGCCGTGACTGACGACGTGCTGCACGCGATACTTGAAGCGCTGCACCTGCCCGCCCGCACGGCCGGCGACCTGCGCGACAGTCTCCAGCGCCTGCACGAACAGGCGCGCGCCTGCCCCCCGCTGCTGACCGCCACCATCGGGCAACCCGTCATCCTGCCCGGTTGCCTGCCAGCTGGTGTCTGGCAAATCGAACTGGAACACGGCGGAGAGTTGTCCGGCACCGTGGTACCGGACAGCCACGGCCGGCTGGTGCTGCCCCCCATCGCGCATGCAGGCTACCACCGGCTGAACCTGGGAGAACATTCGGTGACCCTGGCGGTGGCACCGGAACGCTGTGTTTCGCTGGAAACCGTGTGCTACTCCGACCGCCCGCATGCCTGGGGAGTGAGCGTCCAGCTCTATGGCGTACGCAGCGAGCAGCATGGACTGGGCGGCGTCGGTGACTACTCGTCGCTCGAATCGCTGGCGCGCGCGGTTGCCAGGGCGGGCGGAGACGCGCTTGCCATCAGTCCGGTGCACGCCATGTTCAGCGCCAACCCGTACCACTACAGCCCTTACGCGCCTTCCAGCCGCGAGTGGTTCAATGTCAGCCATGTCGACCCTTACCAGACCTTCGACGCCCATGCGGTGCGCCGCGCCATCTGGGAACTTGGTCTGGAACAGATCTTCTCGCGCCTGGAAGAATCGCTGCTGGTGGACTGGCCCACGGTGGTGCGCGCGCGCATGGCGGTCATGCGCCGGCTGTTCGATGCTTTCGCCCATGCAGCCCCGCTCCGGCAGGTGGAAGAATTCAAGGCGTTTCGCCGGGAAGGTGGCCAGTCGCTCGAGCAGCACGCCGTGTTCGAGGCCCTGCACGCCCGGCTCATGGCCGAAGACTTGCCCGACTGGCAGACCTGGCCGGCCGAATACCGTCGTCCCGACACCTCTGAAGTGCGCATGTTCGCGCGCGAACATGGCTATGAGATCGGCTTTCACATCTTCCTGCAGTGGCTGGCCACCCGGGGGTTGCAGCAGGCCCAGGCAACCGCCACCTCGGCCGGCATGAACATCGGCATCATCACCGATGTGGCCGTGGGCACTGACCCGGCCGGCAGCCAGGCCTGGAGCCGGCCCGACGACCTGCTCACCGGCCTGACGCCGGGTGCGCCCCCTGACGCGTACAATCCGCTGGGCCAGGCCTGGGGCTTGACTGCGTTTTCACCGCAGGCTCTGCGCCGCAATGGCTATCAGGCGTTCATCGCAACGCTGCGCGCGGCCCTGCGCCACGCCGGGGGTGTACGCATCGACCACGCGCTGGGGCTGGCACGCATGTGGCTGGTCCCGCGTGGAGCCGATCCCACCCAGGGTGCGTTCGTGCATTACCCCTTCGACGACATGGCCCGACTCATCGCGCTGGAATCTGCCCGGCACCGCGCAGTGATACTCGCAGAAAACCTCGGCAGCGTGCCCCCCGACTTCAACGCTCGCATTCACGCCGCCGGCATGTACGGCATGAGCGTGCTGTGGTTCGAACGCCGGCCAGGCAACGACACCGAATTTCTGCCAGCAGCCGAATGGGACCGGCAGAACGTGGCGATGACCAGTACGCACGACCTGCCCACCGTGGCCGGCTGGTGGAACGGACGCGATCTCGACTGGCGGGCCCGACTTCAGCTGCTGGGTGGCCGCGGCGAAGACCAGGCGCGCGCCCAGCGCGCCCGCGAACGTACGGCCTTGTGGATGGCGGTACGCCGGCCGGACGACCCCCCTGAGCCCCCGCAACGGGCTCCGCTCGAGCGCATCATCGATTTCGTCGGCCGCACCCCCGCGCCGCTCGTGCTCATGCCGCTCGATGATCTTTGCGGCGTGATCGAGCAGGCGAACCTGCCGGGTACCGTCAATGCGCATCCCAACTGGCGCCGCCGCATGCCTGAAACCGTCGAGCAGCTGTTCTACGGCGGCGCAGGCTACAACCGGGTACAGCAGCTGGCGCGCGCCCGGCGCCGCAGCGTCATGTCGGAGGTCGCCGCTGACGCAGCTCCGCCAGGCACACCCCCACCTCACCCGACCGCACCATGACCCTGCCCATCCGCGCCACCATCCGACTGCAATTTCGGCCCGAGTTCACCCTGGATGATGCGTGCGCGCGGGTGGACTACCTCGCTGCGCTCGGCATCAGCCACGTCTATGCCTCACCCCTGACCCGTGCCGTACCGGGCTCGGCTCATGGCTACGATGTCGTCGACTACAACGTCATCAATCCCGAGCTGGGCGGCGAAGAAGCACTGTGCCGGTTCGCGCAGAAGCTGCGAACGCATGGCATGGGTCTCGTTCTGGACATTGTCCCCAACCACATGGCCACCCATGCGGACAACGCCTGGTGGTGGAGCGTCCTCAAGTGGGGCCAGGCCAGCCCGTACGCGAGATTCTTCGATATCGACTGGCAGTCTCCCTATCCGGGCATGCGCGGCAAGGTCATCGCACCCTTTCTGGCCGATCCCTATGCCGATGAACTTGAGGCGGGCAACCTGCGGCTGGAGTACGTGGTCGACACCGCCGAGTTCGTCGTGCGCTATCACGACCGTCCGTTTCCGGTTACCCCTGCCAGCTATGGCAGCATCCTGCGCAACGCGCCCGAATCGGCCCACCTGCTCGCGCTGTGCCGGGCGTTCGACGCCCTTTCGACCAGCACGTATGGCGGACACGGCGACATGGCCTGCGAGCTGCTCCGGCAGGCAGCCCGCTTGCCCGAAGTGGCGGCAGGCATCGCCGCGGCACTTGCCCATTACGACCCGCTCCAGCCGCTCGGGCGGCTACGCCTGCACCGCTTGCTGGAGCGCCAGCCCTACCGCCTGACATGGTGGCGCTGTGCCGCTGACGCCATGAATTGGCGCCGGTTCTTTGAAGTGAGCGACCTGATCGGCACACGCATGGAGCGCACGGAGGTTTTCACGGCAGCGCATGCGCTCGTGCTGCGCCTTTACGCCGAAGGCCTGATAGATGGTGTGCGGATTGATCATGTGGACGGACTGGGCGATCCGCGAGCGTATTGCCTGGCCCTGCGCGATGCCCTGGCGGCGGCCGGTACCGCCCGCCCTGACGCCCTTGCGCAGCGCCCGCCGTACATCCTGGTGGAGAAGATTCTGGCAGCCGATGAAAGCCTGCCCGCTGGCTGGCAGGTAGACGGCACCAGCGGATACGACTTCATGAACGAAGTCGGCGCCCTGCTGCATGCACCCGAAGGTAAACAGCCGCTGGAGCAATTGTGGCAGGAAATCGCGGGCGATACGGCCGAGTTCGCACAATACGAATACGAAGCAAGGGTTACGCTGATCACCCGGCATTTTGCCGGAGAAACAGAAACTCTGACGCGACGTCTGCACCAGCTTGGACAGGCCCATGCGGCCACGCGCGACTTCGCGGTTCCCGCCATACGGCGCGTACTGAGCGAATTGCTGGCAAGCTTCCCCGTGTACCGCACCTATGCCGACGCGCACGGACGCCATGAGGACGACGCCCGGTTCTTTGGCATGGCCAGGCAACAGGCGGCCAACCGCCTGCCGCGCGTCGATCTGCCGCTGCTTGAGTGTCTGGATGCATGGCTGGGTGGACACCCGCCCGAGAAAGCGGGCGCAAGCGCGCAGCGTGAGCTGCAGCTGACCGCGATCCGGCAATTCCAGCAACTCACCTCGGCCCTGGCGGCCAAATCGGTCGAAGACACCGCCTTTTACCGGCACGCCAGACTGCTTTCACGCAACGAAGTCGGCGGCACACCCGCGCAGTTCTCCCTGCATCCGGAGGAATTTCACGCACGCATGCAGCGGCGGCGCGAGTCCTTCCCCACGGGCTTGCTGGCGACGGCCACCCACGACCACAAGCGCGGCGAAGATGCCCGCGCACGCCTTGCCGTGCTCAGCGAGGTTCCCGATGTGTGGCGCGACTTTGTGCGCACATGGATGAGTCTTCCCGAGAGCAGTGCTGTACCTGTGGCCGAGCACCACACGACCCGCCTGCCCCATCCGGTCGACCAGTATGTCGTGCTGCAGACCCTGGTCGGCGTCTGGCCGCTGAACCTCGCTGCCGACGACCGCGACGGCCTGGCAGACTTCACGAACCGCGTGGTCCAATGGCACCGGAAGGCGCTGCGCGAGGCCAAACAACGCTCCAGCTGGTTCGACCCGGACACCGAATACGAAACATTATGTGAACAATTCATTCGCAGCCGTCTGTTAGCTGCCGAATGCGCGCAACATCGCGAAATGCTCGTGCAGTTCATCGACTGGATCGCACCAGCTGGGGCGCTGAACAGCCTCGCGCAGACCCTGCTGCGCCTGACGGTACCTGGCGTGCCCGACATGTTCCAGGGATGCGAATGGTGGGATTTCTCGTTGACTGACCCCGACAACCGCCGTCCGGTCGATTTCGGTGCAAGGGTCAGAGCACTGACTGACGCATCGGGGTTTTCCGGTTTGCTCGACGACTGGCGTTCGGGCCGGATCAAGCAGCATCTGATTCAGCGTGCGCTCCACCTGCGGCGACGCTTCCCCGAGCTGTTCACCAGGTGCACATATCGCGCGCTCCCGGCGCAAGGCGCGGCAGCCGAGCACGTCGTTGCATTCTTGCGCCAGCACGCGGGGCGCTCGGTGCTGGTCGTAGTCCCGCGCATGCCGTACATCTTGTTGCAAAAGCTTACACAAAGTCGGGCCAGACTGACACTGCCCGTGATACCCGCGCGGTATTGGGGCGACACGGCGCTGCGGATACCGCCGGAGATGTTCGGTACGATCCTGCACTCCGCCTTGTCCGGTCAAATTCCCCCGCTCACGCTGCACGACGACCACCTCCCGGTAGGCAAGGTCGTTAACACATTTTCGATTGGCTTGTGGCATGATTGAATATGCGCGCGTGCTGCTGGCATGCCAGTAACCCCACCGCGCCCCCAGGATGGAGGAAGCAAGTAGTAAACGTCTGCGTACGTCCGGCGCTTGCACACGGTTTCTCCGCGGAGACGGTTTCATGCACCCCGACACTCCCAGGCCAGGTTCAAGCAATACGAATCTGAACGAGCTGCTTCAACTTGCGTTGAACAGTACAACCGATTACGCCATCATCACACTGGATGCCAGCGGCATCATCACGACCTGGAACCAGGGTGCCGAGATACTGTTCGGCTATCCGGCCCAGGAAGCCATCGGGCAACCCGTCGACCTCACCTACCTGCCACAGGATCGTGCGAACGGTGTTCCGCAAAATGAAATCCGCCGGGCCCGCGCTTACGGCCGCTCGGCGGAAGAGCGCTGGCTGCAGCACAAGGGGGGCACCCGCCTCTATTGCAGCGGCGTCACCACCCCGCTGGGCCACGACCCCACCCTGGGCTTCGTGAAGATCACCCGCGACTACACGGTCGCCAAGCGCGTGGAGCGGCTGCACGAGGCCATGCTGCGGCACGAGCGCTGGGTGCGCAAACGGGCACAAATGGCCAATCAGCTCAAGGACGAATACCTCGCCGTGATGTCGCACGAGCTGAAACACCCGCTCAACCTCATCTACGTCAACGCCGAGTTGCTGGCCCACCTGCCCGAAGTGCGCAACTCGCCGATGGCCAGCAAGTCGATCGCAACGATCCAGCGTTCGGTCATGAACCAGGTCAAGATCATCGACGACCTGCTGGATCTTTCACGCATTCATACCGGCAAGCTCACCCTGAACCGTACGCGCCTCGATGCCGTGGACGTGGTGCGCAACGTGGTCGAGAATGCGCGCAACGACATCGATCAGGCCGGGTTGGAACTGGTGCTGAATGCTGAAGAGGCACCACTGGTACTTGACGGCGACGAAGTGCGACTTGAGCAGATTGTATGGAACTTGCTCAGCAATGCCATCAAATTCACCCCTCGCGGAGGACGCATCACCGTGAATGTGCTGCGCGACGGGCCCCGGGTGCGCATCGACGTCATCGACACGGGCAGGGGCATCGATCATCGGCTGCTGCCCAAGATATTCGAAATGTTCGGACAAGCCGATACGCACACGACCCGACGTGAAGGCGGCCTGGGCGTGGGGCTGGCTCTGGTCAGGCAGCTCACGCAGCTGCACGGCGGACAGGTCAAGGCCTGCTCCGAAGGTATCGACAAGGGATCGCGCTTCACCGTGTGGCTACCCCTGGTGGCCGAGTCGGAAAATGCCGTGGCCAGTCCCCGCCCCGAGGTGTCGCGGCCGAACCAGGGCAGGCTATGCGGGTTGCGCGTGCTGCTGGTGGACGATGCCGTCGATACCCTTGAGGCATTCGGCTATCTGCTCGAGCTCGAAGGCGCGAAAGTCACTCTCGCACGCAGTGGCATCGAGGCGCTGGAGCAGGCGCACAACCAGCACTTCGATCTCATCCTGTCGGACGTCTCCATGCCAAACATGGACGGGCACGAGCTGCTGGCACGCCTGCATCACGAATGCGGCATGCGTGACGTTCCCGCCATCGCACTCACCGGGTTCGCCCGGGCCCAGGACATTCGCCGCGCCCTGGCGGCCGGCTTCAAGGCACACCTTGGCAAGCCGGTAACGCTGGATGCATTGCTCACCTTGCTCGAGCGCCTGGGCGTACGCCGGCGCGAACCGCCCCGCGCTTCCGGAACGGAAGGGAACCACGCCACCCGGGCATGATTGGTGCTGTGCTGCGGCACACCCCACCAACCGGAGACCCCGATGGAAGTCGTCGATTTTCTGGTGCAGCAGCACCGCGAAGCAGAAGACCTCATGGCCAAGGCCCTCGACACCGACAACCCCGCCGAGCGCCTGCAATATTACAAACGCGCTGCGGACCACCTCGCGGCACACATCGCCTCGGAAGAGCAGATCCTGTTTCCGGCGGTAAACGCGCATCGCACCGAAGACATTCTGCTCGAGTCACTGGAAGAGCATTTGTCGTTGAAACGCCTGGTGGCCGATCTCAACGGACTCCGCCCCGATGACGCCACCTTCGAGCCCAAACTGAAGGTTCTTCGGGAGCAGGCCGCGCATCACCACGAGGAGGAAGAAGATGACCTCTTTCCGAAGATTCGCCACCTGTTGCCCGAGGCCGATCGCCATGCGCTGGCCGAGGCCATGCTGCAGCTGCAACGGGACATGGTGCAGGAAGGAGCGCCGCGCGCCACCCTGACCGATGAAACCGACGAGGCCGCCCGCCTGTAGCGCTGGAATTCATCGCCTCCCCGCGGGTTTGCACGCATGCCGCTGCTGACATATTGCCGGAAAAACCGCGCATAATAGTCGTCATAATACTGACTGCACGCTTCACCAGGCGCATGCTTCCGTGGGCCTCAGAACGCAAGAACGGGCGCGCACCGGTTTTCCTGCTGGCGTGCAGCCCGCATCAGTCGGAGGGAGACAACGGTATGAACGTGTGGGACGTGTCAAGTGCCTATGGGCGCAATCAGGCGGCCGACGCGATCATGGCCAACCTGATCCAGTACATCGGCGAACCGGACTTTGATACGCTTGCCCTGGCCGAAATCAATCGGATGATCCCGGTCGGGTCGTGGTCGGTGTACCGCCTTGCGCCCAATCATCCGCTTGCCATGCACCTGTCGGCCAGCTATCGCGTTCCCGACCGAACGCGCGAGTGCTGGCAGACTTACTGCCGTCAGGGCGTTTATCGTACCGACACGACCTTCTCGACCGCGCGGCGGCGGGCATACCCCGATCATCTGCTGATGGGGCATTGGTCGGCGGCCGATATTCATCCCTTGCACCGCGACCAGATCTACATCCGGCACGGCCTGCGCGAGCGCGTCTCGCTGTTCAGCGTCGACGCCAAAGGCGACCTGCTGGCCATCAATTTGTACCGCCACGACCACCAGCCCGCGTATACCACGGCCGAACTCACCGACCTGCGCGCACTCGCACACGTCATATCGGCCTGCGTACGCCGCCATATTCGCTGGCAGCATGCCGACGAAGTACCCGCCACTGGCGAGGTACCCCTGCGGCAGCGGCTACGCGCACTGTGCCCTGCCCTCACGCAGCGGGAAATAGAAGTATGCGAGAGGCTGCTGCGCGGGTACTCACACGATGGTGTGGCGGCCGACCTGGGCGTCTCGCTCGCCACGGTCAAGACGTACCGCAATCGGGCGTTCACGCGCCTTGGCATCCGCTTCCGCAGCGAGCTCTTCGCGCTGGTGTTCAATATGCAACCCCAGGCCCGACCACCCGTGCTGCGGCCCGCCGCCAACGCCTGACGGTGCCATCGACAGACCCTGCAAAGTCGAATACCAGAAAGTCATCTCGATGGTTGATTCGTCAACCTCTGGGATGACAGACAAAGCACCGCATTTTGCCCAAGATGTT
>ERZ777003.1787-NODE-1787-length-29265-cov-12.029613_pt1 | contig 29265 bp, 24 predicted proteins | sample MGYA00374956_ERZ777003 | MGnify/ENA primary metagenome ERZ777003 (study PRJEB29302, sample SAMN06268252) | bioreactor metagenome | isolation source: Joint BioEnergy Institute, California, USA | place: USA:Joint BioEnergy Institute, California, USA | collected... | reverse complement strand
CTTCGCTCAGGATGACCTTCTCGAAAGGACTTACGCCGATCATGCATAATGTTGGTCCCGCACGTGCGATCGCGAATTCTGTCCTGCACGGATGAGGGCGCCCGCGCCACGAGTGAACTGCCGGGTGCGATGTGTAACCAGTAGGGCGGGCTATTGCCTGCCGAAACGGTTCGCGCTGATCTGCGGCACTTCTGTAGGGGCACATGGCAATGTGCCCCATCCGGAAGAGCGATTGACACTCACCATTCGTCGCCGCACCTGATCGCGGGGTGCATTGCCATGCACCCCTACAAGAAGTGTTCATCGACCGTGTGTAGGGCAGGCTATTGCCTGCCGACACGTTCCCCGCAGCAATGCGGATCACTGCAATGACTGCCGTTCCTCGTCCGTCATCTCCTCGACGCTGACGGGCTGGCGGTGGCGGAAGTGGTTGCTCCAATACCACAAGCCGCCGGCGGACAGGATCAGCCCGGCCGCGATGGCCAGCAGCCACAGCGGCGCTTCAAAGACCAGCGGCAGAATTACCATCCACGTCGCGGCGAACAGCAGGATGGCTGTGGCGATGATCATAAGGAAGTCGATCACGCCCGGCGCTCGGCCGACGCGCCACATCCAGCGCACAGCCCGGTAAGCCAGCACCGGCTGAACCGGCTTGGCTGGCTGAGCCTCCGAGAGTGGTGGCTGCTGATCGGAGATGGTGGACCCCCGGGTAGAAAGGATAGAGGTTTTGGCGGGATTGTGAAGGTAAAGAGAGCCCCATCGGACGAAGCTCCAAGTTCCAAGCACCAAGATCCAGGGAAGTTCCAAACAGCAAAGAAAAAAGCTCCAAAGCGCCGGTTGGGCCTTTGGAGCTTTCTGCCTGGAGCTTGAAGTTTTTGGAACTTAGTGGTTGGATCTTGGAACTTACTCCCCCGGGATATAGCTGATCACACCTTCAAACGGCGAGCTGGCGGTCGCGTAGCGCTTCTTGGGGATTCGGCCCGCGCGGTAGGCGAGGTAGCCGGCTTCCAGGGCATGGCGCATCGCGACCGCCATCTGCACCGGATCCTTCGCGTGGGCGATGCCCGTATTCAGCAGCACGCCGTCGGCGCCGAGCTCCATCGCAATCGTCACGTCCGAGGCCGTGCCGACGCCGGCATCGACGATCACCGGATAGTCCGGATCGCCTTCCTTCAGCAGCTCGAGGCACAGCGAGATGTTCAGCGGATTGAGCACGCCCTGGCCGCTGCCGATGGGCGAACCAGCCGGCATGACGGCTGCGGCGCCGGCTTCCTTGATGCGAACCGCGCTGCGCGGATCGTCGCTGGTGTACGCCAGCACGGTGAAGCCTTCCTTCACCAGTTCCTTCGTCGCCTCGATCGTGCCGACGGGGTCGGCCAGCAGCGTCTTCTTGTCCCCAAGGACCTCCAGCTTCACCCACCCGGCGCCGGGATTGCCCTGCTTTTCCAGCAGCTCGCGCCCCAGCAGGGCCACGCGAATCGCATCCTCGGCTGTGAAGCAGCCGGCTGTGTTGGGCAGGATCACGTACTTGCTCAGATCCAGGTAATCCAGCAGCGACCGCCCCTGCTGATCGATCAGCCGTTCGCGGCGCACAGCCACCGTCACGACCTGACAGCCGGAGGCTTCCAGCGCCTTCTGCATGATCTCATACGTCTCGTACTTGCCCGTCCCGACGAACAGGCGATTGCGGATTTCAAAGTTCTTGATGCGTAGGGCGTTCATGGGATTGGAGAGTGTAGCAGTTTCGCCTTGGAGACTGAATCGGACATCAGGCAAGTGTATGCGGGAGATCAGGCGGAAGCTCCAGGTTCCAGGAAACCAAGATCCAAAAAAGTTCCAAATTTCAAAGGAAAAGCTCCAAAAAACCGTGTCGCATCTGGAACTTTCCGCCTTGGAGCTTGAAGCTTCGTTGGAACTTGGATCTTGAACTTTGGAACTTCCCCGACGGTCAGCCTCCTCCAACAAACGTCACAATCTCCACCTCATCCCCATCCTTCAGGGGCGTCGCGTACTTGTCCGTCTTGAGCAGCCGACGGTTCAGCTCGACAGCCACCTTGTCCGGGCTGAGGTTGGATTGGGCTACCAGGTCGGCAACGGTGGTGCCTTCAGGGACGTCGTGGGGGGTTCCGTTCAGTTTGATGGTCATGTTGCTGGTTGTCATGTGTCACTGGTCATTGGTCACGCGCGGGGCCCTGTGGGTCCGCACGGTACATGGTAGGGCGGGTGGGGGAAGTTGTCAGTGCTTCGGGCGGCGTGGACAGCAGTGCGTAGGGCACGCTATTGCGTGCCGGGATCGGTTGCGCGATGTGCGGCAGGCAATAGCCTGCCCTACGCGCCGGTGCTGTCGGCAAGCTGCCATCGGCAGCAGCGCGTGAGGCACGCTATTGCGTGCCGGGATGGGCCGCGCGATCTGCGGCAGGCAATAGCCTGCCCTACGCGCGGATGCAGTCAGCGGCCCGCAGTCGGCGGTGGATTCCCGGCGTCCGGTTGCGGCGAGTGACAAGTGACCAATGACCGAATGACCAATGCCAAATCTACCGCCGCTTCATCGCTTCCCGATACACAGCCGGCACGGGTTGCGATGTCATCGAGATGTTGCCGTTGGTCTCGATGGTCAGGGTGTAGAGCTTGTCGGGCTCGAAGGGGCCGTAGACGCTCTGGCCGTGGGCAACGCGGACGCCGGCGGCGGCTGCCTTCTGCGGATCCGAAGCCAGCTCCCAGAACCGCTGCCACAGCGACAGCTCGAACTCGCTGATGCGCGGATCGGTGTCGCGGTAGATCTCGGGGATTCGGCCGGGCGTGTCCAGGCGCGTCGCTTCCTCGGGCGCCTGGGCTGAGCCGAAGATCTTGTCGAACAACGCGATGCTCTGGCCGCGCAGCGCGTCGCCCGATTCGAGATACGCCTGCTCGAACTTGATGACCATGGCGTCGATGTAGGCGTGCTCGCCGCGGACGACCACCTGTTTGGGCGGCAGCGTCCGGCCGGAGCGCGACTCTTCGACGAACAGGAGCGTCGTCACGAGCACACCCTGCTCATCGCGGATTTGTTCGGTTACCAGCACCTGCGCGATCCGCCGCTCAGCGCTGAGCCGCTGGACGATCTGCTCGAGCTGTTCCTTTTCCCGCTGGAGCGCGGCGAGCTGGCGGGCGTCCGGGTCGGAATGCCGGTAGAGGTAGATCCCGGCTGATCCCAACAGGACCAGCATCGCCAGGAAGATGACCTTGGAGACGGTGCGCGCCATGCTAGAGGATTATCGGCCATCCCGGACAGCCGGCTTGCGACGGATTGCGCCCGGGCTCACCGGTTCTGGCCCGGCAGACGCGTGTCAGGCCGGGAGACGTCGGCATCCTTCCACAGGGACTGCAATGTTTGGGCATCGGTCGGGACGACCCAGGTGGTCGATTCCTCGTCCGTGCCCGCGCCGGTGGTTGTCTTGCTGCCCAGGAAGGTCCCTTCCATGGTCATGTAATGGATGGTGGGGGTGCCCTTCAAGCCGATACGGTCGTACACCGGCACGGCGCGGACGCGCTTGCCAAGGATGTCGACCTCGGCTTCGGGTTCGACGTCGATGTACCGGAACATCAGCTCGCGCTGTTCGCTGACGTACGAAACAAACAAATAGCCGCGGGGCTCCTTCAGCGGCAGCAGGCGCGGCAGCAGGTGATGCAGCGCCCGCGGCAGGTAGTAGGGCGGCAGGTGGCGGATGATCGGCTCCTGCTCCGTGCGGCCGATGGTACTGCTGACGCTCAGGAGGTACTCCGGCACAGCCTGCACGCCGCGATTTTCCGACCGCTCGCCGGCGGGCGCGTCGGTTAACGGGCGGCGCACGACGACCGGCCGACGTCGCTGGTCGCTGGTGGCGGTCTCGCTGCTGTCCTGCGTTCGCTGGCCGTCTTTGAGCACGCTGTTGGTCGTCCAGAACTCATGCTCGCGGTCGTAGCTGAGGAACATCGACGAGGCCGTGTCGATCTGCACGCCTTCCCGCGGCAGCAGGCGCGAACGCGTCACCACCACAAAGCCGGGGAATACCCCATAGGTGTACGGCTCCTCAACGACATAGCTGTAGCCGATGTCCTTGCCGTCGCGGATCACGCGGAACCACTGATGTTCGACCAGGACCTCCGACATCCGCCGTTCGTTGAAGTTCGGCAGCATCGCGCGCGTCCGCAGCAGGCGAGTGTCCTGCTCTTCCTTGATGTGGCGGCGGTCGAGGATCTGAACCGTGTCGATCACGGCGCTGAAGATCTCCACCGCCTGCTGTTCAAGCGGATCGACCTCCGAATCATCCCGCTCGGGGCTGGGCGGGAGGACGTTCGTCCTGGAGTTGAAGGTGATCGTGTAGAAGACCAGCGGATTGGCGCGGATGATCGCCTGCTGCGCCAGACGGCGGTTGTCAGTCGGGCCGTAGCGCATTGCCAGCAGGCCCATGTCCAGCGCGCCCAGGTTCACCAGGTCCTGGCGGAGCACCTCGACATGCACCTGGCCTTCGGTGAACTGCTGCACGGTCAGGTCCATGACGCCCGGATTGCCGCCGGGCACGGCGGTGACCCGCATCGGTTCGGTGTAGGTCGTCAGGTCGACGCGCAGCGTCCACTGGCGATCGGGATCGGTGAATTCGACCACGCGCTCAGGCCCGCCGCGGCCCTGCACGCGGCGCATCCCGGCTGGCGGGCGGAAGGCGATTCCGGCGGTCTGGTCTTCGTAAACGTCCCCCAGCGCCGGGCGGTTCTGCGCCGGCGCTGCAACAGCAGCCAGCAACACGATCAGCAAAGTGAGCGTCGACAACACGCGGTGACGGATCATGATGCAATCCTCAACCTTGGAATACCGGAACGACCGAGCCGTCGTGGGCAAAGGACCATCGTACCGGGCAAACCGGATGATTGCATCGATTCAGGACACAGATCTGCGTGTGGGGGTTGGGTGCAGTTATCGGGCGTAAGAACGCTACGCCGAGGATCGCGGGGGCAGATGCGGTGGGGAGGGATGGGGCGTTGCTTCGAGCCCCCGGACGAGGTGTCGTCCAGCCGACCGCCGGCTGGACGACACTGCCCGTGGGAACCAACCGCGCTCCATGATTTCGGGCAACCACTCGTTGCCCATCACCACCACCGTGGCGGTGACGATGAGCCATATTGCGAAGTCGATGCCAGCCGCTGCGACTGCTGCAAAATTCATCGCGATGCCTCGTTTTCTCGAGGAAAAACGCGGATAATGCGAAACGTCGCAGGATGAGCCTTTCGGTGTGGTCGAATCGCCGTCGCGCGCTTCGTAGTCGATGGCGGCGGGGTCTGCGCGGGAAATGGGCATGGAATCGGCGTTTGACGAACTGCTGGAACTCGCGGCGCGATTGGGGGTGCAGGTTCGCCATGCGCATCTGGGCGGCAGCGGCGGCGGCTTGGCGACCGTCCGCGGCCAGCGGGTGCTGTTTGTCGACCAGGATGCCGATCCGGAGGATCAGCTCGAGGTGGTCGCCAAAGCCATGAGCCGCCTGGACCTGGAAAATGTCTTCCTCCGCCCGGACGTGCGGGAGCTGATCGAGCAATATCGGGGATCGTGAAATCTTGCTGTCCCGATCGGGGGGGGTACACGGCGGCTGCGAGGACGCGAAGTTCGCGCCCGTGGCGCGGGCGGGGGCGCCGGTGCCACAGACGACGAGACAACCGTGGCATGGGCGCCTCGCCATGCGGGACAGAAGTCACCAGCCCGGACGGGACATCAACCGCCTCTCAAAGGTTCGCCAAAGCGGACCTTGCACCAGATGCTTTCTTTGCGCGAAGCCCAACTCCCACAGCATGTCCAACATGCTCAAGAGTCTGACAGCACGCCGTCAGGCCGCAAACCTGCGCCAAACGGGCGTAGACTGATCAGGCGTGAGCGCATCACCTCTGCTCAGCGGCGGATCGTCCAGGCCGGTGCGAATCGACCTGGGCCGCCTGCCCCCGACGGCTACGTTCCTCCGGATCCTCGGCGTCAACTACGCCCACGTCATCACCGAGGACGACGGTGAGCTGTACCTCACCGAACATGGCGTGCCGCTCTACGACCACCTCAAGCCCGAAAACTGGTACGACCGCGACTGGTTCACCCAGCATCGCGTGCGCCTCGAAGGCACCAGCACGGTCTATCGCGTGCCCACCCAGCCGGTGCCGGGGCGCACCCAGCCCAGCATCGACCTGGTCGTCAAATGGTCGCGCGTCGGCGAAGACGTCCCGCTCAACACCTTCACCCTCCAGCAGGCCATCGATGCCGAGTTCAACTCGCCCTTCGAGGAGTTCTCGCTCGTCGAAGAACTCCGCGCCGGCCGATACGGCCCGCGCGATCTGCGCATCCTCACGCAGAAGCCGCTGGCGATTTACGTCCCGCCCGAGCCGATGCAGGCCTGGCAGACCGGCCGCTCGACGCATCGCATCCTCAAGAAGCTGCGGCGCCATCCGGGCATCGAGATCGACATCCTGCGCGAATACATCCTGATCTACGGCTGGATCCGCGGCGTCGACGCTGTCACCGCCTTCAGCCGCGAAAGCCTCGAAGCCCAGCGCCAAGAGCTCCGGGCGCTGACCGAGCTGGTCAACGACGAGCTTCGCCGCAAGGGCTTCACCGTGGCTGACAACAAGCCGGCGCACTTCATCGTCCGCCCGACGCCTGACGGCGTGCGGCGCCACCGCGACGGGCGGATCGTCTATGCGCTGGTTGACTACGAGCTGCTGGCGCGCACGCCCGAGCATGATCAGGCGGTGCGCGCCTCGGCGCGCAGCCGCTATCTGCAGATGCAGCGCGACCGCTTTCGCACCGACCTGCCACGCAGCTACGGCGATGACCTGCATCCGGTGCAGATCCTCGGCTTGCCGTGGGTGTATGGCCGGTGCGAAAGCACCAGCGGTGCGCTGTGGGTTCTGGGCAATGATCCGGAGCTGTTTGAATACTTCCTGCCGGAGCGATGGCGAACGCTTCGCGTGGCGCTGTCGCGCGAAAATCGCACGTTCTACGCTCAGACCAAGGATCGGATCCATCTGGTGTGGCGAATCTCGCGCGTCGGCGAGCTGCCGCCGGGGGCTATGGGCGATCCAGCCTATCGGCGCGTGCTGCTGCATGGATTTAACTCGCCGTTCGAAGAAGTCGAACTGGCGATGGCCATGCAGCGGGCCGGGCTGAAAACGACGTATCCGCGCGCCGTGTACATGACGCGCACGCTGTCGGAATGGACGCGGGCGCTGCTGGACGATCGGCGCTTCGAGCGGGTGAAGGATGTGCGCATGCCCGACGGCCAGGCGCTGATGCCGATGGACCATGACTACATCATCCTGTGGGGATACTTCCGCGGGCTTGAGGATCAGGAGGCGTCAGTCGACGCCGGCTACTGGACACCCATCGACGCCCAACGGATGTGCGACAAGGGGCTGATCTCGCGGCAGACGTTGGATGAGCTGATCGCTCGCCAGCGGGAGCGTCTGGCCGCGGCTGGGTTCGAGGACTTGGCGCTCAAGGGCAGCCATCTGCTGCTGTGTTACATCCCGCCGAACACGCTCAAGCGCGACGCGAACGGGGAGATCGAGGTGCGGCAGTGCAACTTCGAGCTCGTGCGGCGGGTCAAGGGGGCGGAGAGACATTGAACCACAGAGACACGGAGACGCGGAGGAACGAGAGGAGTGTGTTCTTGTGGCGCGGGCATCTTGCCCGCGTTTATGTTGTTGAGTGCAGATAGGAGAAACGCGGGCGAGACGCCCGTGCCACGATGGTTGGCCAAACGTGGCATGGGGCGCCTCGCCCATGCATCCTGCAGTCAGTACTGCCTTTGCGGTCTCTGTGTCTTTGAAAGCTTTGCGCTTTACTGTCAGCCGGGGAGAACGGCGAGGCTCTTTGAGGTCTTGCGCGGAAGTTCGGCGATCAGGTCGTAGTTCTGATAGTCGGTGACCTTGACCGGAACGATCTGGCCGGGGTGCAGTTCGGCTCTCGTCGGTTTGACGAAGACGCACGAGTCGATCTCCGGGGCCTGCCAGGAGGCGCGGGCGGTGATGGGGCTCTGGCGATCGGCGGGGACATCGTCGATCAGCACTTCGATCGTCCTGCCGACCTGGGCCCTGGCTTTGGCGAAGGCGACTTCCTGCTGGGCGAGCATGAGCTCCTCGACGCGGGCTTGTTTGACGTCGTCGGGGACCTGATCGGCCATGCGGCCCATCGGCGTGCCGGGCTCGGGCGAATAAGGGAAAACGCCCATCATCTCAAAGCCGAAATCGCGCACGAACTCGACCAGCTCCCTGTGTTGGGCATCGGTCTCGCCCGGCGAGCCGGCGATGAAGGTCGTGCGGATCGCGATGCCGGGAATGCGCTCGCGCAGTTTGTGCAGGAGCGTCTCGGTCTGCTTGCGCGTGACGCGCCGCTTCATGCGCGCGAGCACCTCGTCATTGATGTGCTGCAGCGGGATGTCGATGTACTTGACCATGCGATCGGCTTGGGCGATCGCGTCGATCATCTCGTCAGTGAAGCAGGAGGGATAGGCGTACATCAGGCGCAGCCAGGCGACGTCTTTGGCGACCTTGCGGTTGAGCGTACGGATCAGGCCGGCCAGGCCTTCGGCATAGCCGATGTCCATGCCGTAGCTGGTGGTGTCCTGGCCGATGAGGTTGAGCTCGACGGCGCCGTCGGCTGCCAGTTCGGCGGCTTCGGCGAGGATCTGGTCGATCGGCTTGGAGCGCATCGGCCCGCGGATGCTGGGGATCGTGCAGAAAGTGCACCCCTGGTTGCACCCTTCGCTGATGCGCAGGTAGGCGTAGTGACGCGGCGTGAGGCGCAGCCGCGCCCGATCGTCCTCAAAGACCGGCAGGCGGGCGGTCTTGGTCTGTTTCGCGCCATCGGATTTCAAGCCTTTGGCGGCGGCAAGTTCCTGTGAAAGATCGTGATACTTGCCCAGGTAATGGCCGTGGGCCTGGCGGGGGTTGGCGGTGCCGCGGACGGCTTCGACGATGTGCTCGCGATCGAAGACGCCGACGAGGCGGTCGATCTCGGGGACCTCGGCCAGCAGCTTGGTCTTGTGCCGCTGGACCAGGCAGCCGGCGACGATAACGCGCTTTACCCGGCCCTGCTTCTTGAGCTCGACAGCCGCCCGGATCTCGCCCAGCGACTCCTCCTTGGAGGCTTCGAGGAAGCCGCAGGTGTTGATGACCACGGCATCGGCGGCCTGGGCGTCCGGCGAGATGACCAGCCCGTCCTCCGCCAGCAGACCGAGCATCCGCTCGCTGTCGACGAGGTTTTTCGGGCAGCCAAGGCTGACGAACGCGACCGTCTCGATCCGCTGGTCAGCAGAGGGTTTAGAAGCAGTCTTGGGCATAAACAGGCACAGCAGAACGTCGGGCGATACAGGGCAATACGACGGGTACGGTATAACGTTCGATGGGATGTGTCCATTGATCGCGGAAGCTCCATGATCCAACGGACGCGCGCAGTTTGATCGTGCACGTGCAGGACGCTGCCGGACGCACGCACCACACGGTTTACGCCGCAAACGGTTTTGGTGTCTTGATCTTCGCGTGGCGCCATTTGGCGACCAGGGCCGTGAGCTTGTCGCGCGGGAGGGGCTTCTGGGCGAAGTCGCTGAAGCCGGCCCGGAGGCAGGCGTCGCGCTCCTCGCGGCGGATGCTGGCGGTCAAGGCGATGACCGGACCCGGATAGCCGAGCTTGCGGAGCTGGCGAACCGCCTGGACGCCGTCCAGCTCAGGCATGCGGATGTCCATGAGCACGACATCGAACGGCTGAAGCGCCTGGAAGGCCTCCATGACCTTGTGGCAGGCGATCTTGCCGTTGGTGGCTTCGGTGACCTCGGCCCCTGCCGCGCGGAGCGTGGCGGCGATGGGCAGCCGGCTGGAGGGATTGTCATCCGCCAGCAGCACGCGGGCATGACACAGGGCGAACGACTGCTCGTCCTCAACGACCGGAATCGCCGCGACCGAATCGTGCATCAGCGCCTGCGGGCTCATCATTCGCGCGCCGCGCGTCGGGCCGATGTTAATGATGAGCGTGAAGGTCGAGCCTTCGCCGAACTTGCTGGTGACGCTGATGTCGCCGCCCAGCAGGCGGGCGAGCTTCTGCGAGATCACCAGCCCCAGGCCGGTTCCGCCGAAGCGACGGCTGGTCGAGACGCATCCCTGCGAGAACGGCTTGAACAGGCGGTCGAGCTGCTCCTGCTCCATGCCGATGCCGGTGTCGGTTACATCGAACTGCAGGAACGTCTCGTTATCCTGCATGCCCTCGATCAGGCGCACGGTCAGCAGGACCTGGCCCTGCTCGGTGTATTTGATCGCATTGCCGATCAGGTTCATCAGGATCTGCTTGAGGCGCGTCGGATCGGTCTCGATCAGCTCGGGCAGGGGCGAGGCATACTCGACGTCGAGTTTCAGCGACTTTTCCTCCGCCTTGGAGCGCAGGAGGGTCAGCACGTCGTTGATGAGGATCGTCGGCGGGACCTGGATCCGCTCGACCTCCATCTTCGAGGCTTCGAGCTTGGCGATGTCGAGCACGTCGTTGATGACGTTCAGCAGGTGCTGGCCGTTGTCGTGGATGCTCTGAAGCGCCTTGGCGCGCTCGGCTTCGCTCATCTGCATGTCGACCAGCAGTTCCGCGTAGCCGAGGATGGCGGTCAGCGGCGTGCGAATCTCGTGGGACATGTTCGCGAGGAACTCGTCCTTGAGCTGGGCAGCCTGTTCGGCGGCCAGGCGGGCGCGGGTCAGCTCGGCATTGCGCATGCGCAGTGCCTGCGTGCGGCGTTCGACCTTCTGCTCGATGGTTCGCAGGCCTTCCTGAAGGCGCGAGACCATCGCGTTCATCGAGCGGGCGAGGGTGGCAAGTTCGTCGCGGCCGTGCTCTTCGGCTCGCTGCTCGAAGTCGCCCTCAGCGACGGCGGTCGCGACGCGCGTCAGGCGTGTGACGGTACGGACGATCCGCCCGACCGACAGCGCCGCCAGCAGCACGACAGCCAGGCCCGTCGCGGCAGCCACGCTGATGGCTTGTGCGCGCATCGTCGCCATCTGCCCCAGCACGGACGACTGCCGCCGCGCGGTCATGACGGTCCAGCCGTTGCCCAGCGGCCGCAGGCGCGTCAGCCAGACTTCGCCTTGATCGTCGGTGAAATCCGATGCCACTTCGAGGCGACTCAAGACGGCCATGCGCACCGGCTGCACGTCGATCATCGACTGCAGCGCCATCACGGCTGACATGTCGGGATGGGCCAGCAGTTGCCCCCGCTGATCGAAGACGGCGCGATATCCAGCCAGTCCATCCAGCACGCCATTGCCACGCCAGCGGCCCACGCGCGGCTGGTCATGGCGCACGATCGCGCCAAGGTCATTCAGGTCCGCCGCTGCGGAGAGAACGCCGACGATCCTGTCCTTGGCGTCGCGGATGGGTGTGGCGTAAACGACAACAGCCTGCCCCGCCGTGCGGCTGATGACCGCCTGGCGCGTCAACTGTTCGCCCGCCATTGCGCGGCGGAACCATGTGCGGTCGCCGAAGTTGGTTGTCGGTTGGTCGTCGCTGCGGGCGAGCGTCAAGCCGTCGGGGGTGGAGGTTTTCCACCACAGGATGTTGGGGCTGGCGGCGGCGGCGAGCTGCAGCGCATGCCGCTGGCGCGCGGGATCCATGCTGGTGATGTCAGGATTGGCAGCCACAGCCAGCAGGGGATCGGCGATGGCGTCGTCCCAGCGGTCGACGGCATCAGCCAGGGCGTCGCACGACTGCAGCATCTCGTTCTGGACGGATTCGATCAGTTGCTCGGCGACGAGATGATCGAGCGTGATCATCAAAGCCATCACCGCTGGCAGCGTGACAAGCATGACGCGCAGCGGCAAGCGTACGCGCAGGCTGCTGCAGAAGGCCATCAGGCGCCGACGATCGGGCAACCGAAGGATTTTCCGCAGGTAACGCATCGTTGACCTTCACCTTCTGTCCCCCCCGGAGGTGAACGGCTGACCGGGGCGCTGGTGCTTTCGCGTTTCGACTCAGACGAACTGCAGGCCAATGTCAAAGACGCCGGCCGTCACTCGCTGGCAGCGCACGACGCGTGCCCGGATGAGCTGTGAAGGCCGATCCTCCGTCCGGCCGTCGGGGCGGGTGTCGGACGGCAGGGCGATCTCCACCTCGACCAGTGGGATCTGGAAACTCGTGACCATCGCCATCCCGCCGAAGGACAGGTCGCGGCTGAACGCCGTGCGGCGTGTGCCATCCGGCAGGCGGACTTCGATCCGCGCCGAGTAGGGCACGCGCGCGTGTGCGCGGCGTTCGTGGACGGTGGGGGTGGCCTGCAGCGATTCGATCAGATCGCGCACCGCCTGGGGCGTGACGACCGGTCGCGTGGGTTGGGCTGGTGCCGGGCCTTCCTGCAGTGGTTCGCCGGTAAACCGGCAGCCGATGTTGAGCAGACCGCCATCCATCGTGGTGGCGCGGCAGATCTCGGCTGGGATGTAAACCGGGCGATGGGTTCGTGGATTTTCGACCTGAAGCAGGACCCTGCCGCAGAGCTGCACATCGGCCTGGCCTTCGGGCAGGGGGACGTTGCGCAGGTTCTGCACCAGCGCGGCGCCGCCGGTGGACAGGTCTCGGCCAGCCGCCGTCCAGGCGCGGGATGAATCGACTGTGCCATCGTCGGAGACGGGCAGGACCTGTACCTCATGCGACCAGGGTAGGCGCGGCGCGTGCCGGCGCTCGGGCTGGCGGCTTTTGAGGGTGACGATGACCTGCCGGCCGCCTTCGCGGTATTCGACCGCGTCGGCAAAGGCACGCATCATGAGGATGCCGCGGCCGCTGGGGCGGGTGAAGGCGGCCTCATCGGTTTCGGCTTCGAGCTTGGCGATCCAGGTCTGATGGTCGAAGCCGTCTCCTTCGTCGGTGATGCGGATGACGCACTGGCAGCCGTCATGGTGGTAGTCGACGGCGACGCGCCGATGGGCGCGCTCGGGGTCGGCTGACCGTTCAGCCAGCACGCGAGCGAAGGTTTCGTCGCCCTGTTCCTTGAGATCGGAGCTGACGCCGAGATTGCCGTGGACGATGGCGTTGACGAGGGCTTCGTGCAGCGCCAGGCACAGGCCGTCGATGCGTTCGGGCTCATAGGCGCCGCACTGCACGAGGCGCTGACGGAGGAAGTCGATGGTCTTGGCGACCCACTCGAGGCGGCTGGGCAGGCTGAGCGCTGCCGCATCGCCTTCGAGGACATTGGCGAGGTCGCCGGAGCCTGCGGTGGAGGTTGTCTCGGCGTCGGGCTGCATGTCGGTTCGTTTCAAACGCCGGACGGGCCGTCCACGAGCGGCGATGACCCGATCTGGCACGGGGCAATAAATTGCTCCATGTCCTAGCTTCGGCCAGAAGGGGAGGGGTGTTAAGGAAATGCCCTTCCGCAAAATTGAGAAAGCTTAACGCCCGCCGGGCAGGTTTTTGCGACAGTGCCGATAATGCGCAAGCGGTTCTGACGTAACGCTTTGCGTCGCAAAGTTGCAAGTAAACTGCATTTTCGGTATGATTTGACGCTTATGGCGACGCGAAGCAAGACAAGGCACACCACGACCCGTCGCGGATCTCCAGCAGTGGCCGTTGCCGAAAGACCGAAGAAAAAACCCGCTGCTGTACGTCGCCCTGAGACCCGCCGCACGGCGCCGGTCCCATCCCCCGTAAAGTCAAAATCTCCAAGCAATTACGAACGAGCGATTCGCTACCTGAACTCCTTGGCGGACTACGAGCGCCTGCGGATCGTCCGCTACGACCCGGTGAACTTCAACCTCGACCGCATGCGGTCGCTGATGAAGAAACTGGGCAACCCGCAGGACACCTTCCGGTCGGTTCATATTGCCGGAACTAAAGGCAAGGGCAGCACTTGCGCGATGGTCGCGAGCATGCTCCAGGCCTGCGGATACAAGGTCGGCGTCTACACCTCGCCGCACCTGATCGACATCCGCGAGCGGATCACCATCGACGGAGAGATGATCTCCGAAGCGGACTTCGCCCGCCTGGTGCGGCATATCCAGCCAGTCGCCAGCAAGCTCAAGCCGCCGGCGACGTACTTCGACGTCCTGACGGCTGTCGCCTTCAAGTACTTTGCCGAACAGAAGGTGGATATCGCCGTCATCGAGACGGGCCTGGGCGGACGGCTGGATTCGACCAACGTCATTAAGCCTGAAGTCACCGCCATCTGCAGCATCAGCAAGGACCACATGGCCCAGTTGGGCAACTCGCTGTCGAGCATCGCCCGCGAAAAGGCCGGCATCTTCAAGCCCGGCGTGCCGGCTGTGTCGGTCCAGCAGACGCCGGAAGTTGAAGGCGTCCTCAAGCGCGTTGCCGCGGAAGTCGGCGCCCCGCTGGACATCACCGGCAAGACGATCGAGTTCAGCTATCGATTCGAGTCCAGCCGGCTGATGGGCCCGCACAACCGCATCTGCCTGACGACGCCCAACAGCAAGTTTGAGCACCTGGCGGTGCCCCTGATGGGCGAGCACCAGGCCATCAACTGCGGGCTGGCGCTGTCGATCATCGACCGCCTCAAGACCCGCGGCCTGGCCATCAATGACAACCAGGTCATGGAAGGGCTGGCCAAGACCACCATCCCCGGCCGCATGGAGCTGATCAACGCCATGCCGCGCGTGCTGGTGGATTGTGCCCACAACGCCGCCAGCCTCGACGCGATGATGCGGTCGATCGGCCAGCACATCCCGTACGACTCGATGGTCGTCATCTTCGGCTGTTGCAGCGACAAGGATGTGCCCGGCATGCTCGAGCGGATCACCGCCGGCGCCGACAAGGTGATCTTCACCAAGGTCAACAACATCCGCAGCGCCGACCCAGCCGAGCTGGCAGCCACGTACACCGAGCTGTACGGCAAGATGGCCCAGGTCGCCCCCACGCTGGAAGATGCCCTCTCGATCGCCAATCGCGCGGTCACCAAGGAAGATCTCATCTGCATCACCGGCAGCTTCTACCTCGTCGGCGAAGCCAAGAAGTACTTCGCCGCCAGGAACGCCGCTGCTGCGCTGATGGGGAGCTAATCCTTGGAAAGCTTCACCGCCGAGACGCAGAGAGCTCTGAGCATTTTCACGATGACTTCGAGAGGCCTTGCACGCGTCTGATGGCGGTAGCCAGCGTTTCCTGATGGCAGCTTAGTTCTCGCTCCAAGGCACCGGCTCCTCGATTGCCGGCCGGCAACGGTGCCTATACATGCCTGCATATCCGATGAGGTATAGGATGGAAAGCTCAATGTAGGTCAAAGCCAGTTTAAGCGTTTCCATACACACCCGCGGCGCAAGAAGCTTACTCGTCTCCACTGCGTGCGCCAGATCATTGCGTATCTTAACAAGAGCGTACGGCCCGTCCTTGTCGTCTGTTTCATCTTTGCTGGTCTGCAGCGCTTCTGTCAGGAATGAAGCCTCTTCAGGAATCTGTGTTGGGATGCGACAGCCTCTGAGTAGGAAACGGATCCGCTCCCGAGTCTTCATTCTCTTAAACTCACTCCTTTTAACTTTCCAATCCACCTTCTCATTGGCGTACCACGCCAAAGCTTCCAAGGCCATTTGCGCCAGTACGAGAGATCCATCGGTTCCAGCGGTCTGCCGATTCGCAAAGAAGAGCCACCACATGACGCGCTGAAGCGCCATGTCCCAAGTTGGATCGTCGAGCTTTCGCAGGAATGGCTCGGCGATGCTAGCAATCGCAGGATTTTGAGGATTCCACCAACTGCCGATGCCATCATAGGGATCAGTTGTGGTCTGGCGGAATTCTTGCCAGATGATCTCACCATCGCGATAGCCAACCAATAGAACCGGGGATGTCCATCTGCCTGCAAGGAAAGATAGAAGCTTTCGAAGCTTGCGAAGAAAACCGTGCAATTCCCCAGATTGAACTCGGCTTCGATCCCGCCGGCGGATTTCCCCAACGTGCGTTAGCAAGTATCGCGATGACTGCGCTGCTCGCTCGACGAGCTCTGGATCACGGTCAATAGCGTCAATAGCGATAGACCAGTTCTGATACTCGAAGGACAAACGACATGCCGTTTCGCCTTGGCCGAAGGTTACGGATGAGCCAATGTACCTGGGAAATGACGGAAGATGAAACTTAACAGCGTCAGCTTCGACTATGTGGGCGGAACGCCGGAGCACGACTGGTTCGGTTGGCAGACATTCACGACCGTATACTAGGATGGTTGAGTCATCGTGCATGCCCGGAAAGCGAACTTTGGATGTTCCGAGGACTAAAGGTGCCGGCACGCGGAGCACCATGCGCGGCTTCGGCTGCCAGATCCAGTCCAGAGTACAGTTGGGGATGGATATTGGCCGTTCACCGTCGCGAAGTTCAACGCTTCCTTGAAATAGCCTAATCGGAGCATCTAGTTCCGGAGTTCGGTAGACGGGCTGGATGACGGGGGGCGTAGACATTGCACTTGTGACAGTGGTGAGGAAGAATTGGAGCCAGTCTGCAATATACCCAAGATTCTATTGGACATTCGCGTACCCGTCGACGCTTGTCAGCGAGTGCCAGCATCCACGGTTACATTACACGATGAGTTCACGCCGGCGCAGAAGCCGGAGATCGCGAGATGGCTGGCACTGATCGAACGCGAGTTCAGATGAAGAAGAAGCGGGATCTTGCTGCGGAGATCATCGACAATCTCAAGGAACTGCACGCCACCCTGCGCGCCGGCGGCCGGCTTCGCGGGAAGTACACCGTCAGGAAAGTGCGGGCAGTGCCCGAGCCGTCGCAATACTCAGCCGACGACGTGAAGGCTCTGCGGGAAAAACTCGGTGTCAGCCAGCCGATTTTCGCGCGCATGCTCGGCGTCTCGGCTGCGCTGGTCCGCGCTTGGGAAAATGGCCAGCGCCAACGCGCACCGATCGCCCGCCGCCCGCTGGATACCATCCGTGAGAATCCCGCACGCTGGCGTGCGATGGTGGAAGCTGCATGAGCGAGGGTTGACTCACCGCCGCGAACGCGAAGAGCATAGAGAGACGAACGCAAAGACACTGTAGGGGCGGATGGCATCCGCCCTTCTTTGTTGCGCGGGTTGTGAGGGAATGACACTGTCTGACGGAGAGGCACATTGCCATGTGTCCCTGCAGGAGACGTTGCGATGTGTCTGTCGGCACGTGCGGGAACGCCCGTGCCGCGTATCAGCCATCAATTCCCATCCCCCGCATCCCACATCCGCGTTCATCTGCGTTCATCCGCGGTTTCGCACCACATTCCCTGCAGTGACAGATCCTTGCAGCCGGAGATGTTCCGCCCCGACAAGCCTTCGGCACGTTACATGCGCCCGGTGCTGGAGTATCATGGCCGGGGTTATGGCTTACGACTTTACGGCGATTGAACGCAAGTGGCAGGAATACTGGCTGAAGAATCGAACCTTTGCCGCCCTTGACCCGGATCAGGCCAGGGACATGCCCAAAGCCTACGTGCTGGACATGTTCCCGTATCCCAGCGGCGCGGGGCTGCACGTGGGGCATCCCGAGGGTTACACCGCCACCGACATCGTCAGCCGCTATCTGCGGATGAAGGGCGTCAACGTCCTGCATCCGATGGGCTGGGACGCCTTCGGCCTGCCGGCTGAGCAGTACGCCATCAAGACCGGCCAGCATCCGCGCATCACCACCGAGCAGAACATCGCCAACTTCCGCCGGCAGATCCAGATGCTCGGCCTCAGCTACGACTGGGATCGCGAGGTCGATACCACCGATCCGTCCTACTACAAGTGGACGCAGTGGATCTTCCTGCAGCTGTTCAACAGCTACTTCGATCCGATCGACCAGAAGGCCAAGCCGATCGCCCATCTGTATCACCAGCTCCAGAACGAAAACTATCTGGTCGCCCCCGACGGCAACATCGTCCTCAACCCCGTCCAGGAGGGCATGGAGCGCATCAGCGGCGACCTGCGCGTCGAGCGGCTGTGGCGCGAGCTCACGCCCGAAGAACAGCAGCAGGTCATCGACAACCAGCGACTGGCCTACATCGATGAGGTGCCGGTCAACTGGTGCCCGGCGCTGGGCACGGTGCTGGCCAATGAAGAGGTCATCGACGGCCGCAGCGAAGTCGGCGGATTCCCCGTCGAGCGCCGCCCCATGCGCCAGTGGATGCTGCGCATCACCGCCTATGCCGATCGCCTCCTCAAGGACCTGGACCTGCTCGACTGGCCCGATTCGCTCAAGGAGATGCAGCGGAACTGGATCGGCAAGAGCATCGGCGCCGAGGTCGATTTCGTCGTCGACGAAGCCAGCATTTCCACAACCGCCTCAGCCAATGTCTCGCAGGGCTCCGAGCCGCCGGCGCACAGCACCGCGCCACAGGAAAAGGTCGACGAGGACGAGGATCTGACGATCACCGTCTTCACCACCCGCCCCGACACGCTCTATGGCGCGACCTATATGGTGCTTGCCCCCGAGCATCCGCTGGTCGATCGCATCACCACGCCGCAGCACCGCGAGACGATCGAAGCCTACCGGCAGATGTGCGCCTCGCGCAGCGAGCGCGATCGCCTGGCGGAAACGAAGGAGAAGACCGGCGTCTTCACCGGCGCGTATGCCATCAACCCGATCAACGACGAGCGGATCCCGATCTACATCGCCGACTACGTGCTGATGGGCTACGGCACCGGCGCGATCATGGCTGTGCCCGCGCACGACCAGCGCGACTTCGAGTTCGCCAAAAAGTTCGACCTGCCGATCCGCCAGGTCGTCGCGCCCGTCGGCAAGGAGAACGAGGTCAGTGATCAGCCGATGGAACATGCCTTCGAGGAGGAGGGCATCGCCATCAACTCGCCGATCATCAACGGCCAGCCGACCGAGCAGGCCAAGCAGACCATCATCGCCGCCCTCGAACGCGACGGCACGGGCAAGCGCGGCATCAACTATAAGCTCCGCGACTGGCTGTTCAGCCGCCAGCGCTACTGGGGTGAGCCGTTCCCCATCCTCCTGGATGACAACGGCAACCCCCATGCCATCGAGGAGAGCGAATTGCCCGTCACGCTGCCGGAGATGAAGGATTTCAAACCCACCGGCACGCCCGAGCCGCCGCTGAGCAAGGCCACCGACTGGGTGCGCGTCCAGCGCGACGGCAAGAGCTTCACGCGCGAAACCAACACCATGCCCCAGTGGGCCGGCTCGTGCTGGTATTACCTGCGCTACATCGACCCGAAGAATCCCGATCGCTTCGTCGATCCCGCGAAGGAAAAGTACTGGATGCCGGTCGACCTGTACGTCGGCGGCGTCGAGCATGCCGTGCTGCACCTGCTGTATGCCCGCTTCTGGCACAAGGTGCTGTACGACCTGGGCCATGTAAGCACGCCCGAGCCGTTCAAGCGCCTGGTCAACCAGGGGCTGATCCTCGGCGAAACCGAGTATCACTTCTTCGAAGACGCCGACGGCAAGCCGATCAGCGTCTCGGAGATTCGCGACATCCAGGAGGAAGCCACCGAGCAGGGCGTGAAGCTGATCGGCTTCCTGCGCTCCAGCGGCCAGAAGGTCTACGGCAAGCGCATCGCCGAAGAGCTCGTGCAGAAGAAGGGCAGCGAGTACGTCCTTCGCGCCAATCCGTCGATCAAGGTCGACGCCCGCGCGTTCAAGATGAGCAAGTCGCGCGGCAACGTCGTCAACCCGGATCAGATCGTTGCCGACTACGGCGCCGACACCTTCCGCCTCTACGAGATGTACATGGGTCCGCTGGAAGCCCAGAAGCCCTGGAACACGCGCGACATCATCGGCATGAGCCGGTTCCTCAACTCCGTGTGGCGAAACATCGTCGGCGATCCGGAGAACAACAAGACCGTCACCATCGTCGACGAGCCGATCCCGGACGAGCTGGACCGCACGATGCATCGCACGATCAAGAAGGTCGGCGAAGACATCGAGGGCCTGCGCTTCAACACCGCCATCGCCGAGCTGATCAAGCTCAACAACGCGATGGGCAGCCTCCAGAAGATGCCGCGCCAGCTCGCCGAGACCTTCACGCTCCTGCTGTCGCCGTTCGCGCCGCACATCGCGGAGGAGCTGTGGCAGCGGCTCGGCCATGAGCAGAGCCTGGCGCGTCAGCCATGGCCGAAGTACGACCCGGCGAAGCTCGTCGAGTCGACCATCGAGATCCCCGTGCAGGTCAACGGCAAGGTGCGCGACCGCATCACCGTCGCTGCCGATGCCGCTGAAGCCGACGTGCTGGAGCAGGCCGCTGCGACCGCCAAGGTCAAGCCCTGGCTGGAAGGCAAGCAGATCCGCAAGCGCCTGTACGTGCCCGGGCGGCTGGTGAACTTCGTCGTCGCGTAAGGGCGAGTATGGATACAGGTCAGTCGCGCTGGCGGCGCATGGCGCCGGTCGCGGTGGCGATCGTCGCGATCGTCGTCCACGTGCCGCTGCTGTTGCATCCAGCCTACGTCTACGATGACATGCTGGTGATCCTGAAGGATCCGCGCGTCGCCGGCGGCGACTGGGCAGGCGCGTGGACGGGGGCGTACATCCCCGACGCCACGGACAATCTCTATCGGCCGCTGGTCACCAGTACCTACCTGCTGCAATGGGCCATCCATGGCGATAGTCCGCTGGCGTTTCGCGCGGTGAACATCGCGCTGCATGCAGCCGTGAGCGTGCTGGTGCTGCTGCTGGCGCGGCGGCTGATGGTGGAGCAGCCAGCGGGCGAAGACATTGCCGCGCGCGGCGATCGATCGGCCTGTCGCACATCCCTGGGCGAAGCGGCTGCTTTCATCGCAGCCATGCTTTTTGCCGTGCATCCGATCCACACGGAAGTAGTCTCGTCGATCGCCTTCCGCACGGAGTCGATGGTGACGCTGACCGTCCTGGGTGCGATGCTGGCCGCCTGGGGGAGGATGACGCTCCGGCGCATCGCGGGGATCTGCCTGATCCTGCTGGCTGGCCTGCTGACGAAGGAGCAGGCGTTGGCGATCGGGCCGCTGGCGATTCTAAGCTGGTGGATCGCGCGGCGCGGGAAGATCGATGCGGCTGAGCGCCGCCGCGCCTGGGTGCTGGCTGCGCTTGCGCTTTGGCTGACGGCTGGTTATCTGGTTGTCCGCGAGATGATGCACCCGATGGCGTGGGATCGCGCCTGGCTGGAGTGGCACTTCAATCCGATCGTGCTGGCGGAGGGGTGGGATCGCGTGCTGTTTCCGGTGCGCCTGTTGGGGCGGTATGTGATGCTGATGGCCTGGCCGGCGCGGCTTTCGATCGACTATGGCGGGGTGACGATCCGGCCATGGACCAGTTGGAGCCAGCCGGACATCTGGGTCGGCCTTGCGACGATTGTGGCTGGGATCGGGCTGCTTGTCTGGTCCTGGCGGACGCGGCGATGGCGCGTGCTGCTGTGCGTTGTAGCCGCAGCCATGGTGTATGCGCCGGTCAGCAATTCGCTGGTGGTCATCGTCACGCCGTTCAACGAACGGCTGTTCTATTCGCCGTCGGTGTTCGTGCTGCTGGGGGCGGCGTGGGTGCTGTCGCGCATGCGCGCGGGGTGGGGGGCAGCCGCCGTGGCGTTCGTCGCGTGTGCGTGCGTGACCTTCACATACACGCGGCACTGGACCGACCCAATCACACTTTACAGCCATAACCTGCGCAGTACGCCGGGATCCGTGCGGCTGCACATCGCGCTGGCCAGCCTACAGATGGAGCGCGGCGAGCTGGACCAGGCTGCGGACGTGATTGGCGCCGGCTTGGCGAATGTCAGCGAATGCTGGGAGATATGGGCACTGGGTGCCGAGATCGCTGCTCGGCAGGGGGATTTCGATCTGGCGGATCAGCGGCTCGAGCGGGCCTGGGCCCTGGCCGATTCCCGCGCATATGCCTTCGTCGGCTCGATTGCCACCACCGTCAACCGCCTGCGCGAAGGCCTCGACCCGCAGTGGGATTGATCATGCCCGGCGGAACCACGGCGACACGGAGACGCGGGAGGGTGGGAGCGGTGGTGGATGCGTGAGATGGGGCGTCGTGATTCGTGCGTAACGGGCTGGGGCGCGTCACAGCCAGTAGCAGACGCGGCATGTTGCCTTCTGTCATCTGACTACTGACATCCGTCTGCTTCCCTCGCAAACCGTACGACCCGCTCCCCACCTCGTACACACTCCTCGAGCATCGCGATGTACGGCGTGTCGATGTGCGGCAGGGCCCCCAATCCCAGGCGATCCTTCACCGCCTGCACCTGGGCCTCCGTCGGCCCTTCGATCTCCACGAACGATCCGACCCGCGGCAGCTCGTCCAGCTCGATGCTGCACTCATCCAGCCGCCAGCTTTCACGACGCTTCTCGAACGTCAGCGTCCGCGCATACCCCAACGCCTCCAGCAACGCAGCAGCCGCCTCGGCGTCGTCGACGCGCAACTCCGTTTCCTGCCGGGCTTTAAATGGCCCGGCCTGCCGAGGACCCTTGTGCGTGATGACGATCGTGCTGTGGCCGGTGTCGAGGTTGCGATTGACGCGAAGCCGCAAGCCTCGGTCGGCCCGCTGAAGCGAACGCTCGGGCGTGTCAAAGAAGATGTTGGTCTCCATGACCTGCCCAAGGCGGCGGGCGCCCGCATCCCTCAGCCGCTGGCGGATGGCGTCCAGGTCGTCACACCGAACTTTCGCTTCGATCTCCAGGGGCATGGGCGTGATGTACTGCCAACCGGGGCGGCGATCAAATCCGCCGGACGGGATTGTGCTAAGTCTCCGTCTGTCGGCAACTTGCGGAAACCCCTAACATCTTACGGATTTTTCACTTGACTGTCCGATAACTGTTAGGCATACTATATCCTAACGCCTCGATGGCGAGAAGGATGGTGCCGCGATGACGACCGTACGACAGATCGAAAGGCAATGGAGGGCCAAACAGTTCGATCGCCTGCTTCGGGCGATGCTTCAGGGTCGGCCGGAAGCGCTGGTAGCCGGGCAGCTTCGCCTGGTGCCGGCAGCCGCTGCCATGACGATGATCCGGCTCGACGAGCTGGCGCAGTCGCATGTGGGGTTGTATCCGCGGTTGATCCGCACGTTGCTGCAGACGCAGGATCCCGACGGCGGCTGGGGCGATGCGATGACGACGGCGCTGTGCGTGCGGGCGCTGCTGCTGGGCGATGGGCATGGCATCGCCATCGCGCAGGGTATCGCGTATCTGGCGACGCTGCAGAAGGATGACGGCGCCTGGCCGGCTGTGCCCATCCGCCGAACGTCGGGCGATGTCGCCACGACGGCCATGGTGCTCGGCCAGCTCGCGGATCAGCCGGAGTTTCGCGCTCATGTGCGCGTCGATGACGCCCGGACATGGCTGGCGTCGCAGCGCGATCATACCGACCCGCTGCTGCATCCGCTCGTCGATCGCGCCATGTCGCGCTACCGCCTGCGGCCGATGTTCCAGCAGCAATCGCTGGTCTGGAGCTGAGATTGGTGTGACGCGATGCCGGGGATGCAACATCCGCAGCAAGCAGCCCGCGTGGGGGATGAGTTGGGGGGTGGTGATGGATGCGTGGTGGGTTGTAGAGATTAGTGATTGGTGCGTAACGGGGGAGGCATCACCAGTGGCACGGGCTTCCCGCACGTGCATGGAATTGGGCGCAGAGACGCGGAGCCGCAGAAGGCTCGACCATGGATGGTTGATGCATGATGTCTGAGCGTTGGCGACAATCCCGTTCAGGCGTCATCTGTAAGCCACCAGTTATCGATCTGTGTGTCTCTGTGTCTCCGTGGTTCAACCTGCCTCTTCGCAACAAGGATGCGTACGCACGTGCGGAATGTTCGTGCCGCTGCGGTTGGATGCATGTGATTGATGCGTGAAGCGGATCCTCATCACGCAACACGGATCAATCACCAACCATCGGCCTTCCGTGTCGCCGCGCCTCTGCGGTTAACCGGACGTCGCCTCGCGCAGAAGGCGCAAGATTGCCGGGCGATGTTCTTCAGCGAAGTGCAGCCGCCGGAACATGAGCTGGCGGTTCAGTGCTTCGCTGATGGGCGAGAGGGTGGAGAACTCTGTCAGCTTGCCGGAGACGTCGCGGATGAGGATCTCGCTGCCGACATCGGGATCGTCGTAGGGCGTGTCTGCCGGCTCGTCGTAGAACATCTCGTAAGCTGACTCGCCGCCGGAGTCGTCGATCGCCCGAGCCGCAGCGTTGCGGAAATCGGCGACTTGCTGCGCGTCGAAGCGCGTCAGGTCGACGCTCTTGAACAGCGACCGGAACAGCAAGCCGCGACACAGGCTGGCCAGCGTCGCGTCGTCGTCGTGGCTCCAGCGTTTGAAGCAGTGCAGCGTGGAGATGTCGTCCAGCTCGATGAACTCGAGCGTCGACAACTGCCTGCCGACCAGCGCCTTATGCACCGGCTCTTCCGGCAGGGGCCAATCCAGCCGCTCCTGCAGCGCCAGCCGCTTGGCCCGCTGGAGCACCAGCTTCACCATCCCCTCGGCGCTGCGGACCGTCTTGTGGAAGTAGACGTTGCGGTACATATGGTACCGCCCCTGCAGGTACGTCTCGATCGCGTTGACGCCCTTGGCTGTCACCGCCAGCCGATTGGATTCGACCGTCAGGTGCTGCAGCAGCCACTCCAGATCGAAGTGCCCGTATCGGCTGCCCGTCATCAGGTTGTCGCGCAGCAGGTAATCGAAGCGATCCGCATCGAGCTGGCTGCAGATCACATCATGCAAAAACGTGCGGCGCTCCGGCGGGCAGTAGAGCATCTGCTCCACGCGGCCGGGCAGAGAGGGGTCGTACTTGCGGAGGATCTGATGGACCTGCGTCTGCTCGTCCAGCAGGATCTGCCGCGTAACCGATTCATGCTCGATCCCGCTGATGCGTTCAAACACATGGCTGAACGGCCCATGCCCAAGATCATGCAACAGCGCAGCCGCCAGGCAGGCGGTCCGGTCCTCGTCGTGGATGGTGATGGACTGCCCCAGGCGGTCGAGCATCCGCCGGGCGGTCTCCATCACGCCCAGGCAATGGCTGTAGCGGGAATGATCGGCTCCGGGATACGCCAGCGATGCGATGCCGAGCTGGTGAATTCGCCGTAACCGCTGAAACTCGCGTGCATTGAGCAAATCGAACAGCAGGGCCTCGGAGGGCGTGTCGATCCGCAGAGCGATCACGTCATGGACCGGGTCGCGGATGATCTTTTCACGCATCAGGCACCTGCCAGGGCGGTTGAACGGACACGGACCGGACAAAAAACGTCGAGTTCGCGAGCCAACCCTGACGAACATGATAAATCGGTGTCTATCACACTGCCAAGCTCGCCGGATTTGTTCGTGACAGTCGTATGAGAAGCACAGTCAGCAGGTTATCGGTCCTGGTTGTCGGGGCGATGGCGATCCTGAGCGTCTGCCTCACAGCCGCCGCCACGTCGCGCCACACGGTGACGATCAAGGACATGCAGTACTCACCGGCGACGATCGAGGTGCGGGTGGGGGATACGGTCGTTTGGAACAACACCGACGACCGGGATCACACCGTCGTCGCGGACGACGGCAGCTTCAATTCCGGCAACATCCGCTCCGGCAGCAGCTTCAGCCATACCTTCGCCAAAGCCGGCAGCTTCGCCTACGGCTGCAAGTATCATCCCCGCATGCGCGGGACGGTCGTGGTGAAGGAATGAAGGTGATCTTGGATACCTGGGGAATTGCCGATTTCGGATTGCGGATTGTCGGGAAGGCCTCTGTGGCACGGGCTACCAGCCCGTGAATCCCCGGGCGGAGGAGTCATGGGCTTGGTAGCCCATGCCACTGTTCCACCGGCAAACCGGAATCCGCAATCTCCCGGGGCGTCCTTGACGCCGGGCAGCCCCCGGTTATCATTAGCCATTCGTATGTTGCGAATTGCCGCCATCAGCCCCATTATTATTCGACCCGAACAATCCGGGCAGGGCTGATCGTATACACTGTGTAACTGATGCAATCAAAGGCCCTGCCCGAGCGGCAGGGCCTCTCTTTTTTGGCCAGCACCCTCTTCGAGGACCCGATCATGCGACGCATCGAGATCTATGACACGACGCTCCGCGACGGCACGCAGGGCGAAGGATTCAACCTCTCGTTGGAGGACAAGCTGCAGATCGCCCGCAAGCTGGACGAACTAGGCGTCGACTACATCGAAGGCGGCTATCCGCTGTCCAATCCCAAGGACGTCGCCTTCTTCCGCGAAGTGGGCAAGCTGGGCCTGAAGCATGCGAAGGTATCGGCCTTCGGGATGACGCGCCGCCGCGGCATGACGCCGGCCGAGGATCCCGGCATGAAGGCGCTGCTCGATGCCCAGACCGAAGTCCTCACCATCGTCGGCAAGACCAGCGACTACCAGGCGCAGACCGTCATGGGCGTCTCGCCTGAAGAAAACCTGAAGATGATCTCCGAGACGATCGCCTTCGCGAAGCAGGCCGGCCGGATGGTCATCTACGACGCCGAGCACTTCTTCGACACCTTCCGCTCCAATCGCGAGTACGCGCTGCGCACGCTGATGGCCGCCCAGGAAGCCGGCGCCTCGGTCCTCGTGCTGTGCGACACCAACGGCGGCAGTATGCCCGAGTTCGTCGAGGAAGCCGTCGCCGAGGTGCGCAAGCACACCAGCGTCCGCCTCGGCATCCACACGCACAACGATGCCGGTGTGGCCATCGCCAACGCCCATGCCGCCATCCGCGCGGGCGCCGATCACGCCCAGGGCACGATGAACGGTTTCGGCGAGCGCTGCGGCAACATGGACCTGATCCCGCTGATCGCCAACCTTCAGCTCAAGTACAAGATGGACTGCCTCCGCCCAGGCACGCTCAACAAGCTGACCGAGGTGTCGCGCTTCGTCTACGAAACCGCCAACGTCAATCTCAATCCCGGCCAGCCGTACGTCGGCCAGTCCGCCTTCGCCCACAAGGGCGGGATGCACGTGCACGCCGTGCAGAAGGACGTCAGCACCTACGAGCACGTCCCGCCGGAAACCGTCGGCAACACGCGGCGGATCCTCGTCTCCGAGCTGTCGGGCGTCTCCAACATCGCCACCAAAGCCGGCAGGAAGTTCAACATCGAGCAGGACAAGGCCACGCTCCGCAAGGTCCTCGAGCGGGTGCAGGATCTGGAGAACGAGGGCTACCAGTTCGAAGCGGCTGAGGCCAGCTTCGAGCTGCTGCTGCGGAAACAGATCGGCCGCTATCGGTCGTTCTTCGACCTCGACCATTACCGCGTTGTCGTGCTGAAGCAGAACGGCGGCGAGCCGGTCAGTGAGGCGACGGTCAAGCTCAAGGTGAACGGCCATCCCGAGCATCGCGTCGCCGAAGGCGACGGCCCGGTCAACGCGCTTGACGGCGCGTTGCGCCGCTGCCTCAAGCCGCATCTGCCGGCGATCAACGATGTGCATCTGCTGGACTACAAGGTGCGCGTCATCAACTCCCGCGCCGAGACCGCAGCCGCCGTGCGCGTCGTCGTCGAGTCGAAGCGCAAGCTGGCCGACGGCAGAACCGAGGTCTTCGGCACGATTGGCGTCAGCGCCAATGTCATCGACGCAAGCTGGCAGGCGCTGGTCGACGCCTACGAGTACCATCTGCTGCACGTCGAGGAAGAGGCGCAAGCTGCGGCTGCGGGCCAACAGGTGGGCGCGTCAGCCTGATTTGGTCTTGCGCTTCCTGGCTGCGGGCTTCTTCCGGCGCGAGCCGGAGGACTCGCCGCGCGCCTTCTCAAGGCTGGCTTCGAGGGCCGACATCAGATCCATCGCCCGGCCGACGCGCGGCGGAGTGACGGATTTCTGTACGATTTTCTCGCCAGCGGCCTTCTTGCGCACCATCGCCTCGATGCACTCGCGGTATTCATCCTTGTACTTCGTGGGGTCGAACGCCGACACCAGCGACTCGATGAGTTGCGTCGCGGCTTTGAGCTCGCGCTCAGCCACCTTTCGCCCCGCCGGCAGGGCGTCCAGCTCCTCGGCTGGGACAACCTCATCGGCAAAGTGCATCGTGCTGATGCCCACCGTATGCTCCAGCGGGCGCAGGGCGACCAGATACTCCTTGTTGTGCATCACCATCTTGGCGATGCCGACTTTCTGAGTCTTTTTCATCGCCTCCAGCAGCAGGTGATACGGCTTGGCCGCCTGCGGCGTGGGGGTGGTGTAATACGTGCGAACGTAGTAGATCGGATCGATCTGGCCGAGATCGACGAAGTCGGTGATCTCGATCGTCCGGCTGCTCTCGGGCGCACACGCCTTGATCTCCGAATCCTGCACGACGACATACTGATCCTTGGATATCGGGTATCCCTTGATGATGTGTTCGGGATGCACCTCCTTCCCGTCTGCCGGGCAGACCATCTTCCGCTGCAGCCGCACCTTGTCCTGGTCGTGCAGCATGTGGAAGTGCACATTGTGCTCCCGCACGGCTGTGTGAAGGCGAATGGGAATACTGACCAGCCCGAAGCTGATCGAACCGGTCCAGATGGATCGTGGAGTAGGCATGGGGTGTTCTGGGTTATTGGTTACTTGTTTGGCTTTGTCACTGGCCACTTGTCACTTGTCACTCGCAGCAATTCGGCGGCGTCGTTGTTTCGTGTTTTGTGTTTGGTTCTCTTGCATCTTGGAACTTCCTTGGAGCTTCGGGTGACTGCCAACCGCCAACTTTCGCGGCTGATGCCGGCACGCAATAGCGTGCCCTACGCTCGCCGCCTGCCGCCTGCTGCCTGCTGCCTGCTAACACCGAACCACCTCCCGCGCCGCCTTGTCATCGCGCAGGCCCAGGAACGATGCATGCTGGATCGCTCCGCCGTCGGGCCAGCGGCAGTAGGCGATTTGCGCGACGAGCTTCGGTTCGGCGAAATGGATCGTGGCTGACGATCGTGCGAAGCGCGACGGTGGCGGCAGGGCATCGACAAAGGGGCTGGTTGATCGCGCAAGTGGCTTGAGCTGCGCCAGCAGGCGATGCCGCGTCCTGGCGTCAAAGCCTGTCCCGACGCGACCGGCGTAACGGAGGCGCGATGTTCGGCGCCCGCTGCAGGAGGCGTCATAGTAGCCGACCAGGATCGAGCCCAATCCGTCAGCCGAGTTCTTCTCGCCGGTCCAGCCGCCGATGATGAACTCCTCCTCCTGCACGATCTTCAGCTTGATCCATTCGGGCGAGTGCCGGCCGGGCTGATAGGGGCTGTCCAGGCGCTTGGCGATGATGCCTTCCAGGTGGTTCTGCTCGGCTGCGCGGAGCATCTGCGGACCCTGAGCGACGTAGTACGGCGAGACGCGCCAATGCGGGCCGGCAAGCATCAGCCGCTGCAGCGCCTCGCGCCGCGCCGCAAACGGCTGATGCATCAGCGATTGTCCATCCAGCCAGAGCAGGTCGAA
>ERZ777003.1786-NODE-1786-length-29269-cov-12.284247_pt1 | contig 29269 bp, 26 predicted proteins | sample MGYA00374956_ERZ777003 | MGnify/ENA primary metagenome ERZ777003 (study PRJEB29302, sample SAMN06268252) | bioreactor metagenome | isolation source: Joint BioEnergy Institute, California, USA | place: USA:Joint BioEnergy Institute, California, USA | collected... | reverse complement strand
CTGCCAACGACTCGCGGTGGTAGAATCCCTCCAACTGCATGAACACCGAAGCGCATCTGGCGGTCGGATGGGTGTTGGGGAACATCGCGCGCGAGGACTCGCGGCGATGGCGGGCAATGATCACCGTAGCCGCCCTGTTGCCGGACATCGACACGCTCAGCTACTTCTGGGGTGAGCGCGCCTATGCGGATATCCACCATGCCGTGGGGCACAACGTCTTCTTCTCCCTCCTGATGTCAGCCGCGGCGATGTTCCTGTATCGCCACAAGCCGTGGAAGGCTGCACTGTGGGTGCAACTGGCGTTCTACTCGCATTACTTCGGGGATTACTTTTTCACGCGCTTTCCGCTGATCTACTTCTGGCCGGTGTGGGACAGGGGATTCATCTTCAGCCATCGGATCGGGCTGGATCATCCCATCAACCACGCGCTGGGCTATGCGTCGCTGGCGATGGTTCCGATATCGGCATGGATCTGGCGGCGGACGCCGATGGAGCTGGTCTGGCCGGAGCTGGATCGGCGGATCGTCAACCTGCTGCTGCCCCGCCGGCTGACCTGTCACCTTTGCGCCAAGCCCGCGAATGAGACGTGCATCACATGCAATCGCCCCGTATGTCGGCGGCACGCGCGGCTGACGGGGCGGATGAGAGTGCTGTGTGCTGCCTGTTCACCACGGCGACACCAAGACGCGGAGGCGGGATGAGTGGAAATTGATGCGTTCGTGATGCATGTTGCATGAAGCCACATGCAGAACACGCCACTGGCTGTCAGGCACTGATCACTACGCCCTGCCTCACGCAGCAACTACCACCCATCGATCGGCCATCCCTCCGCGTCTCCCGCGGTGAAACTTACTTGACCGCAAACCGGAAGCCGAACGTGAAGTCCTCGACCGGCACGGCGTACTGGGCTGGGAGGCCCGGGCCGCAACTGGCGCTGCCCAGACCGCGCGTGTACAGGTCCAGGTACAGCGACAGATGATCCGCTCGCTTGAGCTCCGAGCGGTGCCGGGCACGCGTCAGGTCCATCAGATCGAACGGATGCAGGCTGAAGTGGAAGGTCTCGATCTCCAGCGGTTGAACCGTAAGCCCGCGGGCGCCCGAGGGATCGGTGACGATCAGCCGGCGGGTGTCGGCACGGTTGCCGTACTCCTGCGGGAACACGTACGGCGTGATCATCTCCTCCACCGTCGCCTTGAACCGCCCCAGGCGGGCGGAGCTGCGCGAGTCGATGTACGACTCGTGCGGGCCACGGCCCAGCCAATCCACCACCGACAGCTCCCGCGGCAGATCGAGCTTCAAGCCGATGCGCGGCGGCGTCAGGTCCTTCGGCCACCAGCGGTTGAACTTGCCGTCGACGTGCACCTCGATCGTGCCATCCGGCAGAACGCTGAGCGTCCGCGTGAAGTCGATGCCATAGTCCTTCGTGGGCGTGCCGAGGCGGGCAACGGTCGTGATGACACACCCGCCGCCGACATGCTTGACCCGCACTTCGTCCGTGCGCGTCTGCATGAGTGACAGGCAGGCATCTTCCCACTGCTTGCACTGCCGCCAGCCGGAGTTGACGCGCTCGTTGTCGATGGGCGCGCGCCACAGGTTCAGGATCGGCCCGCCCTGGATCAGCGGCTTGCCGCCGGCGGTGAGCGAGAGGATGTTGCCGTCGGTGCGGTCGATCCGAAGGGTCGTCGTGCCGACCTTCAGCTCCAGCACATGACCCTGCTCGACGAGCTGGACCTCCTGGCTGGCCGCAGCCGGCTTGGGCGCGGGGGCTGGGGCCTCCGGCAGGACCGCCTGACCCCAGGCGATCTCATGCCCGGCTTTGGCCCATGTCGTGTCCTGAGCCAGCGACAGGGAGACGGTCAGCACACCGCCGCTGCCGGCTTCGACCGGAACGCTGATGCGCGTCTCCTCGCCCGGGCCGAGGTTGGGCGTCGGCAGCTCGCCGGAGGCGATGAGCGTCCCGTCGCGCTCATGCCGCCAGGTGATGCGCAGATGGCTGATGTCGGTATGGATGTACCGGTTGATGAGCGTGAAACTGCCGGGCTTGTGCTCAACCGGGCGGACCCACACCGGCTCGATCACCTTCTTGTATTCGATCAGGCCGGGCGAGGGCGTGCGATCGGGGAACAGCAAGCCGTCGCAGACGAAGTTGCCGTCGTTCGGCTCATCGCCGAAGTCGCCGCCGTACAGGTAATCGATCACGTTGCCGTCCTTGTCCAGACGGGCGATGCCGTGATCGATCCATTCCCACACGCAGCCGCCATGCAGGCGGTCGTATTGATAGAACGTATCCCAGTAGTCCTGCAATCCGCCCGGGCCATTGCCCATCGCATGAGCGTACTCGCACATCATGAACGGCTTGTCGCGGTACTGCTCGGGCGTGAGGTTGAAATCGTCCGGGTGTTCGTTCAGCCACGCTTCTTCGCCACGTCCGATGAGCTCGCAGACCTCGCGCGTGACGTACATCGGCGAGATGACATCGCTGGCCAGGAGCTTGCGATCGTGCTCGTAGTGGATGATACGCGTGGGGTCGATCTCGCGGGCCAGATCAGCCATGGCCTTGATGTTCGGCCCGAAGGGCGATTCGTTGCCCAGCGACCAGATGATGATGCTGGGATGATTGCGATCGCGCATCACCATGCGGCGCATGCGGTCCAGATGCGACTCGCGCCAGGCGGGATCGGTCGCCAGCTCGAATCGCCGGTCGCCCAGGTGGCTCATGCCGTGGGCCTCATGGTCGGCTTCGTCGATCACGTACAGGCCGTGGCGGTCGCACAGGTCCAGGAAGTAGGGATTGGGCGGATAGTGCGAGGTACGCACGCAGTTGATGTTGTGCCGCTTCATCAGAAGCACGTCGGCTTCATGATCTTCGCGCTGCAGCGCGCGGCCGCGGAGGGGATGCCACTCATGGCGATTGACGCCGCGGAGATAGATCTTGCGGCCGTTGACCAGCATCATGCCGTTGCGGATCTCGATGCGGCGGAAGCCGACCGGCTGGCGGATGGTCTGCGTCACCTGGCCGGAGGCATCGAGCGGCTCGAGGACGGCGGTGTAGAGCGTGGGCGTCTCAGCCGTCCACTTGGCTGGATCCTTCACGTCGATGGCGACTTCGAAGCGATCACCGCTGACCGCCGCCTCCGTCGGTGAGCCGACCGGCGCGCCCGCGGGATCGAGCAGCGTCACGCGCACCGCCGTGACCTTGCCCTCGGTGTTGCCCGAGATGCGGAGGACGGCATCGCGGTAGCTGTCGTCCAGGTCCGTGCGAACGCCAAAGTCATAGATGCGGTCGACCGGATCGGCCAGCAGCGTGACATCGCGGTAGATCCCGCTCAGCCACCACATGTCCTGGTCTTCCAGGTAGGTTCCATCGCACCACTGATAGACGCGCACCGCCAGCAGGTTTTCGCCGGGCTTGACGTAATCAGTCACGTCAAACTCCGCCGGCATGCGCGAAACCTGGCTGTAGCCGAGGAACTTGCCGTTCAACCAGACGTGGAACGCGCTGTCGACGCCATCAAAACGGAGCGTCAGGCGGCGCTTCTCCCAGCCGTCGGGCAGCGTGAAGCGATGGCGATAGCAGCCGGTCGGGTTGTCGGTCGGAATGTGCGGCGGATCGACCGGGAACGGATATTTGACGTTTGTGTAGTGCGGATGGCCGTAGCCGTGCATCTGCCACATCGACGGCACGGGCAGGCGATCCCACTTGCTGTCGTCAAACGCAGGGTCCGGCAGCTCGGCCGGCGCGTAGTCCGGACGGGTGACGTGGTAGAACGCCCACTGGCCGTTGAGGCTGAGTTCAGCGGATGCACTACCCGTGGCGGTAAAGCGCGCGCGGGGAGGAAGACGGTTGATCTGCAAGGTGGCCAGATCCTGCCAATCACGCGATGGTTTCATAGCGGTGCTCACGCGCGGCACAATAGCAGGATTGTATTTTTCGTCCAGCACCGAGAATTTCTGCACACTGGCCGAGAATGATCCGGCATGGGGACAGTGCGGTTTTTCCTGTATTGGACGTGGTATATTGTGTTTGGTTGTTTGGTGTTTTGAGGTGTGAGGGGGACACGTTCCGATGGCGAAGTGGGCGCGCCGAGGGAGCCGGCATGCGCCAACCTAATGCATTATGCACCATGAACCAGCCCCCCATCACGACGCCGACACGAACATCGCCGGGCGGGCGTCGGGGTCGCGCTTTTGCGGCGCTTTCTTCGGGATGATGATGATCACGCCCCGCTCCTCAGCCGGGCGGACAGCGGCTGGGGCTGCGGCGGCTCGCGGCGTGTCGTAGATCCCGCGCTGGCGGTAGACCGGGGCTGACGGAGGAACGTACCGCACGCCGTCGATCTCGACGGCGCTGTGATACAGCTCAGCCTTGGTGAAGTAGCGCGGCGTGCGCCAGTAGGCTTCGTTGCGGGCGTGCGTCGGCGTAAAGCCGAACAGCGCGGCATTCCAGAAGGGAAACAGATCCGAGTAGACGCGCACCGGCTCGCGGTGGACGTGGTTCAGCCGGCGGATCAGCGACACGCGCTCGGCTGCGGCGAAGACATACGGATCGTCGCCGCCGTAATAGTACTTTTCGCCATGGCCATACTGATACTGCACAGGCAGGTAGATGACCTGGGCCCCCGACATCGAAGCAAACATTCCCACCATCAACGCAGCAAGCATCAGGCGCATGACAGGCTCCCTTCTGGTACGAGCAGGGACAAGCGTTCGCGCCAGGGTCCAGCGGGGTTCTGCGGAACTGGCTTTGGCAGCCGCTGGCGATGGCGCGATGGCCGGGCGATGCGCCCCGGCTGAGGGAGTCTAGCACGGGTGATGGTTATCAGACCATTACAAATTCGCGAGTTTTTCCTCGAAAATGGCGGGATTCAGGCCGGATAACCGGAATTGTTTGCGCGGATTGCCATGACCGGAAACCAGCTCGACCTGGCGGGCGGGGATGCCGAAGAACTCCGCCAGCACGTCGATGACGGCGGCGTTGGCTTTGCCCTTTTCCGGCGCCGCTGATACCTGCACCTTCAATCCGTCCCCATAGCGCCCCGCCACGCGATTCCGCGACGCGCCGGGGACGACTTTGACGTTGATCAATACGGTTGATGTACTCATTGCATCATGGCCGGCAGGCAACAGGACGGCCCGCACAGCATAACCGGTCCGCTGAAGCGGACCCTGCAAAGGCTGCAGACGCGTGGCATGGTCTACCAGCCCATGTATCTTCTCAACACACGGGCTGATACAACATCATGCATCATCGCGCTAAGTCCTTGTCCAGGGTCATCCTGAGCGCAGCGAACGATCTGGTGCGTCAGGAGCGATTGAGATCCTTCGCTGCGCTCAGGATGACAGCTTCGGGCCATCGCTCGATGCATTGATGCATAATGTTCTGGTAGCCCGTGCCGCAAGACCATCGCCTTTGCGGTCTTCGCGCCTTCGCGATCGCCGCTTGACCCGCATGCAAAGGATCAGATGTTGTACCGCGGGCCGATCGCCCAGTGGAGTTTCTCGGCCAGCGTCCGCCATCCGTGGATGTCGGGATTCTCGACCAGCAGCACATCATGCGAGCCGCGGCGGACGACCACGCGATCGCCGGCGTTGAGCTTTGTGCTGGTCTGGCCGTCGCAGAAAAGGGTTGTGCCCTCATTCACGCCGTCAGCCGTGATGAGGACGGTGCTGCTGGCAGCCACCACGACCGGCCGGAAGGACAGACTGTGCGGGCAGATCGGCGTGATGCAGAACCCCTGCACGCCTGGCGACAGGATTGGTCCGCCGGCGGAGACGTTGTAAGCCGTTGAGCCCGAAGGCGTCGCGATGATCACGCCATCGCCGTAGTAGCGGACGCTGGTCTGGCCGTCGGCGCTGAGAACCAGCTCGATCATGTGGAACGGCGGGCCGGCGGTGATGACCGCATCGTTGAGCGCCATCGAGACGAAGCGGCGATGCTGCGCGACCTGCTCGGGATCCATCAGGCGGCAGTCGATGCCCGCGGGAATGACGGAGGCTTCGAGCATGATGCGCGGTCGAATCGGCAGCTCATTGCGGAGCAGGGCTTCGAAATGCCGCGGGAAGTCGTGCTGGGTGAAACTGGAGAGGAACCCCAGCTTGCCGAAGTTGATGCCCATCAGGGGGATCTGCCGGCCGTTAAGGCGGCGAGCGGCTGACAGGAGCGTGCCGTCACCGCCCATGACCAGGACGACATCGGCCTGGATGTCGCTCAGGTCGCCCTTGCTCTGGCTGTCGACACCGACGACCTCGACCCGCTGATTCAGCCAGGGGAGCATCTCATCCAGGGCGGGTTTGACCTGGGGTTTTTCGTAGTTGGCGATGATGTAGAGCCGCATGATGCTCTCTCGGCTGGTTGTTTTCAGCAATGATTCGACAAATGTTCCACGTGGAACATTGACCGAACGTGATTGCCGCGGCCCGGGGCGGCGCCTGTGTCACGTGCGGAACGCCGGTCCCACGCGTTCTGCCCTTTCACGCCACGGCGATCGCGCGGGCGGGATCCTTGCCCGCCAGGCGGACGGTTGTCTGTATGTCCTGCTGCATGCGTGACTTAAGCGCGTCGATGTTCTCGAACTTCTGCTGATCGCGCAGCCAGTCGAGGATCTCGAGCTGCAGCACGCGGCCGTACAGGTCGCCGCTATAGCCCACCAGGTGGGCTTCGATCTGACGATTGTACTGTCCGAATGTCGGAAGCGTACCGATGCTGACAGCCGCCGGCCAGGTACGGCCGTCGACGGTGCATCGGCCGGCATAGACGCCATCAGCGGGCACATGTTGGTCGCCGCAATCGAAGTTGGCTGTCGGCACGCCGATCGTCCTGCCGCGCTTGTGGCCTTCGATGATGCGGCCCTCGAGCACGTACGCATGGCCGAGGCAGATGGCTGCGTCGCGCACGCGGCCATTGGCCAGCAGCCAGCGGATCAGCGAGCTGCTGACCGGCACGATCCGCAGGTCCAGCAGCACGACCGTCACCGGATCGATCACATGCAGACGTACATCGGACTGCGCACTCCACTGCCGCAGGCTGTCGATGTTGCCCGCGCGCCCCTTGCCGAAGTTGAAATTGGCGCCTTCGACCAGATCGGTCGGTTTGATCTCATCGCGGAGGAGCGTCCAGAACTGCTCAGCCGTCAGGTTCAGCACCTGCGGCGCGGGCGGCAGCTCGACCAGATAGTCGACGCCCGCCTGCTCGAGGAGCTGCTCCTTGATCGTGCGCGGGCTTAGCCGCGGCGGGGCGAGCTGCGGCTTGAGAACGGTCAACGGATGCGGCTCGAACGTCACGACGGCCAGGCCGCTGGTCCGATCGGTCCGCAACGACCGGCAGACCTCGATCAGCCGGCGATGCCCGACGTGCATGCCGTCGAAGTTGCCGATCGTCATGACGCATCCCGCCGGCAACTGCCGCAGGCCGTCCAGACCCTGAAGTACGCGAATGCTCACGGTGGAAAGTATATCGGGGACGCCGGAGAACAACGAATCGTGGTACGCGGGCGTCTGGTACCGTCAGGAAGTCGACGCCAGGACGTCATCCCCAGCGCAGCGAAGGATGACCCTTTCGGGCAGCCATCGGTCTATGAGAATCGCGGATTGCGCGCGGTGTCGGTGTCCGCCGGCGAGTCGTACCACCGACCGGGTTTGAGCGTGATCTTGCGAAGGCCGGAGGACTTGCAGGCGAGGCGAAGCTGATCTTCCAGACCGGCCAGCAGGAGCTGCTTCAGGTCGTACAGGTGTGCGGAGGTGTCGACCAGCACCGTCAGCGTGCCGCGGTTGAAGGATTCCAGCGAGCAGTGCTCGCTCAGAAGCTCAGGAACAAGCTGGCTCCACACCGCGGCGATCTGCGCCAGCTTGGTCTGCCGCTTCTGCACGGATTGGCGGAAGAAGGCGACCATGTCCTGGCCGAGATGATCGGCATCGTGATGCTCGGCGCGCTTGAAATGCGACAGCCGCTGCAATGCCTGCAGATCCAGATGCGATTCCTCGGCCATGGTCGAACCTCCCTGTCGAGCCGCGGCTTACTGCAGGTTCACGGGCATGATCACGTACAGGAAGTTCGGCCCGCCCTTGAGCAGTGCCGGCCGGTTGGGCGCGGTCAGCTCGAAGCTGATCTCATCGGTATCGACGACCTTCAGCGCATCGACCAGAAACGCCGGATTGAACCCAATCTCGATATCGGCGCCCTCGAACTTGCAAGGGAAGTTGACGGTCGCCTCACCGCTTTCGGGCGAGCGGCTGGTCAGCACCAGGCCCGACTTGCTGAACTGCATGCGAACGCCCTTAGATTCCTCGGTCGTCAGCAGCGACGCACGGCGGATGGCACTCAGCAGATCGGTCGTGCTGGCGGTCATCATCTTGTCGGCATCCTTCGGGATGACGTCCTGATACGGCGGGAACTGGCCTTCCAGCAGCGTGCTGGTGAGCGTGGCGCTGGCGGTATGGAAGATGATCTGGTTCTCGCGGATCTGGATGCCAACGGTCTCCTCGGGATCGTCGATCAGCTTGTCGACCAGTGTCAGCGTCTTGGTCGGCACGATGGCTGTGGGCGTGTTGCCGTCCGGACCCTGCACGAGATCGCCGGTGGCCTGAGCGAGGCGCCGGCCATCGGTGCTGACAAGGCTGATTCGCTTGCCCTTGGCGGTGACGAGCACGCCGTTGAAGGCGTAGCGCGACGACTCGCGAGCCGCGGCGAAGAGGGTCTGGCCGATCAGGCCCTTGAGCGTGCCGCCCTGGATTTCGATATCGGCTTTGCCTTCGAATCCCGGAATGGGCGGGAACTCCGCAACATCCTGCGTATAGATCTTGAACAGCGAGTCCTGGCCCTTGATGTGGGCGGTGTCCTTTTCGACCTCGATGCTCAGCGTGTCGTCGATGGATTCGCGGACGATGTCGCGGATTTTGTCGGCGGGGACGAGGGCCTCGCCGGGCTGTTCGATCTGGACCTGGGCATCGGCGTAACGGATGGCGACTTCCAGGTCGGTGGCGCCGACGGTGAGCTTGTCATCGGCTGCCGTCAGTTTTACGCACTGAAGCACGGGCTTGGGCGTACGTCCGGACACGACGTTGCCCGTCACCAGGAGGGCTTCAAGCAGCGCACCACGATTGCAGATCACCTTCATCGTCAAATGCCTTTCTGTCAGACGGCTCCGAGGACGTCCTGGAGGGTGATTCGATACTCTAACGCCATTAGTCGTAGATACAAACTCAAGATACAGCAGTCGTAGTGGTGTTGGATGTCGTATTGTGGATAACTTCTGATTTTTGTCCGCAGTCGCTTATCAGCAAATGACTTAAGATGATTCTTATCGGACTATGGCTGTGGACAAGCTGTGAGCGGACTTGTCGGGACCGTTTCGGCAGCTCCCCTGGCAGCGCCAGCGGGGGCGTCATTATGGGCCCCGCCTGTCGCGCACCCGGAACCTTCGACATCCGCCTGCGACAGCCATCAGCCAAGTTGTCCACGTACTGTCCCGACAGTTTGTGACAACCGATTTTTGCTCGCGCCAGAGGCTGCACTTGCCATCCGCTGGCTGACCACCCGATATGCACCGTGTTATCCACCAGCCGCCCACAGCCGCTGGTTATGGCAACCGCTGGCGAAGGGCTTCTCGCAGGCGCTGGGCCCAGATCTCAGCCTGGTCGGCTGGCGGTGACAGCATCATGTCGACTGCGCCATCCTCATCGAAGAATCCCAGGAATCGCGCCACCGGTTTGCGGTCCATCAGACGCACGAGGATCCGCCCTTCCGGCAGGATCAAGCCGATCTCCTGCGGCCCCGGGCGCGGCGGCTGGAAGCTGAGCAGCACCGGCCGGGGATCCGGGGCGATGCGCGCAAGGTCTACGCCTTCGGACCAGTCCAGCACGGGTTTGCCGGCGATGGCGTTCAGCAGCGTCGGCAGGACATCGACATGACCGGTCGGAACATCGATTTGTTGCTGCGGGATGTTCGGCCCGAGGAGGATCAGCGGCGTGCGGCACTGAATCTCCGACGGCCGCGTGCCATGGGCGAGCACGCCATCATCCCAGATCGACTCCCCGTGATCCCCGGTCACAACGACGATCGTCCGCGACAGATCCAAGCCGTCGATCAGCCGAGCAATCTCGTGATCCAGGAACGACGCCGCATTGGCGTAGCGGTTACGCAGGAGCTGCTCGTGCGTCTGCCGGTTCATCCCGCCAGCCCACACGTCCGCATCCGGCACGACGGGCGTCTTCCGCAGAAACTCCTCCGGATAGCGATAGGGAAAATGTGTCGCCCCCAGAAACGCGACAGCCAGTGTCGGCTTGCGATCGCCCTGCCCGAGGCGCGACGCCAGATACCCCAGCGCCCTCCGGTCGCGATCCGGCCACGTTGGCGCGTACAGCTCCTGGAACCACTCCTTGTCCGTGAGCATGATCACCTCGTCGAACGATTCGGGGTGATCGATGTACTGCTCCATCCGCTGAAACTGCGCATGCCGCAGGCCCGAGACGTACACGCTCGCATACCCCCACTGCCGCAGGACATGGCAGACCGTCGGCGGGATCGAGCGGTCCAGCGTGGCGTCGTACAGTGCCGGCGATCGGCCGTAGAACAGGCTGAACAAGCCATATTCCGAGCGGTTTGACGCTGCGTAGTGCCGCCGGCCGACCAGACCGCGCTGGCTGAGGGCGTACAGCCTTGGCATGTCCGTCGGATTGAGGCTGTCCCATCGCCAGCTCTCGAGGATGAGGATGACGACATCCGGCCGATCGTCGTGTTCCAGCGGCGGGACGGCCGGTAGCGGGCGGGGCGTGAACAAGTCCGCGTGCAGCTCCTCCAGGATCGGCTGCATCGCCTTCGAGAAGGCCAAGCCGAACTCGCTGGTGGCGATGCTGTTTTCCATCGCCGCCTCGGCGGAGGCCTGCATTGCGATCAGCGCCTTGCTGAGTGCGTCTCCCCCAGCCGTCGCAACGGGCATGTACGCGCGCCCGCCGAGCAGACCCGTCAACAGCGCGATGGCGAGCAGCCATCCGACCGTCCGTCGTCGCGGCGGCCAGCGCGTCAGCGCGCGCAGGAGGCCATATCGGTAGAGCCCGATGCCGGCCGTCACCAGCGCGCAGACGCCGGCGAGTATCGCGCCGGCGCGCACGAGCTCATCCGTGCCGCCAGCCCATTCGCCGACATCCGGCTGGCTGAGATAGGGCAGGTAGTACGTCAGGTGCTTGCCCGTCACGACATGCACGCGCATGTCCGCGGCCGTCCAGACCATCGCGACCCAGATCCCGACAAGCAGCACGGCTGCGGCGATTCGAGGACGTTTGAGCGCGCACAGGCCAGCGGCGATCGCGGCGGGGATCAGCGCGATCAGCGACATGTCCGCAGCCAGGATCCACAGCAGCGTCCAATGCTGCGGCAGCAAGAGCGGCTGAATCAGGCCGTGTTCGCGATAGACTTCAAACCGCCACCACGCCGCCGCAATCGACAGCATGACGACCAGCAGGGCATCGGTCAGCCATTCGACGCGCCCGCGCGGTTGGTCTTGCGGTTCAGTCTCGCTGATCGTGGCCAAGTGAGCTCCCGATTGCTTGAGGTGTGACGACGCGCGGATTCTACGGACGCCCTGCAGCGATGCAATTACGACGTCTGCCGACCATCACCATGCCGGCCCGCGGCGAAAGATCCAGGCGGTTACAATGGACGGATGGGCTTTGTGCGCCTGCTCATCTACGTCTGGACACTGCCGACGACGGCTGTCGGCTTGGTCTTCTTGCCGGCGGCTGTCTGTACCGGCGGGCGGGCGCGATGGGTGGATGGCGTGCTGGAGGTCCATGGGGGCCTGCTGCGGTGGATGCTGCGGCATTGCACGGTTTTGTCTGATGGCGTGAGTGCGATCACCTTCGGGCATGTCGTGCTGGCGCAGGATCGGTGGCTGCTGGACGCCACGCGTTCGCATGAACGGATTCACGTCCGCCAGGCCGAACGCTGGGGCCCGCTGTTCATCCCAGCCTATCTGTCGGCCTCCCTCATCGCCCTCCTCCGCGGCCAACGCCCCTACCGCGATAACGTCTTCGAACGCGAAGCCTACGACAATGCACGATGACCCGGCTTCGTGGCGTGGGCGACGCCAACATTATGCATCAACATAGGCGATAGTCGCCCCAAATCGTCATCCTGAGCGTAGCGAAGGATCTCAACCGTCCGAACGCCGAGATCCTTCGCTTCGCTCAGGATGACCTTCGCGAAAGGACTTGCGCCGATCATGCATAATGTTGGACGCGCCCGCGCACTACTTGCCGGCAGGCAATAGCCTGCCCTACGTCCGGCGTGGGACCCAAGCGCGGCATCTGGCATGGGCTACCAGCATCCATGGTCCGCCAAGGCGGCCCCTACAGTTGCGGTTGTCTCAAGGATCAAGCTGTCAGGCGAAGAACGCGCGCGGCGACATACGCCACCACAAACTCCACGAACAGCACCAGCGCGATCGCCGGCCCAGCCGGGATGAACCGCAGCCATTCGTGGATCAGCGTGCCCCCCACCGTCCCGATCAGTCCCGTGATGATCGCCAGCGTCATGACGCCGCGCATCTGCCGGCCCAACAGTAGTGCCGTCGCTCCAGGCAGCACGATCAGCGCCGTCACCAGCAGCGCTCCGGCAACATACATCCCGATGATGATCGTCACCGCCACCAGCAGCATCAGCACGAAGTGCACCACCCCCGCGCGCATGCCGCCGACGTGCGCGCCCAGCGGATCAAAACAGTAGTTGACGATCTCCTTCCACAGCGCCACCACCGTCAGTACGACGGCTGCGCAGATCCCCAGCGCCGCCAGACTGTACGCCGGCGTGATGCGCAGCAGGTCGCCGAGGAAGACGCTGTCAAACCCCCACGGCTGGCGGCCCTCCATGTGCATGTACACATGCTGGGCGGTGAATCCGAACGCCAGCGACGCCACAAGGAAAATCCCCACCACCGCGTCGAAGTTCATCTCGCCGTGGAGTGAGAAGTAGCCGATCAGCGCAGCCGTCCCCAGGCAGAACAGCACAACACACGTGCTCACCATCCACGGCGTCTGCTCAGCGCCGAAGATGCCCGGCGCCAGCACCGCGAGCATCCACGCCACGCCGGCGCCGCCGAATCCGCTGTGCGAAATCCCTTCTCCGATGAACGCCCATCGCCGCAGGACGACGAACACGCTCAGGATGGCGCACGTCACCCCCAGCGCCACAGCCGTCAGCATCGCCGCACCCATCGAGGATGTCACAAACCCGAGCATATGAAGATTGATCTCCCTGGGCTGTCCCCTGCCTGTTACCCACGGCCCCCTGCTGCCTGCTGCCCGCTGCCTGCTGCCTGCTGATGCCGAGCCATTCCCAACCCCATCGCCTCCAGGTCGCAGGCGAACATCTGATAGGCCAGATCCGCCGGCATGTGCTCGGGGATATCGTGGTAGTGCAGCGTGACGTTGAGGCAGGCGATGCGGTCGGCGATGGCTGTCACAGCCCGCAGATCGTGGCTGACGAGGATGATCGTCAGCGACAGCTCGGCTTTGAGCTGCTGGATCATCTCGATGACGCGCTGCTGGGCGCTGCGGTCGATGGCGGTGGTCGGCTCGTCGAGGATCAGCAGCTTCGGCCTGGGAGCCAGCGCCTTGGCGATGAAGACGCGCTGCAACTGCCCGCCCGACAGCGCCCCGACCGGCTTGCTGGCCATCTCCGCCAGGCCCAGCCGCTCGATGAGCCCGTCAACAAAGGCCAGATCCTCCCGCGAATGGCTGCGGAAAACGCCCGTCTTGCCCACCAGCCCCAGGCGGATCACCTGGCGAACCGTCAGCGGAAACTTCTCGACCACAGGCGAGTTTTGCGGCAGGTAGCCGACGATGTTGCCCCTGGCGACGGCCTTTTCCGGCGGCATCCCGTCGATCAGGATCCGCCCGCGCGTCGGCTTGAGCAGCCCCAGCAGCAGCCGCACCAGCGTCGTCTTGCCGCCGCCATTCGGGCCGATGATGCCCAGCGTCGTCTGCTCCGGGACCTGCAGCCGAATCCCGCGCAGCACCGGCTGCTCACGATAGGCGAAATCCACGTCCTGGATGTCGACGAGGGGCGTCATGCGAAGGGGAACATGATAACCGACATGCAAGTAAGTTGCATCAGGCGGCAGTCTCACCGCAGAGACGCGCATTGGTGTCTCGGTGTTTTGTGTTTGGTTCTCTTGTTTTTGGAGCTTGGTGGTTGGAGCTTGGAACTTTGCTTCGCTGCCAACCAACCCACTGGCTTCGCAGGGTTCGCTTCAGCACCCCGGCTGTGCCTCACCACCACTAGATCGAAACGCAACGCTTTGCCGATAGTGGGGTTAAGCGACAAGGTATTGGCGTCGTGAAAGGGGTCCGATGTGAAAAGTGGGATTGAGGGTGCAACCGGCGGGATGCACCTGTCGGCTCAGCACCTGGCGGAGGTGGTGGAGGCTCTGCGCCATGAGCGTGCCGGGTGTGGCCACGAGCGGCGGCAGGTGACGCGGCTGGAAGTGCAGACGAGCCTGCAGATCGCGCGCTATCGCGATGGGATCTGCACGGAGGAGATCAACGTTCTGACACGAGACATTTCGATTGGCGGAATTGGCTTGCTGCAGTCGGTGGCGATGGAGGTGGGCGAGCAGGTGGTTGTGCGTCTGCCGCGGCTGGAGCGGCCGCCGCTTTTTGTGCTGTCGGCGGTAACGCACTGCCGGCGGCTGGGCGATGGCCTGTGGGGCGTGGGCATGCAGTTCCAGCGGCTGCTGACGCTGGAAGCCAACAAGGTACGGACGGTCGAGCAGATCAGGCAGAGCATCCTCGGCTGAGCTGCTTGCTCGCCGCAGGCGTTGCGTGGGGATTGGTGCGTCACAGCGGCTGGGCCATCGTGGACGGACACAGCCGGTCCGCGGTTGATCCTGAACCGTGCAGACAGACGGCATCAGGCCGGCCCGGCTCGCCAAGCCCATCCATTGGGCAGCACGTCGCGCCAGGCATAATCACGGAATTTTGCGGATACGCGGTGCTCCCGGGGGGTTCGGCCTTGGCGGCTTTTTTGGCTACCATGTGAGCCCTTCGCGCCATCCAGCCGTACAATGGATGTCGTGGTTCAGAATATGAAGGAGTGCCGCTGATGGCGTTAGTGTGGCAACAGCCCCTGCCGAAGATCTACACCGAGCTGACCGATCCGGAGCTCAAGCTGCGGATCGCCGACGCGCGCGAGGCGCTGGGAGATCGGCTGGTCATCCTTGGACACCACTACCAGCAGGATGACGTGATCGAGTTCGCCGACTTCACCGGCGACAGCTTCGAACTGTCGCGCAAGGCGGCTGAGCAGAAAAACGCCGAGTTCGTCATCTTCTGCGGCGTACACTTCATGGCTGAATCAGCCGACATCCTGACGGATGAGCATGTGAAGGTCATCCTGCCGGACCTGGGCGCCGGCTGCTCCATGGCTGACATGGCCAGCCTCGACCAGACGATCGAGTGCTGGGAACAGCTCACCGAGGTCTGCCCCGATCAGCGGATCGTCCCCATCACCTACATGAACAGCTCGGCCGCCATCAAAGCCTTCGTCGGCGAACATGGCGGGGCTGTCTGCACGAGCAGCAATTGCCGCAATGTGCTGGAATGGGCTCTAGGAAGAGACGAAGAGACTAAGAGACAAAGAGACGAAGTGCGCGCAGCGGCCGATACTTCGTCTCTCCGTCTCTCCGTCTCTTCGTCTCCCAAGGCCAAGATCCTCTTCTTCCCCGACCAGCACCTGGGCCGCAACACAGCCTACGCGATGGGCTATCCGCTGGAGAACATGATCGTCTGGGATCCGACCAGGGACCTGGGCGGCAACAGCGAGCAAGCCGTTCGCGAAGCCGACTTCGTCCTGTGGAAGGGCCACTGTTCGGTCCACATGCTCTTCCGGCCTGAGCATGTCGATCAGGTGCGGCAGCGCCATCCGGGGATCAAGGTGATCGTCCACCCCGAGTGCCGCTGGGAGGTCGTCAACAAGGCCGACCTGGCTGGCAGCACCGCCTATATCGTCAAGACAATCGAAGCCGCCCCGCCCGGCTCGAGCTGGGCCATCGGCACGGAGGTGCACCTGGTCAACCGCCTGCGCCAGCAGCACCCGGACAAGCACATCGTCGTCCTGTCCGACTGCCAGTGCCTGTGCACCACGATGTACCGCATCGACCTGCCGCACCTGTGCTGGGCCTTGGAAAACCTCGTGCAGGGCAAGGTGGTCAACCAGATCAAGGTGGACCCCCACACCCGCAAGTGGGCCATGGTCGCCCTGGAGCGCATGCTCGCCATCAAAGGCACGGGCAACCCGATCAACAAACCCAATCAGCCGGTGGGGACGACGGTGGACTGATTTTGGATTTGGGAGTGCGGATTTTGGATTTGGGGGGCGATTGGGACTTCCAATTGCGGATTTCGGAATGCGGATTAAGAACCGCAGATGAACGCGGATAAACGCAGATGCTTTGGGTCCGTATTGCTGCCCACCGGTTAGTCCGCTTGCGGAGCGCCCTGCGGCTGGGCGCATGGGCGAACGATCTGTTCCGTGTGTATGCGAAGGGATGCCGCGGTTTCGTCAGTGCATTGCTGACACACGATCGACCGTCTCGCAAAGACGGTCGTATGGTGTTTCTTCTGCACCAATCTCCAAAAGGCGCTCAAGCGAGATGCACTTCTGATGGCCGATGGCGGCGTTGAGCCGCTGCGTCGTGATGACGAAGAACCGCCATTGGGCGACGTTCAGCGGATCGACGGTCGCCTTATCCATGTGATCGAGCAGGCAGAAGACATAAACGTCGGCCTGACGCGTTCGTTCGGTTGCCAGGTCGTTCGTGTCTGCGTCCCATGCGCGCGTCGGCTGTGTGCTGAACACGATGCGCGAAAGCGCTTTCTGGTGCCAGCTCTGAAGATATGCCGCGGACTTCACCTCAACCCGTACATCGTTCCTCGTCTTCACATCAAACGGGTTCCACGGTTGCCGGACATCCTCGGCACTGCCCAGCGCTTGCGCCACCAGATACTCAGCCAGTACGCCGCGCGTGGTGTTGCTCAGCAGATCCGACATCGCCCATCGCCAGAAGGACAGCACATCGAATCCCACCGGTCTGCCGTTAACGTGAAAGCGTTCAGTACCGCACTTGCGATCCACCCGAATCCGCCCCAGAGAAGGTGCCATAACCATCTCCCTGCAATTTGTGAAATCCTCTGCAAGCTGAGCCGCTGAACGAAGCGCGGGGCATTAACGCGCCCTCTCAATCCACAATCGTCCCCCTTCCCCAATCCAAAATCCGCAATCCAAAATCCAAAATGAGATCGGTGTTCATCGGTGCCCCATCGGTGGCCATAGTCAACGGTACAGATCGCGCTCCCGGATGTACCGTTCCACCGCTTCGGGGACCAGATAGCGAATGGATCTGCCCTCCCGTATCCGCCGGCGGATCTCTGTGGCGCTGATGTCGATCAGGGGGGCTTCGATGATGTTCTTCTCCAGGTGGCGGAACGCCGGCGGGAGGGACGCGAAATCAAACCGCCAGCCGGGGCGGGCCATGAGGATCAGGTTGGCTTCGCGGATCAGGTCCTCCGGCCGGTGCCACTGCGGCAGGATGGCCAGCATGTCGGCGCCGATCAGCCAGTTCACCTGCTTCTCGCCACGGCGCTTCAGCTCCAGGACCGTATCGATCGTATAGCTGGGCCCGCTTCGGCGAAGCTCCAGATCATCCACATCGAACAGCGGATCGCCGGCAGTCGCCAGGCGGCACATGGCTAAGCGGTGCTCGGGCGCTGCCAGGTCGGTCGAGCCGGGTTTGTGCGGCGGCTGGGCGCTGGGGACGAGGATGATCCTGTCGAACCCCCCCCTTTCAGCGACCGCGCGGGCGCAGATCAGGTGGGCGTTGTGGATCGGGTTGAAGCTGCCGCCAAACCAGAGGGTCGCCATGGGGGTCTATCGAGGGGATCAGATGGGGACTAAATGTGGATAACTCCCGTTGGGATGGTATTGCCGTTGCAGGCCTGACTCAAACGCCCTCGGGCTGACCGGGGGCGTACGATCAGGTGTCCAGTCGCGATCGCGGCGATCGCCACCGCGGCTGAAACACAGCCTAAGATCATACGTATTAAATCGTTACGTCAACGCATCTGTTGGGTGCGACGGTGGTTCGCAGGCGACGCAAGAAAATCGCATGCGAAGAATATTTTGGCCCCGATCCGGGTTAAGACCATCGGACCCACTGATTGCTAAGGAATGGAGTGTCACGTGGCCACCGCAACGCTGCAAAAGAACAAGCCCACACAGGCTTCTCGCCGGGCACCGGTGCCGCGCGCTCTGCGCCAGCGCGTTGAGCCGCTGCTGGATGAAGACTACACCTACATGGACAGCCCGCTGTTCGCCCGCAAGGGCATTGAAAACGAGCTGTTCGCTGAGGGCGATCAGGCCCCCGCGCTGCCGATGATCGGCTGGTATCAGCCGACGCGCGACGACATCGACGCAGCGGAGGTCGGCGGCACGCCGCAACTGATGAGCCCGGAGGAGGAACGCATCATGTTCCTCCGCTACAACTACGCCAAGTCGCGCCTGCACAAGCTGCAGAAGCGCATCCGCCGCGAGGGCCTGACCAAGGCCGCGGCTGAGGAGTTCCTGAAGTGGCATCGCCGCTACGAGCACCTGCGCGAATACCTGGTTCGCACGAACCTGGCGCTGGTGCTGGCGATGGCCAAGCGGACGCGCCTGGGCGACGTCGACTTCGCCGAGATCGTCTCCGAGGGCAACATGGCCCTGCTGCGATCAGTCGAGAAGTTCAACGTCGAACGCGGCTTCAAGTTCAGCACCTACGCCTGCCGCGCGATCCTGAAGGCATTCAGCCGCACGGCGCAGAAGGCCTCGCGCTATCGCTCGCGGTTCCCGGTTGAGTTCGAGCCGGATCTCGAGAAGAGCGACTGGGCTGACCGCAAGCGCGACATGGTCGAGGAAGACTGCGTCGATGAGCTGAAGGCGATCGTCGAGCGGAACCTTGCGGACCTGTCCAGCGTCGAAGAGACGGTGATCAAGCGCCGTTTCAACTGGGAGCAGGAGGATGATGCTCCGCTGACGCTCGAAGAGGTCGGCAAGATCATCGGCGTGACCAAGGAGCGTGTCCGCCAGATCCAGAACAAGGCCCTGGCCAAGATCCGGCAGGTCCTTGAGGATGGTGTCCTCCGATCGACGCCGCGCAAGGCGGATGATTGATCAACATCCAACGCGGAGAACGCGGAGGATGTCGCAGAGGCCGCAGGCAAGCATTCATGCTTCCCTGCGGCCTTTTGCTTTAGACACGAGATGGCCTAACCAGGTTGATGAGTGGGCAGTGGGCAGGGAAGTTCCAAGGTCCAACCACCAAGCTCCAGGGAAGCACCAAACACAAAAGAACCAAGCACAAAACACCAATCCAAAATCCGCAATCAAAAATCCAAAATCGACGTAGCTCTGCGTCTCTGCGGTGAGCAATCCCCTATGCCGCCTGCGGGGCGAAGCGGTGCAGGACTTCGGGCAGGTGTTTGATGCCGCGGCGCATGGCTTTGCTTACGGCGTAGCGCATGGACATCTCAAAGCGCCTTTGGACGCGGTGGTCGATCGGCACGCCATAGCGGCGCATCTGCTGGATCGCCCACTGCCAGACGTGATACTCCTCTTCGCAGCGATGCTTGTAGACGTTGAAGCCGATGGCGTGGTGGCCGATCTCGTGCAGGAAGATCGCCAGGCTGATCGGCGTCTTGGGATACGGCGCTTCGATCCAGTTGATCACGCGGCCGTCGGCCATCTGGACGCGCCACGCGCAGCCGCTCATGGCGCGCCGCCATCGGCGGACGCGCACCGCGTACCGCTGCTTCATCTCGTCAATGATCGCATCGTATGGAGCCACCACCCGAAAACTCTACAGATCGCGCGCCGTCGTACAAGTCGGGTATCATGCTTCGCTGATGCTGGGCGCGATCGAACCAACCGAGATGCCCGGACCGTCGCTGGCGATTCTCGCGACGATGGTGCTGCTGATCGCAGCCGCCAGCGGCGTGTTCTGGATGCTGACGCGACGATGGGTGCGCGGGCGGCGCATGGGTGCGCTGTACGAATGGGCGCGCGCCAACGGCATGCGCCTCGTGCGCGACGGCAGCGTCGAGCTGCCTGAAGCGCTCACACAGCTTGCGGAGTGTCCCACACCGCTGCTGGCGCTGGGACGCGAAGGGCTGATCATCGCGCAGGTGCGCACGATGCCGTCGCACGCGCAATTGCAGGCTCAGCGGTGGAACGTGCTGCTGCGCAAGCTGCCCAGCCGCTGGCCGACGACGGCGCTTCGGCCGGCGCTCAGCCCGCAGAGCCTGATCGACCTGTACGCCCTGCCGGCGATCCCGGGGCTGCTGTCGCCGGAGCGGTTTCTCGTGCATGGCGTCGATCGGCGCGCAGCGGCTGCTGTCGTGGCGTCGCCACTGCGGGCGCTGCTGCCGGCGGATGTGGGGCTGGTGCTGGTGGGCAACTGGATGATCCTGGAGTTCTCGACGCGGCCGTTCGATGGGACGGAGTTCAGCCGGCTGATCGCTGTTACGGATCAGCTCGTTGAAAAGCTGCCGGCGCCCGCAGAACCGGCATAGGCAAGCCAATCTGCGCGAAAAACCGCAAATTTCGGCCAGAAATGGCGGAACAGGTGGTGTTCCGGGCCGGTAACGTCCGATATAGTTCCCGAGGGGTTTATTGGACGTTCTTGGACAAGAGATGCGGCCGGGCGAGGGCGTGGTCGCGGGTGGGGCAAACGCGAAACTGATGATGACTACAGCGATGAATCCGCCGCTTGCCGGCGAGGACAAGGATCTGCTCGTGCGCGCGACCGGCTGGCGCAATCCGCCGACCGCGATCAAGTGGCTTTTCGTGGCTGACGTCACCGTCGCACTGATGGCCGTCGCGGCGCATGCCGTCAGCGTGCTGCTGAAGTTCGACAAGATCGACCTGTTCCGTCTGGGGCAGGAAAACAACATTCCAACCTGGTATTCCTCCAGCCAACTGCTGGTCGTGGGACTGGCGCTGATGCTCTTTGCGCATCGGCGAAGCCAGCGGATGGGGTGGTTTGACTGGCGGTTGGCGCTGCCGCCGATGTTTCTCCTGCTGCTGTCTTTGGATGAGACCGCTTCGCTGCATGAGCGGATGGGCGAGGGCCTGGAGACGCTGCTGGCGAGCATGAACACGGGGACCGGCATGCGCGTCGGCACATGGACGCTGATCTGCGGGCCGCTGTTCCTCATCGGGCTGTGGCTGCTGGCGCGTCTGACCAAGCCGATCTGGCACAGCTACCGGCCCGTCGCCAGGAAGTTCGCGGTCGGGTTCGCCCTGCTGTTCGTGTCGGCGGTTGGGGGCGAGCTGATCATGAGCGCGGTGCCGGCGGACAGCATCGCCGAAAAGGCTGAGACCTTCTTCGAAGAGCTGGGGGAGATGGTCGCGGTGACGATCATGCTCTGGGCTGCGTGGGATCTGCTGCTGATGGAGCGATATGCGGCGATCACCGCCTCCGGCGAGTCGACGGACGGCGATTCCGATGCCGAACTGGCGCCGGCGATGGGGTAAGATAGCCGCATGCGCGACCCGGGCGATCGACCAAATATCATTCTGATCAATTGTGACGACCTCGGCTGGGGAGACCTCAGTTGTTATGGGCATCCCCTGCATCGCACGCCGCGGCTGGACCAGCTCGCAGCCGAGGGGACGCGCTTCACTTCGTTCTACCAGGGATCGCCGCTTTGCAGCCCATCGCGCGGGGCGATGCTGACCGGCTGCTATCCACGGCGGATCGGGTTCGACTGCTTCGAAGGGCGATATGTGCTGTTTCCCGCGCAGGGGGTGGGGCTGGATCCGTCGGAACGGACCTTCGCGACGCTGCTGCGCGATCGCGGCTATGCGACGAAGCTGGTAGGCAAGTGGCATTGCGGGGATCAGCCGGCGTTTCTGCCGACGCGGCACGGGTTCGAGCACTACTTCGGCCTGCCGTACAGCAACGACATGGGCCGCCAGGGCGGCCGTGACAAGTACCCGCCCCTGCCGCTGCTGCGCGATGATCAGGTCGTCGAGGCCCAGCCGGATCAGACACGCCTGACCGCCCGCTACACCGATGAGTGCATCCAGTTCATCCGCGCGCACCGGTCCGAGCCGTTCCTGCTGTACCTGGCACACATGCACGTGCACCTGCCGCTGTACGTCGATCCCGAGCTCGTGCCGACCTCGCCCAACGGGCGATATGGTGCAGCCGTCGCGGCGATCGACCGCTCGACCGGGCAGATCATCGACGAGCTGCGTCGCCTGGGCATCGAGCGGAACACGCTGGTGCTGTTCACCAGCGACAACGGGTCGCGCTGCGACTACGGCCCGAGCAACGGCCCGCTGCGCGGGACCAAGGGAACGATCGACGAAGGGGGCATTCGCTTGCCGCTGATCGCATGGTGGCCCGGGCGCGTGCCGGCTGGACGCGTCAGCGATGCGCTGATTGCGGGGATGGATCTGTTGCCGACGTTTGCGGCTCTGGCGGGATCGGCGGCGCCGGAGGATCGGATCATCGACGGGGTCGACGTCAGCCGGCTACTGGCAGATCCCGATCAGCCGTCGCCGCGCGAGACGTTCTTCTACTACGGCGGCAGCCATCTCGATGCGGTGCGCGATGGTCGCTGGAAGTTGATCGTCGGCCGGCACCGCTGGGGCAAGGGCGAAGACGGCTTGTGCGAGCTGTACGACCTGCAGAACGACATTGGCGAGACGACGAACGTCGCGAAGAAGCATCCGGACGTCGTGCGCGAGCTGATGAAGCGGCTGGACCAGTGCCGCGAGGACCTCGGCGACGCCGCGACCGGGGCCGAAGGCGCCAATCGCCGCCCCATCGGCCGGGTCGACAACCCCCAGCCGCTGACGACGTTCGACCCCGACTGCGCATATTTCCAGGCGATGTACGACCTCGATGAGGCGGGGTAGTAACGTAGTCGGCGGTCAGCAGTCTGCAGTCCGCAGTGAAGCGATCCAGTTATCAATCCTCAAATCCGCAATCCAAAATCGAATCCCCCTCCCCCTCCCTGCCATCCTTGCAGTCGCCTATTGCATATCTAAACTGGCAGGGTTCGAGCGATATGACAGTTGCTCCCCCCCATCCGCCTGCGCGTCAGCCGACGCTTCGACTGGACGCCGAGCCGGCGCCGCTCTGGCGGTATCTCTCGCCAGTGGCGCTGGTTGCGACGCTTTGGCGCCATCGCGTGCTGTTGCGGCAACTGGCACGCAATAACGTCTCAGCCGGGACGCGCGGGCACCTGCTGGGGCGAACCTGGGTCGTGCTGGATCCGCTGATCCTGCTGGCTGTTTACGGGTTTGTCTTCGGGATGATCTTCTACCAGCGGCCGGGCGTGCTGACGCATGGGCCGGCTGGGTTCGTGTTGTCGCTGTATGGCGGCATGCTGGCTTATCAGGTGTTTGCTTCGTCCGCCAATCAGGCGACGGCGACGGTGACGGCTGCGCGGTCGTTTGTGAAGCAGTTGGTGTTTCCGGTGGAGATTCTGCCGGCTGCAACGGTGGGTGGTGTGCTGATCGGCACGAGCATCGGGATGGTGTTGCTGCTCATTGCGACAGCCATCTTTGGTCAGGGGCTGAGCTGGGTGGCGGTGTTTTTGCCGGTGGTGCTGGTGCCGGTGGTGCTGATGGCGCTGGGGATGGCGTGGCTGGTGGCGTCGTTGGGGGTGTATATTCCGGACGTCCGCAAGATTGTGAGCGTGGTGACGCAGGTTGGGTTTTTCCTGACGCCGATCATCTGGCCGCTGGCGGCTTTCCCGGAAAAGTATCGATGGGTGGTGCATCTGAACCCGCTGACGGTGGTGGTTGAATCCGTGCGGGATGTGACGCTGCGCCAGCAGATGCCGGACTGGCCAGCCCTGGCGGCGGTGACGCTGCTGGCGGTTGTGGTTTGCCAGATCGGCTATGCCTTTTTCATGAAAACGAAGCGCGGGTTTGCGGATGTGTTGTGAAGCGCGCGATCTGCGTTCATCCGCGTTTATCTGCGGTTAGAAATGTCGACTGACGACTCGTCCAATCTCGCCATACGCGTGCGCAATCTGTCGAAGGCGTATCGCGTGTATGCCCGGCCGTTTGACCGGCTGAAGGAGATGATCCTGCGCCGGCGGTGCCATGCGGTGGTGCATGCGCTGCAGGACGTGTCGTTCGACGTGCGGCACGGGGAGTGCGTGGGCGTCGTCGGGCACAACGGCGCCGGGAAGACGACGCTGCTGGCGCTGTTGACCGGCACGGTGGCGCCGACGACCGGCACCATCGAGGTCTGGGGGCGTGTCAGCGCGATCCTGGGGTTGGGGGTGGGGATGATCCCCCAGCAGACCGGCCGGCAGAACATCCGCGATGGCCTGATCACCCGCGGCGTCGAGCCGGAGCGATGGGAGGAGCTGGAGCGGGAGATCATCGAGTTCAGCGAGCTGGGCGACGCGATCGACAAGCCGGTGCAGACGTACTCCAGCGGCATGGCGATGCGGCTGAACTTCTCGATCGCCCACGCTGTCGAGCCGGACATCCTGATTGTGGACGAAGCCCTGTCCGTCGGCGACGCGCGGTTCGTGTTCAAGTGCCAGAAAAAAATGCGCGAGTTCCTGGACAAGGGACGGACGCTGTTTTTTGTGTCGCACAACCTGTCTTCCGTGCGGGAGCTGTGTACCCGGGCACTGTTGCTGGAGCAGGGGCGATTGACGGCCAGCGGAGACGTGTCGATGGTTCTGCGGGAGTACCAGCTCCGCTATTTCAACGAGCGTTCGCGCGACCGAGCCGAGGCGCCTCGGCGCGAAGAAGTCGCAGGTGCTCAAACCTGGGGGCGGGGCGAAGTTCGGGTGGTCTCGACGGAGGTGCACGGCGCCGATCAGGGGCCAGGCGGTTTGTGGACGATCGCCCAGGGCCGGGACTTGGTCGTGGATGTTCGCTTGCACACGGCCCAAGAGATCCCAACACCGGCGATCGGCGTTATCCTGACGAGCGGCTACGGCAACCGGATCACCGGTTTCTCGACAGCCGGCAGCCACAAGCCACTGGATCCGGTGCAGCCGGGCGAGTTCGCATTCCGCTATCGCATGCCAACATTTGTCCAACCGGGAAGCTACCGGCTGGAACTGATCATCGCGGACACCTCCGGCGACGAACCCACGCTGCTGGGTATCTGGGAGGAGTTGCTGCGTTTGAAGGTCGTCTGGAACGACTATCGGGTCCAGGGATATACGGATTGCGGCGCCTCGATCGAGATCGGCGGAACTGTCTTCTCGATGCAAGCCGAACGTGAGCTGCGAAATCGCGAACGCGCGGCACACACTGCCTGAGTTCCATGAGCCACGACGCATCACAACCGCTGTTTGTCCACGTCCATATCCACAAGTGCGCCGGAACCGCGTTCAACGAACTCGTACGAAGAAGCTTTGCGCCGTACCACCTCGACGCTTACATCGCCAACCCCTTTCCCAGCTATCAGCCGGCGGAGCTGGACAACCTGGTCCGCCGCTGGCCGACGGTCCGCTCGATCGCATCCCACTCGATCCGGATCTACCCACAGTGGATCGGGAATCGGCGACCGCTGTACGTCTGCTTTCTCCGCGAGCCGATCGACTGGTTCGTTTCGTATCTCACCTACGCACAGACGCACCTTCACGAACTGACGCCGGAGCATGTGGCGACGTTTCCGCCAGATGCTGCGTCCATGCCGCTTGCGGACTTGGCGGCTGCGATGGTGCAGCGATTCACAACCCAGCCGACGGTGTATTGCACATTCATCCGCTACCTGGCTGAGAGTGCATTTCGACACGCGCTGTCGGGCCTGATGGACCTGCCACCGATCGATGCGCCATTGAACGGTGAGCCCGCGAGGTTGTTTGACGCGATGGGGCTGCACATGGCGCAGCGGACATTGTCGCGGTTTTTCTTCGTGGGGGTTGTCGAGCAGATGCCGCAGTCGCTGCAACTCCTGCGACAGCGGTTGCAGCAGGAAGGCATCGAGCTGCGACCGGATCCATTGCCCGAAGTGAACGTGACGCGCCACAAGCGGGATGATCTGCACTGGCTTTCGCCGGACCATCCCACTGGCGCGATGATCCGTCATTGGTTGAAGGACGATCTGAAGTTGTATCAGTGGGCGGCGGATCGGCTCGCGTCGCAAGCGCAATAGTCATTCCGGCTTCAGAGCGATCGCGATGTTGCGGGACGCGAGGGACGGCGACGACGCGATCGTCTGCGCGTCCAGGCGACGGTGGAAGGGATGGGTCGGATCGAGGCGCTCATCGCCATTCAGTGCTGCGCAGTAGAGTGCAACGGGTCGACCATCGCGCATCAGCAGGTTGGGACGCTCCAGGCGATGGACGCGCTGAAGCCCTTGGGCGGTCGGCCAACCCGGAACGAAGGCCAGTCTTGCCCGGCTGGGATCCCATGCGATGCCGTCGTCACTGTCGATGATGGCGATGCCATTGGGTACCCCGCAGAGCCGACCGCTCATGTCTTTGAAGAGCATGAAGAACCGGCCGTCCTGAATCCACACGCACATGTCCTCGATGTTGACCCCGCGGCCGGGCGAGAGGATTGGGTTGTGCGGATGCGGTGTAAACGGGCCTTCGGGTGTTGGCGCAGTGGCCAGCGAGAACACCAGGCTTCCATGCTCGGGATGAATCGTTTTGTAATAGAGGTAGCAGCGTCCGTCGGGTGCAATGACGGCTGACGGATTGCTGTGGAAGGTGTCGGTGGGATCGAGCAGCGGCTGGGGTAGGCGTCGCCAGGGGCCGGTTGGACTCTCGCCGATCAAAACGCCGATGCGCTGCCGCATGCGCTCGTGGCCGTCGCGGATCTGCGTCATCTTCAGTTGCAGTTGGGGCACGGCATCGGGGCCGTACTGAGCGGCTGGGTCATGCTGGGTTCCGGTGTAGTAGAGATAAATCCGTCCGTCGTGCTCCAGGACGGTTGGGTTGAACACCGAGTGGTGGTCCCAGAAGTAGCCGCCGTTGGGGTGCATCTCGGTGCGGTCGTCGAGGATGACCTCGCGGGTGACGAATGGCCCGGTGACGGAGGTACTGGTGGCTCGGCAGATCTCAGCCCGCCAAAGGCATCCGAGGAACCCTGACTACTTCGGCCAGCGCGTCCCGTAGAAATGGACCGTTTCGGGACCCTCTTCCCCCGGGCCGATCAGGGCGTCGCCGCCCCAGCAGTAGAACTGATCGTCCTGCCATCCAGCCGGTTCGACGATTGGAAGCATGCGCGATTCCCACAGCGCGGTCTGGCCGGCAGGCTGCGACGGAACCACCTGTGCAGGCGCAAACGCGCCCAGCCGGGACAACGTCCACCCCGCTGCGGCAGCGGCTGCAAATGCGAGAATTTGGCGTCGCGATGGCTGCGGGCTGGGCATCGTGGAGCATTATGCCCCTTCACATCTTCGTGTGCCATTGCATGATGGGCTTGACATGCGGGGAGGGGTAATGCATAATCCCTCGCGTCGGTTCCTTCCACCGGCTTGCCTCTGGCTGCGGTGCCTGAACCGCGGCGCTTGATGAGGCCGAGCCGCCTGTTGCGATTTGCAACCTTTGGCATAATCGGTTTCCGGCGAACTCCCCGGATGGGAGAGTCGTAAGACTGGATGCGGCTGATTCAGCCCATTCAAGTTTTGCCGGCCCGGCTGACGATTCAGCAGGGGCGGTGAGGAAACTGCCGCCGGAGGTGGTCACGACCGAGACGAAAAAGATTTTTCGTTCGAGGCGTTGACAGGAAGAAAACCGACGATAAGATTCGCCGCTCCCGAGTCGGGGATGACGCCCGACCGAGAGGGTGACAACGGCGGTAACGAAAGTTGCCACCGGGGTTTACAAAAAGTTATCAGCCACGAACTTCCCGCGAAGTCGGGGCATCGATAACAACCCTGCTCTTTGACAAGTGAATAGTCGGATAGCCGCGAGGGTGTGAGTTCGGACGCGTTGTGTACAGCGTGGTCCGGACGCTAAATGATCCTCCGATTCCGGCTTCGGCCGGAGTCGGTTGACTCAGCATCTTCGTGGCGCACGCAGGTGTGAGAGCTTGCTCTTGCACCAAAGTGATCTTCCTTGATCAATTCAAGAAAGTGTTCCATCGTTTCGCGACGATGGACGCCAGTAAGAAGATGTTTGAGCCTTGCATCACGTTTGGCTGTGTCACTTGTGGCGCAGTTCGGACGTGACTGCCCTACCGATCTTAGCCGGTCGGGTGGGCAGTAAAACCCCCTTTGGCAGGTTGTCTTGCCTGCTATAAGGGTTGGACAAACTCGTTTCGAGGATAAACACGGGCCGTGAAACCGTAAGTCCTGGTGTAACGCCAGGTTGGAGGAACGGTTCGTGCCGAGAAATTTCAATTGAAGAGTTTGATCCTGGCTCAGCCTGAACGCTGGCGGCGTGGCTAAGACATGCAAGTCGCACGGGCGTAGCAATACGTCAGTGGCGAACGGGTGAGTAATGAATCGCTAACGTACCCCGAGCTCTGGGATAGCCAGCCGAAAGGCTGGGTAATACCAGATGAGACCACGATATCGCATGATATTGTGCTCAAAGCTCCGGCGGCTCGGGATCGGGCGATTTCGTATCAGCTAGTTGGTGAGGTAATGGCTCACCAAGGCGACGACGCGTAGCCGGACTGAGAGGTTGGCCGGCCACATCGGGACTGAGACACTGCCCGGACTCCTACGGGGGGCTGCAGTAACGAATCTTCCGCAATGCACGAAAGTGTGACGGAGCGACGCCGCGTGTGGGATGAAGTCCTTCGGGATGTAAACCACTGTCAGGGGTTAGAAAGTTCTGATCAACCCCAGAGGAAGGCACGGCTAACTCTGTGCCAGCAGCCGCGGTAAGACAGAGGTGCCGAGCGTTAGGCGGAATCACTGGGCTTAAAGCGTGTGTAGGCGGACAGGTAAGTACCTTGTGAAATCCTGCGGCTTAACCGCAGAACTGCTTGGTATACTGCTTGTCTTGAGCCACTTAGGGGCAGCCGGAACAGATGGTGGAGCGGTGAAATGCGTAGATATCATCTGGAACGCCGATGGTGAAGACAGGCTGCTGGGAGTGTGCTGACGCTGAGACACGAAAGCCAGGGGAGCGAACGGGATTAGATACCCCGGTAGTCCTGGCCCTAAACGATGTCCACTAGATCGTGGCGCCTCTGACGGTGTCACGGTCGAAGCAAAAGTGTTAAGTGGACCGCCTGGGAAGTACGGTCGCAAGGCTAAAACTCAAAGGAATTGACGGGGGCTCACACAAGCGG
>ERZ777003.1785-NODE-1785-length-29278-cov-8.539027_pt1 | contig 29278 bp, 25 predicted proteins | sample MGYA00374956_ERZ777003 | MGnify/ENA primary metagenome ERZ777003 (study PRJEB29302, sample SAMN06268252) | bioreactor metagenome | isolation source: Joint BioEnergy Institute, California, USA | place: USA:Joint BioEnergy Institute, California, USA | collected... | reverse complement strand
GGTGACCCGGCCGGTGCGCGCGGAGGCTCGGCCGGTGTGCGCGGCGGTGTCAGGAGAGCGCGGTGGCGATCTCGGCGGCCGCGACGGCGACCCGGGCGCCGACCGCGTCGACGTCCAGCGGGGCCAGCGCCACCACGCCGACGCTCGCCTCCAGTCCCGGTACGCCGAGGACGGGTGCGGCGACGCCGTACGCGCCGGCCTGGAGCTCGCCGCTGCTCGCCACCGGCCCGGTCCGGCCCTGCCGGCCGGCCAGGATCGCCCGGCCGGCGGCGCCGCGTTCCAGCGGGTGCCGGGTGCCGGTCCGGTACGCCACGTGGAACGTCGTCCAGCTCGGCTCGACGACGGCCAGCGCCACCCCTTCCCCGCCGTCGACCACGGTCAGGTGGGACGTGGCGCCGGTCTGCTCGGCGAGCCGGCGCAGCGCCGGCAGCGCCCCGTCGGCGATCAGTGGCTGGGCACGCCGGGCCAGGTGCAGCAGCCCGGCGCCGAGGCGCAGCCGCCCGGCACCGTCCCGGCGCAGCATCCCGTGTTCGGTCAGCGTGCTGAGAAGCCGGTACACCACCGCCCGGCCGACACCGAGCCGGGCCGCCGCCTCGGTGACGGTGAGTCCGCCGGGTGCCTCGGCGACCAGGTGCAACAGCCGGAGACCCCGGTCCAGGGTCTGGGCGGTCTCACCTCCGCCCCGGCCGGGGGCGCCGCCGGCACCGGAGGTCCCGCCCGCGCCGCGGGTTGCGCCCGCACGGGGTGTGCCGTTCGCCGTCGTCACCACACCAGGCAGCGTACGGCCGGCGCCCGGCCGTGGCGAACGGCCGGCGGGCCGCCGTGGTGGGCCGGGCTGGCGTCGCGGTGCCACGATGAGGCGTGTGCGGATCGAGACCCGACACGAGTTCGCCTACGGTTTCACGAGCAGCCGCGCCACCAGGCTGGGTGCCGCGATCGCGATCACGGTGGTCGGTGTCCCGATCAGCTTCGGTGCCGGACTGCTGTTCGGACTGGTCCTCGCCTTCGTGGTGAACCCCGGCGGGAGTTTCGGCGTCGCGATCGTCGTCGCGATCGCGCTGGCTCTGCTCGGGGCGGGCCTGTTCGGTGTCTGGGGCGTGGTCAACATCCTGCGGGTGACGCGCACCTCGGCCTGGTTGGAGGGAACGCGGCTGACCGTCCAGCACGTGCTTCCGAATACCGTCGACCTTGCCCGCGCCCGATCCGTCGAGATCCGCCTGACACGGATGCTGTGGCGGACGCCCGGCGCCCGGACCGGCACCATCCCGGAGTTGGTCGTCGCCGGCGACTCGGGGATCGTGCGCATGCGGTTGTCCACCGGCGAGGGGCAGCCGCTCCCGGCACACGACATTGCCGCTCTGGTGTCCGTTCTGTCGTCGACGGGCGCGCCGGGAGCCGGGCCTGTGGTGCAGTTCCTGCGTTCCGGATACTGACGTCCCGACCAGGCCGGCAGGGGCTTTCGTGACATCTATCCCCCGGCTCGGGGGGCACCCTGCCGGGTCCGGGTCGCGTGAACCTGATCGGCGGGTCGCGGCCGGGTGGGCGTCGGCGGCCCGGCCAGCCCGTGCAGCGTGAGATCCGTGAGGGTGTCCACCACGCGGTCGTCGTCGGGTGAGTCCGGGGTCTTGAGCAGCGCGTAGTTGAGGGTGAGGAGCATCGCGCCGACGGCCGCGGCGACGAGCTCCGGATCGCCGGGCAGCCGGTGTCCGCGCTCGGCGAGGTACTCCAGGTGCTCGCGGATGGTGCGGGTCTGTTCCCGCAGGTCGCGCCAGGCGCGGCCCGAGCCGGGGTCCTCGGCCACCATCGCCTGGAACAGTGCGACCGCCACCGGGCGGTTGTCGCGCAGCACGGTCCACGCCGCGGCGAGGTGGTCGCGGAGCTGGTCGCGGTCGGTCAGGTCGTGTTCGCGCGGGTGCTCCATGGCGGCGACGTGCGTGTCGACCGCGTCCTCCAGCTCGGCGAGGAGCGCCGTGAGCAGCTCCTCCTTGCTGGCGAAGTGCTCGTAGAACGAACCCGTGGCGCGTCCGGCCGCGGCCGTGATGTCGGTGATCTTCGTGTTGAGGTAGCCGCGCTCGCTGAACAGCCGCCGGGCCGCGTCGAGCAGCGCGGCGCGGGTCTCGGCCGCCTTCGCCTTCCGGGTGGTGCCCCGCTCCCGCGACATCCGTCCTCCATCGCCTGTTGACCCGGCCCATAGTATCGAACATACTTTCACTGAAATCAGATTCAGTGAATCGGAGTTCGGGGAGGCGTCATGAAGGTGATCGTGGTCGGAGGTGGCATCGCCGGGCCCGCCACCGCGCTCGCGCTGCGGCGGGATGGACACGACGTGACCGTCTACGAGGCGTACGAGGACCCGGCCGGGGACGTCGGCGGCCACCTCAGCCTCGCGGTCAACGGCCTGCGCTGCCTGGAGAAGCTGGGCTGCCTGCGCGAGGTGCGGGCGGCCGGCCACGAGATCGAGCGGATGCGCTTCCACACCGGGGGCGGACGCCTGCTGGGCGACGTGCCGCGCCTTCGCCGCGAGGCCGACCCGATGCGGAGCGTCACGATCATGCGCGGGCAGCTCGTGACCATCCTGCGGCGCGCCGCCCTCGACGCGGGCGCGCGCATCGTCACCGGCGAACGCCTGGTGGGCATGCGGGAGGCGCCGGACCACGTGACGGCCGAGTTCGCCTCCGGCCGCAGGGACACCGCGGAGCTACTGGTGGGCGCCGACGGCATCCACTCGACCGTGCGCCGGCTGCTCGACCCGTCCGCGCCGCGCGCCGAGTACGCGGGGCTCTACGCGGTCGGCGGCGCCGCCACGATCAGGGACGCCGAGGTCGGCGTCTGGAGCGCCACCATGGCGCGAAACGGTGTCTTCGTCCACAGCACCGTCGACGAACAGACCGCGTGGTGGGCGGCCCAGGTCGCCGACCCCGTGCCGCCCCGGCTGCGCGGCGTCGACGAGGCGGAGTGGCGACGGCGCCTGCCCGAACTGTTCCCGGAGGCCGTGCCGTCAGCCGTCCTCGCCGCCGCCACGAAGATCTTCGCGGCCGCCCACCTGTACGTCTGCGACCGGATCCGGACCTGGCACAGCGACCGCGTCGTCCTGGTCGGCGATGCCGCCCACCCGGTCGGCGTCGGGCAGGGCGCCTCGATGTCCATCGAGGACGCGCTGGTGATCACCGCGGCGCTGCGGGCCGCACCGACGCTCCCCGCGGCGCTTCGCGCCTACGACGCCGAACGCCGCCCGCGCGTCGACCGGCTGCTCAGGCACGCCGACGACGCCCGCGACAGCAAGAAGCCCGGAGTCGTGAAGCGGTACGTGGACGCGGCGAGGATGCGCCTGCTCCTGCCGTTCTACGAGCGCTCCCAGGCCTACCTGTACGACTACGAGCCGACCGTCTCCGCGGTGCCGGCCGGGGTGTGACGTCCGGCGGCGGCCCGGGGAACGGCCCCGGGCCGCCGTCCCCTGTTTCGGCGAGCCCGCTGGGTGTTTCGGCGCCCAGAGGCAGCAGCTAGAGATTCCGTTCCAGGGTGGACGGTCTCACCTCCGCCCTGGCCGAGGGGCGCCGACGGCACGTGCCGTTCGCCGTCGTGACCACATCGGGGAGCGTTCGGTCGGCGCTCGGACGTGGCGAACGGCTGGCGGACTGCGCGGTGGGCGGCAATCCGAGGGCTTTCGTGATGATGGTCACACGATCGACGCGCCAGCAGATCGAGCCAGGCGATCGGGAGCAGACGAAATGGCCGGCCATCGTCGAGAATCGAACGCCTCGGTCGTTGGGCATGGAACGTACTTGGAGTCACATCCACCCAGCAGTCTCTGCCATCATGAGGCGTGTGCGGATCGAGACCCGACACGAGTTCGCCTACGGTTTCACGAGCAGCCGCGCCACCAGGCTGGGTGCCGCGATCGCGATCACGGTGGTCGGTGTCCCGATCAGCTTCGGTGCCGGACTGCTGTTCGGACTGGTCCTCGCCTTCGTGGTGAACCCCGGCGGGAGTTTCGGCGTCGCGATCGTCGTCGCGATCGCGCTGGCTCTGCTCGGGGCGGGCCTGTTCGGTGTCTGGGGCGTGGTCAACATCCTGCGGGTGACGCGCACCTCGGCCTGGTTGGAGGGAACGCGGCTGACCGTCCAGCACGTGCTTCCGAATACCGTCGACCTTGCCCGCGCCCGATCCGTCGAGATCCGCCTGACACGGATGCTGTGGCGGACGCCCGGCGCCCGGACCGGCACCATCCCGGAGTTGGTCGTCGCCGGCGACTCGGGGATCGTGCGCATGCGGTTGTCCACCGGCGAGGGGCAGCCGCTCCCGGCACACGACATTGCCGCTCTGGTGTCCGTTCTGTCGTCGACGGGCGCGCCGGGAGCCGGGCCTGTGGTGCAATTTCTGCGCATTGGATACTGACGCCTCGGACCCGGAGGTATGGTGAATCTCTACGACGTTCAGAGGCTGCGTGACGAGGCTGAGCAGGCGTCGTGGATGTATGGCCGAGATGACATCGTCGGCGTCGGACAGGACACGACCGGCCTAGTACGCGTCGAGGTGGATCACACCGACGCGGTGCAGCGAATCGAGATCGGCGCGCGCTGGTGGAACGAAATCGGACCACAGGGCTTGGCCGAGGCAGTACGGCGGGCGCTCGATGCCGCGATGAAGGACCGGTTGGTCGCGTGGGCTGAACGCGCACGGGTTCGGGCGGCGGCGCCAGTGTTTGGTACGGAACGTATGCAACTCCCTTCTGATGCGGCGGCGCCTGATCTGAGCAATCAGATCGCCGAGCTGCGGCGGGCTCTGACCATGCTTCGCGAGATCCGCTCTGAGCTTGGCGAATATCGCCGGCTGATAGAGGAGGAAGCTGTTCGAGAAACGGTCGGTAGCGATCGTGACGGTCGGGTGTCAATCACCCTGACCGGCAGGCGAGTCACCGCGCTCACCCTCAGCGACCGCTGGCTGAACACCCAGCCGACCGGGCAGGCCGTCGCGGAGGCCATCTGCGCGGCGATCTTCGAGGCGTACCGCGCGGAAGCACAGCGGACCTCCGCGGCAATGGCGTCATTGCCCGGGATCTCTGCCTTTGATTGGTGGTCCAAGCGATTGAATCGACTTGCCTATGCGTCGTAGGGCACGACGGAAAGAATCTCCCTGTTGAGGGTGATTCATCAGCGTTAGCGCCGTCCGGTCTTCGCAGCCGGCGCTGCTTGGGCCATAAGCACTAGGACAGATCTATGGCAGCGCGCCTTCCGTCACCGGATAACAGGTGGCATGGGGTCCGGCGAATCCGAGCACGTGCAGTGTGCATGCTTCTGGTCATGATGTTGTGCGAAAATGTCAGGATTAAATACTTTTGTGCTGACTAAAGGCCAACCGCGACCAAGATCGGTCGGTCGTGGCGTCAGCGAAGATCGTCGCAGGGCGATGTGAGGGATTCCATTTCGTGATCATCAACTGAATGTCCATCCGATCGGTGGACGTCTCGACCCCGCGAAACCTACTCCCAAACCCCAGGTCGCACACCCTGTGCCCAACTCCGCGACGGCCCTGGCCAGCCGGTTCGGCGGGGTCACGGTCTCATCGGAATCCGAGACGCGAGGCCCATCCTCATACCCGGTACCCTTGTACGGTGACGCTGCGCCTGTACGACACCGCTACCCGTTCGGTGCGGGACTTCGTCCCCCTGCGTGCCGGTCGGGTGGGGATCTACCTGTGTGGTCTCACCGTCCAGTCCCCGCCGCACATCGGCCACCTTCGCTCGGGGGTGAACTACGACGTGCTGCGGCGCTGGCTGCTGCGCAGCGGCTACGAGGTGACGTTCGTCCGCAACGTCACCGACATCGACGACAAGATCCTGGCGAAGGCGGTCCAGCAGCAGCGCCCGTTCTGGTCGATCGCGTACGCCAACGAGGTGATCCTCGGCGCCGCCTACCGGTCGCTCAACGTGCTGCCACCGACGTACGAGCCCCGGGCCACCGGGCACATCCCGGAGATGCACGAGCTGATCAAGAAGCTCATCGCGGCCGGGCACGCCTACCCGGCCGACGACGGCTCCGGTGACGTCTACTTCGACGTCGGGTCGTACCCGGAGTACGGCAGCCTCTCCCACCAGGACCCGGACGCCACGATTGCCGCCCCGGAGGAGGGGCGGGGCAAACGGGATCCCCGGGACTTCGCGCTCTGGAAGGGCGCCAAGCCGGAGGAACCGGCCGAGGCGTCCTGGCCGTCGCCGTGGGGGCGGGGCCGGCCCGGCTGGCACATCGAGTGCTCGGCGATGTGCTGGCGCTACCTCGGCGCCGAGTTCGACATCCACGGCGGCGGGCTGGACCTGACCTTCCCGCACCACGAGAACGAGCGGGCCCAGTCCCGGGCGGCCGGACTGCCGTTCGCCCGCTACTGGGTGCACCACGGCCTGCTCAACATCGGCCAGCTCAAGATGAGCAAGTCGCTCGGCAACGTCATCGACCTCGACCACGTCGCCCGGTTGGGGGTACGGCCGGCGGAGCTGCGCTACTACCTGGTCGCCCCGCACTACCGCTCCCGGATCGACTACTCGGACGAGTCGCTGCGGGAGGCGGCGGTGGCGTACCGGCGGGTGGAGGGCTTCGTCCGCCGCGCCGCCGACCGGGTCGGGGCGGGCAAGCTCGGCGCCCTGCCCGACGCCTTCGGCGCGGCGCTCGACGACGACCTGAACACCGCGGCCGCCCTCGCCGTTCTGCACGAGTCGGTCAAGACCGGCCAGCTCGCGCTGACCGGGGGCGACGACGAGGGGACCCGGGCGGCGCTGGCCGAGGTCCGGGCGATGCTGGACGTCTTCGGCCTGGACCCCCTCGACCCGGCCTGGGGTGAGGGCGGGCACGATGGTGAGCTGCGGGGTGTGGTCGACGCGCTGGTCGCGCTGGCGGTCGAGCAGCGGGCCGAGGCTCGGGCCCGCAAGGACTGGGCCGCCGCCGACGCCATCCGGGACCGCCTGCGCGCCGCCGGCGTGGTGGTCGAGGACACCCCGCAGGGCACCCGTTGGACGATCGGAGAGCAGAGCTGATGCCCGGAAACTCGCAGCGCCGCGGCCGTCGGGCCACCCCGAAGAAGGGCGCCCCGGTCGGTTCCGGCGGCAAGAACCGGGCCAGCCTCGCCGGCCGGGGCCGGACCCTGCCCGCCGACGAGCGCCCCTGGCACAAGGCGTACTCCGGCACCGAGAAGCTGCCGCGGCGGACCGCCTGGAAGCAGGAGAAGGAGCGCCGGGCCGCCGCCGCCGAGGGCCGGATACCCAAGGTCGGCACTCCCGGCACCAAGGACACCACCTGGGGCAAGGGTGCGCGCCGGGCGGTCAGCGCGGGCCGGGGCGCGGCGACCGCCGGGCGGATCACCGACCGGCCGGTGCCCCGGGCCACGCCCGGTCGTAGGAGTGTGCCGAGCCGGGAGGCCCCCGAGCTGCTGGTCGGCCGCAACCCCGTGGTGGAGGCGCTTCGCGCGCAGGTGCCGGCCACGGCGTTGTACGTCGCCCAGGGCATCGACATCGACGACCGGGTGAACGAGGCGGTCCGGACGGCGGCCGACCGGGGTGTCCCGATCATGGAGGTGAGCCGGGCCGAGCTGGACCGGATGACCGGCGGGGTGCTGCACCAGGGGATCGGCGTGCAGGTGCCGCCGTACAACTACGAGGTCTTCGAGGACCTGGTCGCGTTGGCGTTGGAGCAGCCCTCCCCGCTGCTGGTCGGGTTGGACGGGATCACCGACCCGCGCAACCTCGGCGCGGTGATCCGGTCGGCGGCGGCGTTCGGCGCCCAGGGGGTCTTCGTCCCGGAGCGGCGGGCCGCCGGGATCACCGCGACCGCCTGGCGGACCAGTGCGGGCGCGGCGGCCCGGGTGCCGGTCGCCCAGGTCACCAACCTGACCCGGGCGTTGAAGCACGCCCAGCAGGAGGGTTTCCTGGTGGTCGGGCTGGACGCCGACGGCGAGACCGACCTGTACGACCTGGAGGCGGCGACCGGCCCGCTCGTGGTGGTGGTCGGCTCCGAGGGCCGGGGCCTGTCCCGGCTCGTCGGGCAGACCTGTGACCTTCGGGTACGCATCCCCATGGCCTCCGACGTGGAGTCGCTGAACGCCAGTGTGGCGGCGGCGGTGGCGCTCGCCGAGGTGTCGCGGCGCCGTCTGGCCGCCTGACCGCCGCACGGCCCCGGCCACGATCCGGTCCGGCGCGGTTGATCGGCGGGCCCGGCCGGGCCGCCGGCCCGCCGGGGGGCGTGGGGGCCGGCGGCCGACGTCTGTCGGTTTGCCGACTCGGTGTCAGGGGTCGCCCTGGAAGGGGTCGGCCCAGGCGAGAAACCGCGCGTGTAGTCGCGCCGGGTCCGGGCCGGGATTCGGGTGGAGCTTGTAAAGGTCCTCGGTCGCTTGGTGCAGCAGCAGTCCGAGGTGGACGCGTAGCGCCACCGGATCGGCGTGGTATTCGACGCGGAGCAGACTGCGCGCGGCGAGGCAGGGCCATTCGGTTTCGCAGATCCGACAGTTCCAGGTTGGCCGTCTCGGCGTGTGCTCGGGCTGCGTGTTCATCGCGGCGGGGAATGGTTCCGGGAGTTCGTGGAACTTCTACGACTTCCGGTTCCTGGAATGCCGTGCGCCGAAGCCGACGTCGTTCCGTTGCGTCGGCACCGCGAAGCGGGACGGGCCGTGGGTGTGTTCGGGTCGCGAGGCGGCGCGGGCGCGGGCGAGCTGCCCCGGGGTCAGGTTTCCGGGGCGGCCGTTGGCCAGGTATGGCCAGGTCGGCGCGTCCCATCCCGGGCGCTGCCGGGGGCGCGGGACGGGCGGGTCCGGCAGGGCGGCGACGGCGGCGTCCCAGGCCGCGACGCCGCAGCGGGCGCGGGCGAGCATCTGGCCGTGCACCTCGGGGCAGGGAAAACCGCGCCAGCCACACCGGCAGTGGCGCCACAGGGTACGCCAGTCCCGGCGGTGGATCATTCGATGTGATCGTGACGGCCGCGCACGCATTCGGAAGCCCTCCTGAAACGTGGGGAATGGTGGAAGCGGGGGCCGCCTCGTAAGGGGAGGACCTGGCGGCCCCCGCGCGGTTCCGCCCGTCCTTACCCGGACCACTGGATCCGAGCGGTTCCGCTGAAATCCAGCCTGGACTGTCGACACCCGTTGATGGAAGACTGGCGGCGCGCAACGTTCCGCAATCCAGCACCCCGCACCGACACGAAGGGTTGGGAATAGTGAATAACAATGGGCTTCCACGGGTCCTGAAGTTCCTGCGTGCCATGAGCGGGCTCACCCAGGAGCGGGTCGCCGAGCGTCTCAACGTGAGCACGTCGCTGATCGCCAAGTTCGAGACGGGCCGGCTCGTGCCGATGCCGGACACGGCCGCGCAGATCGACAAGCTCTACGGCAGCGGCGACCTGGTCCAGGAGCTGTCCGCCGACGCTCGCCGGTCGGGGCCGCCGGAGTGGTTCCGGCAGTGGCCGGACCTGGAGCGCGAAGCCACCTCGCTCCGGTATCACCAGCCCACCTACGTGCCTGGCCTGCTCCAGACCGAGGCGTACGCCCGCGCGGTGCTTACCACCGGCCTGCTCACCCCCGACGAGGTCGAGGCGAACCTGGCGATCCGGCTGGAGCGTCAGGTGGCGGTCTTCACGCGGGAGAAGCCGCCGGTGTGCACCTTCATCATTGATGAGCTGGCGCTGCTCCGTGGCGACCCGGCGGTGATGAAGGAGCAACTGCTACACATTGCTGAGATGGCCGAGCGACCTCGCATCTTCATCCACGTGGTGCCGCGCTCGGCCGGGCTCTACGCCGGACAGATGGGCTACTTCGTTCTGGCGTCGCTTCCCGGCGGGGGAGACGCGGCGTATCTCGAAGATCCTGTGGGCGGAAGGGTGATCAGCGACCCTGAGAAACTCGATGAGTTCAGCTGTCTTTGGGACGCAGTACACTCGGTGGCACTACCCCGGGACATGTCCCAGGACCTCATCCGGAGGATGGCGAGCGAGCTATGAACCCCGTGTGGCGGAAGTCGAGCCGTAGCAACGCCAACGGCGGAGAGTGCGTGGAGGTTGCCGACAATCTGCCGGGGCGGGTGTTGGTTCGGGATTCCAAGGACCAGGCTGGTCCGGTGTTGACGTTCAGTCCGGGGGCGTGGCGGGCCTTCGTGGCCCAGGTCAGGCGCGGCTGACCGTCGGAGGCGGCGGGTCCTCCGCGTCGGGGTCTTCTCGCGGGTTGCCGTGACCGTCCGTGGGTGTGATGCTGGACGTACGGTGACACCCCCTGCTCCCGGGTTGAGGAGGGCGAGCTATGAACCCCGTGTGGCGCAAGTCGAGCCGCAGCAACTCCAACGGCGGTAACTGCGTGGAGGTTGCCGACAATCTGCCGGGGCGGGTGTTGGTTCGGGATTCCAAGGACCAGGCTGGTCCGGTGTTGACGTTCAGTCCGGGGGCGTGGCGGGCCTTCGTGGCCCAGGTCAGGCGCGGCTGACCGCCGGCTCCGTGCCCCGGTGACCCGGCCCGGCAGGGCCGCCTCCCGTGGCCCGGGGTGCGCCCGTGACCACCGGTCCGTCCGGCATCCGGCCGCTGAACAGGGCGTCCGGGTGGGCGGTCGGCACCGACCCGTACCATGCAGGGCCGGGCAACATCCGTGCCCGGTGGAGGAGTCGCTGCATGGTTGGCGTGGACGGCGGAGGCTACGGGCTCGGCGTCGACCTCGGGACCTCACACACCGTGGCGGTGCTGCGCTGGCCCGACGGCCGGACCCGGCCACTGCTCTTCGACGGGCAGCCGATCCTGCCCTCCGGGGTCTTCCTCGACGCGAACGGGCGGACGTACGTCGGCCGGGACGCGCAACGGCTGGCCCAGGCCGACCCCGCCCGGTACGAGCCGAACCCGAAACGGCACGTCGACGAACCGGCGGTGCTGCTCGGCGACCAGGAGGTCCCGACACCCGAACTGCTCGCCGCCGTGCTGCGCGCGGTGGCGGCCGCCGCCGTCGAGGCGGCCGGCTTCCTGCCCCCGGCGGTGGTGACGTACCCGGCGACCTGGGGTGCCCGGCGGCGTGACGTGCTGGCCGCCGCGGTCGCCCGCGCCGGCTGGCCACCGGTCACCGCGACCACCGCCGGCGCCGACTCCGACGAGGCCACCGCGACGGTTCCGCTCCACCCGACCTCGGGCGCTCCCACCGGCCCGGTGACGACCGCCCACCCGGCGACCGTCCCGCTCGTGCCGGCGCCCCGGACCGCCCCCGGCGGCACGTTGCTGGTGCCCGAGCCGGTCGCGGCGGCACGCTACTTCACCGACGTCCTGCGCCGGCCGGTGCCGGTGGGCGCGTCCCTCGTGGTCTTCGACTTCGGCGGCGGCACCCTGGACATCGCGGTGGTCCGCAACGAGGGGGTCGACGGCAACGGTCGGCCCCGGTTCGCGGTGGTCGGGTCGGGTGGCATCCCCGACCTCGGCGGGCTCGACCTCGACGCGGCGCTCGTGCAGTACCTCGGCACGGTCGTCAGCGCCACCGACGGTCCGGCCTGGCAGCAGCTCGACCAGCCGACCACCGCCGCACAGTGGCGCAACCGCCGGCGCTTCTGGGACGACGTACGCGGGGCCAAGGAGATGCTCTCCCGGGCCGCGACCGCCCCGGTGCCGGTGCCCGGGATCGAGCGGGCGCTGCACCTGACCCGCGACGAGTTGGAGCGGGTCGTCACCCCGCTGGTGCGCCGTGGCGTCGTCGAGACCGCGACGGTGATCGCCGACTGCGGGCTCGCCGTCGACCAGCTCGCCGGGCTGTTCCTGGTCGGGGGCTCCTCCCGCGTGCCGCTGGTGGCCCGGCTGCTGCACGCCGAACTCGGCATCGCCCCGACCGTGCTCGAACAGCCGGAGCTGCCGGTCGCCGAGGGCGCGCTCGCCGAGCTGCCCGCCCCGACGGCACCGGCGGTCGCGGCGCAGACGGCGGTGCTGCCCAACGCCGCCGGGACGCGGACGGCCGTGCTGCCCGGCACGGCCGGACCCCAGACGGCGGTGCTGCCCGGCGCGGCCGGGGCACCCGGACCACAGTGGACGCCGCCGGTCCCCACGTCGCCACCCGCGCCGCCGGGGTATCCCGGGCATCCGGGCGGTCCGCCGCCGTACGGGCCGCCACCCGGGCCGGCCGGGATGCCGGCGTACCCGACCCCGGTCGGAGCCGGTGCCGGCCTGCCGCCGGCGGGCGTGACACGGCCGACGGGGTGGCGACGGCTGCTGCGCAGCCGGGTGGCCTGGCTGGGTGCGGGCGCGGTGGCCGCGCTGGTGGCCGTGGTCGCCTCGGCGGTGCTGTACCTGACCCGCGACCCCTACCCCGCGCTCGACTTCGCCTCCTTCGTCGAGATAGACCGGATCGCCATCCGGGAATCCGAGACGACGAACATGCTCACCACCACCGGCGGCGACCGGGCCTACGTCGGCTACGCGCGCTCCGACGGCCGGCTGGACGTCGCCGTGGTCGACGCGGCGACGGCGAGGGTCGCCCGGTGGATCACCACCGACGAGACCGCGGAACGGTGGTACTGGTTGCAGGCCCTGCCGCGGGTGCTGGTCGTCCGGGGCGGTGGCCTCACCGTCAGCAACCCCGGTCTGCTCATCGGATTCGATCCGAAGACCGGGGCGAAGCGGTGGAGCCGGGACCTCAACAGCGACACCGACGTCCACAGCTACGACGAGTACGTCGTCCTGGTGGACCGGTCCGCCGACACGGTCGTCGGGATCAACGCCTGGACCGGCCAGGAGTGGAGCCTGCCGAGCCCGAGGGGCGAGTACGGCGGCGACTCCCGGGTGACGCCGGTGCACACCGCCGGGGAGTACGCCGGGCCGTCCAACGCGTACGGCAACCACATGCTGCCGCGCCGGGGCGAGGAACCCCGCCTGGTCGAGATCGGCGCCGACGACTCGGTGCGGGTCGTCGACGTGGCGACCGGCAGGGTCCTCCGGCAGCGGGCGAACGCCGCCGACACCGACGACCTGGTGCTGGCCTACGAGGGCGAGCTGTTCGTCGCCCCGACGGACGGCGGCTACGTGCTGGCGCGGTTCGATTTGGCGACGCTCGGCACGCCGACCACCGTCTACACCGCCCCGGACAAGAGCCGCCGCCTCGTCGGCCTGCTGCCCTGCGGTGAGCACCAGGTCTGCCTGCTGGAGACCGCCGGCACGGACCGGGCGACCGCCCAGCTCGTGGCGGTCCGCACCGACACGTCGACGGTGGCCTGGCGCCGGGACGTGCCGGGCGCCGAACTGCTCCGCCCGGTCGGCGAGAACGTCGTCGTCCAGACGACCACGTCGCCGGCGATGGTCCGGGTGTTCACCCCGGACGGCCACAGGACGCTGGAGCGTGAGGGCGTGGCGTTCCGCGTCGACGGCGGCAACCTGCTGCTGTTCAACGAGGAGCCGTCGTCGTACCCCCACGACGCCACCTTCGCGGGCGTGGTGGCCGCGACCGGCGAGCTGACCCAGCTCGGCCCGCTCCGGAACATCGTCGGGGTCCGCTGCTCCTGGACCACGTCGGTGCTGGTCTGCCCCAACCGGTCGGAGTTCGTCCTCACCCGGTTCGTCGCCGGGTGACACCCCCCGTCCCGGCCCGCCTCCTCGGCCCGGCGTCGGGTGGGCCGGGGCTCACCGGGCGAGCCGTCGGCGGGCGGGTGCCGCCGGGGCCACGCCGGTCGAGTCGCGGACGACCAACTCGGTCCGGAGCGTCACCTGTGCGGTGGCGCGCCGGTCGTCGCCCGTGTCGCTCCGGCCGCGTCCGGTCCGGGTGGCCGCGAGCCCGCCGTGTTGGAGCAGCATGTCGACGGCCGCCCGGCCGGCGGCCGCGGTCGGCGTGGCCACCGTCGTCAGCCTGGGGCGGGTGAACCGGCTCAGCGCGATGTCGTCGATGCCGACCACGCTGATGTCCTCGGGCACCCGCAGCCCGAGTGCGTCGAGCCCTTCGAGCAGCCCGACCGCCATCAGGTCGTTGAAGGCGAGCACGGCGGTGACGCCGGTGCGGCGCACCCGCTCCGCCGCGGCGCGCCCGCCCTCCTCGGTCGGCGGGTTGGGGCCGAGGACGGTCAGCCGGGCCTCGGCGGCCCGGGCCGCCGCCGTCGCCGAGCGCCGGATCTCCCGGCTGGTCCACGAGCCGCGCGGCCCGGCCAGCAGGACGAGGTCACGGTGGCCCAGCCCGGTCAGGTGCTCGACGGCGAGCCGGGCGCCCCGGCCGACGTCCATCACCACCGCGGGCAGCCCGGCGACCCGGCGGTTGATCACGACCAGCGGCACCTCGCGGCCGAGCTGCTCGATCAGGCCGTTGCTCATCCGTGGGCTGCACAGCAGCACGCCGTCGACCTGCTTGGCCAGGGCGTGCACCAGCTCCTCCTCGACGGCCGGGTCCTCGTTGGTGTCGGCGACGAAGACGTGGTAGTCGCGCTGCCGGGCCTGGCTCTCCGCCGCCTTGATCAGGGGCGGGAAGAAGGGGTTGGCGATGTCGGCGACGATGAGCCCGATGTTGTGCGTGCGACCGGTGATCAGGGCCCGGGCCGCCCGGTTGGGCCGGTAGCCGAGGCGTTCCGCGCAGGCCAGCACCCGGTTGCGGGTCTCCGGGTTGACCAGGTGCGGGGCCGAGAACGTCCGCGACACCGTGGAGATGTGGACGCCACAGGCGCGCGCGACGTCTCGGATGGTGGCTGGCACGCGATTCCCCTCCGTGCGGCCGGCGCGGTGTCCGGTGTGGTGTTGCTGGCCCGGTGGCGGTGGCCGGTCCGACCACGCGGCGCTGTGCCCGGCGTCACCGTGGACGGCCCATTAATGCAAACGGTTGCCGTGGTGTCAACGGTCCGGGTCACGGACGTGCGGCGAGAGCCGCACACCGCCGCGCCCTCACCCCCGCAAAACCGGACGTTCCGCCTCAGTCTTGCGCTGGCTCGTTGACGGGGCCCGGGGGAGCGTGGTTACTTCTGCTGCAAACCTTTGCAGTCACACCCACCACACGGCACCTCCCCACCGCTCTCGACCAGCAAAGGAGTCTGCGGGTGTCTGCCCAGCCCGACCGGTCCGACCTGCTCTTCCCGTCCGACCCCAGCCAGCGGGCGATCGCCCGCGAGCTGTACGCGCTGGTCCGCGACCGGCCCCTGATCTCACCGCACGGGCACGTGGACCCGGGCATCCTCGCCGAGGACCGCGCCTTCCCCGACCCGGCGCGGCTGATCATCGTGCCCGACCACTACCTCACCCGGTTGCTGCTCAGCCAGGGCGTACCCCCGGCCGACCTCGGGGTGCCGACCGTGGACGGCGGCCCGGTGGAGACCGACGGGCGGACCATCTGGCGGCGCTTCGCCGCGCACTGGTACCTGTTCCGGGGCACCCCGTCCCGGCTCTGGCTGGAGGAGACGTTCCGCACCGTCTTCGGGATCACCACGCCGCTGTCGCCGGCCACCGCCGACGAGATCTACGACGCGATCGCCGACCAGCTCGCCCGGCCGGAGTTCCGGCCCCGGGCGCTGTTCGAGCGGTTCAACATCGAGGTGCTGGCGACCACGGAGTCGCCGCTGGACGACCTGTCCCGGCACGCCAAGCTCGCCGCGGACGGGTGGGGCGGACCGGGCGGCCGGGTCATCACGACGTTCCGCCCGGACAACGTCGTCGACATGGAGTTCGACGGCTGGGCCGACAACGTGGCCCGACTCGGGGAGATCACCGGCGAGGACACCGGCCGGTACGCCGGCTACCTCGCCGCCCTGCGCCGGCGCCGGGAGGCGTTCGTCGCCGCCGGCGCGACCTCCACCGACCACGGCCACCCGACCGCGTCGACGCTGCTGCTGAGCGAGGCCGAGGCGGCGGCGCTCTACGAGCGCGGCCTGCGCGGCGAGGCGACCCCGGCCGACGCCGAGGCGTTCCGGGCACACATGCTGGTCGAGTTCGCCCGGATGTCCATCGAGGACGGGCTGGTGATGCAACTGCACCCCGGCTCGGTCCGCAACCACAACCGGTGGCTGTACGCCCGGCACGGCCGCGACGTCGGCGGGGACATCCCGCAGGCGACCGAGTACGTGCGCGCGCTCGCCCCGCTGCTCGACGCCCACGGCAACGACCCCCGGCTGCGGCTGGTCGTCTACACCCTCGACGAGTACACCTACACCCGGGAGCTGGCACCGCTGGCCGGCGGCTACGCCGCGCTCTACCTCGGCGCGCCCTGGTGGTTCCTGGACTCCCCGGAAGGGCTGCGCCGCTTCCGGGAGGCGGTCACCGAGACCGCGGGCTTCTACAACACCGCCGGCTTCGTCGACGACACCCGGGCCTTCTGCTCCATCCCGGTACGCCACGACGCGGCCCGGCGGATCGACGCCGGCTTCCTGGCCCGGCTGGTCGCCGAACACCGGCTGTCCGCCGACGAGGCGGCCGAGACGATCGTCGACCTCGCGTACCACCTGCCGAAGAAGGTCTTCAGGCTCGGAGGTGCCACCCGGTGACCGTCACCACCACCGGTCCGGACGTCCACGACGTGCGGTTGGCCACCGCGGCGGCCGGGGACGGCCCGGACGCGACCGGCCGCGGCCACGACTCCGCCAGCCACGTCGAGCCGCGCGCCGACGCCCCGGACCGGGCCGTCGGCGCCGGCCCCGCCCCCACCGACGGCCGGGGCGACGAGCGGACCCGCGCCGCCGTACGGGCCCCGGCCCACCACGTGGTCGGCAGGCCGCCCGGGCGGCCCGGCCACAGCGCGACCATGCGCCCGGCGTCGGTCGCCGGGTACTCCCTCCCGGACGGCCCGACATGGCGGTGACGGCGACGGGCGCCGGTGCCGCCCCGGACCGATCCGGGACGGCCGGCGGGGCACGGCTGGGCCTGGGCACACTGAACCGGCTGCCGGAGGCGAGCCGGCCGCTGCTGCGCCCCGGGGAGGTGCCGGCCGGGATCGTGCACCTCGGGCTGGGCGCGTTCCACCGTGCCCACCAGGCGGTCTACACCGAGGAGGCGGTCGCCCGGGCCGGCGGCGACTGGGGCGTCGTCGCGGTGGCGCCGCGCAGCGCCGACACCGCCCGGGTCCTCGCCGAGCAGGACGGCCTGTTCAGCGTCACCAGCAGCTCGGGCGAGGGAAACCAGACCCGGGTGGTCGGCGCCCTGGCCGGGGTCCGGCACGCCGCCGGCGACCCGGACGCGGTCGTGGCGCTGCTGGCGGACCCGGCGATCCGGGTGGTGACCCTCACCGTGACCGAGAAGGCGTACCAGCTCGACCCGGCGACCGGCCTGCTGCGGCCGGACGCGGAGCTGGTCGCCGACCTGACCACCGACCGGCCGCCCCGGACCGTGCCCGGCCTGCTGGTGCGGGGCCTGCTCGCCCGCGCCGCCGCCGACGCCGGCCCGATCGCCCTGGTGAGCTGCGACAACCTGCCGTCGAACGGGCGGCTGCTGCGGGGTGTGGTGACCCGCGCGCTGGAGTACGCCGACCGCAACCTGCCGGCCGGCGCCGCCGACTGGGTACGCGACCACGTCCGCTTCCCCGGCACCATGGTGGACCGCATCGTGCCGGCGAGCACCCCGCAGACCCTGGCCGACGCGCGGCGGGCGCTCGGCGTCGTCGACCTGGCCGCGGTGGCCGCCGAGCCGTACCGGCAGTGGGTGATCGAGGACGACTTCCCCGGCGGCCGTCCCGCCTGGGAGCGGGCGGGGGCGGTGCTGACCCGCGACGCCGGCCCCTGGGAGCGGCTGAAGCTGCGGACGTTGAACGGGCTGCACTCGGCGGCGGCCTACCTCGGCGCGCTCGCCGGCCGCCAGACCATCGCCGAGGCGGTCCGGATCCCGCACCTGACCACGGTGCTGCGCCGGCTGGTCGCCGAGGAGGTGGCGGTCAGCTTCACGCCGCCGGAGGGGGTCTCGGTCGTCGACTACGGGGAGGAGGTGCTGGCCCGGTTCGCCAACCCCGTGATCCGGCACCGCACCACCCAGATCGCCATGGACGGTTCGCAGAAGCTGCCGCAGCGGGTGTTGCACACCATCGCCGACCTGCGCGTCGCCGGGCTCCGCCCGCGCTGGACGGCCCTCGTGGTCGCGGCGTGGATGCGCTTCACCCAGGGGCGGACCGACGACGGTACGGCGCTGCCGCTGGACGACCCGCTCGCCGAGCGGATCCGGACGGCGCTGGCGGGGGCGCGGAGCTCACCGGAGGGGGTGGCGGAGGCGTTGTTCGGGCTGACCGAGATCTTCCCGGCGGAGCTGGCCGCCGACGACGAGGTCCGGGAGCCGGTGGTCGAGTGGCTGCGCGCCCTGCACCGGCACGGCGTGGAGCAGACCCTGGCGGGCGCGGGGTGACCCCCGGTCGGGGCGCCACCCGGCGTGGTCTCACCCGGGGCGCCGCCCCGGGTGGCGCTGGTCGGGCGAACGGCCACGGTCTCCGGCACCGCCGGAGCAGCGCGCCGGTGCCCGGCCGGCGGCGCAGACGTGGCGGGGGCGGCCGCTCGGTGGAGCAACCGCCCCCGGGTGTCGGAGGAGGTGGGACGGTCAGATCCGGTTCGTCGAGACCGCGTGGAAGACGTGGTGCCGGCCGGGACGCGGCTTGATGTACACGGTCTCGCCCATGTTCGGCATGTGCCGGCGGTCGGTGCGGACCACGAACCGCTCGGAGGTGCCGTTGACCGTGGCGTGGCCGTAGACGTTGGCGTCCGAGCCGAGGTCCTCGACCAGCTCGACGACCAGCGCGAGACCGCCCTCGCTCGGCGCGACCAGGTCGCAGTCCTCCGGACGGAAACCGACGATGACCTTGCCGTTGCCGCCGTCGGCCTGGGCGGCGGCGACCTGCTCGCGGGTCAGCGGCACGGTCAGGTTGGCGACGGCGGCGCCGCCGTCGGTCAGCGGCACCGTCTTGATGTTCATCGCGGGGGAGCCCATGAACCCGGCGACGAAGACGTTGGCCGGCTTGTCGTACAGCTCACGCGGGCTGTCCACCTGCTGGAGCACGCCGTCCAGCATGACCGCCACCCGGTGGCCCATGGTCATCGCCTCGACCTGGTCGTGGGTGACGTAGACCGTGGTGACGCCGAGCTTGGCCTGCAGCGTCGCGATCTGGGTACGGGTCTGCACCCGGAGCTTGGCGTCCAGGTTGGACAGCGGCTCGTCCATGAGGAAGACCTGGGGCTCCCGGACGATCGCCCGCCCCATCGCGACCCGCTGCCGCTGACCACCCGAGAGGGCCTTCGGCTTGCGGTCGAGGAACTCCTCCAGCTGCAGCAGCTTGGCCGCCTCCCTGACCCGCCGGTCAATCTCCGCCTTCGAGGTCTTGCGGAGCTTGAGCGCGAACGCCATGTTCTCGTACACGGTCATGTGCGGGTAGAGCGCGTAGTTCTGGAAGACCATCGCGATGTCCCGGGCCTTCGGCGGCAGGTGGGTCACGTCGCGGGTGTCGATGAAGATCGCGCCGTCGTCGACGTCCTCCAGACCGGCGAGCATCCGGAGGCTGGTGGACTTTCCGCAGCCGGAGGGACCGACCAGGACGAGGAACTCGCCGTCGCCGATCTCGAGGTCGAGGTGGTCGACCGCGGGGCGCTGGGAACCCGGGTAGATCCGGGTGGCCTTCGCGTAGGTGACCGTAGCCATGGTGAAGCGCTTCCTTTCACCGGCAGGAACGTGCCGGACGATCCGAGTGAAGGAGCAACCGGTGCGCTGCCGCACCGGCCTCTGCGGCGGCATCCGGCGGCCCGGGGGCAGCGTCGATGTCATCCGCGTCACGCCACGGTAAACGGGTTTTCCTCACATGCCAAGGTCGCGCCGCTGCTTTGAGGCTTATCCAACGAATATTTCGGGCGAACCGGGACACGCGTCCGGCGCCCGGGGCGGGTCGGCCCCGAACCCGCCGAGCGCCGCGATCGGTAGTGGACGTGGTAGAAGGGGAGCAGTGGCTATGCTGGCCACGAACGTCCTGCCCCTGTAGCTCAGTTGGCCAGAGCACTCGCCTTGTAAGCGAGATGTCGCCGGTTCGAGCCCGGCCGGGGGCTCCGATCCCCCTCCGGCAGGAGGGACGGCGACCAACCGCCAGCCGGCGCACACGCGGCCGGGGGCAGGGTTGGTGCGACCCGTCAGATGTCGTTCCGACGGCACGTGGGCGACCCGGTGTATTCATGCTCACAGATGGAAAAGGCACTTCGACCTTCGAGGTCGATGTTTCCTGCTGTTCCTGACCGAGCACGCTTGGGTAGCCTTGGGCGACCGGAATCGATGTTCTTGGGACGGAACGAGGGGTCAGTGGCCGACGACGAGGCGACCCGGCGAAGCCGCCTCGGTCAACTCGTCCGGCTGGCGCGACGCCAGACCGGGGAGACGATCGACGAGGTGGCGGCCCGCGCCAAGATGAGCCCGGTGACCTGGCGCAACGTCGAGGCGGGCATACGGGTGAAGGCGTTCTCGCTGGGCAAGGTCGAGCGGGCGCTCGGCTGGCACCCGGGTGCGATCGAGCACTTCCTGGCGACCGGCGAGGAACCGTCGCCGTCACGACACACCGACGAGCTCATCGACTGGGTGCTGGATCTCGACCGGCCGGACAGTCTCAAGGTCATCATCATCAGGGCCCTGCGTCAGGGCGGCGACCCGATCGACGCGATCCTGCGCAGTTCGGCATCCTCCGCGGACAAGGTGGCGGCGATCGAGACCCTGCGGCAGGGCCAGAGCATGTGGCCGTCGTCCCAGCGCGACCCGGCGACATGAGCGGGACCCGACCCGACGTTCCCGGCAGGGGTGGCCGGTGACCAGGTACGTGGTCGTGGGCGGCGGCATCGTCGGGCTGGCGGTGGCGCACCGGCTGCGGACCGACCGGCCCGGCCACCCGGTCACGGTGCTGGAGAAGGAGTCCGACTGGGCGGCGCACCAGACCGGGCACAACTCCGGGGTGATCCACGCCGGGGTCTACTACCGTCCCGGCAGCCTCAAGGCGGCCCTGTGCCGGGCCGGCAGCGCGTCGATGGTCCGGTTCTGCGTCGAGCAGGGGCTGCCGTACCAGGTCTGCGGCAAGCTCATCGTCGCGGCCGACGACGCCGAACTTCCCCGGCTGCACGAACTGCACCGCCGCGCCCTCGCCAACGGGCTGCCGGTCCGCCTGCTGGACGCGGCCGGGGCGCGCGAGTACGAGCCGCACGTCGCCGCCGTCGCGGCGCTGCGCGTCGACTCCACCGGCGTCGTCGACTTCGCCGCGGTCTGCCGTCGCCTGGCCGGACTGCTCGCCGAGAGCGGGGCCGAGCTGCGGCTGGGCACCCGGGTCACCGGGGTGCGGACGACCGGCCGCGAGGTACGCGTCGAGACCACCACCGGCGAGCTCGGCGCGGACGTACTGATCAACTGCGCCGGGCTGCACGCCGACCGCGTCGCCCGGTTGGCCGGGATCGACCCGCCGGCCCGGATCGTGCCGTTCCGGGGCGAGTACTACGAGCTGGTCCCGTCGCGTCGGGACCTGGTGCGCGGGCTGATCTACCCGGTGCCCGACCCGCGGTTCCCGTTCCTCGGCGTCCACCTGACCCGGACGGTCGACGGCGGTGTGCACGCCGGTCCGAACGCCGTCCTCGCCACCGCCCGGGAGGGCTACTCGTGGCGCCGGTTCTCCCCGCGCGACGTCTGGGAACAGGTCCGCTACCCGGGGCTGTGGGCGCTCGCCCGCCGGCACTACCGGTACGGCCTGACCGAGGTGGCGCGGTCGCTGTCGCCGACCCGGTTCGCGGCCAGCCTGGCCCGGCTGGTACCCGGACTGACCCGGGCCGACATCACCCCCGCCGGAGCCGGGGTACGCGCCCAGGCGGTACGCCCCGACGGCAGCCTGGTGGACGACTTCCTCATCGTCGAGGCGCACCGGCAGGTACACGTGCTGAACGCGCCGTCCCCCGCGGCGACCAGCTCCTTCGAGATCGCCCGGCACATCGTCGCCCGGTTGCCCGAGGGGTGACCCGCACGCCGGCCGCCGGCGGTCGGCGAGCGTCGGCCGGCCCGCCCGCCCCCACGGCAGCCGGCGGCGGAGCCGGGCGGGTCACCCGCGAGGGGCTCGGCGGCGACGGGCGAGCAGGCCGTACCGGCGGATCGCCCGGACCGGTTCCGCACCCAGCCCGACCCGCCGCAGGATGTGGTTCGCGGCCTGGATCCCGGTGACCGCCGCCCGCTCCAGCAGCGCGCTCGGCACGTCGGTGCCGATGCCGTCGCCCGCGAGCCAGAGCCCGTCCGCGTCGGTCGCCACCCCGGGCCGGTCGGCGTGGTCACCCGGGCGGAACGCCGGTGCCCGCCGCTCCACCCGGGCGTGCAGGTCGCGGATCGGCAACCCCGCCACCTCCGGCCAGAGCCCGGCCAGCTCGGCGCGCATCCGCCCGGCCAGCTCCGGCGCGGGCACCCCCTCCGGGCAGGCGTACGCGTGCAACTCCACCACCGCGCCGCCGGTGCGCGCGGACCAGGACCGGGCCGCCGCCTCCAGACGGTGGTAGAGGGTCACCGAGTCCAGGGTCGGCTGCCGGGACACGCCGCCGAAGACGGGCCGCCGCGCCGCCACGTCCCCGCCCAGCCAGTACCGGGCGACCGCGTACGGCGGACCGGTGCCGGACCGGGCCACCCGGCGGGCGAGCCCGGGTGCCGCGGCGGCCAGCTCCGGCGAGGCCCGCAGCAGCGTCCCCAACGAGGGCGGATCCACGGCGAGCACCAGGTACCGGGACCGGAACCGGTCGCCGGAGGTGGTCTCGACCCGCCAGCCGCCCGCCACCGGGGCCACCGACGCCACCGGCTGTCCGCAGCGGACGCGTGCGCCGTGCCGCCGCAGGTGGCCGGCGAGCGGTCGCCAGATCGCCGACTCGTAATCGGCGGCCGGGGCGTCGAAGGCGAGCCCCTCGGGGTTGCCGAGGAAGTAGAAGTGGAAGTTGGCGACCAGTTCGGCGGCGGAGAACTCGGCCTCGTGGTTGAAGAAGGAGTGGGAGAAGACCTCGAAGAGCATCGCCCTGGCCCGGTCCGGTAGCCGCAGCGCGTCGAGCAACCCGGCCGCCGTCACACCGTCCAGCTCGGCGTACGTCCGCTCCGGGTGGTACGTGAGCAGCGGCAGCGCCGCCCGGCCGTCCATCCGGAGCAGGTCCCGCAGCCGGACACTCGGACTGCGCAGCAGCAGGGCCAGCAGGTTCCACGGCGGGGCGGCCGGGAGCCGGCCGAAGTCCTCGGCCGGCCAGTCCCGGTGCAGCACCGGGTAGCCGGGCACCGGCCGGAGCAGGCCGAGCGCCGGGTCGACCCGGCGCAGCATCGCCCGCAGGTTGTGGTACTGCCGGAAGAACGCGTGAAACCCGTGGTCGACCGGCTGGCGGCTGCCGTCGGTCAGGGTCACCGTGCGGGTGCCGAGCCGCCCCCCGAGCGTCGGCCGTGCCTCCAGCACCGTGACGGGCACACCGCGTTCGGCGAGCACCACCGCCGCGCAGACCCCGGCGACCCCGCCGCCGACCACGGTCACCGTCGCCGCGTCCGGCACCGCCGCCCCACCCGTCGAGCCGACCATCGGGGGTCACCGCGGCCGCGGGGAGGTGGGCGGGACCGGCTCACGAACCGCCCCGGGGTGGCGGGGTTGGCAGCGCGGCGGCCGGTCTGAGCTGGGCCAGACGTACGGCAGGTCGGGCGGGACGTCGCCGAAGACCGGCCCGTAGTGCGCGGGGTCCTTGCGCAGCAGGGACGACCGGTGGCTGCGGTGCACGTCCTCCCGGCCGAGCCAGGGCGGCAGCTCCCCGGCCTCGGCGAGTTCGTCCTGGCGGCGTACCAGGGTCAGCCCGCACCCGGCCGCGAGGTCGGCGACGAGGGTGTCGGCGCAGGTGTCCGCCCGCCCGGCCGAGCACCACTCGGCGCAGATGTCGAGGCCGTAGCGGACCAGCGCCTCCTCGTACCCGGCCCACATCTTCACCGCCGGATGGTGCCGCCAGCCGTATCCGGGCCGGATCAGCCCGCGCAGCACCTGCAGCGCCTCGACCCGCTGCTTGCCGAGCCGCCGCTGGTCCAGCACCCGGGCGGTGCTCCGGAAGTCCGGGTACGGCAGGAAGGTCTGCACCCGATTGCACTACCCGCGACCACCGCCGCCATGTCCGGCCGTCGCCCGCGGGTCCGCCCGCCGGGCCGTTCGGGGGCACACCCCGGATGATCTCCTTGTTTACGATCCGGACATGACGGGGCGGTGGCGGACAAAGGCCCGGCGGGTGTTCGAAACCCGGCTTCGGGACGGTCTACGGTCAGACGGGGACAGCCGGCCGCACTACGTCGTCTGCGGTCGGGACGCCCTCGCCGTCCGGCTCGTCCAGGAACTGCTCGGCCCCGACCCGCAGGGCGCGAACATCCGGGTCACGCTGATCGTGCCGCGACTGCTCCCCCGGGACGGCGTGCCGGACATCCACGCCCTGCGGGGCGTACGGGTGATCCGGGCCGACCGGCTCGACGAGGAGACCTTCCGGGCCGCCGGGCTGGTCGGGGCGAGCGGTCTGGCGCTGCTGCACCAGGACGACGTCGGCAACATCGACGCCGCGCTCTGCGCACAGGAGATCGAGCCGGACCTGCGGCTGGTGTTGCGGATGTTCAACACCAGCCTGGGCAACAACATCCGGCCGCTCTTCCAGGACGTCGCGGTCCTCTCCGACGCCCAGATCGCGGCCCCCGCGTTCGTCGCGGAGGCGCTCGGCGAGGTCGCCCCCACCTACTTCCGGTACGGCGGCCGGACCCTGTACGTCGCGCGGCGCACCGAGGTCCGCCCGAGCCAGGTGCTCTGCGAACTGGCCGACACCCACGACCCGGACCACCCGGTGGTGCTCCCGGCCGACCCGTCCGTCGCCGACCTGGTGCTGGCCGCCGCGACCGGCCAGACCAACGCCGAACTGGCCGACCGGAACCGTTCGCGTCGCTCCCGCCGGCTGCGGCGGCGTCGCCTCGCCGTGCTGGTCCGGGCGGTGCGCTCGTTCGCCACCCGCAAGATCGGGATCGCCACCCTCACCGTCGTCGGCGTGGTCATGCTCCTCGGGTTCCTGCTCCGCTACATCGAGCACGAGAGCATGGGCAACGCGCTCTACCTGACCCTGGTGACCACCATCGTCGGTGCCGACCCCGACGTCGAGAAGAGCGCCGCGGGGCAGGTCCTCCAGGTCGTGCTGAACCTCGCCGGGCTCGCGCTGATCCCACTGACCACCGCCGCGGTGGTGGACGGGATCGTCAAGGCCCGGCTCGCCCTCGACGCCGGCCTGCTGCCCGGCGACCGCAGCGGGCACGTGGTGGTGGTCGGCCTCGGCAACGTGGGAACCCGGGTGATGGGGCAGCTGTACGACCTCGGGGTCGACGTCGTCGCCGTCGACAAGGACCCGGAGGCGCGGGGCGTGGCGCTCGCCCGGCGGCTGAACGTACCGCTGATCGTCGGGGACGCGGCCCGGGAGGAGACCCTGGAGGCGGCCGCCGTGGCGACCTGCCAGGCCCTGGTGGTGGTCTCCACCGACGACGTCAGCAACCTCCAGGCGGCGCTGAACGCCCGGCACCTCAACCAGGACGTGCGGGTGGTGCTCCGGCTCTACGACGGCGAGTTCGCCGAGCGCGTCCAACGGACCTTCGCGATCGCCGCCTCCCGCAGCGTGTCCCACCTCGCGGCGCCCGCCTTCGCCGCCGCGCTGATGAACCGCGCGATGATCGCGACGATCCCGGTCGACCGGCACGCACTGCTGGTGGCCGAGGTGCCGGTCGCGGCCGGTTCGGGGCTCGTCGGCCGGGAGGTGCGCGCCGTCGGCGAGGCCCCGGGGGTCCGGGTGATCGCGCTGACCCGGGTCGGCCACACCCGGATCGAGTGGTCGTTCCGGCCGGACCACCGGCTCCGTCCCGGCGACCGGTTGACCGTGGTGGTCCGCCGCGCCGCGCTCAACCGGCTGCTCCGCGAGGCGAGCACCCCCTCGCCACCACCGTCGCCACCCGCCGCGGTGCCCGGCGGGGTCCGCGCCGGGGTGCCGCGCCAACCACGCCGGGCGGAGCTGCGCCGGACCGTACGCCGCACCCCGCCGGGCTCGCCACGCCGACCCGCCAACCCACCCGGCTGACCCGGCCGGCAGGGGCCGGGCGGCGGGCGTGGCGGTGACCGCCCGACGTCAGCCGATCGCGACGCCGAGGACGGCCTGCTCGTCCGGTCGGTGCACCAGCACGTCGGAGAGGAAGGACTGGACGGCCGGCGCCAGGCCGACATCCCGGCCCGCCTGCTCGGACAGCCGCCACCGGTGCTCGATGACCTGCACGAAGAGCTCGGTCGGTTCGAGCTTGCCGCGCAGGTGCGCCGGCACGGCCCGGACCACGGGCTCGAAGACCTCGGTCAGCCAGCGGTGCGCCGCCTGCTGCTCGTCGGTGAGGTCGCTCTCCGCACGGTAGGTGTCCAGGTCGTTGAGGAGCCGCCGGGCCTGGTTCTCCTCGGCGTCCAGCCCGGTGAGCCGCAGCAGCCGGCGGCTGTGGTAGCCGGCGTCGACCACCTTCGGCCGCACCAGGTACCGCCCGCCGTCCACAACCGACAGCGCCACCTCGGCGACGTCGAAGCCGAGCTCGTTGAGCCGGCGGATCCGGCGTTCGATGTCGTGGCGCTCGCCCCGCTCGACCTGCTGCTCGTAGGTGATCTCGTGCCAGAGCCGTTCGTAGCGCTGGACGACCTCCTCGCAGACCACCTCCGGGTCGATCGACTCGTGCAGCAGACCGGCGGCCTGGAGATCCAGCGCCTCGCCGAAGATGTTCACCCGGGCGATCTCCAGGTCCTCGCTCCGCTGCCCGTTCGACAGCTGTTGGTGCAGCGCGCCGGTCTCGGCGTCCACCAGGTAGGCCGCGAAGGCGCCGGCGTCGCGGCGGAACAGGGTGTTGGACAGGGAACAGTCACCCCAGTAGAAGCCGGTCAGGTGCATCCGGACCAGCAGCGCGGCCAGCGCGTCGAGGAGCCGGTTCATCGTCTCCGGCCGCAGGGTGTGCGAGAACAGCGCGCGGTAGGGGAGCGAGAACTGGAGGTGCCGGGTGATCAGCACCGGGTCGAGGGGCTCACCGTCCGGGGTCTGCCGGTCGGCGACGATCGCCACCGCCTGCACGGCGGGGAAGTCGATGCGTTCGAGGGCGCGCAGCAGGTCGTACTCCCGCTCGGCGACCCGTTCGGCGGTCTCCTTCACCGCGTAGACGGTGCCGGCGAGCCGTACGAACCGCACGACGTGCCGAGAGATCCCCTGGGGCAGCGCCACCAACTGGTCGGCGGGCCACTGCTCCAGTGGAGTCGACCAGGGAAGGTCGAGCAGCACCGGGTCGACAAGAGCTGAGGTGATCCGCACGGGTTTCAAGCATGCCGCTAGATGTCGCCGGTTGCCTCCCGACGTGGTTGGACACACACCGCCGCCCCGCCGCGGGCCCGGCCGGCGACGGCCCCGCGGCCCGGACCGGCGGTAGCGTGGTCGGATGCGGGAAACCACGACGGTACGCCGGGCGGTGCGACCCCGTCCGGTCAGCCCGGCCGGCTGGTGGTTCGACGGGCTGCTGCTCGCGGCGGTGGTCGCGATGACCGCCGTGCTGGCCGCCGGTCACCTGCTCGACCTCGACCTCGCGGTCCGGGCGTGGGTCAACGCGCACCGTCCGGAGCCGGCGTACTGGGTCGCCCGGGTCCTCAACTCGCTCGGCCAGGGCGGCTGGTTCCTGATGCCGATCACGTTCGGGTTGGGGGCGCTGGTCGCGTACCGGACCCGGTCGGTCCGGCCGCTGCTGGTCGGGGTCGGGGCCTTCGTCCTCACCTCGTTCGTGATCGGCCCGGTGAAGCTCGCCACCGACCGGGCGGCGCCGAGTTCCGACCTTCCCCCCGAGGAGTCGGTACGGCTCTTCGCCACGCTGCCGGCCGACGAGTTCGACATGTCGTACCCGTCCGGTCACGTGGCGAACGCGATCGTCTGGTACGCGGCCATCGCGACCCTGGTCGCCGCGCTGCTGCGGACGCTCGGCCGGCCGGAGGCCCCACCCGGGCTGTACCGGGCGATCCGGGTCGCGCCACCCGCGATCGTCTTCTGCACCACCACCTACCTCGGCTGGCACTGGCTCTCCGACTCGGTCGCCGGGCTGCTGCTCGGCCTGCTGCTGGGCCGGCTGCTGGACCGGGTGCCCTGGGACGACCTGCCGCTGCCGAGGCTGCCCGGCGGGGTGGATCGCCGGGGGGTCCACGGCGGCGACGTCTGACGTCGCGTGGGGCGGTCGGCGGCGGGCACGCCCCGCCGCCGAGGGGCGGCTCGGGTCTGCGGGTACGGCGGTCCGAGCCGGTCTGGCGGTCGCCCGAGGTGGGGTGGGCGGCCCTCTCGGGCGGAGCCCGTGGTCAGTGCTCCGGCTCCCGCCCGCCGGTGGGCCAGGCGGCCATGGCCAGGGTCGCGATCTGTTCCAGCGTCGCCCGGTCGGCGCCGTCGACGGCCTGGATGGACATGCCCTGGATGACGGCGGCGTAGTAGGCCGCCAGGGCCGCGGGATCGACCGTGTCGGGCAGGATGCCCCGACGTACGTCGTCGGCGATGCGGTCCTCGATGGCCTGCCGGGTGTCCGCGCGCATGGCCTGGAGCTCCGCCTTGACGTCCGCGTTCTCCGGGCCGCAGTTCGTCGCGGCGGTGACCACCATGCAGCCGCGCGGCTGGTCGGTGCGGGTGTACTCGGCGGCGAACTCGCGCAGCAGCCGGGCGACCACGTCCCGGGCGGTCCGCTCCTCGGCGAAGGCGCGGGCGGTGGCCTCGCCGGTGTGCTCGCGGTACCGCCGGACGGCCGCGCTGAACAGCGCGCGCTTGTCCCCGAACGCGGCGTAGAGGCTGGGCGGGTTGATGCCCATCGCCCTGGTGAGCTGCGAGATCGAGGTGGCCTCGTAGCCGTGCTGCCAGAACACGCGCATCGCCTGGTCCAGCGCCCGGTCGCGGTCGAAGCTGCGGGGACGTCCACCGGTGGCCACCAGGGGATTTTATAGCGAGCACTAAGAAACCTGGTATGGTCCGCTTCTGTAGCGATCACTAAAGAACCGGAGGAGCCTCGTGCCACCGACGACACCCATCGTCACGCCGTACGCCCGCACCGTCCGGGGCCGTGGACCCGGCCTGCTGCTCGCCCACGGTGCCGGCGGTGGCGTCGCCGCCAACTACGGACCGATCCTCGACACCCTCGCCGCCGGACACACCGTGGTCGGCGTGGACTATCCCGGCTCCGGCGACACCCCGCGGGCCGGTACGCCGCTGGCGCTGGACGACCTCGCCAACCAGCTCGTCGCCGCCGCCGATGCGGAGGGTCTCGACCGGTTCGCCCTCGTCGGCTACTCGCTGGGCACCGCGGTGGCGGTCCGGGTGGCC
>ERZ777003.1783-NODE-1783-length-29281-cov-10.104872_pt1 | contig 29281 bp, 14 predicted proteins | sample MGYA00374956_ERZ777003 | MGnify/ENA primary metagenome ERZ777003 (study PRJEB29302, sample SAMN06268252) | bioreactor metagenome | isolation source: Joint BioEnergy Institute, California, USA | place: USA:Joint BioEnergy Institute, California, USA | collected... | reverse complement strand
CTCTCAGCCCGTCCACCCCGGCCACAGCCTCAGGCGGCGCCGGCGGCGGCGGCACAGGCGACCTCGTCCTCCCGGGACAGCGGGGTGGCACCGGGCGCATGAACGACACCTCCAACTACCACACAGGAAAAGGTGGAGACTCACACCTCGGCCACGGCGGGTGGGACATCGCCTGGGGCACAGGTGTCAGCACCGCAGGCGTCGGCTTCGGGGCGGGCTCATCCGGCCTGGCAGGAGGCGTGAACAACGAGTCGGCTGCCGGCCAGTCAGGGCGGCCAGGTGTCGTCATCCTCGAGCTCTGGTACGACCCCAACCACGACGTTGACAACATCCCCGGATACACCTACGGTGGAACCCTCACCTTCACCTCCGGCTCGGATGTTTTCAACAAGGCCGACTACCCGGGTCTGGCTGCGGTGAAGGTCGTCTGCCAGGGTGGCGGCGGCGCCGGTGCTGGTGGGCAAGCCAACACCTACTCCGTCGGCTCCGGTGGCGGTGGCGGCGGATACGCAGAATCCTGGGTGGAAGCCGATGACCTCGCTCTGACCGAGACGATCATCGTCGGAGGCGGAGGACAGCCCGTTGCCGGCGGCAACGGCGGAGCCGGCGGTCAGTCCCGGTTCGGCAACCACTGCGTCGCCAACGGCGGCGGAGGAGGAGAGAGACTCTCCAGCACAACCGCCAGCGAAACCCTGTATCCGCAGGCCGGAGCGGGAGGGACCGCAACAGGCAACCTGATCACCATCCCCGGCCAGCCGGGCCAGCGCGGTCGCCGGCAGAACTCGATGTTCTACTACGGCGCAGGCGGTGACTCCGCTCTTGGCCACGGCGGGCCAGGGCACTACATGGCCACCACATGGTCGAGACCCGGCCTCGGATACGGCGCCGGCGGGTCCGGCAACGCCCAGAACAACGGCACATCCAACAGATCTGGCGGTGCGGGCGCCCCGGGCATCGTCATCGTCGAGCTCTGGTTCGACCCCAACTACGACCCAGACACCGTCATCGGGTACACGTACGGGGAGCGGCTCACCTACACGTCCAACAGCTCGTTCGTCAAGACGGACTACCCGGGACTGGCGATGGTGCGCGCCGTATGCCAAGGCGGCGGCGGTGCCGGCGGTGGCCGCACGCAGGGCCTCACCGGCAGCGTCGGCGGTGGCGGTGGTGGCGGCGGCTACGCCGAATCGTTCATCCCTGCCTCCGAGCTTTCAGCCACCGAAACCATCACGGTCGGCGCTGGCGGCACCGGTGTCGTGGCAGGCAACGGCAACGCCGGCGGCCAGTCCCGCTTCGGCAACCACTGCATCGGCAACGGCGGCGGTGGCGGCGAAACCGGAGTGGACTGGGTCGGAGGAGGCGACGGCGGCGGCGCCACAGGCGACATCGTCATCACCGGCCAGTTCGGCCAGCGCGGGCGCTACTACGACTTCTACGCCAACGGTCACGGCGGGGAAAGCCGCCTCGGTCACGGCGGGGTGAACTACCCGTACGCCACGGGCAACTCCAACCCCGGCATCATTCGAGGAGGTGGCGGCTCCGGCCAGGCAGGAACTCCGAGCAGCGCCGCAGGCGCCGACGGCGCGGCAGGTATCGTCATCGTCGACACCTGGCTGCATCCCACCCCGCCGTCTGAGCTGTGGATCGGCGCAGGCTACAACGGCGCCTGGAACGGGCGGATGGGACACGTCGCCATCTACGACCGGGCCCTGACCTCCGAAGAAGTGCGAAGCCACTTCACAGCAGGCGCCCGCGTCCAGAAGGTGCTCGAAAAGGACGCCGTCCTCTACCTGCCGCTCATCAACAGCGGAACCAACGTCACCCACTACGGGACAGGAGCGTTCGTCAACGGCGAAACCCCCACCTACCAGAACGTCACCACCGGAGCCGCTCCCATCTACGACAAGGCGGAAGGGGCAGGCGCCTACTTCAACGGCGTCGACTCCCACGTACTCGTCCCCCAAGGCGACCACCAGAACCCCGACGGCACCAACTTTGTGTTCGACAAGCGGACATTCTCCGCCACGTTCCGCACCACAGAAGACGTGGACCGCCGCCAGTTCATTTACAAGGTGGGCGGCACCAGCCACGGCCTCAACCTGTACATCGAAGACGGCGAGATGCACATGGTGTGGTGGGGGAACAACAACACTCCAGACTCATGGATGGCAGTCATGAGCGCCCCCGTCGACCCGCACAGCACCTATGCGGTCTTCTCCACCATGAACGCCGACACCGGGCTCGCCACACTCTGGGTGAACGGTGAAAAGGTAGGTGAGGAAACCGGCGTGGGCGAGCAGGGGAGCCACACCGGCCGGGCAGTGGTGGGCGCAGGCATGAACAACCCGCGCCTCGCCGACGGCACCTTCCCGTACGCTGTCGGCACACCCCAGGACGTCTTCAAAGGCTGGATCTCCAACGTCGTCGTCTGGAACGAAGACCTGTCCGAAGGCGACGCTTGGAAGATCCTCAGCCTCACCCACGGCCTGCTCTACGGCTACGACGCACACCAGCCCAGATGGCAGCAGGCAGTCAACGGCGACTTCGAGCGGGGCCGCATCGGATGGGAAGCAGGCGACGATGTGGCAGCAGCGGTCGTGACCGACGCGTACTCCGGCGGCAAGGCGCTCGAGCTCACAGTCACAGGTGGGGGAACCAACCCGGACCGGATCGGCGCATATGGCATCTCCCAGATAGTCGAGACCCCACGGGACTCCCGCTGGCGGGACGAGCTCGGCAACCCGGTTGCAGCCGCAGGCGCCGCCTACCAGGTACGAGCCTGGGTGAAAGCCGAAGGCACCGACTGGGTCACCCTGGCATTCGACGGCGAAGAGCACGCCGCCCGTGTCGTGCCCGGAGAATGGACACCTGTCGCCACCCCGGTCCTCACCTACTCGGGCAACCCAGCACCCGTTCTCAGCGTGGCGCCGGGACAGCAGGGTGAGACAGCCTCGCTGGCCGGAGCGAGCATCATCGTCGACCGGGTCGAGCTGGTCTGGCTCGGCGTGCCGGGCGGCGGGTTCGAGGCAGACATCGCCGGATACCGCCAGGACGACACCGGAGGCGAAGCCAGCCTGGACGACACCTATCCGCACACCGGGAAGAGCAACCTCGCCATCACCCTCGACGGAGACGAAGCCGGCACCCACTACGTGATCGTCGGCGGCGACGACAGCGATATGCCGAACCTCGCCGCAGGCGAAACCTACACCGTCGAGTTCTGGGCACGCTCCGACGAAGGCGTGCTGGGACAGGTAACAGTGCGCCAGCGGAACTCTGGAGGAGTCGTCGCCACATACCCGGGTGACACCTTCGCCGCCACACCCGAATGGCGGCGGTACGAGCACACCTTCACAGCTGAATCCAGCGGCGGATGGGCAGACCTTCTCTTCGGTGCGTCCCCTGATGGCCCGGCAGGCACCATCCATTATGACAGTGTCCGGTTGTACGCCCACGAAGAAGTGAACGGAGGCGGCGAAGCACCGATCGTCGTCGGCGCCCGCGTCGACGACGGCGAGCTCCAGCCCACCCTCTTCGACGGACGCATTGACAGCGTACGGATCTGGGACAACGTCGCCGAAGACGGCGCACCCGGCTCCGACCTCGTGGGGCTCTGGGACTTCCGCGAAGGCACCCCAGGCGAGAGCACACTGCCCGGCTGGCCCGAAGGGGTGGCTGACGCCAACCTCGTCGCCAATGTGGACGGAATCGAACACGCAGGCGGGGGCCGCCTCGGCGACACCCTCGGCTCGTGGGGCGAAATCGCATACACCGGAGGCGACTACGACGCCGACGGGGTTTTCGAGATCGCAGCCATAGACCCCGCACGCAGCGGAGACATCACCGTCACAGAAGCGGGGGAGACTTCGAGCTCCACCTGGGTCGACCACTACAGCACCGACCTGACACCTGTCGCCTACTACACCGCCAACCTGGACTCCGACGAGGACGATGACATCGTCGCATGGAAGGACAGGAGGCTGGTAGGCCTCACCGCAGAAGGAGGCCACTTCGGCGTCAGCGAAGACACTGAGACGTTCGGCGACACCGCCTACAAGGTCATCGGAGACTTCAACGGCGACGGACTGGACGACGTGGCCGTGTGGGACACGGACACCGAGCAGGTGCGCGTCAAGCTGCGCAACGACGACGGGGACGGCTGGCACAGCTCGACCGTATGGCACACGGCTGCCGAGAACGGGCCCACCCAGCTGGCCGTCGGCGACTTCAACGGGGACGGCATCGACGACATCGCCCGCATCCAGGACATCGGTGACGAAGAGGTCTGGATCTCCGACGGTGAATCCTTCACAGCGTCAACGTGGGCGGACGCCGCAGCGAACACTCTGATGGCCGCAGGCGACATCGACGGAGACGGCTACGACGACCTGCTCGGCTACCTGAACGAGCGTTGGGTCGCCTACCTGGCCGGAGGCTCCGAATTCGAAGTTTCCGAATGGATGAACCTCGACGACACCACCACCGGGGCATTCTCCTGCGGACTGGAGGCCGGGTACGGCAACGCAGGAGAACTCTCCAGTAGCACAGCCGAACTCTCCAACTGTGTCAGCCTGGAACTGGAAGCCGGATACCACGACATCACCGTCTGGGGCCGCACATTCGACAAGCCCGGGGCCCTCCGCCTCGCCTACGCCGGCCCCGACACAGGCGGGATACTCACACTCGTCCCAGAGCACGCTCTCAGCCACTACACGCTGGCGGCGCTAGTGGAAGAGACCTTCACGTTCGACGCGCCCGGAGACGACAACACCAACCTCAACGGCGAGCAGGTCGTACTCCGCAACCTCGCCGACGCCCGCGCAGCCGCCACCATCGATGTCTGGGCCGACGGCAAGGGTGTCGTCGCAAGAGACATCCCCATCGACGTGCCCGGAGGCGAAGCACTCATCATCCGTTCCGGGGAAGGCGAGAACACCCCCACCGAGATCTACCTCAATCAGGAAGAGGAAGTCTGGGAACAGGATGGCGGCCTGCTCATCATCAACTGGGACACCACCACCCAAGTCGGGCATCTGCTGCGAGCCGCCTACGGGACACACGCCATCCAGATCGGACAGGTTCTTCCGAACGCACCCGGAGACGACAACCTCAACCCCGAAGGCGAAATCATCGAGGTCGTCAACGAATCCAACACGCCTTGGGACCTGACCGGCTGGGAGCTTGTCAACAACCATGACGAAACCTACACGTTCAGCGGGGTCACCATCCCCGCCTGGGGAACCATCACGGTGCGTGCCGGGAGCGGTGTCGACACCGCCGACACGGTCTACACCGGCAGCGGAGCGTGGCTGGACGACGCTGGTGGGCTGATAACGCTCACCAACGGCACAGTCATAGTGGACCGCTACCGCTGGGGGACCGGGGCCGCCCCGGCAGGTGAGATCAACACCCCTCCGGTCATCGCCCCCCTGTCGGACGTCTCCACACCGCAGTACTTCCCCCTCACCTTCGGGGTCTCCGCCACGGACGCCGACGGAGACGACATCACCCTGACATCCCCCGACATCCCCGCATTCGGCACCTTCACCGACAACGGAGACGGCACCGGAACCTTCCACTTCGCGCCCGGAGACGGAGATGTGGGGACTTATGAAATAACGGTCGTGGCCGAAGACGACAAGCAAGCCAAGGACCAGAAGACCTTTGAGCTCACCGTCGACCCCCACACGCCCCAGAACCTCATCATCAACGGCGGGCTGGAAGCGAGCTCGACCAGCTATGCCCCGGCGAGCGGTGGCAGCTCGGCTGCGCTCTGGGAAGTGAACGTCGGGCAGACCCCATACGGAAACAACCGCCTCCGCTTCCTCTCAAACGGCAACGCTGCAGGAGGCACCTTCTCCTGGAACGGACCGTCCGCCGAACCGGAATGGCATCCGGTCGCCTACCCCGGTCAGATCCACAAGGCGACGATGTACGCCGCCAAGGGGTCCGGCGCAAGCGACCGTGAGGTGTACGTGACTGTCGACTACCGGGACAGCAGCGGCAACATCCTCGCCACCCACCAGTCCACGCCGACCGTCCTCACCGCAGGCACCGGGCAGACCTGGCACGAGCTGACGGTCACAGCCGACCCTGCGCCCCCGGGAACAGCGTACGTGACCAGCCGAATCCGCGTCGAAGCCGGCTCGGCGACCGGGCCGAACCTCGTCTTCGACAACGCCAGTCTCGAGCTCGTCGGGATCACCTCGCCTTGACATGGCAACTGAAACAGCAGCCGGGGTGACCCGCGCGTTCGCCCGCCGACAGTGAGACAACAAGAAGCTCAGATTGCCGTCAAAGCCTGAGACCGCACCGTCAACCATATGGAACGCCTACGCGCCCACCGCCCAGCCCACCACAGACACGAGGCAGGTTCACTGCTCGTCGAGCTCATGGTGGTGGCGTTCATCCTTCTCCTCATAATCCCCATGGTTCTCCGCTGGGCAGGGGACGTGAACGGCCAAGCGACAGCGATGGCCGCCCGATCCCGCACACTCGGAGAGCTCGAGGACACCCTGGACAGGATCACACAAGACCTATCCCGGGCGCGGGCGTGCCGCCCCACCCGGCTGGACCCGGTAGTCAGGCGGATAACCAACACCAGCCTGGAGCTGACCACGGACATCGACGGGGACGGCGACGGCGACTACGTCAAATACTCCATCGACCCTGACACCAACTACCTGACACGCACCGTCGCCCGCCAAGGCGACTCCGACAACCCCTGCGAATTCACAGAGAACCTGGAAGCGCCCGAACCACTAGGTGAGCTGGCCGACACCGAAGGGCCGCTGTTCCAAGCCAACCGCCCCAACGGAGAAGCGGTATCCGACATCGAATGTGTCGGACTGCAGATCGGCGAGTTCGACAACTGCGACTTCACCTCCCTCACAGTCACCCTCACCTACCGGAACCCAGCACCCAACACCCCGGATATCGCCATCACACGTCAGATACGGATTCACCCCGCATGGGAGAGAACCCACACGGGGGCGACACCAGAAGAAGTGGCCGGTGAAGAGGCCGGCTAGGTCCCTGCACGACAAGGCAAGTTGAGGACCCTCCAAGGGATGAGCCGTTGAGTCCGAGGAAGAAGCAGAACGCACAGGTAAGCGTGCCCAGCGGGCGGCATAGAAGACAGAGCATGACAGCAAGAAACACCAGAACGCGGCGGCTACTGCTGCCGCTCATCACAGTGGCCCTGATTCTCCCCTTCTTCAAAGGAGGGGAGAGTGTTGATGCACAGGAAGAATCCCCGCAGAACTACGGCCTGTACATCCAGGTGAGCTACGAGCGCGGCACCCGCGCCGACGTCGGCGTCGGCGAGGCCCGTCCTCCACGCGCCTCCCTCCCGCCCACCGACCCAGCAGCTGGACTGTCCGAAGACACAGGCCACGAGTTCGAGTTCAGCGTGATATGCCTCGGCTTGGGAGCTGACTGTGCCGCCACGCCGCCCGACACCGTCACATGGGACTTCGGGGACGGCGGGACAGCCGTCACCGCCGGCAACCAGACGGTGAAGCACGCCTACAAGGAGCCTGGCGTCTACCTGGTGCGTGCCATTGCCGAAGACACCGACTCCCCATGGTTCGGGGAAGCCACGCGGCAGGTGTACGTCTCCCCGCATTTTGCGGACATCGGATCCCCGGAGACCTACCAGTCCATCATCCGCGCTGACAACCCGAGGATGTTCTGGTCCCTCAACAACAAGTTCACCGATGACACAGACGGGGAGAACAACTTCAGCAATCCTGGCAACGGGGTGGAGTTCTCTCCGGACAGCCCACTCGCCGACCCCTCCAACATCTCCGCGCACTTCGCCAAGGAGGCGTATCTGCAGGTGGAGGAAATCGACGGCATGCCGTCGGCGGCGCTCACCTTTGAGGCGTGGGTGAAAGCCGCCGGAGGCCAGGAAGGGACCATCGTCAGCTACGCGGTGGAAGCGGGGACCGACATCGATGACTTCGCCGTGCGGAACCCGTCCAACCTGGAGGTCGTCATCTCCAACGTTGCCGTCGTCACCGGGGTGGGCATCGCCGACGGGGAATGGCATCACTTGGTCGTCACCTGGACAACCACTGACGGCGCAGTCCAGGTCTGGGTCGATGGGGGACTGGAGTTCATCGACGACGAAGTCGCCATCGGAGCCTCCATCCCTGACGGCGGCTCGCTGGTCCTCGGCGCTGAACAGGACGGCAACAGCATCATCCAAACAGACGGGGGAGCGGGGTTCGTGGGCCACATCGACGAGGTGGCCATCTACGACCGGGTTCTGCAGTCACCCGACATCATCCGCCATCACGAGAAAGGGACAGCGGAACGCTCAGTCGTCTACCGGCCCGACCGTGAGGCCATCTGGGCGACGTCGGCTCTCGAGCTCTTCGACGTCTGCCGCACAGCGGAAGGTATCGACGACACGGCAGTGGGACGAGAAGTGGGGCGTGGGCTGTTCTGCCCCGAACCGGAGAAGCCGACCACGCTCACACTCCCCATCCCGTTCAAGGACCCAGAGACGAACCAGATCATCAGCCCCGACTCGAACGGCATCACCGGAGACAACTGCCTCGACTCCCCCCAGGCATGCAACCTTCCGAAGCAGTACTTCGGCGAGGACGGCGCCGACACGGAGGCGCTAATCGCCGACGGCTTCATAACATCCGAGGGGGCGCTCATCTACAACCCTCTCAACTGCGGGGACGGCTGGGCGGCAGTCAAAGAGAGCGACGGAAGCTGGGTCGCCAAGCCAGGGACAGAGGACGGGTGCCTCACGCGGGGAGACTGGTACAACGCGCTCATCAACGCCGTCGACGGGCTTGCAGCCATCAACCTCGACTTGGCGGATTCCCGCCTGAGCGCAGGCCCCAACGCCTGCGAAGGCAACATTGAGGCGCACCGATACGGCGAATCCTTCCTGCGTGCGATGGGCTTGGGGATCGCCGAGCCGATAAACGAGAACTGCCACATCGACCTTGCGGTCAGCAAGCAGGAAGCGTACGTGTCGCTCAACCGAGTTCTAGGCGGCAGCGCCGACGGGGGCTGCCCAGCCACCTTCAAAGACCTCATCGGCGACCCGAACTGCGCTGCCATCTCGTCCGCCATCGACCTCGGGGCGCCGATCGTTGGCAACATCGGATGCGGAGAAGAGGTCGGGGTCTGCTTCAACCCGTACGAACCCCTCAACCGCGTAGACGGGGCCACACTGCTCGCCGGGCTCATCGTCCGTGAAGTCCCCACCATCAACTCGATGCAACTGAACGTCTGGGTGAACATCGACCCCACCCAGGTGCCGGTGAACATGCCGTTCACCGTGTACGCCGAAGTGGACGTCCCCCTCACCTACATCGGGTCCGTCACCATCGACTGGCCACAGCAGGCGCTGGAAGCGGGGATCAACCTCGAGATGCTGTGCGAGACCGACAAGGTGACCTTCACCCATGACCAGCTCCGGATGTTCGGCTCATACAAGCGCACCCCCACCGCCACGTGCGACTACATGATCCAGTCGGACAAGCCTGCCACCCTCGCCATCTCCGCCACCAACGACATCGAACAAGAGGTGACCGAGAACATCCAGATCACCGGCGTCAACACCCCACCGGAACAGCCGAAGCCCGAGGACGTCAATCACGTCCCCAACCTCGACGAGGGGTACAGCGACGGCGACGGCGGCTACAACGCCGACACACAAACCTTCTACTCGTCGGACGTCAACAAACAGGCCATCACCTTCCAGATCACCGGGGACACGCCATCCGGTGACACAGGGGTGCGGGCACGCACCACCGGGGCCACCATCGGCAACTACCCCAACACGGTGACGCTGGGCGGCCCGACCGGATGGTGGAGGCTGAACGCCGACACAGTCCGTGCCGCATACAACATCTACAACGTGTCCTCGAAGTTCCCCCAGCAGAACGCCGACTACCACCCGCAGAACAAGGCGGAGATGGACTCCTTCTTCGGAGGCGCTGGCACGTTCAGGATCGGCGGCGGCACCTGGACCGGACCGCTCAAGTTCAGAGGCGACCTCCCGAAGCACCCCGGAACCTACGGCGGCACACCCACAAGGGGCGGTGAAGGCGTCGCCGGGTCGAGAACCGTCAGCTTCTCAGGCGACGACTCGATCCAGATCGCCAACCACGCCAACCTGCAGATCACCGGAGATCTCACCTACGAGATGTGGCTGCGCCCCACCGACCTTTCAGTGCGGCGGAACCCGATCAACAAGGCTTATGGCGGGGAAGGCACCATCACCCAGGAGACCAGCGGAAAGCTCAACTTCTACCATGGCTCGTCAGGTACGAACGCCACCCCGTACCAGGCGTTCCCCACCTCCGGCAGCCTGACACAAGGGGAGTGGAACCATGTCGTCGTCACCCGAGAAGGAAACACAGTCCGCTGGTACATCAACGGTGAGCTCGACAGCGTCCACACCTCCACCACCCCTCCCTCCGCTTCCACGGCGCCACTGATCATCGGCTCCGGATACACCAACGGATACGTAGGCGGGATCGACGAAGTAGCCGTGTACAACCGGGCGCTCACCGCAGCAGAGATCTACGAGCACTACACCCTCGGCCAAGACGTCAACCCCACCGCCTACAGCCAGGCCGTACAGAACTCCATGCCGGTCGGCTACTGGAGGCTGGAAGAGACAAGCGGAACAGAAGCAACAGACTCGAGCCCTGCGGCGTTCGGCAAGCCGGCCGGCGCCCCAGCCGACTACTACTCGCTCAACATCACCGGGAGCATCTACATCCCGGAGACCGGGACCTACGCGTTCGCCATGGATGTCGACGACAACGGAGACATCATCATCGACGGGCAGGTGGTCGTCTCCCGCTACGGCGGTGGAGGGATGAGCGGAGATCCCGCCAACAACGCCGGCCAGAAGCACCTCACCGCCGGGTGGCACAGTTTCGAAGCCCGCATGGTGGAAGGCTGGGGCCAAGACGGGCTCCATATCCAATGGAAGAAGCCGGGCTCCGATGAATTCGAGGACCTCACAGGGGCACAGCTCGGCACGCCCCTGGTCGACTCAGCCGAAGGTGCCCCCAACCCGGCTCGGCTTTCCGGGGCAGGCTTCACGCTGGGACCCAACAACAGCGGGCTGGTGGCTGGGTCCACGAGAAGCATCGACCTGGGCGGAGGGCGCGCAGGCGCGGCACACGCCACAGGGTCGCTGTGGGCGCTGTGGGCGTTCGACGGCGACTACTCGGACAGCACCCCTGCGGGACGTGACCTCTGGTTCTCCGGCAACCCGCAGTTCATCGGCGGAGACCGGGAAGGGGAGGAGGCCATCGGCATCGAAGGGCGGCGCGCACTTCGATTCGACACCGCCCCGACACGCGGCTACCTCCAGACCGCAGAATTCCCCACCAGCGCCGTCACCGTCGAAGGGTTCGTCCGGGTCGCCCCCGCCAGCCCCACCGAAGCAACCATCTTCTCGTACGCCAGTGGCTCCACGCCCGACTCGTTCACGCTGACAACACCATCCAACCTCACGTTGTACGTGGCGGGGCAGTCCACAGGCGGGACCGGAGCGGACATCTCCGACGGTGAATGGCACCACGTCGCAGCGACCTGGACATCAGAGGGCGGACATTACGCGATCTACGTTGACGGAAAGGTGGTGTCTACAGGAACCGTGGCCAGCGGATCGGCGATCGGCGCCAACGGCGTCTTCGTCATCGGCGACGACCAGGACTCGCTCGGAGGAGGATTCGACCCCGAACAGGCCTTCTTGGGCGACATACTCGACCTGGCCGTCTACGACGCGGCCCTCCCCGCCGGCACCATCAAGGACATCGCCGAGCGGGGGATCGTCGGGGAGGCGGCCATCGACATCCCCGACAGCGCAACCGTCAACGACGTCTACACGAAAGAGAAGAGCGTCGAAGCGTGGATCCGGACAGGCGGCGACGTCACCCGGCCCCAAGGCATCTGGGTGGAAGGCGACGAGCACAGGGGCATAGCCGTCTACGTCGCCGAAGAGCGGATCTGGTACGGCGCATGGAACCGGCCCGCCGACGGCATCGACGGCAGCTGGGGGCCGCGTTACGTCAGCGCCGAGATCGAACCCAACACAACGTACCTCGTCTCCTTCTCGCTCTCCGACAACGAATTCGCCGCCTACCTCAACGGCGTGGAAGTCGGGGAGTTCGCGGCAGGTGGCCTGTACCCGCACCCCACGGCACGCATCGGCGGCTCGGTCCGGCCCTTCCCAAGCCACGACGGCACCGAGATGATGGTGTGGGGATTCGGGGGGCGCATCGACGAGGTCGCCCACTACCTCAAGCCCATCGACGCAGCCGGGATGATCCAGCGGTACGAGCACGGGTCCGGCAAGGTCATCGTCTACGACGACAACACGGGCGCCCCCGTCGCCGCCGTGTATGGGACCGCCGCCGCTGCCTCACAGACCGTCGAGGACCGCTACACAACCAGCATCTCCGTCCACCCGATCACACCCGACTCCAACGGAACATTCACCTACCACATCCGTGCCTGCGACATCGGCGGCGCCTGCTCCAGCTGGGTGCAACGGACAGGCGAGGTGAAACCCGAAGGGGACGCACCTCGGGGCACAACGCAGTCCGCGTTCGTGGCGGAGACCATCGAAGGCGGAAGCCCCGTCGTCTTCAACCTCTCAGCCAATGACGACGCCGACGACGGTTGGGCGGGACACGAGTCCGAGATCATCCGCTACCGCATCGTGAAAGGCCCCTCACGGGGGATCCTCCAGTACGACAACGATCCCGGTGACGGGGTGAACTGGACCGACTACGTCTCCGGTGTCCGGGAGATCGAAGGAAGCAGCCTCCGCTACATCCCCTACGACCCGCCGCAGGGGGACGGATACATCGCCATCCAGTACCAGGCGCTCGACGCCGGATACGACGCCGACACGGCAACAGGGCTCTGGTCACCTGTCCGCACCGCCTGGATCCGCGTCGAGAACGTCAACCAGGCCCCCATCTGCTACACCACGGCGGGCGAGGTCACCGAAGACACCCCGAAATCGCTCAGCCTCTCCAAGCCGGCCAACCTGCAAGCAGGATGCTGGGACATGGACGGCGACGGCCTCAGCTACGAGATCGTCAGCCACCCCAAGCATGGCACAGTGGTGGTTTCAGGGTCAGTCGCCGTGTATTCGCCGGTGGCGAACTACTGCGGCACCGACCAGTTCACCTTCCGGGCCACGGACGGGCGCCTCTGGTCGAACAGCGCCAGCTACCAGATAAACGTCGTCTGCGTCAACGACACCCCCACCCCTCCCACCGTCGGCACCGGCGGCTCCACGACGATCGCCGCCTTCAACGAAGACTCGGCCGGGCGGACCGTCACCATCTACACCACCGACCCCGACTATCAGGTCATGAACGGTGTCACAGCCCCGCCGCAGAGCTGGACTTTCCAGGTGAGGGGGACATCAGACGCCAGCTGGTCCAACACCAGCAGCTCCACCAACTCGAAGGTGACCGTCTCGGTCAACCAGGGCTCTTTGGACAACCTGAACGCCTCCCTCACCGTCACCCCGAAAGCCAACCAGTGCGGTCCGTACACGGTGTACGTCCGGGTCACTGACGGGCTGAGCACCTCCGCTCAGCAGGCGCTGACCGGGGAGATCACCTGCATCAACGACGCCCCCACGGCCCCCACACCCAACACGATGCCCACAGTCGCCGAGGACGGCCCGAACGCTGTGCGCGACTTCACCTGGACCGACGTGGACGACCCCCAGCCCGGCCCTGCCCAGACCCACCGCCTCCACATCGGGACGTCGTCTGGGACCGGGGCGATGGGCACGTCGAACATCACCGTCAACCTCAGCGTCCAAGGCTCGGCGACAGTCTCGGTGGCGAACATCAACGGCAACAGCCCGGGCGGGCGGGTCACCGTCAACCCCGGCAACAACGCCTGCGGCAACTACACCTTCTACGTCCGTGCGCACGACGGGCACACCTACAGCGGCGCCACCACAGTCACCGGGAGCGTCACCTGTGTCAACGACGCCCCAACAGCCCCCACCACCAACATGGCGTCAAGCGTCAACGAGGACCACACCCTGTCCGGCACGTGGACGACGACCGACGTCGACGCGCAGGACGCCAACAACTCACGGCGCTGGTGGGCGCAGGTCCGGGTCCGGGTCCGTGCCGGCGACAGCGGAAACTGGCCGAGTTGGCCGTCCAGCTGGTCCGGGTCCAACACCAACAACGAAACCGTCAACATCAACCTGGGCTCCAACGCCGGGCGGGTGACGCTCGCTCAAGGCTCCACCCAGACCAACAAGAACGCCTCTGTCACCTACACGCCGGGGCAGAACTACGCCGGGTCGATCCAGATAGCGGTCCGCTTCTGCGACAACGGCGTGCCGGGCGACACGGCGTCCCTGTGCTCGGCGGCGACGGTCCACGAGATCGACGTCGTGGGCTGGCGCAACCAGATCACAGCCATCAACACCACGAACAATAGGCATCGTTGGCACATCGCCAGGCAGACCTCCAACCCGGCCAACGCTTCCGGTGCCGGATGGTGGGCGACCTGGGACTTCGGCACGGTTCCCGCCAGCCAGGACCCGGTAAAAGGCGACTGGGACGGAGACGGCTGGGACGAGTACGGCCTCGTCTACAGAGGAGGCTGCGAGAGCACCCCATCCCAGCCCAGGTGGCACACCAACATGCAGAGAGACGGCTCGGCCGACGAGTCGTCATCCTCGGCCATCTGCTTCGGCCTCAACACCGACCTCTCCTATTGGACCGGAGACTGGAACGGCGACGGCGACGACGACCTGGCCGTCTACCGCCCAACAGCAGCAGGCAGCTGTTCTAGCGGACCCAGCGTGTACAAGCGCGACCGCCAAACCGGATCTGTCACCCAGTTCTGCATCGGGCTCGGCAGCACAGCCGGGAACATCTCCGGCAGCGGCGGCCAGCGCACCACCAACGGCGGCGGGGCTGACGACATGTTCCTTTACCGGTCTTCGGACGCCAACTGGTGGATCAGGACGGCGACCGGAGGCAGCATCGCCTCGTTCGCGTTCGGCAACGCCTGCAATCCTCCCCGCTGCTCGTTCGCACTGGTGGGAGGCTGGACCACCAACGGTGTCGACTACATAGGCATGTATCGGGCATCAGACGGGTCCACCAGGCTCCGCAACGCCCACAACGCTGGCGGCAACTCCCACACCGCCACCAACGGCGTCGGATGGGAAGGAGCTGTCGCGGTCGACAACCCGAAGTGAGCCCTGGGCAGCCGCGAGAGCCCAGAGCCATCCTGACGAGACCGGGCCCCACGATTGCCCCCACACAGAGGCTTCGGACCATCACAGCTATGAGCACAGCACCAGCCGAAACCTCCACCGCATTCGAAGGGGCGCCCCAACCCCCGTCGAACCTCAAGATCGCAATCTCCCTGCTCAGCATGGCAGCAGCCGTCGTGGCAGCAGTCTTCCTCGGGCAACACAGGAAGGAGTTCTCCCCGCTCACGTACTGCGACGACACCCGCGAGATCCTGGCAAAGAACGCCAGGCAAGCCGACGAACTGTTCGAAGATTGGCAGGGCCGCCCAGAGGACCGAAAACTCGAGCAGGGATCACGGTGGAACGCGTTCATGCCGTCCTACCTGGCGATGGTCGACTCCGAATGCGACCCCGACCTGGTCCACACGGCGGTGAACCCGGCGCTCTTCAAGACAGACGAGGCGCGCAGAGCCTGGATATCCACATTGTTGGACGTCCGCATGGCCCGCCCCGACTTCGACAACCCGCCTGAAGAGGTGCTGGGACGCGCAGCATACCTGGACCCCGACAACCCGCCGATCATCGTCCCCGACAGGCTCACCGAAGGAGACCTCATCGTCGTCGTGCCCGGCGACAAGGAGATGCCACTCTTCGCTGACGTCGACGAGGCCTTCGGCGAGGAGATGGACATCTATGTAGTCGACGAGGGGATCGGGCGCCAGCTGGCCCTGCTGTACGGATGGGAGCTGTTGTCGCCGGATGAGACCATCGCCCAGTACTCCACCGACCTCCGCCCAGTGTTCTCGGTGGTGAGGAATGGCCGGTCGATCCATTGGGTGACAGGGCACGCTGGAGACGACATCACAGGGGAGATCATCCTGGCCAAAGAGCTCCTCGACTCTCCTCTCAACCCATCCGAAGAGCCCGCCACCCCAGCAGAAGTCTCACGGTACGCAGTCTGTGACGGGCACGAGTGGGCAGGCGCGGTCGTCAACTACACGGACCGGCCTGTCCGTGTGTACGCATACACGGACGTGAACCGATACTTCGACGAGGAAGGCTACCCGCTGGCCAACAAGAGATACTACGACCTGGGAGAGGTCCAGCCCGGGGAGGCGCAGGCGTGGCGGGAATCGACCGGTGAAGACGTGTACGCCCCCTGCTGGGTGGAGCTGTTCGTCTCATACGTTGACGGGTACAGACGCCCCGACGGCTGGACGGCGCCCCCTGTGGAAGGGGAGCCTCAGACCGCAGAGGAGTATCTCGTGGCAAACGTCAGCGACCTACCAGAACAGGTCACACCCAAGGAGCTGTGGCCCAGCCCCTCCGACGTCACGCCGGTGGAGGACTGAGCAGTCCTGGCCGGGCCCACTGGCGCAACAACAAACAAGCCCCCTCGATGAGAGGGGGCTTGTTTGGTTTCCGCAACCCCAGAAGATGGAGACAAGGAACGTGCTCTTCCGGGATCCCTACTGGGGACGGCGCGGCTTAGCCGGGACTTCCGAAACGCAGCGCCGTGCGGAAGAAGAAGGCTGCCTCAGGACTTCAGGGTGTTGACGATCCTGTTGATGACGTTCCGGATGTTCACGCCGAGAGCCTGGAGCGCAGCGATAGCGGCGATAGCCACGAGCAGCGCGATCAGCATGTACTCGACGAGGTTGGCACCCTCCATACGGCGGGTGAAAGCCTCTTCGCGGGAGGCCTTGAAGGCGAGAGCGCGGGCAGTGAGTTTGTAAAGCATAATCGTAGGACTCCTTGTCTCGATGGACGGACCCGGTTGCTCCATACAGTGTCGGCCCAAGCTGACGAGACAAGACCTGTGCAGACACAGATTCTCGGCAAGGTGCAGGTCAGGGTCTGTGATCGAACCCAACCGGGCACACGCGAGAAGCCGGCGCCGCATGGTGTGAGAGGTTCCAGGTGAGCTCAGTGGGGCAGAGCCAGGGCCTGTCGTGGCCAAGGCCGCCCAGCCCTCATGTCAGACTCCAAGGCTGGTGGTCAAGCTCGGGGCGGGGACCCAGAAGGCGTTCGAGGTCCTCTCGAGCCAGTGTCTCGCTCTCAAGCAAGGCCTCGGCCAACAAGTCCAGCTTGCCGCGATGCTGGGCGACGATGGCGCGGGCATCGGCCAGCGCGTCCGCCAGCAGCCGGCGGACATCTGCCTCCACCTCGGCGGCGAGAGGCTCCGAGATCCGATGCCCCACCGCCAGGTCCCGACCCAGGAACGGGGAGTCGTCGCGTCCGTTCAGATACACCGGACCAAGGCTGCCCCAGCCGTACTTGGTCACCATGTCATGAGCGAGCTCTGAGGCGGCCTGGAAGTCGTGGGACGCACCGGATGTGACATCATCCCCCAACAGCACCTCCTCTGCGGCGCGCCCACCCATCGTCATCCGCAGCCGCGCCAACGCCCGATGCTTGGTGAGGTAAGCGGACTCCGCAGGCTCGGTGTGGGTCACACCCCCGGCTCGGCCACGGGGCACGATCGACACCTTCACAGGCACATCAGCGAGAGGAGTGAGCCAAGCGACCAGGGCGTGCCCGGCCTCGTGATAGGCGGTGATGCGGCGGTCACGTTCCGAAGAGACCGCAGTCTTCCGCTCCACACCCAATACGACCCGGTCGAACGCCGCCTCGAGGTGCCTGGTCTCCACCGTCCTCGACTTCTCACGGGCGGCGATCAGAGCGGCTTCGTTCACCAGCCGCTCCAAGTCCGAGCCGGAGAACCCGACGGTGCGTGCGGCCAGAGAACCCAGATCAACGTTGTCGCCCAGCGCCACCTGGGAAGCGTGTATCCGCAGGATCTCTTCCCGGCCCGGCCGGTCCGGCAGATCCACCACGATCTGGCGGGAGAAGCGCCGCAGCAGAGCCGGGTCCAGCACGTCGGGGCGGTTGGTGGCTGCGATCACCACCACCGGAGTCTCCGCCTGCTTGAACCCGTCGATCGCCACCAACAGCTGATTCAGGGTCTGCTCCCGTTCGTCGTTGCCGCCTCCCAGGCCGGCGCCGCGCTGGCGGCCCAGCGCGTCGATCTCGTCGATGAACACCACCGCCGGGGCGTAAGCCTCGGCCCGCTCGAACAGGTCCCTCACTCGCCGGGCACCCACCCCCACGAACATCTCCACGAACTCGGAGCCTGACAGGGAAAAGAACGGGACCTTCGCCTCCGAAGCGGTGGCCCGGGCTAAGGCGGTCTTGCCGGTGCCGGGAGGACCCACAAGAAGAATCCCCTTCGGAGGCTTCGCCCCGATCGACTTGTACTCGTCGGGGTTGGACAAGAAATTCACCACCTCACGGATCTCCTGGGCGGCTGCGTCCATTCCGCCCAGCTTCGAGAATGGGAAATCCGGCACCTCGGCGGGCTGTGGGCGGCTCCCCAGAAAGCCGCGACCACCCGGTCCCTGTGTGGTGCGGACCACGTAGTAGAGGATGAACCCGAAGAACACCCACGGGATCAGGTTGATGATGGCTGCCAGCGGACCCGATCCGGGAGGGGGAAGCACCTCCAGATTCAGGTCGGAGCGGCGGATCCGGCGGATCAGCTCACCCTCCATCGACTCGGGGTAGCGGACGATAAAAGCGGCCGTGCCGTCGTCGGTTCGGAACTCGCCGGTGAGACGCAACGCCCCTTGAGATAGCGCCACCTCCGTCACATGCCCGTCTCGAAGGTGACCCAGGAACTCGTCTGGGGTGAGCTCGACGGTGGGGGTGCGGAAGAAGATCGAGCTCACCACCAGGTACACCACACAGGCGGCAAGCAGCAGCCACAGGTTCCTGCGTGAGGAACCGCCGAACAGCGGCGAAGGTGACGGCTTGTCCCCGTCCGGGGAGCCGCCGGAGCGGCCGGGACGGCCGGGCATCCTGGAGAGCAGCAGAGATCCCCATCCAGGGCCAGCGGCCGTACGGACATTTGAGCGGAGACGGTTGAAGGTATTCATCCCCAAAGACAGTCCGCGCCCAGCACAAGAAGGCAGTCGGGTGAACCGCCCCATCGCAGAGGCTGGCAACTCCTGATCAGGAGGGCCAGGGGAAGCCGCCCAATTCGGGGTGCGGACGGTAGCTGGAGGCATGTCCGAGAGGACAATCCCAACTAGACGACGTGCCTCGGCCGGGGGGAGCAGCGTTGAGGGGTGCTGCGCGCCGTCGACTGTGAAAGGTGTACGCCGCCGAGAACATAAACGACTGAAAGAACGAGAACTGCCGGAGCAGCCAAACCGCGATGACTGCTGACGGCTCAGAACACGGAGACCATCACCCTCATGGCGCGAAAGACGAAGACATCTCCCAAGAAGCCGCAGGCGAAGAAGACCCAGTATGTCCTCTTCGACCTCGCCGAGGTGCGTTACCGGGACAACGGCGAGGTCGTCACCGCATACACGCCCCTGCGTGAACGGGTCGGCACCAGCGACGTCCTTCCCGCAGGCAAGCGGGAGACCTATCTGGCCGCTCTGGACGACGCCATCTGCAGGGGAGTGGTGTGGCGCGACGGCGTGCAGTACCGGATCGCCTTCTACAACCCGCACACCGCCGAAGTCTCCCTGGGCCCATCCTGGAAAGGGCGGGCTTTCCGCTTCCCCCAGCCCGTCTCCCTGAGCCGGGAGGGGAACCTGATCACTCTGGTGGAGGAAGGAGACGACTCCTACATAGTGTTGGAGGACACGGGACTGGTCGCCCCCCAGCGGCCCGTTCTCACCATCTCAGACATTGGGCGGCTGCTCGCATCGAACCGCGAAGGCTACGTGCGTGCCGCCGGCGCAGAATCCGGTCTGGCGCGACGCTGACCATCCTCCACCTGCGTGGCCCCACAGGCTCTGACCGGCCCCGCAGTTCATTCTTCAGCTGTCGGGGTGAACCGGGATGCGTCCCTGGCAGCACGACTGATCGTTTCAGCAAGCATCGGATCTCTATCTGGGCGGGAAGCCGCAGCACCCTCAGCGCCCTGTTCGTAGCTCAGCGGAAGGCGGCGGGTAGTCAAGCAGCCGCAGAGAGAAGTGCCGCACAGCTCCGCCCCTGGAGGCGGGGCTGCTCTTCCACGACGAGGCCCTCTACCTCGGAGCGGACCAGGTCGATGAAGCGCTCCAGCGCTGCGGTGGCGTTCTGGGGCCGGGAAACCTCCCGCCCCTTCAGGCGGAGGGTGACCCGCACCTTGTCGCCGGAAGTCAGGAACTTCACTGCCCGGCGACGCATCACATCCAGGTCATGGTCTGCGATGCGCAGGCTGAGACGCACCTCTTTGACGTCGGCGTTGGCGGCAGCCTGTGCGCGGCGGGCGGCTCGCTCCTGCTTCTGCTGCTCGTAGCGGAACTTCCCCCAGTCCATGATCTTCGCCACAGGCGGGTCGGCGTTGGGGGCGACCTCCACTAGATCCAATCCCAGCTGCTCAGCAAGCCAGAGAGCGTCCTCGAGGGTCTTCACCCCGATCTGGGAGCCGTCGGGAGCGACCACGCGGACCTTCTCGGCTCTGATCTGCTCGTTACGGCGAGGCAGACGGTCCCGGGCGGACCTTGACTGGTTCCCGCTCACGCTATCACCGCCGCCCGGCCGGGGATCGGATTCGCAAATGTAAGGCGCAGGGAGTGCATGCCCATAAGTGTCTCCGTCAGATCCGCCAGCGCAGTCAACCCCCTCGGAGGACATGACTGCGGGATCGCTGAGCTGCCAGCCGGAGGGAGGGCGCGGTTCCGGTGGGACGAAGCGAGCGGAATGCTCACCGGGAGCGTCCGCCGAAAGACCGATCCCAGCGTGACGGGGCGGTCACGTGCTCTGGGACAGGCTCGTGAGCGGGAATGTGATCCGGCACCGTGTCCGGCGCCAGCGGGGTCGGGCGTACGATCCACGACTGGCGGCGCAGATTGCCGGTCTGCTCCTCCGCGTTCATCGCGATGCGACTCACCAGCGTCGGGTCTACAGAAGTGGAGCGGACGAACCGGATCGGCTCCCCGGAACGGAACAGCACGATGGAGGGGTCCACCTTGTTCTCCTCCTCGAACACCCGGTACGACACCTCACCCATAGCCGTCGTCAAAGCGGGAGCATGGGGAGCCCAGTAGCGGAACACGCCTTCGCACCGCGCACGGATCCGGCCAGCAGGGGCGTCGAGAGGCGCCTTGTGGAACCAGAGCAGGGGGAACCCGTCACGAGAAGGGGCCGCCAGCAGGCTGTCCATTTCGCCCAAGACCAGGAAGCCGGAGACAGTCCCCACCGTTTCGGACAAGACTGCCTTGCCCCGCACGGTGAGGGTCTGCTGATCAGGCATGACCACCAGATCGCCTAGACGCACCTCGGAGAATGGGAAACGCGTCGCGTCGCGACCACCGGGGGTGAAAGCAGAGTTCCGCATGGCACCTACCGTCGCCGCAACATCGGAGCGGGCAAGGAACCCAACCCCGGCGGGAAAGAAGAGAGCAAACCAGATCGTTCTCGACGGAGCTGGGAAACCACACGTCGAAGGTGCCGTCAGCGAGGACGCCACCTCCTGGACGGAAACCCGGATGTGGCGACACTGAAAGATATGTCGCGGAAAGCCCGGTACGAAGCCGACCCTGCACTCATCGAACGTCCCCTGCGCGCTGACGAAGTTCGAGACATCATCTCTGCTCGAGGCAAAGGGTTCATCAACAAGCCAGACAAGGTGATGCATTTTGTCGAACGCGCCTTGGTGACGTTGGATGAAGCTCGTCGGCAGCGCATCAACTACGAAGCCCGCCTCGAGGAGACCATGCAGCAGCTGCGGGAGCTGCAGGTGTCCGGCGGTGTAGGTGGGATCCTCGACCCTGAGCTGGTTCTGCCTTACATGGACCCTGTGGTGCTGGCAAAGCATGCCGGTGGGGCCGCCAGAGAGCTGGCAGAGCGAGCAGACCGGCAGAGCCAAGCAGCGGAAGGAGCGCTGGCGCGGGCATGGCGTCAGCTGACCGCCCTCGCCGAGCGCTTCGACAACGAGACGCGGGCCGCCATCCTGGCGGTTCGGGACAACCTGCTGATGGACGGCTACAACGAGCCGAGGCTGACCGAAAGCGAACTGTACGCCGCTGCGGCTGCCCAAGCACAAGGGCAACTGGCGCCGGACCGGATCCTCAACGCCGAAGAGCTCAATCGGCTCGAAGCGGAACAAGCAGCGCTGGGGGCGGCAGGGGAGCCCGCTCCGGATGCGGACGGAGAAACCGGCGAAGACGACTCGATGGGCGGGGATCCTATCGACAGCCTCGACCTTGGAGTCCTCGCCGACCGCGACGCAGACGGAGGTACAGGCGAGCCGGGAAGCGGCGACGGTGACCTCAGCGCCCTCCTCGACGACTGAGCGGCTCGGGGCGCACCACAGCCTACATCGCAGACGACGACACACCGGCACAGAAGCCGGCACGAACTGGAGCAAACATCAGATTCGGGACAGAGATCATGGGACGGAGACTGCCACTACCACAGCGCCTCGAACACCTATTCGCCGTCGGTGACGACCGAGCGGCCACCGTCTCCGAATACGCCGAGAAGTCCGGCATCCCCGTCGCCCAGGTGATAGACCTGCTGGAGCCGCTCCTCGCCAACGGGCTCATCCGTCTCGACCCATACGGCGACCAGATCTTCGTCCACACTGCCCCGGCAGGGCGCGCCGCGATGGGTGAGGCGGCGCTGCCGGCGAACCTCTGGGAGCGGCTACGGGACAGGCTCCCCGAGAACGCCGCCTATGCGATCTGGAAGCTCATCCGTGAGCTCGAACGGGTCGGCTGGCGAGTCGAAACCCGCCCTGCTTTCGTCCAATACGGGATGGGAAGGATCTCCCGGCCGCCCCTCATCGGCCTGTACCTCGGCAACATGGTGGTGCCCGCGTTCCTGTACCCCCTTCCCGAAGAGATCGAAAGCTACCTCGACGAGTACGCAGCGGCCGGGACGCTGTCGGTGGCTGTGCTGTGCCGGGCAGGTGCCCTGGACGAGACAGTATCGGCGGTACGCAAGTGGTACCTGTCCCGCGCCGAAGCACCCAACATGGGGGTGCTGGTGCTCGAAGACCCGCGTTACGACCCGGTGGCCATCCGACCCGACGACGCGTCCATCACTCCGCTCTCCATCGACCGGGTCGCCAACTGGCACGCCGGGAGCTGACGAGCAGCCCATTCCTCTCCGCCAGACACAGAACAGGCACGACGGCGTCTCGAACACTGGAGAAGCGGATCTGAAATTACTGGAGAAGCAGATTTGAAATTACTGGAGAAGCAGATTTGAAATAATGAAGGGGCCCTGGCTAAGCAGGGCCCCTTCGGCTTCGCAGCCCCAAGAGGGGCAGACCGATTTCGCGAAGACCGGCAAGCCGATCCCGCAAAGGTCGAATCTCGCGCTTCGGTGTGACTCTGACGCCTGTCAGGCAGCCGCCGCCTCCTGAGGCAGGCAGGCGGTGCAACACAGCGCCAGCGGATGCTCCACACAGCGGGTGCCGAACGGCTCCCAGCGGTCCGGGAGGTTGTCCAGATCCAACTGCTCGACGGCAGCCAGGCTCGGAGCAATCTCCATGTCCACCTGGATCGGCACCTCGGTGCCGAACAGGGAAGCGAAGGCCTCAACCATATGGCTGTGGGCAAGCTCTGCCACTTCCTTCGCGACCGAAAGCTCAGCTTCGAGAACCAAGCTGTCGTGAACCGTCTGCACCAGCCACGCCTGACCCGGGTACTTCTCCAGAAGCGCCGGCCAGAGCGTACCAATGGCACGGAGCATCACCTCGGCGCCGCCACCCTGAACCGGATGGTTCCGGTAGGCGTTGGTCTGGCGGAGGAACACCTCCTCCAGAGCCCGGGCGTTCAGCCCCTCCGCCGCATGCGGCCAGGTTTCCCACAGCCAACGGCAGAAGGCTCGCTTCCACACCTTGTCAGAGAAGGACCGCTCAACCGACTTACGATCCACGTAAGACTCTCCGTTCTTCCCCTTACGGGGACGAACGTTGTTGAGCAGCTCCTGAGGACCCCTGCCGTACTGCTGGAGGCGCTGATGGGCCTCAGCGGACCCACGCGCCGCCTCGTCCGACAGGTTCCGAAGGTGATTGCGGAACTCACGCAGCAGCCAATCCGGCTTCGAGTTGCGGCCCGCCAGAGCCTCAGTGACCACCTTCATGTAGAAGTCGTCCACCGGGGCACGGAAATGGCGGATGCGGCCCGCAACGGTGCGGGACTCGAAACCGAGGGGCTTGCCGTCGCGGCCGATCACCAGCGGGTAGTCGAACGCCTCCAAATCCAAGATCCTGTCCTCGGACAGGCCCGTGCGGCTCGAAAGCTCCGCGACGGTGGGCTCATACCCAAGCTCCTTGCGGAGCACGCTCTTGGCCTTGGAGACAGCATGCCAATCCTCGTCGAGGCGGAACGTCTCCGCCCAGTCGACCTTGGAGCCGGCCTGGGCGGCGAACTCGGCGACGAACTGGTCGCGGGACTTCGCCCACTCGTCCACCTTCGGGTATGACTCGAAGAACCCGTCGAGGATCCCCTGCGCTTCCGAGACCGGAATGTCCAGCCCGTCGCCCGCAAGGTTCCTCGACAGAGCGCTTGCCGTCACCCCGTAGTAGCCGCCGAAGTTCGTCCGCTTCGCGATCTGACGCATCTTCTTGGCCTCAGGGTCACCATCCTTGTGCAGCTTGATGAAGGTGTCGTAGTCGACACCCATCAGCTTCGCAGCTGTCAAGCTGTGCAAGTCGGTGCCGGACTGGTACGCCGAAACCATGTCGGGGTCGCCAGTTATGACCGCGCCGATGCGCAGCTCCTCCTGGCTGAAGTCCAACATGATGAACGCCCGATCCTGGGAAGTACGTGTGAAGTACTTCATGTGAGGATGGTTGTTCTGTGCGTTCGGGTTGTTCGACGAGAGCCGTCCGGTGTCGGTGATGCCCAGGTTGTATGAGGGGTGGAAACGTCCGTCCCCACCCATCAGGTTGAGCATCGCCTCCCCGTAGGTGGAGAGGATCTTCTGAGCGACACGCCAGTCGGAGATGTGCTTGGCGATCTCCGATCCGCGCTTGATCAGCTCACCCAGGAGCGACTTGTCCGCAGAGTCGAAACGACCTAGCGGCTCATCGGAATCCGCCCGGTTGGGGAAGATGTCGATGAGGCGTTCCCGCTCGTAGCGGTTCAGCACACGCTTCACATCCTGGTCGGAGTCGGGAGACCACGACAGGGTTGTCGAGTCCGCAAACAGCGTCCCCTGCGCCTCCAAGTCGGAGGTGGCGACGGCCAGCGCCCGCTCAGCCTCCTCCACCACCCTCTGGGCGGGGATGAGCTTCTCGGCGCGCCAACGGTCAGCCTCGTAGGGGAGCCCGACGACGGTCATCTCCACCAGGCCTGGCAGAGCGCCCATCTCGATCTCGAAGACCCGCATCAGGTCCCGCTCCTGGAGCTGGCGGAGGATGAGTTGCCACACCTCCACCACCACACGCGTATCGTTCGCCGCGTACTCCACCTGACCAGGCAGAGGATCTCCGGTCGCCTTGAACGACGTCCGAAGGTCGTCTTTGCCTTCCATATCCTCACCCAGGTAGATCCGCGCCAGAGTCGCCAACGAGGCGTAGAACCGGCGGGTTCCCAAGGTCAGCAGCTGGTACGCGTACTGCGTGTCCAGCGGCTTTCTGAGGCAGACTCCAAGATGCTGGCGGACACCAGCGAAGTCGTAGGTCAGGTTGTGTCCGATGAGCGGAACGTCGACCAGAAGCTCGGTCACCTTGGCCGGGTCATCCAAGCGGGGAAGCCAGATGACGCCAGAGAGGTAGTCCGAAGGGTCGTCGCGGGAGACACCGTACAACGAGTAGGCCACCAGGGGCCCGATCTGGTTCGGCGGCGCGTTTTCGATGACCTCGGTCTCGATGTCGAAGCCGATGTAGCCGTCATCGCCGTAACGGGCGATGAGCGTCTCCACGAACGCCTGCGCGTCCGCGTCGGTCTGGATCAATTGTGTATCCATACCCTCACACGGTCGGTGGGGGCTGACTCACCGCAACCCACGCGTTGCCCACAGTGGTGAGCCGCCTACGGCGTCGTCTGGCCAAACCGGAGCCGGGAGGGACCATCAGACCTGACCCTGGTTAGCAACCCCGAGCCGGCCCCGACGGTGAGCCCCATGAGCCAAACCACATTCAACGACCCTGTGGTGGCGAGTCTTGCGAGACGTTTCGACCTCGCGCTCGACTGGCTGAACATTCCCTACGACACAGGCAAGCGGCAGTTCCGTTGCCCACAGTGCGCGCGGCCCGAGCCGAAGAAGACGAAGATCTTCGACGACGGTGGCGTCAAGTGCCACAAGTGCGGGTTCGGTGCGGCGGACGCCTACGGCATCCTCTACAAAGTCGGCGGATTCACCTTCCACGAGGCGACAGACATCCTCGAAGGAAAGGACCCGAAGACCAAGGAGAGGAAGATCGACCCTGAGCGTCTCCGCCAAGCTCCCGAGCTGGAGCCGGAACCTGAGACCGTGGTCGACTCGGAGGTGCTGGCTGCCATCAAGCAGCACGGAAGCCTCCGCGCCGGCCAGATCTTCTGGGGACGGTTCCACATCGACCCTGCCATCGTCAGGTGGTTCGGGTCGGTGCGCATAGTCAAGCCGTACCGTCAGCTGGTGGCAGCCCTCGTCTCCGACTTCGGGGAGGAGCGACTGATAAACGCCGGCATCGCCAAGCAGACCGAGAAAGGCCTGTGGACCGTGTTCGGTCCTCCCCGCGAAGGAGGGGACCTGCCACCCGACTACCCGATTCTCCAGTACTACCTCAACCCCGAAACCGGCCAGCCGGTAGGGCTGGAGGTGCGGGGCTCTGAGAGAGTCGAAGCCCGCGTCCGCGCCCACGAAGAGTGGAAGAAGCGTGAGAAGGCGTGGCTGGAGTCCGGAAAGCAGGGGCCGGGCCCCGGCAAGAAGGTCCACTGGGTGAGGAAGACCACCAACCTCATCGGCAACGCCCCCGGCTCCCGCCCCGGGTTCGGCCTGTGGCATGTGGCACAGCTCACCGGCGAACGCGTCATCTGGCTGGTGGAAGGCCACAAAGACTGCCTCGCAGCCTGGTCGATGGGCCAGCCAGCCATCGGGCTGGCCGGGGTCTCAGCCGAGGTCTCCGATGAGCTCATCGAAGTGCTGCGCGGCCACCGCGCCAAGATCGCGTTCGACGCCGACGAAGCAGGCGAGGCCGGAGCCGACAACCTCCGCCAGACCCTGCTGCGGCACGAGATCAGCGTGCTCGACGAGCCGCTGAAACTGCCGCAAGGCATGGACATCACCGACTGGCTGGTGTCCCGACACCAGGAGCGGTGCGACTGCAAGCCGGAACTGAGAGCTGCCGTCGAGGAAGCCACACGTTCAGCAGCCGCCTGATAGGAAGACAGCAGAACCCGAGAACCGAGACGGGCACCGCAAGGTGCCCGTCTCAGGTTTGCAAGCCACACGGTGCCGTCAGCTTCAGGCGGAAGGCGAGGCGGATGAGGGGACTGGGCGACTGTGAGCGGCGGGGCCCCAAGGACCATCCAAAACATGAGGTACCCGTTCATAGCGCCTGTCAACGGAGCGACCCAGTACCAGGACGCCATCCGCAAGGTCCGGCCCGGAGACACGTTCACCATACGGCGGGAACCGGACAACCCGTACGACCCCAACGCTTTGGCGATCTACCACGACAAGGCCCACGCCCTCGTCGGGTACCTCCCCGCACCGCTCGCCGCCCGCATCGAAGACGACCTCCTGGCAGCCGAGGTGGCGGAGATCTACACCCGGGGAACCTGGGGGCTCCGCATCAGAGTGACCGGCCCTCTGGTCACGGTCGAAGCGGCCGCAGGGTCGGAGGTGAGGACCCTGTCGGGGCGCAAGCTCGGGGAGCTGGTGCGAATCGAAGGTGAAGCGGTCGTGGTGAGGGACCGGAACGGTGAAGTCAGCTACCCCCTCGCCGTCGTCGAGATCATCGATGGCGGGCAGGAAGCCGCCGGAGAGCTGCCCGAAGAGGCGGCTGCGGAGAGCGGGGCAGGCAGCGACAGTAAGGTCGCATGAACGGACAATTCACCGTCCTCGCCGTCGACAAAGCAGACGTCGACGCGGTTCGCAGGCGTGACGAGCTCATCGCCGCCGCACAGCAGACCGGCGAGTACGCGGACGTGGAACGCTACGACCTGGAAGAAGACGACGCCGGGGCGGCGATCGCCGCTTTGGAAGCTCCCGGGATGTTCGGAAAGCGGATCGTCGCTGTCGAGAACCTGCAGCTCGCAACTGACGAGCACCTGCAGCGTCTCGCAGCAGCAGCCCAACAGTCCGACGCCTTCGCTGTCATGCGCTGGATGGGGAAGATCCCCGCCGCCAGGCGCAAGCACCTCGAGGCCTGGGCCAATATCGAAGTCATCGCCCAGGCACGAGGGCGGGATCTGATCGCCAGAGTCTCAGAGGAAGCGCGCAGAGCAGGGATCCATCTGGACCATGCCGTGCGTCAGCGCATCGCAGAGCGGGTGGCAGACAACCCCGAACGCATCGCCGGGGTGATGACCCATCTGGCGACCGTCGGCATCCGGCGCCCCAACCTGCGGCAGGTCGACATGGTGCTGGGCTCCCTGTGGGGAGAACCCGCCCCCTGGGACCTGTCCGACCGGATCGAAGCGGGCGAGGCGCAAGCCGCCGTCGCTGTCGCTGACCGGATGGGAACCGCCGACATCGCCACATGGGGATACCTCGCCAACCGCCTGGTTGACCTCACCCTGGCTGTCGAAGCCGGAGCCGACACCGAAGCCGCCGTCGCAGAAGCCTGCGGCAAGTCCGGGTACGCCGCCCAGAAGCTCGCGCAGCTCTCCCGCAGGGTCCTGCGCAGCGAGAACCCGGCCTCCGTCATCGGAAGGCTGTGGGAGATCGCCGGGCGCGTGGAGCTGGATCTCCGCTCCGACCGCTCCGAGGATGCGTTGGCCAGGGCCGTAGCCGACATGGCAGCGGTCTTCGACCAGCAAGACTCAACCCACCTGTGAACCACAAGAGGTGCGCAGAGCCGCACCCGACACGAAAGAATCCCCGCCCAAATGGGCGGGGATTCCTAGTTCTCACAGTCCTGTCGATTCGCAGTCC
>ERZ777003.1781-NODE-1781-length-29297-cov-13.693694_pt1 | contig 29297 bp, 25 predicted proteins | sample MGYA00374956_ERZ777003 | MGnify/ENA primary metagenome ERZ777003 (study PRJEB29302, sample SAMN06268252) | bioreactor metagenome | isolation source: Joint BioEnergy Institute, California, USA | place: USA:Joint BioEnergy Institute, California, USA | collected... | reverse complement strand
TGCTGGCGGCGGTGAGGCGCAGCTAGCTGCCAGCTGCCAGCGGCCAGCTGCCAGCTGCCAGCGGCCGCCACCGACGGCTGGCAACTAGAAGCTGGTAGCTGGAAGCTGGTAGCTGGCCGCTACAGCTTCTGCCGCTCGAGCGCGTCCGTGAGCGCCTTCGCGTGCAGCGCGCCGATCAGGTCCGCGAACGTCGCCGCGCCCTTGTCGATCAGCTCGGCGGCGCGGTCGGCGTCGAGGGCGGCGAAGCGTTCGATGAGCAGCTGCAGCTCGTCGGCGATCACGGGCTCGAGCCCGCGCTTCAGGCGGGCGACGTCCCGCGCGCCGAAGCCCGTGCTCTCGTTCCAGCCGGCGGCGCGGAAGGCGGCGATCGCCTCGAGGATCCGGACCTCCGACGGGGAGTAGCCGTCCTCGCCGGAGCCGATCACGCCGAGCTCCGCGAGCCGGTCGAGGGCTCGCTCGGGCAGGTCCAGCCGCGCGAGCACGGTGGCGCGGTCGGTGCGCTCGCGCTCGCGCTCGAGCGCGCGCTCCAGCACCGTCTGCCCCACTCCCGCGAGCTCGCGGACCCTGTCGAGGTCGCCGTCGGCGGTGGCGAAGAGCTCGCGGATCACGCGCAGCGGCATGAAGCGCTCCTCCTGGAGCTGCTTGATCACGCGGATGCGCTCGGCGAACTCCGGCGGGTAGTAGGCCATGTTGCGCGAGGTCTTCACGGGCTCCGGCAGAAGGCCCTCGCGCAGGTAGTGGCGCACGGTCGCGACCGGCACGCCGGCGCGCTCGGCCAGCGCCGAGATCTTGAGGAGCTCGCCGCGCTCGGGCGCGGCCTTGCGCGCGCGGGCGCTCACGCCCGGAACTCCTCCCGCCCGCCCGCGTCCGGCCCCGCCGCCGCGCCCTGGGCGAAGAGCTCGTCGATCTCCGTCTCGGCGTAGCCCGCCGCGGCCAGCACCTCGCGGGTGTGCTCGCCGAGCGCGGGCGCGGGGCGCGTCGCTTCCCCGGGGGTCGCCGAGAGCTTCACCGGGTTGCCCAGGACGCGGACCGGGCCCAGCTCGGGCTGGTCGATCTCGACGAGCATGGCGCGCTCGCGAACCCAGTCGGCGGCCAGCGCCTCGTCGAGGTCGAGGATCGGCTCGATGCAGCAGTCGTGCTCGTCGTTGAACGCCTTCCACTCGGCGCGGGTGCGCTCGCGGAAGACCGCGGCGATCTGCGCGTGGCCCTCCGAGCCGGGCGGCGCGAACTGGTGCTCGACGAGGTCGGGGCGCCCGACGCCCTCGCAGAACGCGCGCCAGAACTTGGGCTCGAGCGCGCCGCAGCTCACCCAGCCGTCGGCGGCCTCGTACGGCAGGTAACAGGCGATGCCGCCGTTCAGCGGCTCGGTGCCGCGCCGCGGCACGCGCCCGTCGCAGAGGTACTGCGCAGCGGCCATCGCGAGCCAGGAGAGGGCGCCGTCGGTCATCGAGACGTCGACGTACTGGCCCTCGCCGGTGCGCTCGCGCCGCATGAGCGCGGCCAGCACGCCGAACGCGGCCATGAGCGCGCCGCCGCCGAGGTCGGCGATCTGCCCGGCGGCCTGCACGGGCGGCCCGTCCGCCTGCCCGGTGAGGCCGAGCAGCCCGGCGAGCGCGAGGTAGTTGGTGTCGTGGCCCGCGCGGTCGCGGTTGGGGCCGGTCTGCCCGTAGCCGGTGATCGAGCACATGACCAGCCGCGGGTTGAGCTCATGCAGGGTCGCCCAGCCGCAGCCGAGCCGGTCGAGCACGCCGGGGCGGAAGCTCTCCAGCACGACGTCGGCGTCGCGCGCCAGGCGCAGGAACGCCTCGCGGCCCGCGTCGCTTTTCAGGTCGAGGCGGATCGAGCGCTTGCCGCGGTTGAGCGCGAGGTAGAGGGCCGAGCGCGTGCCGAGCCGGTCCTGCTCCTCCGAGCCGTAGTACGGCGGCGACCAGCGGATGTAGTCGCCGGCCTTGGTGTCCTCGACCTTGATCACGTCCGCGCCCGCGTCGGCGAAGAGCAGCGAGCAGAACCCGCCGGGCAGAAGGCGCGTCAGGTCGAGGACGCGGATGCCCTCGAGCGCCCCGCTCATGACGCAGGCGAGCCCGTGAGCGCCCTCGTGCGCGGGGCCAGCCCGAGCAGCTCGCGCGCCTCCGCGAAGGTGGCGACGCGGCGGCCGACGTCCTCGGCCATCTGCCGCGCCTTGGCGATCAAATCGCCGTTCGAGCGCGCCATCTCGCCGTTCGGGAGGTACAGGTTGTCCTCAAGGCCGGCGCGGACGTTCCCGCCCAGGGCGAGCCCGGCGGCGAGCAGCTTCCACTGGTCGCGCGAGATCCCGATCACCTGCCAGTTGGCGCCGCGCTCGGGCCCGTCCGGGATCTGCTCGGCCATGAGCTCGACGTTGCGCGGCGTCGGCCGGATGCCGCCGACCACGCCCATCACCAGCGAGACCTGATGCGGCGCGGAGATCAGCCCCATGTCGATCAGCGGGTCGAGGCTCGCGACGTGGCCCGCGTCGAAGCACTCGTGCTCGGGCTTGATCCCGAGCTCCTTCATCGCGGTCAAAAGCTCGATGATCGTGTCGAAGGAGTTCTCGAACACCGCCTTGAAGACGAAGTCGCGACGGCGGCACGAGTACTTCGCGTAGTTCATCGAGCCCATGTTGAGCGCGGCGACGTCGGGCGTCAGCTCGCGCAGGTACGCGATGCGCTTCTCGACCGGGATCCCTATCGCCCCCGTCGAGTAGTTGATGATCACCTCGTCGCCGACCTCGTCGATGATCGCCTGCGTGATCGCCCGGAAGTCCTCGACCTCGAACGAGGGCGTGCCGTCGGGCTTGCGGGCGTGGATGTGGATCTGCGTCGCGCCCTCGTCCACGGCCCGCCGCGCCTCGGCCGCGTACTCCTCGGGCGTGTAGGGGATGGCCGGGCACTGGTCCCGGTTGGCGATCACGCCGCTGATCGAGCAGCTGATGATCACGGGGTCGTCGAACGAGCTCATCGGTTCAGGCTCCCAGCTGCCAGCTCCCAGCTGCCAGACCATTTGGCTCGCAGGCAGGGGGAGAATTCGAGGGCTCCACGCCTTCTGCCAGTGTGGGCGACTTCCGCAATCTGGACGTCTACCGGCGCTACATAGCCCTCTCGGACGCAGCTCACGCGGTAGCGGCGCGCATGGAGAGCTTCGAACGCTGGACGCTCGGAGTCCAGCTGGTGCGCGCGGTTGACTCGATCGGCGCGAACATAGCCGAGGGATACGGACGAGAAAGCGACGCCGACCGAGCCCGCTTTCTGATCATGGCCAGGGGCTCCCTCAACGAAGCCGAGCATTGGCTCGAGCGCGCCATCTCTCGAGGCCTCTGCGACTCGGCCCTCTATGCAGAAATCAAAGAGATCGGCCGAATGCTGAACGGCCTTCTCAAGGCACTCCGTCCCACCTAGCTCGCCGTTTGCAGCCGCTGACTGGGAGCTGGCAGCTGGTAGCTGGTAGCTCATACCGGCATCACCCCATGCTTCTTCCACGGCCGCTCGACCCGCTTGCCCTTCGCCATGCGCAGGGCGGCGATGATGCGCGGGCGGGTCTCGCGGGGGTCGATGATGTCGTCGATCATCGCGTTGCCCGCCGCGATGTAGGGGTCGATGACCTTGCGGACCTCGTCGAGCATCGCCTGTCGGGTCGCCTCCGGGTCGTCGGAGGCCTCGATCGCCGAGCGGCCGATGATGTTGACCGCGCCCTCGGGGCCCATCACCGAGATCTCGGCCGAGGGCCAGGCGTAGATCTGGTCGGGCTCGTACGCGGCGCCGTTCATGACGTAGTAGCCGGCGCCGTAGGCCTTGCGGATCACGACCGTCACCTTGGGGACGGTGGCGCGCGAGACGGCGTAGAGCATCTTCGCCCCGTGGCGGATGATCCCGGCGTGCTCGACCTGCGAGCCGACCATGAAGCCGGGCACGTCCTGCAGGAAGACGAGCGGGATGTTGAAGGCGTCGCAGAGGTTGATGAAGCGCGCAGCCTTGTCGGCCGAGTCGTTCTCGAGGATCCCGCCGAGGTGCTTGGGCTGGTTGGCGACGACGCCGACGGGCTGTCCGCCGAAGCGCGCGAGGCAGGTGATGATCGAACGCGCCCACTTGGGCTTGATGTCGAGGATCTCGCCGTCGTCGACGATCTCGCGGATCACCTCGTACATGTCGTAGGGCTGACGCGAGGACTCGGGGACGATGTCCAGCAGGCGCTCGGACATGCGGTCCTCGGGGTCGTCCGTCGGGCGCACCGGGGGCTGCTCCTCGCAGTTCGCCGGGAAGTACGAGAGGTAGCGCTTGACGACCTCGATGCACTCGCGGTCGTCCTTCACCTCGAGGTCGCCCACCCCCGACTTGCGGCAGTGGACCTTCGCGCCGCCCAGGTCCTCCATCGAGATGTCCTCGCCGGTGACGGCCTTGACCAGGTGCGGGCCGGCGAGCGCCATCGCGCCCTGGCCGACGACCATCGGCACGAAGTCCGCGAGGCCGGGGATGTAGGCGGTGCCGGCCGCGCAGGGGCCCATCATCGCCGCCACCAGCGGCACGGCCCCGGACATCTCCACCTCCTCGCGGAAGAGGTGGCCGGAGCCGGCGAACAGCGAGCCCGCGGCCTCCTGGATGCGCGCCCCGGCCGAGTCGAGCAGCCAGATCATCGGCATGCGCTGCTTGAGGGCCATCTCGCGCAGGCGGGCGACCTTGATCTCGCCGGTCATGCCCATCGAGCCGGCCATGACGGTGAAGTCGTAGGCGGCGATCGCGCACGGGCGGCCGTCGACGTGGCCCCAGCCGGTGATCACGCCGTCGGCGGGCGCGTCCTTGCCCTCCATCGCGCGCTGCGAGAAGTGCGGCCGCGCGTGGATGCCGATCTCGACGAAGGTCCCCTCGTCGACGAGCAGGTCGATGCGCTCGCGCGCGGTCAGCTTGCCGCGCTCGTGCTGCTTGGCGATCTTCTCCGGGCCGCCGCCGAGCTTGGCGCGCTCGCGCCGCTCGTGCAGGTCGCGCACCAACGCGTGCATTCCGGTGGCGTCGGGTGCTTCGTTCGTGTGTTCTGACTCAGCCATTTCAGCTCCCAGCCACCAGCTTCCAGCGGCCAGCTTCCGGCGTCCAGGGCCCACCAGCTGACAGCTGGCCGCTGGCAGCTGTCAGCTTCAACGTCCCTTCCATTCCGGCTCGCGCTTCTCGAAGAACGCCTTGACGCCCTCGAACGCGTCCTCCGTCGAGAGCTCGATGGCGAGCTGCGACCGCAGGTAGTCCAGGGCGTCCATGAGCGGCATGTCGAGCTGCCGCCAGATCGCGTCCTTCCCCAGCTTCATGATCAGCGGCGACTTCGAGGCGAGCTTGCCCGCCCACTCGGCCACCGCCGCGTCGAACTCCTCCGCGGGCACGACCTTGTTGACGATCCCCGCCTCGAGCGCCTCGGCCGCCGTCATCCGCTCGCCCAAGAGCAGCATCTCCGTCGCCTTCTTGCGCGGGACGTTGCGGTAGATCAGGGCCATGATCATGAACGGGAAGAGCCCGACGTTGATCTCGGGCGTCCCGAAGCCGGCGGTGTCCTTGGCGATGATCAGGTCGCAGGCGAGCGCGATCCCCAGCGAGCCGGCGAGCACGTGCCCGTTCGCCGCGACGATCGACGGCTTGCCGAGCTCGCCGAGCTCGCGGAACGCGTCGACGAAGAGCTGGGCGCCCGTGAACTTGTGCACGGTGGGCGAGTCGCCGCCGAACGCGGCGAGGTTCCCGCCCGCCGAGAAGACCTTCTCGTGTGAGGAGGTGAGCACGACCACGCGTACCTCGTCGTCGGCCTTCGCCTCCCGCAGGGCGGCGAGCAGCTCGGCGAGCAGCTGGTCGGAGAGCGCGTTGCGCGTGTCGGGGTCGTCGAGGGTGATGGTCGCGACGTGGTCGGCGACCTCGTAGCGGATCTTTTCGAAGTCAGGCATCGGCGAAAGTGTGAAGTACAACTCGCCACTTTATACACGCGCACGGTCGGCGGAGCACCCACAACCGCGACCCAGCCCCGCCGCACGTTCAGCCCTGGTGTTCGAAAAACGCACACCACGGCTGAACGTGGCGGTGGCGCCGCGGGACTTTCAGCCCTCGTGTTCGGAAAACGACGACCAGGGCTGAACGTCGCGGTCGGTGCGGGACGAGGGGTTCGGCAGGGCGGTCAGCGCGCGAGGCCCCGGGCCGCGAGCTCCTTCGTCGCGGTCGCGACGCGGTCGACGGCCTCCTGCTCGCGCAGCCAGCCCAGGAGGTCCGCCATGCCCTCGGCGAACGGGACCCGCGCCTCGAAGCCGAGCACCTCGCGGGCGAGCGTCGTGTCCGCGTAGCAGTGGCGCACGTCGCCCGAGCGGTAGAGCTCGGAGCGCTCGGGCTCGACGTCGACGCCGAGGCCCGCGGCGAGCTCGGTCGCGACCGCGTTCACGTCGGTGGGCACGCCGGTGCCGAGGTTGATCGCCAGCCCGGGCGCGTCCTCGGACTCGAGCGCGCGCACGATCCCGTCGGCGATGTCGCTCACGTGGATGAAGTCGCGCGACTGGCGGCCGTCCTCGAAGATCAGCGGCGGCATGCCGTTCATCAGCCGCGACGCGAAGATCGCCGCCACGCCTGTGTACGGGTTGGAGAGCGCCTGGCCGGGGCCGTAGACGTTGAAGAAGCGCAGGGCGACCGTGGGGATGCCGTAGGCGGCGCCGCAGACCAGGCAGAGCTCCTCGTGGTCGCGCTTGGTGACCGCGTAGACCGAGGTCGGCGCGACCGGCTTGTCCTCGGCGGTGGGCGCCGCGGTCAGCTCGAGGCCGCAGCCGGGACAGCGCAGCTCCCAGTCGCGCGCTTGGAGCTGGTCGTCGCGGCGCGGGGGCGGCGCGAGCGGGCCGTGGATCGGGCACTCGTAGCGGCCCTCCCCGTAGATCGACATCGAGGAGGCGACGACCAGCCGGCGGGGCCGCTCCTTCATCGCGACCGCGCGCTCGAGGAACGCCGCCGTGGCGAGCGTGTTGGAGCGCACGTAGCGCTCGATCTCGTACATCGACTGCCCCACGCCCACCACGGCGCCGAGGTGCACGACCTCGTCGACACGGGCGAGCGCGCGGTCGGCGGCGGCGTGGTCGCCGACGTCGCCCTCGATGAACTCGACGCCGTCGGGCAGCTCGGGCGGCCGGCCGCCGTGCACCTGCTCCTCGAGCGAGTCGAGCACGACGACCTCGCGGCCCTCGGCCAGCAGGCGGTCGACGAGGTGGCTGCCGATGAATCCGGCGCCTCCGGTGACGAGAGTCCTCATGCGTTGCTCCTCTCGGTGGTCGTGGATGCGGCGGCCGCGGGCGCGCCGGCCCGCGCCGGCGACTCGGGGCGGGTGGCGGCCCGCGGGCGCACCGCCGTCGGCGGGGGCGGACCGAACGGCGGTGCCCCACGCGCCGCCAGGACGGCGAGCGCCCGGCCGTGCGCGGCGCGGGCGTCGCCGTCGCGCCGAACGGCCGCGCGTAGCCACCGCAGGGCGCGCCCCAGGGCGAGGGCGAGCCGGTAGGCGGCGCGATGCGCGGGCGAGAAGTGCTTGCGCGCGTACTGCAGGCGCGCGTAGGCGTCCTGCGCCTCCATCCTCGGGCGCAGCCCGCCCTTGCCGGCGTAGTGCACGATCGTGAGCGCCGGCAGGTGGCGCACCTCGAACCCGGCTCCCTTGATCCGCCGGCACAGGTCGGTCTCCTCCGAGTAGATGAAGAACCGCTCGTCGAGGATGCCGGCCGCCTCGAGCGCCTCGCGGCGGGCGAGCATGAACGCGCCCGTCGTCCAGTCGCACTCGCCCTCGCGGTCGTACGCGGCGGGATCGAGCTCGCGCTCGCGCACGAGCCGCGTGAGCGGGCCCGGGCCGCGCAGCTGCTCGGCGCCGAGCGCCTGGCCGAGCGCGCGCAGGGCGTTCGGGAACCGGCGGATGGTCGGGTAGACCTCGCCGTCACCCGTGACCTGCCGCACGCCGGCCAGCCCAACCCGCGGGCGCTCGTCCATCGCGCGCACGAGCCCGGCGAGCGTGCCCTCGGCGATCCGCGTGTCGGGGTTGAGGAAGAGGACGTAGCGGGCGCTGCTGAGCATCAGCGCGCGGTTGTTCGCGTGCGCGAAGCCGTGGTTCGCACACGCGACGACGCGCGCCTCGGGAAACTCGCGCTCGACGAACTCGCGCGTGCCGTCCGTCGACTCGTTGTCGGCGACGAACACCTGGAGCTCGATGCCCCCGGCGCGCTCGAACACGCTGCCCAGGCACTCGCCGAGCCACTCGCGCTCGTTCGTGGAGACGACGATCACGGCGAGGTCGGCGTCTCGGGTCCGGTCGGTCAGCGCGCTCACGCTCTGCCAACGACGCGACGCCGGGGCTTCTTCCGCGTCGCGGCCTGGCCTAGCCGAGGCGCTCGCCCGCGGGCGCCGCGACGACGACGCCGAGGCTCCGGCCCAGCTCGGGGTCGAGCACGACGCTCGCCGCCTCGTGCCGCGAGCCCACGCCGAGCTTCGCGAAGACCGAGGTGAGGTGGCTCTTCACCGTGCTCTCGGCGAGGTACATGCGCCGCGCGATCTCCGCGTTCGTGAGGCCGGCGACGACCAGCCGCAGGATCTCCCGCTCGCGGGCGGTGAGCGCGGCGCCGGGATCGACCTGCCGGCGCCGGCCGCGCGGGATCGAGAGCTGCCCGCTCAGGACGTCCGCAACCACGGTGGCGAGCGCCGCCTCCACGTCGTCGCCCAGGACCAGCCCGTCGACCCCCTGGGCGATCGCCCGGCGCGCGTCGCCGGGGCGGGCGGCGTCGCAGACCAGGACGACGCGCGACCCGGGGCTCGCCTGGCGCACGCGATCGACGGCCGCGGCGCTGCGCGGTCCCGGGTGGCGGGCCGCGATGACGATGCACGCGAACGCGCCGTCCGGGGAGCCGTCCATGAGCTCGGCGAGCGACGGCTCGGCGCGCACCAGGCTGCCGTCCGCCCGCTGCAGCGCGCGAGCGACGCGCTCGCGCAGGCGCGGGTCGGAGACGCTGACGCCGATGGAAGGGCGCCCCTCGCCGGCCGCCTTGCCGTTCCCCGTGTGCACAGGTTCTGCGCTTGCGGCTCGCATCGCCCATGCAACGGCTGGGTCGCTCGGGTCCTTCCGCGAAAGCCCCGCCGCCCGCTCGGCGTTGGGTTAGGCGATGGCCGCTCCCGCCAAAGCCGACGCCGGCGCGCCCGCGTACGTCTCGCCGGACGCCGACGTCGACCCGACCGCGACCCTCGGCTGCTTCGCCGTCGTGCACGCGGGCTCGCGGGTCGGGGCGGGCGCGGTCGTCGAGGACGGCGCCGTGGTCGGCAAGCAGCCCCGGCTCGGCCCGCTCTCCACCGCCGCGCGCGACCGCCTGCCGGGCGCGGAGATCTGCCCGGGCGCGAAGGTGCTCGCCGGCGCGGTCGTGTTCGCGGGCGCGCGGCTCGAAGCCGGCGCCATCGCGGGCGACCAGAGCCAGGTCCGGGAGCGCACCGTCGTCGGGCCCGGCTCGGTGATCGGCCGCGGCAGCGCCGTCGACAACGACGTGCTGATCGGCGCCCGCGTGCGCGTGCAGACCAACTGCTATCTGGCGGCGAACACGATCGTCGAGGACGACGTGTTCATCGGGCCCGGCGTCGTGACCACGAACGACGACACCATGGCCCGCCACGAGCCGGGCGCGACACGGTTCGGGCCGCTCCTGCGACGCGCCTGCCGCATCGGCGGCGGCGTGATCCTGCGGCCCGGGGTCGAGATCGGCGAGGAGGCGTTCATCGGGGCGGGCGCCGTCGTGCTCCGCGACGTGCCGCCCCGCGCCGTGGTGGTGGGCGTGCCGGCGCGCCGCATCCGCACGGTCCGCGACGAGGACCTGCTCGAGCGATGGCGCTAGCCGCGCGCCAGGCGGCGGGACGCGAGGCCGCGGCCTCGATCCCCCTGTTCGCGACGCGCCCCGCGCTCGCCCGGCTCTGGCCGGAGATCGCGAGGCGCCAGCGCGCCGTGCTCGAGTCCGGCCGCTACGTGCTCGGCCCCGAGGTGGCGGCCTTCGAGGAGGAGTTCGCCGCCTACATCGGCCGCCGGCACTGCATCGGCGTCGCCAACGGCACCGACGCGATCACGATCGCCCTGCGCGCGCTCGGCGTCGGCGCGGGGGATCACGTCGTGGTGCCGGGGGTGAGCTTCTTCGCGACCGCGGAGGCCGTCGTGAACGCGGGCGCGGTGCCCGTGTTCGCCGACATCGACCCCGAGACGCTCTGCGTGACCGCGGCCACCGCCGAGCGCGCGCTCACGCGCCGCACCCGGGCGCTCTTGCCCGTGCACCTGTTCGGCAACCCGGCCCCGATGCGCGAGCTGCGCGAGCTGGCCGACGCCCACGGCCTGCTCCTTGTCGAGGACGCCGCGCAGGCCGCGGGCGCCGAGCTCGCCGGCAAGCGCGCGGGCGCGCTCGCGGACGCCTCGACCTTCAGCTTCTACCCGGGCAAGAACCTTGGCGCGGTCGGCGACGCCGGCGCGGTGCTCACCGACCACGACCGCGTCGCGGCGGCGGCCCGCACCCTGCGCGGGCACGGCCGCCGCGACGGCGACGCGCCCTGGGTGCACGCCGAGGTGGGCTACAACTCGCGGCTCGACGAGGTCCAGGCGGCCGCGCTGCGCGTGCTGTTGCCGCACCTGGGCGGGTGGACGCGAGCCCGCCGCCGGGCGGCCGCCGCCTACGTGCGCGCGGGCCTCGGCCGGCTCGCCCGGCTCCAGCGGGAGACCGCCGGCGGGCGCAGCGCGCACCACCTCTTCGTCGTGCGCGTCCCCCACCGCGAGGCGGTGCGCTCGGAGCTCGCTCGCCGGGGCATCGAGTCGCGCGCCTACTACACGCTGCCCCTGAACCGCCAGCCGGCCTTCGCCGCGCTCGCGGGCGCGCGCGAGGCGCGCCTCGAGGCATCCGAGGAGCTCGCCGCGCACGGCCTCGCCCTGCCGATGGGCCAGTCGCTCGCGCCCCGCGACGCCGAGACGGTGACTGAGGCCGTCGCCGCGGCGCTCGCCTGACCCCGAGCCCCCCGCACCCCGAGTGAGGCGGATCTGTGCGATATAGGCGAACAAATCCGCCTCACCCGCCGCACTGAGGCGGATATGTGCGGAATATCCGAATAAATCCGCCTCACTCGGGTTGGCGCTGCGGCTTCGGGCCCGCCTCGCCGCGCGCCGGGCTTCAGTTCGCGCCGCGGCGGCTCAGCACCGCTGGGATCGTGCGGGCGATCAGCTTCAGGTCGAGCCACAGCGACCAGTTGGTCACGTACAGGTAGTCGAGGGCGACCATCTCGCGGAACGGCAGGTCGGCGCGGCCCAGCACCTGCCACAGGCCGGTGAGTCCGGGCGCCAGGTCGAGCCGGGTGCGCGACCAGCCCGCGACCCGCTCGTCCTCGGAGGCGATCAGCGGGCGCGGCCCGACCAGGCTCATCGAGCCGCGCAGCACGTTCCAGAGCTGCGGCAGCTCGTCCAGGCTCGTGCGGCGCAAAAGCCGCCCGACCCGGGTGACGCGCGGGTCGCGCTCGAGCTTGAGCCAGTCGGGGTCCTCGCTGAGCGCGCGCAGCTCGTCCGCGCGGCGCTCGGCGCCCACCTCCATCGTGCGGAACTTGAGCAGCGTGAACGGCACGCCGTGCCGCCCGATGCGCCGCTGGCGGAAGAGCACCGGGCCCGGCGAGTCGAGCTTGATCGCGACGGCGATCGCCGCGAGCGCCGGCGCGAGCAGCGCGCCGGCGACGACGGCGCCGGCCACGTCGAGGCAGCGCTTGAGCAGCTGGGACGAGCGCGAGAGGACGAGCGGGTTGAGGCCGAGCACGGTGAGGCCGCCGACGTCGTCGATCGCCACCGACGGGCCGAGGGCGTGCACGTGCCCGGGGACGATGCTCACCTTCGCGGCCGCCGCCCCGCACGCCGCGATCAGGGCCATCATCGGCCCCTCGGGCACGTCCCGCGCGACGACGATCACCCGGTCGACGTCGCGGGCCGCGATCAGGGCGCCCAGGTCGATGCGGTCCAGCCGCCCGAGGTAGGGCAGCCCCGCGCTCTCGCCGCGGGGCCCGAACGAGACCTCGCCCACCGGCTCGAGCCCGTACTCGGGGTGCGCCCGGATGCGGCTCACGAGCTCGGCCGCGACCGGCGAGCCGCCCGCGATCAGCACCCGCGCCGGGCCGCCGATCCGCAGCCCCGCCCGGCGCGCGGCCGTGCGCAGGGCCGAGGCGGCGGCCACGCCGCAGACCAGGAACGCGGCCCCGTCGGCGGGCCGCAAATCGCCCACGTCCGCGAGGCCCACGCCCAGGCCGAGCCCGAGCGTACCGACCAGGAAGGCGTGGAACAGGGCGGGCAAGTCGTCGAGGAGCGGCGCGCGCACGCGCTTCACGTCGCGCTCGTAAAGGCCGTAGACGCGAAAGAGGACGAGCCAGAGCGGCAGCGAGGCGGCCGCCACCAGCAGCGTGCCGGGCTCCAAGCGCCCGCCGGCGACGAGCACCGCGGCCCCCGCGCCGGCGAGGACCCCGCCCAGATCGCCGAGCGCGAGCGCCCGGCGCACGAGCCCGTCGCGGGGACGGTGCGCGTGCGCCGGCCGGGCGCGCGCGGGGGCGCGGACGCCGGCGGCGTGGGCGGCGCCGGCGGCCGCGAGCACCCGCGCGCCACCCGCCTCGCTCACCGCACCACGTGATCGAGCGGGCGCCCCACGGGGGCCGGGCGGCCGCTGTCGTGGAGTGAGGCCTCGGCGGCCTCAATCGTGCGCACCACGTCGAGAGCCAGCTCGAGCTGGGCCGTGCGCGGCTCCTCCTCCCGCACGGCGGCCGCGAAGTCGGCGAGCTCCACGGCGAGCGGCTCGCTGCCCTCGAGGTGCGGGGAGACGATGTCGCCGGTGCGGTAGGAGAGGTGGTACTCCCCGAACGTCGCCGGGTCGTGGTAGACGACGCCCCGGTCGAAGACGCGCACGGGCTCGGGAGCGCCGTCCTCGTAGACCACCATCTTCTCGCTGCCCACGAGCACCGTGCGGCGCAGCTTGCTCGGGGCGAGCCAGCTGATCTCGATGTTGGCGAGGGTGCCGGTGTCGTACCGCAGGCTGAGGAAGGCGACGTCGGCGATCCCGTGCACGACCGCGTCGCGGCCGGCGGCGGCGACGGTGGACGGGCCGCAGCCGAGCCAGTAGCGCAGGATCGAGAAGTCGTGCGGGCCGAGGTCCCAGATCACGCTCACGTCGCGCTGGTGCAGCCCAAGGTTCACCCGGCTCGACGAGACGAAGTAGAGCTCGCCGAGCTCACCCGCGTCGAGCATGCTCTTCACCGCGCGCACGGGCGGGCTGTAGGTGAAGGTGTGGCCGCAGAGCAGGACGAGGCCGCGCTCCGAGGCGAGCGCTGCAAGGCTCTCGGCCTCCTCGACCGAGGCCGCGAGCGGCTTTTCGACGAAGGCGTGCTTGCCCGCGCTGAGCGCGGCGCGGGTCAGGTCGGCGTGCGTGCCGACCGGGGTGGCGATCGCGATCGCGTCGAGCTCGTCGTCGGCCAGCAGATCGCCGTAGTCGCAGGTCGCGCGCACGGCCGGGTAGCGGCGGGCGACCTTCGCGAGGCGCCCCGGGTCGCGGTCGCAGACCCAGCTCAGCTCGACGTCCTCGAGGTCCGCCAGGACCCGGACGAGGTTCGGGCCCCAGTAGCCCAGGCCGACCACGCCCACGCGGACAGCGTGCGGCGCGGCCCCGTGCCCGCTCGTCCCCAGGGCGCGCCACGCCGCCGCCCTCCCGGGAAGGCGCCTGCCGTTGCCGTTGCCATTGCCGTTGCCGTTCGCCAGTCCCTCGCTCATGCCACCCGGCTAAACGGGCAGCCTCCCTCTCTACTCGCGCCGCCGGGCCCGGTTGGCCGGAAACCGGCACCCCCGCCCCCCGGCGACCGGTGCAACGCTGCCCTGCGTGCGGGGCAAATACCCCCAAAGCGGTCCGGCTGAGGTGACGAGTCTGGTCCTTGCGCCTGGCGCGCAATCTGGTGGCCGGGAAGGCAGCCCGAGCAAGCGCTGCCTTTGACCTAACGCAAACGGGGAGGACCCAATGCCAGCAACGGCAGAGCAGGCGAGAGGACTCGCCACGTCGACGATCGAGCGGCGTGCGATCGCTGCCGCGAAGGCGGGTGATTGGAGCGCCGTGGACTACCTGTACGGCCGCTACGCGGACGACGTGCAGCGGTTCGTGCAGAGCATCGTCCACGACCACCACGCGGCGGAGGACGTGACCCAGGACGTCTTCGCAAGGCTCGTGCGGATCATCCGCCGCTACGAGGAACGGGACGTGCCCTTCGCCGCCTGGCTGATGCGGGTCGCCCGCAACGCCGCCCTGGACCACCTGCGCGCCCGCCGGCAGATCCCCGTCGAGGAGGTCCGCGCGATCGCCGGCGAGAGCGGCGGCCAGGACTCGTTCGAGCACCGGCAGAGCATCCGCGACGCGCTCGCCGAGCTGCCCGCGACCCAGCGCGAGGTCCTGATCCTCCGCCATGTGGCCGGGCTCTCCCCCGGGGAGATCGCCGAGCTGCTCGGCAAGACCGAGCCTTCCATCCACGGGCTCCACCACCGCGGGCGCACCGCCCTCCAGCGCTCGCTGCGTGAGCTCGGGGTCGCGCCGGTGACGCGCGCGGCTGCGTAGCAGCCGGGTCCCCTCACCCGCCGGAGCCTCCTCCAGGACCCCCACACGGCCGAGCGTGCGACGACGTTGCGGACAGCAACGGAATCGCACGCTCGGCGCGGGGTTGGGCGCGACGCGGGAGAAGGCGCGGGGGCGGCGCGGCGCGGGCAGCGCTGCGCCGCACGGGGCGCGCCGGCGGGACTGTGGCGCGGCGCGGGCGCGGGGCCGGCGCGCGCCGGGAGCCTCAGTCGCCCGCGTCCGCGAGGTCGAGCATCACCGCGTGCGCCAGCAGGTCCTTGAGCGCCACGTCCTGGCGCTCGGCCTCCGCCTTGAGGGCGATGAGGTCGCCCGTCGCGAGCTCGAGCGTGAGCCTGCGGGTCTCGCCGCCCGCGCGCCCGTGGCGGAGCACGCGCAGGGCCGGACGCCCCGTGCCGAGCTGGGCGCGCAGGTTCGCGCAGGCGCGCGCGACCAGCGCCTCGGCGCCGAGACCCTCGGCCGCCGAGCGCCGCTCGAGCTCGGCCCAGCCGAAGCTGTCGAGCGTCAGGGCCACCTCAATCGTCGTCCGTTCGTCCACGGGCGCGGGGCACCATAGACGGCTGGCCCTCAGGGGCGACCGACGACCTCGAGCGCCGGGTCACCGGTAGTCAGCCGTAGGACGACCTCACCGTCCGGCAGGCGGCGTGCCACGCCGGTGCGCCCCTCCCCCCCGGCGAGCCCGGCGTCCCGGCGCCGCCACCACGAGGCGACCTCCCGCGGCAGGGCCCGCCAGAGCCCGGGGCGCTCGGCGACCGCGTCGAGGAACTCCGCGTACAGCGCCTCCTTGCCCGGGTCGCCGAGGTAGCCGGGGTCGGGGTGCGAGACGCACTGGGCCAGGCCGGCGGCCGCCTCCGTGCGCTCGAGCTGACGCAGCCACAGCTCGATGGAGCGCTCGCCCAAGAGCGTGAAGGTGGTGTGGTCCTGCGGCAGCGTGTAGGGAAGCTCGATCACGTCTCCGATGAAGAACGGCCACGGCGAGCAGCAACCACCGGGCTGCGGCTCGTAGGGGTCCGACATCGGCACCGTGCAGTCGTAGTCGACGGGCAGCTCGCCGAGCCAGGACCAGACCCGGTGCGTGGCCGGCGAGCGGAAGCCGCGGGCGCCGAGCCGCGCCGCGTGCTCGCGCAGCAGCGGGAGCTGGCGCTCGAACTCCGCCCGCGATGAGAACAGCGAGCGGTCGTGGTGGATGCCGTGGACGCCGAGCTCGAACCCCCGCTCCTCGAGCTCGCGGACGATGCCGAAGTCGATCGGGTAGTGGTCGCCCACGACGTTGAACGAGGAGCGCAGCCCGCGCTCCTGCTCGAGGTCGGCCACGCGGACCGCGTTGCGCAGGCCCGCGGCCGACTCGACGTCGTGGGTGAGGATGAGCGCGGCGCGCGCCCCGTGCGGCCAGAACCAGGTGAAGCCGAGCTCGTCGCGCCCCGTCGCGTCCAGGGCGCAGCGCACGTACAGGCGCAGCAGGGCGGCGAGGCTCTCGTCCCAGGGCCAGCGCGGGAACCGCGGCGTGCCCTGCCAGCGGATCAGGGCGCGCCGCGCGGCGAGCTGCAGCCCGCGCGGCACCGCGCGCTTCACCCGGTAGAAGAGGGCGAGCGCACCCGGGCTGAGCGCCCGCCTCCGCGTCCCCCGCGCCCACAGCTCGGCGACGTAGCCCGCGTACGCGTCGGCGAACCCGAACGGCACGACCACCTCGCCTCGTTCCGTGCGCCGCGCGCGCACGACCCGACCCGGCCGGGTGACGAACGCGGCGACCGGCCGCCCGCGCTCCGCCTCGTCCCCGGCGCGCGCCCAGACCCACCACGAGCCCTGGCGCAGCCAGCCCCACTCCTCGCCCACCCGGCAGACGACGTCGGCGCCGCCCTCGGGCGGCGGGCCGTGCGAGGGATCGTCCAGCGCGACCGGCTCCAGGGGCGAGAGCAGGCGCTCGAGCGGGTGGGGTCCCGCCCGCACCGGCGCAAGTTCGCTCGCCGCCGGGCCGTTCTCGGGGCGTGCCCGCGCGGACCCAGCCGACAACGGCCGCTGCCCGGGATGTCGCGCTGCTCTCACCGGACGACCCCCGGTGGCTCGAGTTCGCGGCCGGCCACCCGGAGGCGACGCCCTTCCACCACCCCGCGTGGGCCGCGGCGCTCGCCGACGCGTACGGCTTCACCGCAGGCGCGCTCGCCCTCCGCGACGGCGCGGCCCGCACCCGGGCGCTCCTGCCCCTGATGCGGGTCGGCCGCGGCCGGCGCCGCCGCGCGGTGGCGCTGCCCTTCACCGACAGCTTGGGCCCGCTCGCCGAGGCGGGGCTCGACCCCGCCGAGCTCGCCGAGCGCCTCGGCCGGGCCCGCATCGAGCTCGGCCTCGGCCCCCTCGAGGTCCGCGACGCGCTCCCCGGCGACGCCGGCGAGCGCACGCCCGTGGGCTACCGCCACGTGCTCCCCCTGGGCCCCGGCGAGGACCGGGTGCGCGCGGGCTTTCACCGCTCGCGCGTGGAGAGGAAGCTGCGGCGCGCCGAGCGCGAGGAGCTCGAGCTGCGCATCTCCGGCGAGCGCGAGGAGCTGCTCGAGGCCTTCCTGCCGCTGCACGTGGCGACGCGGCGCCGCCTGGGCGTCCCCGTCCAGCCGCGGCGCTTCTTCGACGCGCTGCACGAGCGCGTCCTGAGCCGCGGCCTCGGCTTCGTCGCCAGCGCGCACCGGGACGGCGAGCCCGTCGCGGCCGCCGTGTACCTCGCTTGGAACGGCCGGCTCGTCTACAAGTTCTCCGCCGCCGAGCGCCGCCACGGCGACCTTGGCGCTGCGCAGGCGGTCGTCTGGGAGGCGATCCGCTGGGGCTGCGCCAACGGCTTCGCGGAGCTCGATTTCGGTCGAACCGAGGAGGATCACGAGGGGCTGCGGACGTTCAAGCGTTCCTGGGGGGCCACGGAGATCGCCCTCGCCTACACGAGCCTGGGACCGGCGCCCGCCCGCGCCGGCTCGGGGCGCGCCGCGGAGCTCCTGGGCGCTGTGCTGCGCCGCTCACCGGAGCTCCTGACCCGCGCCGTCGGGCGCGTTGCCTATCGCTACACGGCCTGAGCCGAGGCGCAGCTCGCGCGACGGGCCGGCGCCGGCCGGAGCCGCAGCAGCGCGCTCGTAGGCGCGCAGCAGCACGCGCGCGGAGCGCTGCCACGAGAGCCCCTCGACCCGGCGCAGCGCCTCGCGCTCCATGCGCGCCCGGCGCTCGGGGTCGGCGAGCAGCTCGTCGAGCACGCGGCCGAGCGCCGCGGGCTCGGGCGCGTCCGCGTAAGCGGCGGCGTCGCCCGCGGCCGCGCGCGTCTCCGGCAGGTCGTAGCTCGCGATCGGCCGCCCCATGGCCATGTACTCGGGCACCTTGACCATCGACGAGAGCAGGTTCAGGGGGCTCGGCGGGTCCGGCGCGAGGCAAACGTCGGCCGACGCGAGGATCCGCCGGATGTCGTCGTCGCCGCGCCAGCCGGCGAACTCCACGTCGCCCGCGATCCCGAGCTCGCCCGCGAGTCGCCGCATCTCGTCCAGCACCTCGCCGTCGCCCACGAAGATCGCGCGCCAGTCGCGCCCACCGAGCGCGCGCAGCTCGGCGAGGGCGCGCAGCGCGTGGTCGATCCCGTCCTGCGGTCCCATCACGCCCACGTAGGCGATCAGGTGCCGCCGGCCGCGGCGCAGCGCGGGGTCGGGGGCGACCGGGCGGAAGCGCTCGAGGTCCGGGCCGTTGCGCACCACGAACACGGAGCCGGGGTCGACCCCGGCGCGCTCGATCGCGAGCCGCCGGTAGGCCTCGTTGGCGACGATCACCACGTCGGCGCGCTGCAGCGCGCGCCGCTCGATCCCGAGCAGGGCGCGGAACAGGGGGCCCCCGCCGAAGCGCGTGCGGTAGAGCTCCGGGCTGAGGTCGTGCTGGTCGAAGACCAGGCGCGCGCCGCGCGCCAGCACGGGCCGCACCGCCCAGCCCAGGAAATCGGGCGGGTTGGCGACCCCGACCACGTCGAAGCGCCGGCCGGCGAGCTCGCGCGCCAGCCGCCGGATCCCGAGGTAGGCCGTCGTGTACTCGACGGCGTAGCCCGCGGCGCCGCGCGCGAAGCGCGGCCGGAAGCGCCGCACGGCGATGCCCTCCACGACCTCGGATGCGGGCTCCGACGCGCGCGCCGCAGGACAGATCGCCGTCACCAGCCAGCCCGCGTCGCGCAGGGTCCGCGCCTCGTCCCACACGCGCCGGTCGCGCGGCAGCCCCTCGTTCTCGAGGACCAGCAGGGCCCGCCGCGGCTCGCTCACGGCCCCGCGCTCCGTACCGCGCCCGCGGGCACGCCAGCCAGCAGCCGCCGGACCGCACCGGTCACGCGATCCTGCTCGTCGTCCTTTAGGCCGGGGAAGAGCGGCAGCAGCACGACCTCCCGCGCGGCCGCCTCGGTGTGCGGCAGGCGCAGCCCCTCCTCCGCGTAGGCGTCCTCGAGGTGGATCGCCATCACCCCGGGGCGCGTGCGGATCCCCTCGGCGAGCAGGGCGTCCATGAGCTCGCGCGCGCCGAGCGGCGCGTCGGGGCCGACGCGCAGGGGGTACGACTGCCAGGTGCGCTCGGCGTACGCCGGGTCATGCGGCAGCTCGACGCCCGGGACGCCGGCGAGCGCCTCGTTGTAGCGGTGGGCAAGCCTGCGGCGCTCGGCGAGGATGAAGTCGAGCGCCTCGAGCTGGCGCAGGCCGACCGCGGCCTGCAGGTCCGTCATCCGGTAGTTGAAGCCGCGCTCGGGGTACCCCTCGATCACGACCCGTCGCGCCGCGTGCCGGTCGAGCGCGGAGCGGTCCATCGAGTGCTGGCGCAGCCGCCGCAGGCGCTCCGCCAGGGCCGGGTCGGAGGTGGCGATCATCCCGCCCTCGCCGCAGGTCACGACCTTGCGCGGGTGGAAGGAGAAGCAGGCGGGGAAGCCCAGCGAGCCGATCGGCCGGCCGCGGTGCCGGGCCCCGATCGCGCAGGCGGCGTCCTCCACGATCGCGACGCCGAAGCGCTCCGCGAGCCCGGCGAACGCGTCCATGTCCGCGGGCAGGCCGATCTGGTGGACCGGGACGATCGCCTTCGTGCGCGGGCCGACCGCGGCGGCCGCGGCGCGCGGGTCGAGGTTGTAGGTGCGCGGGTCGATGTCGGCGAACGCCGGCCGCGCCCCGCACTGCCACACGGCATTCGCGGTCGCGATGAAGCTCAGCGAGGGCACGACGACCTCGTCGCCGGGACCGACTCCCAGCGCGTGCAGGGCCAGGTGCAGCGCGGTCGTGCAGCTGGTCGTGGCGACGGCTTCCGCTGCCCCCACGCGCTCCGCGAAGCGGCGCTCGAACTCCTCGACGCGCGGCCCCTGGGTGAGCCAGCCCGAGGCGAGCACCTCCGCGACGGCCTCGGCCTCGCCGCCCGCGAGCCACGGGCGCGCGAAGGGGACCTCCTCGGACCCTCCGCTCACGACGCCACCGCCGCGCTCGCCGCCCCGGCGCGCTCGCGGCGCCACCAGTCGACGAGCATCCGCAGGCCCTCGTCGAGGCTCGTCCGGGCCTCGAAGCCCAGCTCGGCGCGCGCCCGCGCGGTGTCGGCAAGGCGCCGCTCGACGGCGGCCACCGAGCGCTCGGGGCCGTACTCGACCTCCAGGTCCGAGCCCATCACGCGCAGGAGCGCCTCGGCGAGCTCGCGCAGGCTCGTCTCCACGCCGGAGGCGATGTTGTAGACGCCCTCGGGGACCGGGGCCTCGGCGGCGAGCAGGTTCGCGCGGGCGACGTCGTCGACGCAGACGAAGTCCATCGTCTGCGAGCCGTCCCCGAAGATCACCGGCGGCTGTCCCGCCGCGACCCGCTCCATCCAGCGCACGAGGACCTCGGTGTACGCGCCGTGGACGTCCATCCGCGGCCCGTAGACGTTGAAGTAGCGCAGCGCCACCCAGGCCAGCCCGTGCGTGGCGCGGAAGCTGCGCAGCAGGCCTTCGTTGAAGGTCTTCGCGGCCCCGTAGAGGGTCTCGTTCGCGTAGGGATGGTGGTCCTCGGCGGTCGGGAAGCGCTCGGCCTGGCCGTAGACCGACGCCGACGACGCGGCGATCAGCTTGCGCACGCCCGCGTCGGCCGCGGCCTCGACCACGTTGAAGGTGCCGTCGACCAGGACCTCCAGCGCCAGGCGCGGCTCCTCCGCGCACTGGGTGATCCGGATCGCCGCCTGGTGGAAGACGAGGTCGGCGCCCTCGGTGAGCTCGCGGACGAGCCGGCGGTCGCGGATGTCGCCCTCGACGACCTCCACGTTGCCGCGCTCGAGCGCGGCGGCGAGGTTCTCCCGCCGCCCGCGGACGAAGTTGTCCAGGACGACCACCTCGCTCGCGCCCGCGGCGACGAGCCCGTCGACGATCGCGGAGCCGACGGTCCCCGCCCCGCCGGTCACCAGTGTGCGTGCCCCTTCGATCATGGTCCTCCCGCTTCGCGCGTCGTCTCGCGCGCGACCGCCGGGCGGCCCGCGCCTTTCCCGAACAACGGCCGCCCGCCCGCGAGGCTTTCGGCCGCGGCCCGCAGCGGGCCCGCCATCCGCGCGCGCAGCTCGCGCCGCGCGAACCGCCGGAAGGCGGGGTCGTCCACGCGCTCCGTGCCCCTCAGCGCAGCGCCCCAGTAGCCCCACAGGAACGCGGCTCCGGAGAGCACCGGCGGCCGGGCGCGCGCCACCTTGAGGGAGCGCAGCGTGACCCAGGCCGGCGGGTAGTGCAGGATCCAGGCGCACTCGCCGTGGCGGGCGCGCCCCCGCAAGAGCCCGTCGGCCGACGCCCAGGGGCGGTGGTGGCGCGCGACGAGGTCGCCGAACGAGCGGGTGCGGTACCCGCGCATGCGGGCGTAGGTCTCGTCGATCGTGTCCCAGGCGAGCCGCTCGGGGACGCCGCCAATCGCGAGCAGGCAGTCGCGCCGGTAGAGCTTCACCGCGCCGTGCACGTGGTGCTCGGGGATCGCGATCGGGCGCCAGCCGCGGCGGCCCCGCTCGGCGAGCCGCCCGCCGGCGACGCCGAGCAGGGGGTCGGCGCGGAAGCGCTCGAGCAGCTCGGAGAACCACCGCGGCGGCAGCTCGACGTCGCCGTCCAGCTTGCCGACGAAGGCGAAGTCGCTCCAGCCCGCTTGGCGCAGGCCGAAGTTGAACGCCCGCGCCTCGCGCGCCAGGGCCAGGTTGTCCGCGCCGGCGTCGGCCGGCGGCGCCGCGAGCGCCGTGACGAAGCCGAGCTCGGCCTCGAGCTCCCGCGCGATCTCGAGCGTGCCGTCGCGCGAGCCGTCGTCGACGATCACCCACCGGTCGGGACGCCGCGCCTGACCTGCGACCGCGCGCGCCGTCCGCCGCAGGTGCGCGGCCTCGTTGAAGACCGGGCTCACGATCAGAAGCCGTTCGCCTCGCTCGCGCATCCACCAGACAACGCGCGCCCGCCCGCGCGGCTTGCGGAGCGCGCGGAGGAAGCGGGGCGGCGGCCCGCGCGTTCCTCGGATGGCGGCCTGGGCCGCCCTCTCACCATGCCTGCGACAAGCCAGAGATCCGGCGCCGCTCAGCGCCGACGGCGCGCCACCTACGCCCTCAGCGCGGCCGTCGCCCTGCTCGCGACGCTGCTGGTGGCGTGCGAGCCCGGGCCGTTCCCGCCGGGCTTCGCGCCCCGCGACCTCTCCCGCGGGACGGCCGTGGCCCACGCCCTGGTCGACCGCCCGGTCACCGAGCGCGGCCCGCGCGACCCGACGGCGCTCGACGAGCTGCGCGACGAGTACCAGTTCGATGCGCTCACCAACCGCGCCCTGCCCATCGCCCGCGCCCTCACCTCCCGGCGGGCGCTTGGCGAGATCGGCCGCGCCGCGGGGATCGACCCCGGCGAGATCGCGGTCTCGATGCAGAACACGGCGAGCGTGCCGCGCACCCTGGTCGAGCCCGACAGCGAGCTGCGCTCCAGCCAGCTCGCCACCGCGGACCGGCCCTACCGGCTCGAGCTGCAGACGCGGCCGGGGGAGACGGTGATCGACATCTACGCGGTCGCGCCCACGGCGGAGGACGCCGGGCGCCTCGCGGCCGCCACCGTCGCCGGGGGCAACGCCTTCCTCGCGGGCCTCGCCGCAGACGGCGGCACGACCGCGGAGCACCAGATCACGCTCACCGGCCTCGGCCCGCCGCTTGAGGGCGGCGACGGGGCGCGCTCGGGGCTGCTGATCGCCCTGCTCACCTTCGCGCTGGCGTTCGCGATCGCCTTCGCCGCGCTGAGCGCCGGCGCGCGTTGGCGGCTGCGGAGCACGGGCCTGGCCGAGCCCGCCCGCGACGGCCAGGAGGAGCAGGACGAGGAGCCGGGCGGCGGCAACTGGCCGCACACGTCCCGCCCCCTGCCGTGGGCGATCGCCGCGTTTTTGGCCCTGCTCTGGCTCGTGCCGTTCAACGCGATCACACTGAACGTCTCCACCCCCATCGACCTCACGCTCGACCGCCTGCTGCTGCCCGCGCTGATCGCGGTCTGGATCGCCGCGCTCGTGCGCGGCGGGCCGGGCGCGCCGCGGCTGCGCCTCACCCGCGTCCACGCGGCGGTGGGCGGCTTCGCCGCGGTCGCGGCGCTCAGCGTGATCGTGAACGCCGGCGAGCTCGCCCACGGGCTCGTGCTCGAGCTGCCGATCAAGAAGCTAGGGCTGCTCGCGACCTACGCGGCGCTGTGCGTGATCGTCGCGAGCTCGATCCGCCCGCGCGAGGTGCGCCCGATGCTCACCTACGTGCTCGTGCTCGGCTGCGTCTGCGCGGCGGGGATGCTCTACGAGTACCGCTCGGGGGTCAACCTGTTCTACGACCTCGCGGGGCTCCTGCCAGGCGCCTTCACCGTGGCGCCCCCGCCCACCGGCTTCGACGAGCTCGGGCGCGGCTCGGTGAGCGGGCCCACGGACCACGGCCTGGAGGCGACCGCCGTGCTCGCGATGACCCTGCCGATCGCGCTGGTGGGGCTGATCGAGCGCCATGGTCTGTGGCCGCGGCTCGCCCACGGGCTGGCGGCGTGCCTGATCGCGGCCGGCGCCGTCGCGACGTTCCGCAAGAGCGGCCTGCTGGCCCCGCTCGCCGCGGTGGCGACGCTCGTCTGGCTCGCGCGGCGCGACGCCCTGCGGCTCGCGCCCCTGGGGATCGCGGTCGCGCTCGTCCTGCCGTTCGCCTCGTTCCAGGCGCTCAGCTCGGTCACGGGCCAGCTCGACACGAACAGGCTCGACGTGCCGACCGTCGGCGACCGCGTCTCCGACTACAACGCGGTCCGCCCGGACTTTCTGAGCGACCCCCTGTTCGGCGCCGGCTTCGGCTCGTATGAGCACGCGTCGAACCCGGGCGAGAACCGGATCCTCGACTCGGACCTCCTGATGCGCCTCGTCGAGATGGGCACGGTCGGCCTGGCGGCGTTCCTCGCGATGATCGGGATCGTCGCCGTGACCGCGGGGCGGGTCGCGCGCACGCGCGACCCGGCGCGCGCCGGCCCCGCCATGGCGATCGCGGCGGCGGCGGTCGCGTTCGGCGTGCTCTCAGCGTTCTTCGACGAGTGGTCGTTCCCGCACGCGCCCTACGTCTTCCTCACGCTCGCCGGGCTCCTGGCGGCGATGACGCGCAGCGAGGAGCGCACCGCCCCCGCGAGCGCCGCGCGGGCGCGCGCCACGGGCAGGACGCGGGCGACCCCCGCGCCCAGGTCGCGGGCGACCGCCGGGAAGCCCGCCCGCAGCACGGCCAGATAGCCCGCGGCCGCGCACGCGAGCACGGCCGCGATGTGCGCCGCGACCGGGAGCCCCGCGCCCTGCGCAGCCAGGCTCGCCGGCACGCCGAGGGCGATCAGGCCCGCGCACGAGGCGCCCGCCGGGAGCAGGTCGCGGCCCAGCGTCCGCAACGGGGACGCCGCCACGCCGCGCAGAAGGAACGCGTAGGCGACCCACATGAAGAAGGCGTGGACCACCGCCGCGGCGCCCGCGACGGCGACGAGCCCGTACGGGGCGACGAGCACGACGGCCGTGGCGTAGGCGAGGAAATGCGCGACCCCGTAGCCGAGCAGCGCCCTGGCGCGGCCGAGCGCCATCAGCGCCGAGCCGCAGGCGTCCGTCATGAGCGCGGCGATGCCGCCGACGGTGAGGATCTGGGTTGGCACGACCGCTGGCTCCCAGGCGGGCCCGAAGAGCCACGGGATCACGGTCGGCGCGAGCAGCGCGATGCAGGCGAGCAGCGGGAAGACGGCGGCCGTGACCAGGTGCACCATCCGGCGGCGCAGCGCGAGCAGCTCCTCCCGCCCGCGGGTGCGCGCGAGCACCGGGAAGGCGACCTGGATCATCGCCACGCTGATCTTGCGCTGGTACTCGACGGCGAGCTGGTAGGCGCGCCAGTAGATGCCCGCCTGCGCGGCCCCGAGCGTCGCGCCGACGATCGCGTAGTCGCCGTTGCGGAAGCCGGCCCACGAGAAGGTCGCGAGCGCCGCCGGCCCCCCGTAGGGCAGAAGCTCGCGCATCTCGCGCGGGCGCCAGCGGGGCCCCGGCACGGGCGCGAAGCGCAGCGCGAGCGCCAGCGCGACGAGGATGCCGCCCAGGCTCCCGAGCACGAGGGCGGTCGCGTCGAGCCCCGCGATGGCGAGCGCCAGGGAGATCGCCACGCGGGACGCGTTCAGGGAGAGCTCGACGATGCTGAGCCCGCGGAAGTCGAGGTTGCGGCGCAGCACGGTCATCGGCAGCGCGTAGACCGCTCCGATCAGGAAGTAGGGGCTCGTGACCGCGATCAGCGTGGCCACCTCGCCGCCGAAGAGCGGCCGCACGACGAGCGCCGCCGCGGCCAGGGTCAGGGCCATCATCGGCAGGCCCGCGGCGAGCGTCATGAGCATCCCGCCCTCCAGATGCGCCCGGTTGATCGAGCGCCGCTGGACGATCGCGCTGCCGACGCCCTCCATCGGCAGCGAGACCGCGAGCTCGTGCACGATGACGACGATCGCGAACGCGCCGAACGCGGCCGGCGGGACGAGGCGGGCCAGGACGACCATCCCGGCGAGCAGCAGGATCTCGATCGCCGCCCGCGAGTAGGCGATCCAGCGCAGCCCGCCCGCCGCGGCCCCGATCAGCTCCCGGTTGGAGCGAGCGTCGGACCCGGGCTCCGCGGCCGCGGCCCCATGATCCGCGTCTGCCATCGCCAAGGCAACGCCCGCGGGCGCAAGCCGCTTCCGCCGGCGGGCCGCCCGGCGGCGCCGGTTGAGCAGAAATTTCCCCGGCGAGGGATGCCTGTGCGCGCCGCGGCTGAGGCACCATGCACGCAGCTTGCGCATCCGGTCAGGCAAAGCCAACCTCGCGCGGCTCGTAGTCGCCCTCGCGTTCGCCGCCCTGGCGATCGTCGCCGTGCACGCCGGCGTGGACGGGCCCGCGAAGCCGCCCCGCGCGCACGCGGCGGTCATGCGCGCGACGCCGGGGAACCTCGAGTCCGTGTTCGCGCGGGCCCGCCGCGGCGACCGCATCCGGCTCGCGCCCGGCGACTACGGGACCTTCCGGGGCGCGCCCAAGGCCGGGCGGGTGCGGATCACGGGCCCCAAGGGGCGCGGCGCACGCGTCGCGCTCGCGTTCGACGGCGCCCGGAACATCACGCTCAGGCGCCTCACGATCACGAGCGCCGTGCTCGAGGGGGACACGCGCAACATCACCGTCCGCGACTCGACCTTTCCCGGGCAGGTGACCTTCCGGACCGGCGAGCTGCGCCGCGCCAACATCCTGTTCGAGCGCAACCTGCACGCCGGCTGGAACGCGTGCCGGAGCTGCGGCGAGGGCCGGATCTTCCTGCCGGAGCGCACGAACGAGCCCTCGGGGATCACGATCCGCCGCAGCGAGTTCCGCGGCGGGATGAGCGACGGCATCCTGAACGGCTCGAACGGCACGCGGATCATCGGCAACACCTTCCACGACCTCGTCCAGGGCGGCGCGGACGGCGTGCACACCGACTCGATCCAGCTCTACGGCTCGCGCAACACCGTGATCAGGCGCAACCTCTTCTACAACTTCCCGTCCGGGATCATGGCCCCGGACGGCGCCGACCACGAGGTGATCGTCGACAACGTCTTCCGCGGGGACCGGGGCAACTACCCCTTCGCGATCATGATCTGGTCGGACCGGGGCTCGGTGATCCGCCACAACACGCTCGCCGACGGCGACTGCCAGTTCAACCTGCCCTGCGGGATCCTCTCGATCGGCTCGAAGGCGGGCATGCCCGCGGGCCGCGGGACGATCGTGCGCGACAACATCCTGAGCGAGATCTCGATCGGCTCGGGCAGCGCCACGCTCGGGGCCCGCTCCCACAACCTGATCGTGCACGCGCCCGCGAGCGGACACCGTGAGATCCGCGCGCGGCCGCGTTACGTGGGCGGGCGCAACCCCAAGACCTTCCGCGCCCACGCGCTCCGGAAAGGCTCGCCAGGGAGGGGCAACGCAAGCGACGGCACCGACCGCGGCGCCCGCGCGCGCCGCGGTCGGTGACCGACTTTCCCAGCCCCCTGGGACGAGACAAGTCGATCGCGTCAGACGCCGAAGAGCCAGCGGCGGGCGCGCATCCCGTGGCTGCGGAGCCGGTGCGCGGCGCCGGTGGCGAGGAACAGCGGCACCCACTGCGAGCGGCCGGGGCCCACGCGGCGGCGCACCTGCAGGCCGCGCCACTCGCGCAGGCGCCGCGCCTCGGGGCAGGTCTCGAGCGCGAAGGCCACGAGCTCCTCGTACGGCTCGCGGTCGAGCGCGCCGCGGTCGAGCGCGCGGCTCGCCTGCCAGAGCGCCTGCCGCGCGAGGGCGCGGCGCGCGGCGGCGAGCATCCGCTCGGCGCCGGGCAGCTCGCGCCCGGCCTCCGCGAAGAAGCGCTCGAACGCGGCGCGGCGCTCGGTCAGGTCGAGGATCGGGTCGGCGGAGCTGCGGAGCATCCCGTCCGGGTGGACCCGGTACAGCGCCTGCGCGGCCCCCTTCACGTAGGCGATGTCGGCCACCGCCGCGATGCGCAGCCACATGTTGAGGTCGCTCGTGTGCCGCAGGGCGGGGTCGTACCCGCCGACGCGCACCTGCACCTCCGTGCGCACCACGGCCTCGGGCGAGGAGATGCAGTTGTGGGCGCTGCGGCAGCGGCGCTCGATCCACCGCGGCCCGCGCCAGGTGCGGGTGCCGCGCCACCGCAGGGGCACCCGCGGCGAGCGGCCGGGGCCGATGTACGGGGCGCGCCCGTAGACCATCCCCACGCCCGGGTTGCGCTCGAGCACGGTCGCCGCGCGCCAGAGCGCGCCCGGGACGAGCAGGTCGTCGGCTGAGAGCAGCAGCAGGCAGTCGCTGTCGGCAGCCCAGTCAAGGCCCTCGTTGGCGGTCGCGACCAGGCCCAGGTTGCGCTCGTGCCGGCGGTACTCGACGCGCGGATAGGCGTCCGCGAGCCGCCGCCCCACCACCGGCGTCGAGTCGGGCGAGGCGTCGTCGATCACCAGCACCCGGGCGTCCACGCCCTCCTGCGCGAGCACGGACCAAACGCAGCCCTCGAGCAGGTGCCCGTAGCCGTAGCACGGCACGATCACCTTGACGAGCGCCCGGCCCATGGCCTTACGCGGCGAGCGCCGCGCGCTCGCCGGCGACCACCCGCAGGAGCGCCCGCTCGACCTGCGCGGCGGCGTCGTCCCACGACGCGGACGCGACGCTCGCCGCCGCCCGCCGCGCCGCCGCCTCGCGCTCGCCGGCCGGCCGGCGCACGAGGCGCTCGAGCGCGTCGGCGAGCGCGGCCGGGTGGGCGGGGGCGTACTCGACGTTGTCGTTGGCGAGCACGGCGCGGTTGTGCTCGGCGTCGTTGACGACCGGGATGCAGCCCGCGGCGAGCATCTCGTGGGGCACGAGCGAGACGTTGGTCGCCGAGAGCACCAGCCCCGCGACGCAGCGCCGGTACAGCGCCGCCAGCTCCTCGGGCCGCAGCAGGCCGTGGTGCTCGTGCGGGAACGGCAGGTCGCCGGCGGGCTCGCCGTAGGCGTGGATGGCGACGCCGGGGTTGCGCGCCGCGAAGCGCTCGAGCGCGATCACTGCGAGCTCGTGGGCCCGCCGGGGCGTGGACGGACGCGAAAAGAAGCACACGTCCCGGCGCCCGCCCTCCGCGCCCGCCCGGTAGATCCCCAGGTCGCAGCCGAAGTCGAAGTGGTCGGCCGCCATTCCGTAGTCGGCGCGCAGCCGCTCGGCCAGCCAGCGCCCCGCGGTTATCCCGAAGAAGCCGAACCCGTAGGTGGCCTCGGCGAGCAGGGCGAGACTGCCGGCCGGGTAGAAGGTGGGCTCCAGGTCCTGCACGAAGTAGCAGCGCGCGCCGGCCGCGGGCGTCGCGCGCGCCGGGTAGGCCGTGGGCCAGCTCGTCGCGACGATCGCGTGCGCGTCCTCGATCCCGGCGGCGACGTCGCGCACCTCCGCCCGCACCCACGGCCACCAGGACTCGATCGTGCGCCGGTGCTGCGCGAGCTCCCAGCCGTGCAGGTCGTAGACGTAGACCACGCAGCGGTGCCCACGCCGCTCCAGCCCGGCGATGATGCGGAACATGGTCGTGTGACCGCCCGAGCCCTCGCCGGGAGGCCCGGTGATCCAGGCCACCTCGAGCGGCTCGCCCGGCGACCGCGGCGCGGGGCCGGGCAGCGGGGCGCCGGCGGCGGCGAGCTCCGAGGCGCGATCGAGGTCCGCGCGCGCCA
>ERZ777003.1779-NODE-1779-length-29358-cov-14.445449_pt1 | contig 29358 bp, 20 predicted proteins | sample MGYA00374956_ERZ777003 | MGnify/ENA primary metagenome ERZ777003 (study PRJEB29302, sample SAMN06268252) | bioreactor metagenome | isolation source: Joint BioEnergy Institute, California, USA | place: USA:Joint BioEnergy Institute, California, USA | collected... | reverse complement strand
GCCTGCCGCGCACAGCGGCGCCCTCAGCCGAGCAGCTCCCCGAGCGCGGCCAGCAGCGCGTCGTTCTGCTCGGGCGTGCCGACGCTCACCCGGACGCAGTCGGCCAGGCGCGGCTTGTCGAAGTAGCGGATGAGCACGCCCCGCCGCCGGAGCGCGTCGCGCAGCCCCCGCGCCGCCTCCGCGCCCGCCGCCACCCGGCACAGCACGAAGTTCGCCCGGCTCGGGTAGACCGTGAGCCCCGGCAGCGCGGCCAGCGCCCGCTCGAGCCGCTCGCGCTCGGCGACCAGCAGCCGCACCTTCTCCATGCGCTCATCCAGGTCCTCGAGCGAGGCCAGCGCGGCGACCTCCGCGGCCACGTTGACGTTGTAGGGCTGCTTGATCTTCCACAGGTGGCCGATCAGCTCCTCGTGGCACAGCGCGTACCCGACGCGCAGGCCGGCCAGGCCGGCCCACTTGCTGAAGGTGCGCAGCACCACCAGGTTCGGCGGCCCGCCGACCATGTCGGCCACGCTCTCCCCGGCGAACTCGGCGTACGCCTCGTCCACCACCACCAGCAGCGGCAGCTCCAGCAGCCGCTCCAGCGCGGCCCGCGGCAGCAGGTTGCCGCTCGGGTTGTTGGGCGCCGCGACGAACAGCATCTTCGCCCGCGTGCGCTCCGCGGCGTCGGCGATCCCTTCCAGGTCCAGCTCGAACGACTCGTCGCGCGGCACGTTCACCACCTGCGCCGCGTACAGGCCGGCGTCGAAGCTGTACATGCCGAACGTCGGCGGGCAGTCGATCAGCGCGTCGCCGGGGGTCAGGACGGCGCGCATCAGCAGGTCGATCAGCTCGTCGGCGCCGGCGCCGCAGATGATCCGCTCCGGCGGCTGCCCGACGAAGCCGCTCAGCGCCTCGCGCAGCCGGGTGTGGTCCGGGTCGGGGTAGATCGCGGCGCTCAGCGCCGCCTCCCCGCCCAGCCGCGCCAGGGCGGCGCGCGCCCGCGGCGAGGGGCCGTAGGGGTTCTCGTTGGCGTCGAGCTTGACGATGCGCTCGGGGGGCAGCCCGAGCCGCGCTGCGAGCACGTCGATCGGGACGATCGGGGTGTATGCCTCCAGCGCGGCGATGTCCGGCCGGAGGAGCGATGTGAGCAGGTTCATTGGCGTGTTGCTTGGCGGAGCGCGCTCCGCCTGTCCTTATGCGTCGGGCGCGACACCACAATGATACCACGGGGCCGCGCCGGCCTCTCCGGGGTGCGGCCCGTATGCTATAATCCTCCCTCGATGATGAATCGACGGGGACAAGCATGACGAACCGGCCCAGCATCTCGGCGTTCTTCCCGGCCTACAACGATGGCGGAACGATCGGCAGCTTAGTGGTCACGACGCTCAGGACGCTCGAGGAGCTGACCGACGACTACGAGGTGATCGTCGTCGAGAACGGCAGCACCGACTACACCGTCGAGGTGCTCGAGGAGCTGGCGCAGCAGTACCCGAACTTCCGCTACTACGCGCACCGCGAGGCGCTCGGCTACGGGGGCGCGCTGCGCGAGGGGTTCGCCAAGTGCACGAAGGAGCTGATTTTCTACACTGACGGCGACGCCCAGTACGACCCGCGCGAGCTGAAGCTGCTGCTGCCGGCGCTCGTCGATGGCGTGGACGTCGTCAACGGCTGGAAGATCGACCGCTCGGACCCGCTGCACCGCAAGATCATCGGCCGCATCTACCACCACACGGTGAAGCTCCTGTTCGGCTTCAAGCTGCGCGACGTCGACTGCGACTTCCGCCTGCTGCGGCGCAGCGTCTTCGACGTGATCGACCTCGAGTCGGACAGCGGGACGATCTGCCTCGAGCTGGTGAAGAAGCTGCAGGACGCCGGCTTCGTCTTCGCCGAGGTGCCGGTCCACCACTTCCACCGCGTCTACGGCAAGAGCCAGTTCTTCAACTTCCCGCGCCTGTGGCGCACCGGCGTCCAGCTCATCCAGCTCTGGTGGAAGCTCGTGGTCCGCCGCGAGCACATGAAGCGGATCGAGGCCCGCCGCAAGCTGGCCGGCAAGACGGCACAATGACGGCGGCGCCGAGCGACGCGGCGGCTGCGCCGGTTCGGCCCGCGGCGAGCGTCACCCGTTACGGCACCAGACAGGCACTGACTGCACCACGAGATGAGTGACTACGCCACGAAATACGACGGCGCCAGGGTCCTGATCACAGGCGGGCTGGGCTTCATCGGCGCCAACCTGGCCCACCGGCTGGTCGCCCTCGGCGCCCACGTCACGCTGGTCGACTCGCTCATCCCCAGCTACGGCGGCAACCTGCGCAACATCGCCGGCATCGAGGACCGCGTGCGCGTCAACATCGCCGACGTGCGCGACGAGCACTCCATGAACTATCTGGTCCAGGGCCAGGACTTCCTGTTCAACCTCGCCGGCCAGACCGCGCACCTGGACTCGATGACCGACCCGTACACCGACCTCGACATCAACTGCCGCGCCCAGCTCTCGATCCTCGAGGCCTGCCGCAAGAACAACCCGCGCCTCAAGCTGGTCTACGCCTCGACGCGCCAGATCTACGGCAAGCCGGACTACCTGCCGGTGGACGAGCGCCACCTGCTGCGCCCGGTGGACGTCAACGGCATCAACAAGATGGCCGGCGAGTGGTACCACATCCTCTACAACAACGTCTACGGCATCCGCGCCTGCGCGCTGCGCCTGACGAACACCATCGGGCCGCGCATGCGCATCAAGGACGCGCGCCAGACCTTCCTCGGCATCTGGATCAAGAAGCTGCTGGCCAACGAGCCCATCCAGGTGTACGGCGACGGGCTGCAGATCCGCGACTTCAACTATGTGGACGACGTGGTCGAGGCAATGCTGATGGCGGCGGTGGCGCCGGAGGCGGATGGGCAGATCTTCAACCTCGGGAGCGAGGAGACCATCAATCTGCGCGACCTGGCCGCGCTGCTGGTGGAGATCAACGGGGGAGGCAGCTACGAGATCGTGCCCTTCCCGCCGGATCGGAAGGTGATCGACATCGGGGACTACTACGGCGACTACCGGCTCATCCGGGGGCGGCTCGGCTGGCGCCCGCGCGTCGGGCTGCGCGAGGGCCTGTGCCGCACGCTGGCGTTCTATCGGGAAGAGCGGGAGTACTACTGGTGAGCACGCCGAAGAGAGTGGAGGTCCCTTTCGGGTCGCTTAAGCGCCAGTACGACGCCATTCGCGCCGAGCTGGACGCCGCCGCAGCGCGGGTGCTCGCCAGCGGCTGGTACATCCTCGGGCCGGAGGTGCGCGCCTTCGAGGAGGCGTTCGCCGCCTTCTGCGGGGTGCGCCACTGCGTCGGGGTCGCCAGCGGCACCGAGGCGCTCCAGCTGGCCCTGGCCGCCCTCGGCGTCGGGCCGGGGGACGAGGTGGTCACCGTCGCCAACGCCAGCGTGTACGAGACGCTCACGGCGCTCGCTGTGGGCGCGCGCCCGGTGCTGGTGGACGTGGACGAGCGCACGCACACGATGGACCCGGCCGCGCTGGCCGCCGCGGTCACTCCGCGCACCAAGGCGATCGTGCCGGTGCACCTGTACGGCCGGATGGCCGACATGGACGCGGTCATGGCCGTCGCCGGGCGCCACGGCATCCCGGTGGTGGAGGACTGCGCCCAGGCCCACGGCGCCACGTACCGCGGCCGGCTGGCGGGCAGCATCGGCGCGTGCGGCTGCTTCAGCTTCTACCCGACGAAGAACCTGGGGGCGCTCGGCGACGGCGGCGCGGTGGTCACCGACGACGACGCGCTGGCGCAGAAGCTGCGCCGGCTGCGCGAGTACGGCTGGGAGCGCAAGTACTACACCACCGAGCCCGGCGGCCTGAACTCGCGGCTGGACGAGATCCAGGCCGCGCTGCTGAGCGCCAAGCTGCCGCACCTCCCCGCCTGGAACGCCCGCCGCCGCGAGATCGCCCGGATGTACACCGAGCTGCTGTCCGGCACCGGCCTCATCCTGCCCGAGGACCCGCCGGACGGCGACCACGTCTACCACCTGTACGTCGTCCGGCTCCCGGCGCACCGGCGCGACGCGGTGCGGGCGGCGCTGCGCGAGCGCGGCATCGGCACCGAGGTCCACTACCCGCTGCCGGCCCACCAGCAGCCGGTGTACGCGCACCTGGCGCCCCCCGGCGGGCTGCCGGTCACCGAGCGGCTGGCGGGCGAGGTGCTCTCGCTGCCCATGTACCCCGAGCTGACCGACGATGAGGTCCGCGCGGTGGCCGGCGCGCTGCGCGAGGTGCTGTGAGGGGCCGCCGGCCCGCCGGAGCGGCTTTCCGCCGGGAGATGCGGGGAGCCGCTGGCACTCCTTTTTCCGCGAGACATCTCTTCTCGGCTGAGGCGTCGCGGCGACGCCGGACACGCCCCTACGCTACGCAATGAACCGACGACCTATAGCCCGATACACGGATCTCACGCTCGCCCTCTCGGCCGCGCTCGTGGCGCTGCTGGCGCTGTGGGCGGCCTACGCCGCCGCCTGGCCGCTGGCGGTGGACGTGGGCGGGAGCGACCGGCGCTTCGCCGTGGGGTTCAACGAGCCCGAGCTGATCGGCGCGACCAGCTTCCGCTGGACCGACGGCGACTCGACGCTCGCGCTCCCCCGCCCGCCGTCGAACCTGCCGGCGCTCGTCGCGCTCCGGCTGCAGAACGGCCGGCCGGAGGGCCAGCCGCCCGCCCAGGTGGCTGTCAGCGCCGACGGGCGGGAGCTGGCGCGCCTCGAGCTGCGCGATAATCTGTTCCGCACCTACTACCTGCTGGCGCCGCCCGAGGAGCGGCTCGACTGGGCGCTGCGGCTGCGGCTCGCGGGGGACAGCATCCTGCTGGCCGCCGACCCGCGGCCGCTCGGGGTCGTGGTGGACCGCGTGCACCTGGCGCCGGCGGGCGCGAGCGTCCCGCTGCCCTCCGCCTGGCTCACGCTGTGGGGGGCGGCCCTCGGGGCGCTCGGCTACGCGGCGCCTCGACTCGCCGGGCTCGGGCGCTGGGCCGCCCTGGGCTGCGCGGCCGCGGGCGCCGTGCTCGTCGCCGCGCTCGTCGCCGCCATGCCGCTCGACGTGCTGCCGTTCGTGCAGCGCTTCGCGGCGCTGGCCGCCGTCGGCTGCGTGGGCCTGCTGGCCGCGCGCGCGCTCGTGCCGCTGGCGAGCGGCGAGCACACGGCGGACGACCGCCGGCCATCGGTTCAGGGCGAGCACCTCCCGGTCCTCATGGCCGTCGCCTGGTGGACGCTGCCGCTCTTCCAGGGCTTCATGATCTGGGACGAGGCGCCGGGCGTCGGGCTGGCCCCGCAGACGATCTGGATCGGGGCGGCGCTCTGCGCGGCGCTCCTGCTCGGGCTGGGCGGCTGGTATCTGGCCCGCCGCCCGAGCCGCGAGGCGCTGGCGAAGAGGGCGCTCGTCGTCCTGGCGCTCTTCGCCGGCGCCCACCTGGTCTACAACCTGTGGTACGCCTACACCCGCCAGGCGCCGGACTTCTGGATCCTGTTCCGCGGGGCGCGCGAGTGGGCGCGCGGCGGCTCGCTATACGACCTCGAGGCGGTGGTGACCAACCACTTCGGCCACGTCTTCAAGGTGCCGCCGTTCTACGGCATGCTCTTCCTGCCGTTCGTGTTCCAGGACGGGCTCACCATCCTGCTCTACCACCGCATCATGAACACCGCGCTGATCCTGGCGACGGCGCTGGTGTGGCTGCGGATGTGGCGCCTGCCGGTCCTCTCGCTCGCCGGGGCGTCCACGCTGATCCTGCTCAACTTCCGCCCGCTGGCCGACACGCTGGCCTACGGGCAGATCGACCTGGTGCTGCTGCTGCTGCTGACGCTGGCGCTCTGGGCGCTCCGGTCCGAGCGGCTCGCCGCGACAGGGCGCTGGGCATCGCACGCCCCCGACGTGATCGCCGGCGCGCTGGTGGCGCTCGGCACGCTGTTCAAGATCTACCCGGTGGTGCTGCTGGCATTCTTCGTGCTCAAGCGTCGCTGGGGCGCCCTGCTGGGCTTCGCGCTCGGCATGCTCGTCTGCAACGGGCTGGCGCTGGCGGTGATGGGCTGGGAGATGCACCGCATCTATCTGACGCAGGTGCTGCCGAATATCGGCGGCACGACCTCGTGGGTCGAGAACCAGACGATCTCGGGCTTCATCGCCCGGCTGGCGGACTCGCCGCGCGACGCGGAGATCTTCGCCAACGGCGCGCTGCAGCTGCTCGGCACAGCGATCTCCGGCGCGGTGGTGCTGGTGGCCTGCGGGCTGACGCTGCGGCCGGCCAAGGCGGACAGCACGCTCTTCGCGCTGCAGTACGGCCAGTTCCTGCTGCTCATGGTGCTCACCGTGCCGGCGGCCTGGATGCACTACCAGACGCTGCTGTTCGTGCCGTTCGCCGGGCTGCTGCTGCACCTGCGCGGCCGGCGGGTGGCGCTGCCGCGGGCGGCCGCCCTCGCGCTCAGCTTCGCGCTGATCGCCTACGGCAATCAGTGGAGCTTCTACGACGGCACGATCATGGGCGCGCTGACGATCGCCGGCATCTCGTACAAGTTCTACGGCATGCTGCTGCTCGGCGGGCTGCTGGCGGCGGAGCTCCTGGCCGGGTGGCAGCCGCTGGCGTGGCTGCGCGCCGCGCGCGGTGGGTCCCCCGCCCCTGAAGGAACGCTCTATGAGACGCCGATCGGTCAATGATCTTCCGGGGCCTGCCCCGCACCCGCAGCGGCCGCACAGGCCCGCGCGCGATGTGGTGGACGGGCTCCAGTTTCTCGCGCAGACCGTGCTGCTGATGTTCATCTTCGCCGCGCTGGTCGGGCGCTACGAGATCCACCAGACGAGCATGGAGCCCAACTTCCACGAGGGGGAGCGCATCATGGTCAGCCAGATCGGCAGCGCCCTGCCGGCCTGGGTCATCGAGCGCGCCCACGCGGCCGGCGGCGTCGCCGCGGCGCCGTTCGAGCTGCGCCGCGGCCAGGTGGTGGTCTTCCACGAGGACCCCGAGCGGCGCGGCGACGCCCTGATCAAGCGCCTGATCGGCCTGCCGGGCGAGACGATCGCGATCCGCGGCGGGCATGTCTTCATCAACGGCGAGCTCCTGAGCGAGCCCTACCTGGCCGGCATCGCCACCGACTGCTCGGCCTACTGCGAGCTGGCGCTCGGCCCCAACGAGTACTTCTTCATGGGCGATAACCGCGCCGTCAGCCGCGACTCGCGCAGCTTCGGCCCCATCCCCGCCGAGCAGATCGTCGGCCGGGTCGTGCTGCGCTTCTGGCCGCCCGACCGGCTGGCGTACATCCCGTGACGTGCCGCGCGGGGCCTGCGGTGTGCGTTTGACACCACGGGCCGGGCGTGGTACGCTATCGGGTACTAAGGTAGCCACAGACAATCGTATACCGCTAGGGGTGCCGGGTGAGCCCGGCTGAGATTGCGGCCCCACCGATGCCGCTGAACCCTCGGAACCTGATCTGGTTCGTACCAGCGTAGGGAAGCGTCGCGGCACACCGCCGGCTCTCTACGGGCCGGCGTTTTGTTTGCCGCCGCTCCGAAAGGGCACACCGATGCGAAAGCTCATCACCAGCGCGATCCTGATCGCGCTCCTCGCCGCCTGCGGCGGCCAGCCGGGCCCCGCGCAGCCCACCGAGGCGCCGCAGGCCAGCGAGCCGCAGCCGACCGCCGCCCAGGGCGCCGCGGACGAGGCCGGCGGCGGGCGCCTGGTCATCATGACCCACGACAGCTTCAACATCAGCCAGGAGATCCTCGACGCCTTCGAGCAGCGGACCGGCGCCACGATCGAGATCCTGCCCTCCGGCGACGCCGGCGGGGCGCTCAACCGGGCCATCCTCAGCCGGGACACCCCGCTCGCGGACGTGTTCTTCGGCGTGGACAACACCTTCCTCAGCCGGGCGCTCGCCGCGGACATCTTCGAGCCCTACGAGTCGCCGGCGCTCGCGGCCGTCCCGGAGCGCTTCCGGCTGGACGCGAGCAACCGCCTGACGCCGATCGACTACGGCTACGTGGCGATCAACTACGACAAGGCCTTCCTGGAGGAGCGCGGGCTCCAGCCGCCGCAGGAGCTGCGCGAGCTGGCCGAGCCGCAGTGGGAGAGCATGCTCGTGGTCGAGAACGCCGCCACCTCCTCGCCCGGCCTGGCCTTCCTGCTCGCCACCGTCGCCACCTTCGGCGAGGGCGGCGAGTACACCTGGCAGGACTTCTGGCGCGACCTGCGCGCCAACGACGTGCTGGTGGCCGAGGGCTGGGAGGATGCCTACTACACCCACTTCAGCGGCTCCAGCGGCCGCGGGCCGCGGCCGCTGGTCGTCTCCTACGCCACCAGCCCCGCCGCCGAGGTGTACTTCAGCGAGGGCAAGCTCAGCGAGCCGCCGACCGGCAACATGCTCGCCAGCAGCTTCCTGCAGATCGAGTTTGCCGGTATACTCAAGGGCACGCAGCAGCGGCAGCTCGCCGAGCAGTTCATCGACTACATGCTGAGCAAGGAGTTCCAGGAGGACATCCCGCTGCAGATGTTCGTCTACCCCGTGCTGCCCGACGCCGCGCAGCCGGAGGTGTTCGAGCAGTTCGCGCAGGTGCCGGAGCAGCCGGTGGCGCTGACGCCCGAGGAGATCGACCAGAACCGCGAGCGCTGGATCGAGGAGTGGACGCAGATCGTGCTGCGGTAGGGGCGCCGTACGCCGCGCAGCGCCCATCCTGAGCGTGCTGAAAGCGATGCCGGCGGCGCCCCGCGCGCGTTCCTGCCGGGCGGGCGCCACGCCGGCCGGGGCGCCGATCGCGACTCCAACCTGCTGCAGCCCCAGCGCGGCGCCGGGCGGCCGGCCCGCCCCGCGGAGAGGTGCGGCGGAGAGATGGCCTGTCAGGCACCTCTCCGCCGCACCGCCACACGACGAGTCGTCTGAAGGCCACGAGGCAGCCATGATCAGACACGCGCTCCCACACCCGATCCGCGTCATCGAGCACACCTGGATCACCCTCTCGGACGGCTGCCGGCTCGCGGCGCGCATCTGGCTGCCGGAGGACGCCGAGCGGCGCCCGGTGCCCGCGCTGCTCGAGTACCTGCCCTACCGCAAGAACGACGGCACCGCCCGGCGCGACGCGCTGCGCCACCCCTACCTGGCCGGCCACGGCTACGCGACGGTGCGCGTCGACATGCGCGGCAGCGGTGACTCGGACGGGCTGCTGCTGGACGAGTACCTCGCGCAGGAGCAGGACGACGCGCTCGAGGTGCTGGCCTGGCTGGCCGAGCAGCCCTGGTGCACCGGCGACGTCGGCATCTTCGGCAAGTCGTGGGGCGGCTTCAACGCGCTCCAGATCGCCGCCCGCCGCCCGCCGCAGCTCAAGGCGATCGTCACGATCTACTCGACCGACGACCGCTACGCCGACGACGTGCACTACATCGGCGGCTGCGTCCAGGGGCTGGACATGCTCGCCTGGGCCTCGGTGATGCTCGCCTACAACGCGCTCCCGCCCGACCCGCAGGTCGTCGGCGAGGGCTGGCGCGACATCTGGCGCGAGCGCCTGGAGCGCACCCCGCCCTACATCGAGACCTGGCTGCGCCACCAGCGCCGCGACGACTACTGGCGCCACGGCTCGGTCTGCGAGACGTATGCGGGCGCCGGCGCGGCCTCTGCGCCGCCCATCACCTGCCCCGTGTACGTGGTGGGCGGCTGGGCCGACGGCTACACCAACGCCGTGCCGCGGCTGCTCGCCGGCCTCACCTGCCCGCGCAAGGGCCTGATCGGCCCGTGGGCCCACGAGTTCCCCGAGGTGGCCGAGCCGGGCCCGGCGATCGGCTTCCTGCAGGAGTGCCTGCGCTGGTGGGACTACTGGCTCAAGGGCATCGACACCGGCATCATGGACGAGCCGATGCTGCGGGTCTGGATGCAGGAGTACGTCCCGCCCGCCACCTCCTACGCCGAGCGGCCGGGCCGCTGGGTCGCCGAGGACTCCTGGCCGTCGCCGCGCATCACCCCACAGACACACCGGCTCGCGCCCGCCGCCGGCGCGGAGACGCCCGCATCCATCACCGGCCTCCAGAGCCACGGCATGGACGCCGGCGCCTGGTGCGCCTACGGCCTCCCCGGCGACTTCCCGCCCGACCAGCGCTCCGAGGACGGCGCGGCGCTCTGCTTCACCAGCGCGCCCCTCGGCGAGCCGCTGGAGATCCTCGGCTTCCCGGAGGTCACGCTCGAGCTGTCGGCGGACCAGGCGTGCGCGCTGGTGGCCGTGCGCCTGTGCGACGTGGCGCCGGACGGAGCCTCGCTGCTCGTGAGCCGCGGCGTGCTCAACCTGACCCACCGCGAGAGCCACGAGCACCCTTCGCCGCTCGAGCCCGGCCGGCGCTACACCGTCACCGTGCGGCTGAACGTTGCCGGGCACCGCTTCCCCGCCGGCCACCGCTGGCGCATCGCAGTCTCGCCAACCTACTGGCCGCACGCCTGGCCCTCGCCCGCGCCCGTGACGCTCACGCTCTACAGCGCGTCGCTCACGCTGCCCGTGCGCCCCCCGCGCCCCGAGGACGAGCGGCTCGCGCCCTTCGGGCCGCCCGAGACCGCCCCGCCGCTCCAGGTGGAGATCACGCGGCCCGCCTCGCGCCGCCGCGAGAACCGGCGCGACCAGATCTCCGGCGAGGTGGTCTGGGAGGACCAGCAGGACGGCGGCGGCTTCCGCCTCGCCGACGGGCTGACCTACGAGAGCCTTCAGATCGACCGCTACACAATCGTCGAGGGGCAGCCGCTCTCGGCGCGCGCCGAGAGCGAGCACCGCATCACCATCGCGCGCGGGGCGTGGCAGGTGCGCGTGCAGACGGCCAGCGCCATGACGTGCGACGCGGCGCACTTCTATCTCAGCAACACCGTCGAGGCGTACGAGGGCGACGAGCGCGTGTTCGAGCGCACCTCGACGTGCGCCATTCCCCGCGACCTGGTATGAAGCTCCGAACGCTCATCTACACGATCCCGCTCGCCTTCCTCGGCTTCTTCTTCCTGTACCCGCTGCTGTCGATCCTGCGGCTGGCGGGCGGGGGCGGGCTGGCGACCGTGCTGCCGGAGCCCTACTACCTGCAGGTGATCTGGTTCAGCGCCTGGCAGGCGGCGCTCTCGACGCTCCTCACGCTGGCCGCCGGGCTGCCGGCGGCCTACGTGTTCGCGCGCTTCCGGTTCCCCGGCCGCACGCTGCTGCGTGCGCTCGCCACCGCGCCGTTCGTGCTGCCCACCCCCGTCGTCGCCGCGGCCTTCACCGCGCTGCTCGGCCCGCGCGGCCTCGTCAACGAGTGGCTGCAGGCGCTCCTGGGCCTCGAGCGGCCGCCGCTGCAGGTGCTCAACACGCTGGGCGCCATCCTGCTCGGCCACGTCTTCTACAACTACAGCGTCGTGCTGCGGATCGTCGGCGGCTTCTGGGGCACCCTGGACCCGCAGCTGGAGCAGGCGGCCGCGGTGCTCGGCGCCGACCGCAGAAAGACCCTGCTCGCCGTCACGCTCCCGCTGCTGCTCCCCGCGATCGGCGCGGCGGCGCTGCTGGTGTTCATCTTCACCTTCGGCAGCTTCGGGATCGTGCTGCTGCTCGGCGGGCCGCGCTTCGCCACGGTCGAGGTCGAGATCTACCGCCAGACCGCGCAGCTGCTGCGGCTGGACGTGGCCGCCGCGCTCTCGCTGGTGCAGATCGCGGTGACGCTGCTGGCGACGCTGGCCTACACCCGGATCCAGGCGCGCGTGGCGGCCCCACTCGAGCGCCGTGGGCAGCCGCGGGCCTCCCCGCCGCGCTCCTGGCCGGCGCGGGCGCTGGTGGCCGCCAACATCGCGGTGCTCCTGGCGCTGATCGGCGCGCCGCTCGCGGCGCTCGCGCTGCGCTCGGTCACCGCGCTCGGCCCCGGCGAGGAGGGCGAGCTCACACTTTCGTACTACTGGCTGCTGGGCGAGAACCGGCGCGGCTCCTTCTTCTTCGTCCCGCCGGCGCAGGCGATCGCCAACTCGCTGCTATTCGCGCTGGCCGCGACCGCGCTCGCGCTGCTGGTGGGCGTGCCCGCGGCGTACCTCCTCGCCAGCCGCCAGCGGCCGGCCGCGAACAGCCGGCGCAGCGCCACACCGCTCCAGACCGCCCGCCGCTGGTTTCTGCGGCTGCTCGACCCCCTCTTCACCCTGCCGCTCGGGGTCAGCGCCGTGACGCTCGGGCTGGGCTACATCGTCGCGCTCGGGCCGCTGGGGCTGCTCAGCTCGCCGTGGCTGATCCCGGCGGCGCACGCGCTGCTGGCCTTCCCGTTCGTCGTGCGCAGCCTCCTGCCGTCGCTGCGGTCGCTCGACGTGCGGCTGCGCGAGGCGGCGCAGCTGCTCGGCGCGCGCCCGATCCAGGTGCTGCGCGCCGTCGACCTGCCGCTGCTCGCCCCGGCGCTGCTCGTCGGCGCGGTGTTCAGCTTCACCGTCTCGCTCGGCGACTTCGGCGCGGCGCTGCTGCTGGCGCGCCCGGACTACCCGACCGTGCCGGTGGTGATCGGGCGCCTGCTCGGCCAGCCGGGCGCCGAGAACTACGGGCAGGCGCTGGCGCTCAGCACGATCCTGATGCTGATCGCCGCGCTCGGCTTCGTGGCGCTCGAGCGCCTCGGCTACCGCGATCTCGGCGAGCTCTGACCCGCGCCGCCCTCCGCGGACCTGCGCCCCGCCGCAGCCTCATTGCGGCAGAGCGCAGGAAAAACAGCTATAATCCCCCCGCGGAGCCAGACTATGGAGCTGATCCTCACCCACAGCTACACCGACTTCGACGCGCTGGCGTCGCAGCTCGCCGCTGCGCGCCTGTACAGGCGCGCCCTCCCGGTGCTCAACCCGCAGCTCAACGAGAACGTGCGCGAGTTCGCGGCCCTGCACGCCGAGGAGCTGCCCTTCGTGCGCGCCGAGGATCTGCCCGATGAGCCGATCGAGCGCCTCATCCTGGTCGACACGAACGACCCGCCGCGCCTCCCGCGGCTCGGCGACGCGACCGTGCCGACGCTGATCATCGACCACCACCGGCCCGAGCGCCCGCCCGCGGCCCACGAGGAGCTGGTGTACGCTGACACCGGCGCCAACACCACGATCCTCGTGCAGCAGCTCATGGAGCACGGGCTCCAGCTCACCCCGGTCGAGGCGACGCTGCTGCTGCTCGGGATCTACGAGGACACCGGCAGCCTCTCGCAGCCCGGCACCCGCCAGGAGGACGTGGCCTGCGCGGCGTGGCTGCTCGGCCAGGGCGCGCGCATCGAGGCGCTGGGCGAGTTCCTGCGCCGCCCGCTCAACCCGGAGCAGGAGGCGCTCCTGCAGCAGCTGGTGGCCAACATGCGCGTCGCCGAGTTCGACGGCTGGACGGCGCTGTTCGCCTGGGCGCGCGCCACGGGGAGCGTGCCGCAGCTCTCGCCGCTCGCCCACCACCTGCGCGACCTCTACCAGCCGGCCCTGCTCGCGCTGGCCGTCGAGATGAGCGACGCCGGCTGCCAGCTGATCCTGCGCGCCAACGGCGAGGCCGTGGACGCCGGCGCGATCGCGGCGCAGTTCGGCGGCGGCGGGCACCGGGCGGCCGCCGCAGCCTACGTCGAGGGCCGAAGCGCCACGGACCTGCTGCGCGAGGTCGAGGCTGCCGCGCGCCGGCTCGCGCAGCCCGCCGTCACCGCCGCCGACATCATGACCCGCCCCGCCCGCACGGTGCCGCTGCGGGCGACGGTCGGCGAGGCCGAGGAGCTGATGGCGCGCTACGGCCACAGCGCGCTGCCGGTCGTGGACGAGGCGGGGGTGGTGCGGGGGCTGATCTCGCGGCGCGACCTGGACCGGGCGCTGCGTCACGGGCTGCGCTCGGCGCCGCTGGCGCGCTACATGTGGCACGGCCCCACCACGCTCCCGCCGGACACGCCGCTGCACACGGTGCGCCAGGCGCTCGCCGCCGACAACGGCGAGCGCACCGGGCGCGTGCTGGTGGTCGACCAGGAGCGGCGCCTGCTGGGCATCGTCACACGCGCGGACCTGCTGCGCCACTGGGAGGGCGCGCGCGCCGCCGACATCGGCGCCCACGACACCCTCGCCGACGAGCTGGAGCGCTTCCTGCGCCCCGAGATGCTGGCGCTGCTCCGGCACGCGGCCCAGGTCGCCGAAGAGCGCGGCTGGGGCCTGTACGTCGTCGGCGGCCCGGTGCGCGACATGCTGCTCGGCCGCCCGCCCGAGGACCTCGATCTGGTGGTGGAGGGCGATGCGATCGGGCTGGCCAAGGCGCTGGCCGGCGAGCTCGGCGGCGCGGTCCGCAGCCACGCCCAGTTCGGCACGGCGACGCTGGAGCTCGGTAGCGGCTATGGGCGAGGCGCGCGGGGGCAGAACGGCTCCGAGCCGCCTCCGCTCACGCTGGACTTCGTCACGGCGCGGACCGAGTTCTACGAGCGCCCGGCCGCCCTCCCCGACGTGGAGGCGGCCTCGCTGCGCCACGACCTGCACCGGCGCGACTTCACGATCAACACGCTCGCGGTCTGCCTCAACCCGTCGCGCTACGGCCGGCTCTACGACTTCTACGGCGGGCGGTCGGACCTGGGCCGCGGCCTCATCCGCGTGCTCCACAACCTGAGCTTCATCGACGATCCGACGCGCATCCTGCGGGCCGCGCGGCTGGCGGCGCGCCTCGGCTTCACGATCGAGCCGCGCACGCGCGCCCTGATCGCCGACGCGCTTGAGCACGATGTGCTCGGCCGGACCACGCCGCAGCGCATCGTCCACGAGCTGCGCCTGATCTTGCGCGAGGAGCAGCCCGAGCGGGCGCTCGCGCTGCTGGACGAGCTGGGGGTGCTGCGCGCGCTCCACCCCGCGCTGCGCTGGACGCCGGACCTCGCGGCGCAGTTCGCCCGCGCCCGCGCCGCGCCCCCGCCCGACGTGAGCCTGGCCGACCTCTACCTGGGGCTGATCGTCTACCCGCTCAGCGCCGACGCGCGCGAGGCGCTCATCGAGCGCTACAAGCCCGCGGCGCCTCAGGCGAGGCTGCTGCGCGACATCAGCGCGCTGCAGGAGCGCATCGCTCTGCTGCAGCAGCCGGGAGTGCCGGACAGCGTCGTCGACCGAACGCTCCACGGCCTCAGCGACGGAGCGCTGCGCGCGGCGCAGCTGGCCGAGCCCGAGCCGATCGCCGCGATCATCGGGCGCTACCTCGACCAGCTACGCCACGTCAGGCTGGCGCTGGGCGGCAGCTTCCTCAAGGAGCTCGGGCTCAGGCCGGGGCCGCGCTACCGCGAGCTGCTGGCCGACCTGCGCGCCGCGGTGCTGGACGGGGTCGTCAGCACGCCCGAGGAGCAGCGCGAGTGGATGCGGGGCCGCGTGAGCGCCGAGCAGTAGCGCGCCGGGCCGCCACCGCGCTGATGCGCTCACGCGCACACGCGCCTCAGCTCTCTGCCGGCTCGACCTCCTCGCCGAGCAGCCCGCCCTCGTAGACCACGCCCGGCAGCACGTCCTCGGCGCTCTCCGGCGCGCCGCCCAGCACCGGCGGCGGCTCATCCACATCGCCCTCTTTGAGCAGCGTCGTCAGCCGCGCCATGCCCTCGTCGCCGCCCGCCAGCAGCCCGGGGATCGAGCCGACCACCACGTCCTTCCAGTTGCCGTCGTTCGGGATGCGGCAGTAGAGCACGTCGAGCGCGTAGGGCATGGCCACCAGCCGCTGGCCCTCGAGCACCTGCAGCTCGGCCTTGCCGCGCGGCGCCCCCACCCCGTGCTGGATCGCGTAGCGGCAGAAGAGCGCCGTCCGGTCGAACGCCCGCCCGGTGAAGGTCTGGTACAGGTCGTTCAGCACCGCGTCGCGCAGCGCCTTCTCCTCGGGCGTGTGGGGGTCCGCGCCGTACATGTCGCGCGTCAGCTCGCTCAGCCGGATGACCCGCCCGCCGTCCCAGATCAGCGTGTCCACCGCGAAGTGCTGCAGCGAGTAGGTCTTGCCGCCCACGCTGATCGCCTTGTCCGGCCCGAGCGGCACGCCGATCTCGGTCGGACGCTGCAGGAAGAGCTGGTGGAAGGCGGTGTTCGGGCGGAAGCCGTGCTGCGGGTCCGCGGTCTGGAACAGCAGCCCGAGCAGCGCGTCGCGGAACGGCCCGGGCCCCTCGGCGCTGAGCTGCTTCACCTCCTCCGGCTTGTCCTGGAGCGCGAAGAACAGGTCGCGGCCGTACGCCTCGACGATCGTCATCACCCCGGCGACGTTCACCGCCCGCTGGTCGTCGTCCTCGCCGACGCCGTCTCCGGTCGGGGGCGGGGTGATCGACCAGATCGGCATGCCGGTGGCGCGCGTGACGGCCTGCTTCAGCAGCGGCCAGCCGGCGGGGTGCGAGCTGCCCGCGGCGCGGTAGGCCAGGTCCACCAGCAGCTTGCGCAGCTGCTGGGAGGCCGGCAGCGGCTGCGGCTGAGGCTGCGGCGCGGGGGGGAGGCTGGGCGCCGGCTGGGGCGCGGGCGGCGCGGAGTCCGGCGCGAAGAGCTCGGCCATGAAGCGCTCCCACGGGAAGCCGCGCGGGTCGGTTTTGCGCTGCGGCGCGATGTCCAGGTGCCGCACCACCTGGCTGCGCGGGATGTTGTACTTAGTGACGAGCTGCTTCGTCAGCCAGAGCACCGCCTGGTACTGCGCCTCAGGGTACGGGTCCTTGCCGTTGTTCAGGTTCTCCAGCTCGATCCCGACCGAGATCGGGTTGCACGACGGCGAGACCAGCTTGCCGTCCACCTTCCAGGTGCTCTGGCCGGCGTGCCAGGCCTCGTCCGTGTCGGCGACCATCTGCGAGATCGTGCCGTCCTTCGCGATGTAGTAGTGGACCGAGACCGGCCGGTCGGGCGAACCGCCGCGCCGCAGGTAGTTGAAGTCACCCGGGCCGCGCGCCGCGGTCGAGTGGACGACGACCATGCGCACCGGGCGCTGCGGCCCGACAGCCTTGAAGCTCCTGCCGGTCATGCCGACCTGCCTGATCTCCACAGTTGCGCCTCCTTATCATCAACAAGGCTTACGCGGTGGGGCGAATCTCCAGGCCCCGACGGTGTGGGGAGCCGTCGCTCCCTTCTTCCACAGCTTGTGACGCGACGTGCGCGGCCGCGTCACTCGCGCGAGCGAACACCCCGATCACTGCTCAGGCGTCTTCCCGACGAGCAGCGGGCGCGCCAGCTGGACCTCGTCGAGCCCGTACAGGGTGTAGTTGAACGCCAGCGGGTTGTTGTGCTTCTCGAGATAGTAGCGCCGCAGCTGCCACAGGATCTCGCCCACCGGGCGCCCCTCGCCGAACCTCTCGAGGAAGCGCAGCGCGAAGTCGTGCGCCAGCAGCTGCGGCGCCTTGACCTCGGTGCCGATGAACCCGCGCGCGCCGCACTCCTCGATGAAGAACGGCATGAAGCCGTCGTAGTAGAAGGCGTCCTGGGTCGCGCCCTCGCACGCGTTGAGGAACACCAGCGGCCGCCCGCTGAGCGGCCCGGTGACGATCCGCCGCATGTCCGCCAGCCGCACCCGGTCGCCGCGGCTGAACGTCAGGGCCGACTCGCTCGGCAGCGCGCCGGGCCGGACCGCGCCGCTCTCGTGCTGCCCGTGGCAGTAGACGTAGAGCAGCGTCGAGTCGCCGGCCTCGGCGAGCGCGCGCCGCACCTCGGCCGCGCCGCATGCGATCCTGATGCGCTGCACCCCCAGCGCGCGCCGCACGAAGCGCTCCTGCTCATCGGTGAAGCGCCGCAGCGACTCGTCGTCGTGGAACAGGAGCCCCACGCCCGGCGGCAGATCGCTGATCGTCGGCTCCGGGTAGTTGCCCGGCGGGAGCACATCCATGATGTAGCGGTAGCCCCAGAACCCCGACCAGTCCAGTGTCTCGGCGTTGATCTCACCCGGCTTGTCGTACAGCAGCGCCCACGGCACGATGAACTGCTGGCTCTCGATCACAACCTGGAGCTCGCTGCCGTGCGGCAGGTCGCGCAGCGCCAGGACCGCCTGCTTCAGCCCTTCCGGCGCCCGCGGGCCCTGGAACAGCAGCTGCCACACCTGCTGCCCCGCGTCCGCCAGCGACACCGCCGCCTCGCGCGCCAGCGCCGGCTCAACCGTCAGCGAGTACGGGTCGGCGAAGGGGTAGTACGTCGCGCCGCCGTCCTCGACGCTGAACAGCACCATCCGCTCGAGCTCCTGCCGCAGCCGCAGCGTCGCGTTCTGCACCGCCATCGCGCTCACCGGCACGGTGTAGATCTGGTGCAGGTGGCCGCCCGGCAGCTCGGCGTCCACCACCGCGGTGAAGCTCTCCGCGTCGCGGCCGCTCGCGACCGTGATCCGCACCTCGCGCGGCCGCAGCCCGGCCGCGTCGAGCGGCAGCTGCACCGCCCGCCGGATCGAATCCGGCATCGCGGCGCCGGCGGCCGCGCCTGCTGGCCTCACCTCGCCGGCCGACGGGTCCGCCGCCTGCACCGGCAGCCAGACGTGCTGCACCACCGCGCGGGTGTCGGCGCGCTCCACGCTCAAGTAGAGCTTGTCGCGCCCCGCGGTCAGCGCCGTCACGCGGAACACCGCCGCCTGATCGGTCGTGCCGGACGGCGCCACCACCATCTCCGGCTGCACCGCCTCGATCCTCCAGCACTCCGGGTCGGCGTCGAGCTGGACGACGAAGGTCACCGGCTCCTGCTCGCCGGCGAAGTTGAACGCGAACGGCCGGCTGCCGCGGCTCAGCCCGGAGGCGATCTGCTCGCCCACCCACACGAACAGCGACACCTCCCGGCCGACCGGCAGCGGCTCATCCGGGCCGACGCCCTTGAACTCAGTGTTGAGGTGCGGCTCCGGCCTGGCGCGTTCGCCAGCCGCCCCCGGCGCCACCTGCGTGTCTGGCGGCTCCTGGCTTGGCTCCTGGGGCGAGGGCCACGGCAGCTCGCCAGGCTCGCGGACATCGCCCCTGTCCCCGGAGGCCAACATGTCGATCAGAACCTGGGGCGAGGGCCACGACGGCGCGCCGGGCTCGCGGACATCGCCCCTGTCCCCGGAGGCCAACATGTCGATCTGGACCTCGGGCGAGCTACGCGCGGCCTCGCGCCTGCGGCGGTACAGCAGCGGCGCGGTCAGCACAGTCCCCAGGCCGGCGCTCGCCAGCGAGAGCGTCCCGAGCTGCCGGCTCGGGATCAGCGGGGCGTCGGCGGGGATGTGGATCGTCTCCGCCCAGACCGTCTGCCGGATCGGCTCCCCCCCGTCGGCCGGCGTCCAGGTGACGTCGATCTGAACCAGCGGCGCGTAGGCCCCTGCCTCCGCCGCCGTCACCTGCCAGGTCCACTCCACCTGCTCGACATCGATCGGCAGGCAGCCCTCGTCGGTCACCAGCCGTGCCTGCAGCCCGTCGCCGGCGGCGAGCCTCGCCGTCGCGCAGGCGGTGTAGGCCGCCCCGAACGCGCGCGGCAGGCTGGTGTCCGGCGTTCCGACCGGCACCGGGCTGGCGGCCTGCGCGGTCCGGTCAGGCGCTACCGTCGGAAGGTTCGGCAGCACGGCTTCGTTCAGCAGCCGCACCGTCACCGTGTCGGACTCACCCACCTCCAGCCGGCCCGGCCAGTCGGCGCGGATGACCGTGCGGGCCTGCGCCTCAGGCGTTGCGGTGGGCGGCGCGGTCGGGCCCTCGGTCGCCGGCAGGGTGCTCGGGAGAACTTGAGGCACAGCGGTGTCGGTCGCGGGCGGCTCTTCGCCCTGCGCCTCCGCGGTCTGCGCTGCTGCCGTCTGGCGCGGTTCATCGCCCTGCACCTGCGCCTCCGCGGTCTGCGCTGCTGCCGTCTGGCTCCGCGCATCAGCCTGCGCCGTCGCGGTGCCGAGCTGCGCCTGCGCCGTCGCAGTCTCATCCCCCGGCCCGTCGATCGTCCCCGTCTCCCGATAGATGCGCAGCTGCGCCAGCAGATCGTCGCTGAGGTCAAGCAGCTCGCGGCGCACCCAGCCGTCCACGCCGCGCGCAGTCGTCACGCCGATCCACGCGCCGTCCGGCGTCCGCACGAACGCCAGCACCTCCTCGCCCGGGGCGATGCCGTCCAGCACGCCCGCCGCCGCATCCGGCGCGCCGTAGACCTCGCCCGGCCCCAGCACCGCCAGCGGAATGCCGTCGTTCGGGTTTGGGATCGCCGTCGGCTCCAGCCCTTCATCCGTGGCCTCCGGAGGCGCCGGAGTGAAGGTCGGCACGGCCACGATATCCAGCGGCGCCAGCGGGACGTTCGCCAGCTCCCGCACCTGGGCGAGCGGCAGCACGAGCGCGTCGCCGGAGACCCAACCCTGCTCCGCGCGCTCCGTCTCCACGATGAGCCAGCCCATGTCCCTCGACCGGGCCAGCAGGCGCACCCGCTCGCCAGCGGCGACGCTCGCGCGCACGCTGCTCACGTCCTGCGGCGTGGCGTACACATCGCTGTCCGCGATCACAACGGCGATCGGCCCATCCGCGGGGGCGGGCGCGCCGGGCGTGAACACCGGCACAGCCGTGGGCGCGCTCCCCCTGACTGCGGTGGCCGTCAGCGCCACGGAAGTCCCGTTCACCACCTGGGCGGTCGCCCTGAGCGCGCCCGTGTCGACGGCCGGGTCCAGCGGCGTATCCGGCGGAACGAGTGGGATGAGCGGGAGCAGCTGCAGGAGCTGGCTGAGCGGAAGCGACACCGCCTCGCCGGTGACCCAGCCGCGCGCGCCGCCCGCCTCGATCACAAGCCACTCGAAGCCATCTGCCCCCGCCAGAAGGCTCACGCGCTCCCCCAGCGCGACGTAGCCCAGCACCTCAGCGCCGCCCCCGAGGCTGGTGTAGACCTCCGCCGGCGCCAGCACAAGGCCGATCGGGACATCGCCGCGAACCCAGCGCCCTGCGGTGATGCGGCCCGGGACAGGGGTGATTTCCTGCGCTCGCCTCGGGGCGGATCTGAGCAGCGCCGCGGGCCTCGCGGGCGCGGCCATCGGCTGGAGCGCCACCTGTGGCGCCGCCGGGCGCAGGGAATCTGAAGCGGGCCGCTGCGGGCCGCCGCGCGCCAGCCAGAGCGCCAGCAGCGCGGCGGCCACGAGCGCCGCCAGCAGAACCACGATCACGAACGCCCGCCAGCTGCCGTACACCGCCTGGCGGCCTGCTCCGGCCACCGCGGGCGCCGGGCCCGCCTGCGGGCCAGTGCGAAGCGCCAGCGCCGCGAGCACAACCGCCATCGCCACCAGCAGCGCGGCCGCCAGCCAGAGCGCCAGCCCTTCGCCAGAGGTGGCGGGGGTGGGGAGTGAGGCCGGCGGCGCCGCCAGCTGGCCGGGGGCGGCGAGCGCATCCGCGGGAAGCGTCGCCTGCAGCCCCTGGCACGGCACCGAGCGCGCCGCGAGGGTCGCCGTGCCACCGGCCGCCAGCAGCAGCAGGATCAGCCCGAAAACGAAGGCCGCACGCATCAGCATCGTACTCCTGCCGGTGCTTCTGGAGCCACCTGATCGGCGGAGCCTGACGCACAGAAGCTCCGCGGCCGCGCCGCCCGCCCTCCCGTGCCAGGAGGTGCGGAGGGCTTGAGCCTGCCACGGACCTCTGTTCCGCCGCACAACGGTGGAAAAGGGAGACCCTGAAGAGACGCTGCTCCCCCAAGCCCCTCGATGGGCGCGGGAGCCAGGCCACCGCGTCAGTCGTATTACTCAGAAAACGCGACGCCCGCTGTGATTCATCCTGCCGTATGCCCATAGTATACAACGGCGCATGCAACCGGCACGATTCGCCCCTCGTCGGCAAGGTGGTACAGCGGTCGCGCTACCCGACCTCAACGGAGAAGTCTGAAGGGCCGCTGGCTCGCCGCGAACGTTCCCTTCCGCTTACGCGAGCGTACCATCCGTTTCCTGCCGGGGAAGGATGAAGGACGCCAGCCCTTCTCAGCGCTTCCACGCCGCGTGGTCTGAAGGGCCGCTAGCTCGCTGTGGGCGCTTCCTCCCGCCACCTATGCGGTACGGGCTGCAGCGCCTGTCGCGGGCAGGAACGAAAGACTGCACACCCGCCTCGGACGCTTCCTGCCACTCGCGCGGTCGCGCCGCCCGGCCTCGACGGAGAGGTCTGAAGGGCCGCTGGCTCGCCGCGAACGTTCCCTTCCGCTTACGCAGTGCGGTGCTGCGGCGCCCGCCGCGGGAAGGGGTGAGCCGCAGACACGTTTCCGCCGGGAGGTTCGGAGGGCCTGCGGCCCTCCACGATCTTTTTTCCGCCGCTCTGCGGCACCAGAGTCAGAGATATGGAGGGCCTGCGGCCCTCCACGATCCCTTTCTTCCGCGGCTCTGCGGCTGCCAAGCAACTACAGAGCTGCGGAAAGGGAGACGAAGCCTCCCAAACCCCTCCAGAGCGCGTGAAAGCCTCGCCCGCCGCGCAGGCGAGTCATTGACATGCGCGCCCGGATCGCCTATAATAGTAGAACATACGAGCTAATACGAGTGAGAGGAACGAGCCATGACAATCGGCCGCAACAGAGTCCGGATGGTCCAGGACGCGATGACGATACAGTGGGCCAACGGCAAGAACGAGGCGCGGCTGACGCCCGGGCAGGGGCGCTTCGTATCGCACGTCGGCTTCTACGCAGAGGTTGGCAAGGATCACGAGTTCGACCGCGCGATGGAGGCTGCCGGCATCAGCCAGATGGAGATTCGCCACCCGCGCCCAGGCGGCCCCGCGCAGATCGTGCGCCACTGGAACCTCGGCGAGCAGATCCGCCTGTTCCCGATCACCAGCGGCCCGGTCGCGCCGACGGTCGCGGCCAGCCTCTCACAGCGCAACATCGCCGCGACGGTCGAGGCCGGCATCGGCATTCGCTGGGGGCGCGGCGAGGGCGAGCGCAGCAGGCTCGCCATCCGCGGCTACCTGCAGGTCGGCGCGGCCGGAGATGGCGCACCGCACCTCTACCCGCGCCCGGTCCAGCTCAGCGTCCGCAGCCGCATGACCGATGAGTTGCTGGCCGCGCTGATCGACCACGTGCGCGTCTGCGAGCTCGCCGACGACCTGATCGACCGCTCCAAGCACCCGGACGTCGTGCAGCTCTACGAGCTGGCGCTGCCGCTCGGCGCGGGCACCGAGGAGCAGTGGGGCAAGGACGAGACCACCACCGTCTCGCCGCTCGCCAGCCAGCACCCCGAGAACGTGGACCTGCCCTACCTGCGCAGCCTCTGGCGCCCCGAGCAGGTCGTGGAGATGGCCCTGCGCGACTGGCCCGATGTGCAGGCCTGGGCGCAGGAGTTCAGCTTCGCGTCCCCGCAGCAGCAGAGCGAGGAGCCGCCCATCCACGACGAGGGGCTCCAGGTCGCCAACGGCCGCCCGGTCTACTCGGACGCGCTGTAGCGCTACGTGCACATCCTCCGCACCGGCCCGGAGATCGTCCTGATCTCCGGGCCGGTGCGTTGGGACCGTTCACGCCGGGCGCAGGCGGCGCACCTCGCGGCCCCTGCGCAGACGCCCGCGGTGACGCCACCCGCATCCTGCGCTATAATGACAGGTGCAGCTCATTCGATGCTGGAGCTTGCCTATGTCAAGCTGGTTCTCGAACATCGCCGAGCGTATCTACCGCGAGTACGACCGGCGCATCCGCCGCGCCAGCCTGGTCACCGAGTACGGGGCCCACCACGACCACGACGGGAGCGGCGCGCACCACGCCGGCGACACCGAGCTCCCGCCGGACGAGGACGTCGCGATCGCCAACCTCCCGCGCGGCGCTACGGCCGTCCCCCAGCCCGCAGCGGGCGCGGAGGAACATCCGCCGCGGGGCGAGGATTCCCTATCGCTCGCCGACCTGACGATCGATCCGCCGCCGAGCCGCCCACAGCCCGCCGGCACCCACACGTCCCCGCCCGATGAGGACGGCGAGGCCGAGATCGTCAACCTGCCGCCCGGCGGCTGAGAGCCTCTGGCTACAGCCGACCGCGATCTAACGCCCTAGCCGCCCCACCCCTGCGGGTCGGCGGCCCAGCTCTCGACAAGCGCCCGCTGCTCCGGTGCCAGCCGGCCCTCCTCGGCCGCAACATCGAGCAGCACCGGCAGCGTCGTCAGGGTGCGCAGCTCCAGCTCTGCGCCGGCGAAGGCCGCCCGCGTCGCCTCCCAGCCCCACGTGAAGATCCCCACCACTCGCAGCACCTCGGCCCCCTCGCCGCGCAGAGCCTTTGCGGCCGCCAGCACGCTCTCTCCGGTGCTGATGGTGTCCTCAAGCAGCGCCACCCGCCGGCCCGCCACCGCCGCCCCCTCGATCTGGCGGGCGCGCCCGTGGCCCTTCGCGGACCCGCGCACATACGCCATCGGCCGGCCAAGCGCCTCGGCCGACCACGCCGCCCAGGGGATGCCGGCCGTCGCCGTCCCGGCGATCACCTCCGCGTCGGCGCACACCTCGCTGAACGCCGTAATCACCGCCCGCCGCGCCTCGACATCGCCGATCAGCAGCCGGTTGTCGCAGTAGATCGGCGAGCGCAGCCCCGAGGCAAATGTGAACGGGTCCTCAGGGCGCAGCAGCACAGCCCCGGCCCGCAGCAGCACACGCGCAATCGTCTCAGCGGTTGTCATCGTCTCTCTTTCTGCTTCATGAACTGTCGCCGGCCGATCCTATCACGCCTCCCTACCTGTGGCAATCGCCAGCGCACACGCCGCGCCGCACGCGCCTCCTACCGGAGACGGATTGCGAGCCGCGCTCGTCCCGGCTATAATGCCCCGTACAACTTGATGACCTTTGTGCTGGAAGGTCGGTGCGGAGAGGCACCGGCCCCTTTTGTGCTGCTATCGGGGGGAGATGCGATGCGTGTCGGGCTCGACTTCGGGACCACCAACTCTAGCGCCGCCGTCTACGACGGCCGGCGCGTCCGGCTGCTGAACCTCGACCCGATCAACAATGTGCCGACGATCATGCGCTCGGCGCTGTTCATCACCCGCGACGGCGTCCCCTTCGTCGGCCGGGAGGCGATCAACCGCTTCACCGAGGGCAACGTCGGCCGGGAGATCGAGTACCAGTGGCGCTACATCGGCGAGACCGAGGTCACCCTCGCCGAGGTGGGCACGGTCATGCAGGCGCTCTACGCGTTCGTCGACGCCAACACCCCCGGCCGGTTGTTCCAGTCGCTCAAGTCCCACCTGCGCGACGGCAGCTTCACCGGCACCGATGTCTTCGGCGTCCGCTACACGCTCGAGCAGCTGATCGCCGTCGTGCTGCGCATGACCCTCGAGCGCATCGAGGCCGAGCTCGGCCAGAAGGTGACCAGCATGGTGATCGGCCGCCCGGTGCACTACGCGCTCAACGAGGAGCAGGACGCGCTGGCGATCGCGCGCATGCGCCGCGCCTGCGAGCTCGCCGAGCTGCCGCCCTTCGAGTTCCTGCCGGAGCCGACCGCCGCCGCCTACGCCTACGCCGCCGCGGCCGAGCGCACCCAGCACGTGCTGGTGTTCGACTTCGGCGGCGGCACGCTCGACGTCACCGTGATGCGCGTCGACGGCCAGCGCAACACCGAGGTGCTCGCGACCGACGGCGTGCCGATCGGCGGCGACCTGATGGACCGCCGGATCGTGATGGGCAAGGTGCTGACCCACTTCGGCGCCGGCGCCACCCTCGGCCCGCGCAGGCTCCCGCTGCCCGCCGTGCTGCTCGACCACCTCTCCGAGTGGCAGACGATCGTCGAGCTGACGCAGGAGCGCTACCTCAATATCATCGACGAGGCCATCCGGACCGGCGACAAGCCCAAGGAGCTGCGCGCCCTCCGCACGCTCGTGCGCGAGAACTACGGCCTGCCGCTCTACGAGGAGGTCGAGCGCGCCAAGGTCGCCCTCAGCGACCAGCGCTCGGTCACGTTCGGCATGCACGTGCCCGGCATCGACTTCGAGGATACGCTCGAGCGCTGGGACTTCGAGCGGCTCATCGGGCCGGACGTGCGCGCCGTCGCCGCCTGCGTCGATCGAGCCGTCCAGGCTGCCGGTCTCGACCACGCCGACATCGACGTCGTGCTGCGCACCGGCGGCTCGTCGCGCATCCCCGCCTACGTGCGCATGCTCGCCGGGAAGTTCGGCGCCGACAAGCTGCAGGAGATGGACACCTTCACCAGCGTCGCATCCGGGCTGGCGATCGCCGCCGCCCGCGGCCTGGCCGCCGCTGCCTGACAGCACTTTCGCAGAGCAGCGGAAAAAAGCATCCGTGGAGGGCTCACACCTCCACGTAACTCCTGTGCTTGAGAAGCGGTTAGGGAGCCGTAATGTACGGAGGTTGGTCGTAGGTCCGGCGGCAGTCTATTGTAGAAGCAGCTTACTGGGTCGCGTCAGGAGCTGCTTCGATGGACTATGATGACCTACCGACCGATGCGCCGGGCGGCGACTGCCCGGAGACCGGGCCCTACGCGGAGGAAGGGGACTAGCTGCACGCCAGCTGTATATCCGGGCGCGCCACCACGACTCCACACCCGCGGGCGCGCCTGGTCTTGTTTTCACCCCTGCGCGACAGGCGGCTCGAGCGCAATCGAGCGCCGCTCGTAGTCGAGCGTCACCGCAGCGAAGCGCGACAGGAGCCGGTTGCCCAGGTTCGCCCGGCCCACCCGCCCCAAATCACCCTCGCCTGTGACGTGCGCGTCGAGCTCCACATCCCGCAGCACGAACGGCCCGATCCGCAGCCTCTCGCAGGTGCGCCGCACCACATCGACTGCGCCGCCGAACCCCGTCCCGCGGGCCAGCGTGACATCCGCAGCGTCGCGCCGGAGCCCTAGCTGATCCGCCAGATCCGGCCCGACGCTCAGCGCCGCGTTCGAGCCGGTGTCGATCGTCGCCAGCGGAATCCGTATCTCGCCCACCTCGATATCGCGCAGCGCGGGGAAGTGCTCGAAGAAATCGAGCGCCAGCCGGGCGCCGCGCGGCGCAACAGCCGGCAGCCCCAGATCCGGGTGCGCGAAGGTGACCGTGCCGCGGCGATAGTCGATCCGCAGGGCCAGCTGGCGCAGCACCGTGTAGCCCAGCACGACATCCACCTGGAACGGCAGCGCCTTCAGATCGAGCGCGGGCGCGAACAGTTCGCGGATCGTGAGGCCCGCCTCGCTTGGCTCGCCGATCCGCAGCCAGGGCAGCACCGCCTCGGTGAACGTGACGGCATCGCTCGCCGCGCCCTGGCCCGTGCCCTTCCCGCCGGTCCGCAGCGCCAGGCGCCGCGCGAGGCCGGAGTCCATGGCCGCCGGATCGGTGCCGGTGTCGATCAGCACCCGCAGCGCGTGCCCCCCTGGGCCGGCCGCGAGCACGCACACCAGACCCTCGGGCGGGCACAGCCGCGCGGTGGCCATGCCGCTCGAAGGAAACTCCAGCGTTGTCCGGTCCTCGACCATCCGAGCCTCGTGCGCGTCTCACAGCTGCCGCAGCGAGCCTGAAAGCAGGTATACTGAGGGGGAGCACAAGGGCAGTGCCCCTGATACTCCCCCTATGTGCCGGCCCCACCGAGCCGATACCTCGTTCGCTGCTACGCGATCGTCTTCTGGAAGCAGGCGCGGTGGTGGTACGTCTTGTTGCGGCGGCGGGCGTCCATCACCACCACCATCTCGCGGTCGTTCTCGATGCGCTGACCGCAGTTGACGCAGTCGTGGTTCGTCGCGCGGCCGCTCTTGTTGCGGGCGGCCACGTCGGTCTTCGACTTCCTCTCTGCCATGGTTTGCAAACTCCAGTTGTAAGAGTGGGCGGCCGCACTTCGGCCGCCATCCGCTGTCTCTAGTGGCGTATTATACCATATCTGGCAACGCCGCGACCGTGGCACAGGATATGCACTGTACTCTGTGCATACTGTGTGAAACGCGTCCTGCGGCCGCACCTCGGGCCTGCCGCGGTGGAGCACCCAGCCCGCCATCGGTGGCGGCAGACGCGACGAGGAGACAACCATGGACGTGTTCAAGACTAGCAGCAGAGACGTCAGGCGGAGCAGCGGCGCGCACCCCAAGGCCGTGACCGTCAGCCGCTCGCGCACCATCGCCGCCTCGCCCGCCGCGATCTTCGCCGTGCTCTCCGACCCGGCGCGCCTGGCCGGCGTGCTCCCGCGCGTCACGCAGGTCGAAGTGATCGAGCGCGGCGCCTCAAGCGCCCGGGTCGTCGCCCACATGCGGCTGACGCCGTTCAACGCGCTGCGCGCCGAGGGCGAGGTGCGCTGGCTACAGGACCGTGAGATCGTCTTCGCCACGCGGCACCCGGTGGCGGTCGAGACCCGCTTGCTGCTGTGTCCGGAGGACGGGGGCACCCGGCTCGATGCGACGCTCACGCTCGACCTCACGCCGCTGATGGGCCCGCTCGCCGCGCTCGTGCCGCACGACCAGGTTGCGCGCGCCGCCGCGCCGGACCTCGAGGCGACGCTGCAGGCCATCGCCCGCGCCAGCGAACACCGCTAGAGACCCCGATGGGCCGTCGCCCGCGGCAGACCCTCGCCACCCCGCATCCGTCGCGCCGGATCGCCGCTGCACCATCCCTTCGCATCACATCCGGCGCGCCCGTGCTATGATACGGCGCACTTTCGTCGCTCCTGGAGTGTGCCGTGTTCGACCTCCCGCGTATCCTTGCTGGCCTGGCGCTGAGCGTCCTGATCGGCGGCCTGGCGTACCACCGCGGCTCACTGACCCGCGGCGGCTGGCTCGGCGCGATCATCACTGGCACGTGCACCTTCGGTTTCGGCGGCTGGACCTGGGGCGTGGCGCTGATCGTCTTCTTCGTTACGTCGAGCGCGCTCTCACACTTCCGCCGCTCGCACAAGGAGCGCGTCGCCGGCGAGAAGTTCGAGAAAGGCGGCCGGCGCGACTTGGGCCAGGCGCTGGCGAACGGCGGGCCTGGCGCGGCGCTGGCTCTCGCCTACGCCCTGAGCGGCGAGCCGGCCGTGCTGCTCGCGGGATTCGCGGGCGTGATGGCGACGGTGAACGCGGACACGTGGGCCACCGAGCTCGGGGTGCTGGCCGCGCGCCGGCCGCGCCTGGTGACGACGCTGCAGCCGGTTCCCGCGGGGACATCCGGGGGCATCACGGCGGCCGGGACCCTGGCCAGCGCGGCCGGCGCGCTGCTGATCGGGGTGGTGGTGCTGGCCGCCTATGCGCTGGAGCGCGGCCCCTGGGAGCTGCCGCTCGTGCCGGCGGCGCTCCTCGGCGGGCTGGCCGGCAGCCTCGCCGATAGCCTGCTCGGCGCGACCGTTCAGGCGATGTACGCCTCGGCGGCGGGCGAGACCGAGCGGCCAATGGCCCACGACGGGACGCCGCACCCGCTCGTGCGCGGCTGGCGCTGGATGACGAACGACATGGTCAACGCCCTGAGCTCGCTCGCCGGAGGATTGGTGGCCGCGGCGGTCTGGTTGGCGGCATAGAGACGCCCCAGCGGGCTAAACCGCCGGGGCGTATCTTCGCGACTGCTACGCCGTCAGCTAGGGCTAGGCGTTCGGATCGGCCGGCTGCGCGTTCGGGTCCACCGGCTGCGCGTTCGGGTCCACCGGCTGCGCGTTCGG
>ERZ777003.1778-NODE-1778-length-29369-cov-7.084601_pt1 | contig 29369 bp, 30 predicted proteins | sample MGYA00374956_ERZ777003 | MGnify/ENA primary metagenome ERZ777003 (study PRJEB29302, sample SAMN06268252) | bioreactor metagenome | isolation source: Joint BioEnergy Institute, California, USA | place: USA:Joint BioEnergy Institute, California, USA | collected... | reverse complement strand
CCGGCCCTGCGCATCTGTGCCCGCCACGGCGTGGGCTACGACGCGGTGGACGTGGAGGCGCTGACGGAGCGCGGCATCCCGCTCACCGTCACCCCGGACGCTAACGCCGTCTCGGTCGCCGAGCACGCGCTGATGATGATGCTCACCCTTGCCCGGCGCACCCTGGCCTATGACGCGAAGACCAGGGCGCTGGACTGGGGCACCACCGACGCGCTGCCCTGCTTCGACCTGGCCGGCAAGACGGTGCTGGTGGTCGGCTTCGGCCGCATCGGCGCGCGGGTGGCGCGGCTCTGCGCGGCCTTCGGCATGAACGTGCTGGTGCGCGATCCCTACGTGCCCTCGAACACCATCAAGGGGGCGGGCTTCACGCCGGTGCGCGACCTCGTCGAGGGGCTCGGCCAGGCCGACATCGTCACCATCCATTGCCCGAGCAACGCCGAGACGCGCGGCATGGTGGACCGGACCTTCCTCGCGGCGATGAAGCCGGGCGCCGTGTTCGTCAACACCGCGCGCGGCACGCTGGTGGAGGAGGCGGCGCTGGCCGCCGCGCTCAAGTCGGGCCACGTCGCCGGCGCCGGCCTCGACGTCTTCTGGGAGGAGCCGCTGGTCCGGGACAACCCGCTGCTCGGGGCGCCGAACCTGATCATGACGCCGCATTCCGCCGCCGCAACGGAGCAGGGGCTGCGCCGCATGGGCCTCTCTTGCGCTGAGAGCATCATCAGCTACTTCCAGGGCAGGCTCGACCCTGACGTGGTCATCAACAAGGAGGTGCTGCGCGGCAACGCGTAGCGGACCCGCGATGGAGAACCCGCTTCTTGTCCTCGCCGCCCACGCCGCCGAATGGCGGACGCGGCCGCTGACGCCCGAGCTGGAGCGCCACGCCCGCCGGGCGCTGGTGGACTGGTTCGCCGCGCTGCTGGCCGGTGCCTCCCGCCCGCCCGCGACGCTCCTCGCCGCGGCGCTGGAGGACGAGACGCGCGGCGGCGGCGGCGCGGTCTGCTACGTCTCCGGCCGGCGCGTGCCGCTGCGCCACGCCGCGCTGATGAACGGCCTGGCGAGCCACATCGTCGAGTTCGACGACATCTACCGCTACGCCGTCTACCACCCGGGCTGCCCGACCATCGGCGCGGCGCTCGCCGCGGCGCAGGTGCAGGGCACGGACATGGCCGCGCTTCTGCGCGCGATGGTGGCGGGCTATGAGGTATCGGGCCGCATCGGCCGCGCCGTGCAGCCGAGCCACTACAAGTACTGGCACACCACCGGCACGGTCGGCACCTTCGGCGCCGCGGCCTCCGTCGCGGTGCTGCTCGGCTGCGACGCGGATCGCACCGCGCACGCCATCGCCACCGCCGCGACCATGGCGAGCGGGCTGCAGCAGGCCTTCCGCGGCGAGAGCATGAGCAAGCCCTTCCACCCGGGCCACGCGGCGGAGGCCGGGGCGCTCGCCGCCATGGCCGCGGCGAAGGGGGTGACCGGCTCGCTCGACGTGCTGCACGGCCCGGCAGGCTTCGCGGCGGCGACCAGCGAGGACACCGGGAAGTGGGAGCAGGCGCTGGCCGGCATCGGCAAGCCCTTCGCCATCACCGACATGACCTTCAAGAACCACGGCTGCTGCGGCCACATCTTCGCCGCGCTCGACGCCATCCGCGACCTGCAGCGCGAGCACGGCTTCACGGCCGCGGAGGTGGACAGCGTGGTGGTCGGCGCCTACCGCGCGACGAAGGACATCTGCGACCGGCCCGATGCGGCGACGGAGCAGGAGTGCCGCTTCTCGGTCCAGTTCACCGGCGCGATGATGCTCGTGCATGGCGGCGTCCGCCTCGCCGCCTATGAGGAAGCGCGCATGAAGGACCCCGCGGTGCGCGCGCTGATGCCGCGCATCCGCGTCGAGGTGGACCCGGAGTGCGAGGCGGCGTTCCCCTCGAAGCGCTCGGCGAAGGTCGAGATCCGGCTGAAGGACGGGCGGGTGCTGAAGCGCCACCAGCCGACGCGCAAGGGCGACCCGGACGCGCCGCTTTCGGACGAGGACCTGTCGGAGAAGTTCCTCGAGCTGGTGGTGCCCGCCGTCGGCGAGCAGCCGGCGAAGGCGCTGCTGGACCAGCTCTGGCATGGCGCCACGCTGCCCGGCCCCGTGCCCCTGCTCGGCGCCTCCGCGGCGAGGGCCGCCGCGGCCGAGTGAGTCCCGGTGAGGGCGGCGTGGCGGAACGGCCGCGCCGCCCTCACCAGCCTCCGGGCGTGATCCAGAGTGCCGCCGCCCCGGCCACGAGGCCCGCGAGGGCGCCGAGGCCGAAGCGCACGCCGAAGCCCGGCCCGCCGAGCGCCAGCCCATAGGCGGCCTTCGCCAGGGTGTTCGACGCCACCGCCACCGCCACGGCGATCGCCGCGGCAGAGGTGGGCAGCGCGCCGTCTGTCGCCAGCACCGCCATGGAGAGCGTCACCGCGTCCACATCGGCCAGGCCGGAGATCGCGGCCACGGCGATCGCGCCGATGCCGCCGAACCGCTCGGCCGCGAACTCGCTGAGCAGCCTGACGGCGGCGAGCAGCACGGCCAGACGCAGCACCGCCCCGAACTCGAACGGATTGCCGACCGGGCTGCGCGCCGCCTCGTCCTCCCGGCCGGTCCTCAGTCCGGGCAGCAGCGCCGCGAGCGCCTGCGCGAGCGCCCCCGCGACGAGAGCCGGCAGCAGGAGCGTCGCCAAGGCCGGCGAGGCAACGGAGACCAGCACCGCCGCCCGGGCATAGGACACCGCGCCGGCCGCCAGCGCCCCCGCGGCGAGCGGCCCCGCCGCCGCCGCCTCCCTGCGCGCGAGACGGGCATTCGTCACCGTCACGGCGGTCGAGGAGGCAAGGCCCGCCGCCGCGCCCGCGACCAGCCTCCCGCGCGCCGCGCCGAGCAGGCGCACCGCGACGTAGCCGACGAAGGAGGCCGCCGCGAGGATCACGGCAAGCAGCCAGACATGCGCCAGGTTCAGGCCCCCCAGCGCGGCGATGGGACGGTCCGGCAGAAGCGGCAGCGCGACCAGCGTCATCGCCAGCAGCAGCAGGGCGGAGCGCAGCTCGGGCCAGCTCAGGCGCTCGACGAAGGCGTGCAGCACCTCCCGGCTGGCGAGCAGCGCCGTCATCGCCACCGCCGCCGCGCCCACGACCTGGACGTCGCCGAGCACCGAGAGGGCTCCCAGCGCGAACACCGCCTGCGCGGCGACCACGCTGGTGACGCTGAAGTTCTCCTCGGCCTCCGCCTCGCGCAACTTGAACAGGATCAGCGCGGCGGAGAGGCCGAGGAAGCCGAGGCCGAGCAGCAGCGCGGCGGCCGTCGCCGCCGCGACGCCGCCTGCCCCGCCATCCGGAATGGACCTCGCCAGCGCCGCGGCGAGGCCGCCGAGGAGGCCGACGATTCCGAAGGTGCGGAGGCCGGCGGTACGCTGTCCCGCCTCCTCCTCGCGTTCCCGCCAATGGCGTTCGAGCCCGACCAGCAGGCCGACGCCGAGCGCGACCGCGAGCCGGTAGAGAAGCTCCTGCTCCGCCGGCACTGCCTCAGCCCGGGCGTGCTCCGGTGGCGCGCAGGATCGGCGTCCACTTCTCCGTCTCGGCGCGCAGGTGCCGTGCCGCCGCGGCGGGGTCGCCCGGCATCGGGTCCACGCCGACCTCCTCGAGGCGGCGCTGCACCGCCGGCTCGGCGAGCACCTGCAGCACGGCGCGCGACAGGGTCTCGACGATCTCCGCCGGCAGTCCCGCGGGGCCATAGAGCGCCTGCCAGGAGGAGGCGCTGTAGCCCGGGACTCCCGCCTCCTGCAGCGTCGGCAGGTCGGGCAGCATGCGCGAGCGGCGCGCCGTGGTGACGGCGAGGGCCCGGACCTTGCCCTCGCGCGCCAGCGGCGCCAGCAGGGTCTGGCTGTCGATCATGAAGTTCACGCGCCCGGCGAGGAGGTCGGTCACCGCCGCGGGCGTGCCGCGATAGGGCACGATGGTGAACTCCACATTGGCGAGGCGCTTCAGCAGCTCACCCGCCAGGTGGGAGGCGGCGCCGACGCCGGTGGTGGCGAAGGTGGCTTGGTCGCGCCGCTCGCGCAGCCAGGCGAGCAGGGAGGGCACGTCGTTCGCCGGCACGTCCGGATGCACACAGACGAGGAAGCTCTGGTCGCCGAGCAGCGCCACCGGCGTGAAGTCGGCGATCGCGTCGAAGCCGGCATCCGGGTAGAGCGCGGGGATCACCGACTGCGCCGCGCCGTTCAGCAGCAGGGTGTAGCCGTCCGGCGCGGCGCGGGCGGCGGTGCGCGCGCCGATGGTGCTGCCGGCGCCGGGCAGGTTCTCCACCACCACGGGCTGGCCCAGCCGCTGCGCGAGCGGGTCGGCGAGGATGCGCGCGACGACGTCAATGACGCCGCCGGCCGCGAAGGGCACGATGACGCGCACCGGGCGGGACGGGTAGCGCGGAGCCGCCTGTTGCGCGCGCGCCGCCACGGGGGATGCGGCGGCGGCCGTGGAGGCGGCCAGGAGCAGCAGTGGGCGACGTTTCATGGCGATCTCCTCGCGATCGGGTCGGTCGTGCATGGCGGGGCGCGGCGCGCGCATCCTAGCGCCGGCCGGTCCCGCCGGCGCGGACGATCTGCAAGGGGGCGCAGGGGACGGAGGGGCGCTCAGCGCCCCTGCCAGTTCGCCGGCCGGCGGGCGAGGAAGGCCTCCACGCCCTCGCGGAAATCGGCGCTGGTGAAGCACATCGTCACCAGGTCGTCGCCGTTGACGCTCCGCGCCGCCTCGCGCAGCCGCCGCATCGCCTCCTTCGTCGCGCGCAGGGTCAGCGGCGCGTGCCCGGCGACGGTGCGGGCGAGCTCCAGCGCGCGTTCCGCCAGCGCCTCGGGCGTGGGCAGGACCTCGGAGACGAGGCCGATGGCCTTCGCCTCCTCCGCCTCGACCAGCCGGGCGGTGTAGATCAGGTCGAGCACCCGCGCGGGGCCGAGCAGCGCGGCGAGGCGCGCGTAATTCGCCATGGAGAGGCAGTTGCCGAGCGTCTTCGCGATCGGGAAGCCGAAGCGCAGATTGGCCGCGGCGATGCGCAGGTCGCACACCGCGGCGATCGCGGCGCCGCCGCCGGTGCAGGCGCCGGCGATCGCGGCGATGGTCGGCTTCGGGCACCGCTCCAGCGCCACCAGCACGCGGTCCACCCGCTCCTCGTAGGCCAGCGCGTCCTCGGCGGTGCGGAAGTCGCGGAACTGCGAGATGTCGGTCCCCGCCGCGAAGGCCTTGCCGCCGGCGCCGGTGATCACGAGCACCCGCACCGCAGGGTCCTCGGCGATCTCCTCCGCGATCCGCGCGATGCGCTCGTACATCGGGAAGGTCAGCGCGTTGCGCGCCTGCGGGCGGTTGAGCGTGGCCATGGCGATGCCGTCCCCGCGCACCTCGTAGAGCAGCTCGTCCATGCCTGATTTTCCTATCTCCTGCTTCGGGAGTTGGCCGCGCGGGCCTGGGCCGTCAAGGCTTGCCGGCGGCGGCTCCCGGTGCCAACAGGGCATGCCAGGAGGAGGACCGATACCATGCTGCCTCTCGCTCGCTTCACCGTGCTCGACCTCACCCGTGTCCGCTCCGGGCCGACCGCGGTGCGCCAGCTCGCCGACTGGGGTGCCAACGTCATCAAGATCGAGGCACCCGAGGCGGTTGACACCGGCAAGGGCCTGGGCGGCGAGCGGCACGGGCCGGACTTCCAGCACGTGCACCGCAACAAGCGGGGCATCACGCTGAACCTCAAGGATCCCGACGGTCTCGCCGCCTTCAAGCGCATGGTCGCGAAGGCCGATGTGGTGGTGGAGAATTACCGCCCGGACGTGAAGCACCGCCTCGGCGTGGACTTCGAGGCGCTCTCGGCGGTCAACCCGCGCATCATCCTCGCCTCCATTTCCGGCTTCGGGCAGGACGGGCCCTACGCGAAGCGCCCCGGCTTCGACCAGATCGCCCAGGGCATGGGCGGGCTGATGAGCGTGACCGGCCTGCCCGGCCAGGGCCCGGTGCGCGCCGGCATCCCGGTCGCCGACCTCTCCGCCGGCCTCTACACCGCGATCGCCATCCTCGTCGCGCTGCTCGAGCGCGAGCAGACCGGCAAGGGCCGCTGGGTGCACTGCTCGCTGCTCGAGGCGATGATCGCCATGATGGACTTCCAGGCCACCCGCTGGACCATGAAGGGCGAGGTGCCGAAGCAGGCCGGCAACGACCACCCGACCACCATCCCGACCGGCCTCTTCAACACCGCCGACGGCCTCATCAATCTCGCCGGCGGCGGGCAGGAGATGTGGCGCCGCATCGTCACCACGCTCGGCATCGAGGAGCAGGCGAAGGACCCGGACATCGCGACCGACGCGCTGCGCAGCAAGAACCGCGCGAAGGTCAACGCGATCATCCAGGAAGCCCTGATGAAGGACACCGCCGAGAACTGGATCCGGCGGTTCAACGAGGCGGGCGTGCCCTGCGGCCCGGTCTATACGATGGACCAGGTCTTCGCCGACCCGCAGGTGCAGCACCTGAAGCTCGCCATGCCGGTGCAGCACCCGAAGCTCGGCGAGATCACCCTGGTTCGCTCGCCCATGCAGATCGTCGGCGTCGAGCCGCCGCGTCGCCCCACCCCGGAACGCGGCGAGCACAACGACGAGGTGTTCCGCGAGTTCGGCTTCTCCGACGAGGAGCTGGCGGCGCTGCGGGCGAAGGGCGCGGTCTGAGCGCCGCCGGGCGGTCCCGGCCGCGCCGCTCCCCGCTGGCGCGGCGCCGCCGCCGGGGCTAGGGAGGACGCGAACAAGCGCGCCGGAGTATCCCTCGTCATGCGCATCGTCTCGGTCCGCGACGCGGTGGTGCCGATCGCCTCCGCCATCGCCAACGCCTACATCGACTTCTCGAAGATGACCGCGAGCGTCGTCGCCGTGGAGGTCGAGGCCGAGGGCGGCCGGCGCGTCACCGGCTACGGCTTCAACAGCAACGGCCGCTACGCCCAGCCGGGCCTGCTGCGCGAACGCTTCATCCCGCGCCTGCTGGAGACGCCCGAGGCCGCGCTGGTCCACCCGGACGGTGGCCTCAACCCGGCCGGCGCCTGGGCGGCGATGATGCGGAACGAGAAGCCGGGCGGGCATGGCGACCGCTCGGTGGCGGTCGGCGTGCTCGACATGGCGCTGTGGGACGCGGCGGCGAAGCTCGCCGGCGTGCCGCTGTGGAAGCTGCTGGCGGATCGCTTCAACGGCGGCCGCGCCGACGAGGCGGCCTGGGTCTACGCGGCGGGCGGCTACTACTACCCCGGCAAGGACGTGGCGCAGCTCGTCGAGGAGATGAAGCGCTACCTCGATCTCGGCTACACCACGGTGAAGATGAAGATCGGCGGCGCCCCGGGCACCGAGCCCAAGGAGGCTCTGACCGAGGACCTGAAGCGCATCGAGGCGGTGCTGAAGCTGCTCGGCGGTGACGGGTCGCGCCTGGCGGTGGACGTGAACGGGCGCTTCGGCCTGCACACGGCGCTGGTCTATGCCGCGGCGCTGCAGCCCTTCGGCCTGCGCTGGTACGAGGAGCCGCTGGACCCGCTGGACTACGCGACGCATGCGGTGCTGGCGGAGCACTACGCGCCGCCGATCGCCACCGGCGAGAACCTGTTCTCCATGCAGGATGCGCGCAACCTGATCCGCCACGGCGGCCTGCGGCCGGACCGCGACGTGCTGCAATTCGACCCGGCGCTCGCCTATGGCCTGGTCGAGTACCTCCGCACGCTGGACATGCTGCGCCTGCACGGCTGGTCGCCGCGCCGCTGCGTGCCGCATGGCGGGCACCAGTTCGCGCTGAACATCGCGGTGGGCCTCGGCCTCGGCGGCAACGAGAGCTATCCGGAGGTCTTCGCGCCCTTCGGCGGCTTCGCCGACGACACGCCGGTGGTGGACGGCCGCGTCCGCATGCCGGACGTGCCGGGCATCGGCTTCGAGGCGAAATCCGCGCTTCTCGCGGTGCTCAGGAAGGAATTCGGCTGATGCCGGACGCCGAGGCGGCGGCCTCGGCGCCGCCGCGCGCACCGGAGACGCCGGAGGGCCTCCTCGCCCGCCTCGCCGCGCTCGGCATCGAGGCGACCACGGTCCGCCACGCGCCGGTCTTCACCGTCGCCGAGAGCCAGGCGCTGCGCGGCGAGCTTCCCGGCGCCCACACCAAGAACCTGTTCCTCGCCCCGGCCAAGGGCGAAGGCCCCTTCCTGCTGGCCACGCTGGAGGAGAGCCGCAAGCTTTCGGTCAACGCCCTCGTCCGCGCGGTGGGCGCGCGGCGCATGAGCATGGGCAGCGCGGCGCAGCTGATGGCGACCCTCGGCGTCCCGCCCGGCTCGGTCACGCCCTTCGGCCTGGTGAACGCGAGGCCCGGCACGGTGCGCTTCGTCATCGACCGCGCCCTCGTGGAGGGGCCGGAACGGATCTGGGTCCATCCCCTGAGCAACGACGCCTCCACCGGGCTGCATCCGGCCGACCTGCTGCGCTTCCTGCGCCATCTCGGCCACGTGCCGGAGATCCTGGACCTGGACGATCATGGCGTCGCCGGCCCCGCCTGATCCCGTGCCGTTCCGCCCCGCTGCCCCGCCCGCCTTCGCGCGGCTGCCGGAGGCGGAACCCCTCGTCTCCGTCCTGATGCGCACCCGGGACCGGCCGTCGCTGCTGGCGCGCGCCCTCGCTTCGGTCGCGGCACAGACGGCGCCGCCGCGCGAGGTGATCGTCGTCAACGATAGCGGCGACGCGGCCGCGGTGGAGGCGGTCGTCGCCGCCGCGGCCGATGCGGGGCCGCGCACGCTGCCGGTCCGTGTGCTGCATCTTTCGCCGTCGCGCGGCCGTGCCGGTGCCGCCGAGGCCGCGCGTGCCGCCGCCTCCGGCCCGCTGCTCGCCCTGTTCGACGACGACGACACCTGGGAGCCCGAATTCCTCGCCGCCGCCGAGGCCCGGCTGCGCGCGCCGGAGGACGGCACCCGGCTCGCCGGCACCGTCTCGCATTGGCGCGTGGTCTGGGAGCGCATCGCGCCGGACGGCACCGCCATCCGGCTCGAGGAGAGCCTCGCCCGCCCCGCCGGCTCGCGCCGCGTCGCGCTGGACGAGGTGATGCGCGGCCGCAATTTCGCCCCCTGCGCCACGGTGCTCTGCGCGGAGGCGGTCGCGCGGGCGGGCGGCTGGGATCCCGATCATGTCGTGGGCGGGGACTGGGCCCTCCATATGCGCGTGCTTGCCCTGGGCGATCTCGCGATCATTCCGCGGCCGCTCGCCAACTGGCATCGCCGTCGCGAGATCGCGCCGGGCAGTTCGCCGCTGGCGAACGCGACCTCCGAGCCGGCCGCCTACCAGGCCTTCGAGGGCGAGTTGCACACGGGCCTGCTGCGTGCGGCGCTGGCCGAGGCCCCCTGGCTTGCCGGCCCGTTGCTGCTCGCCACCCGCACCGCCGCGCTGGCGGCGACGCGCGACATGGAGCTGCGCCGTGAGCTGCAGGCCGTGCGCGCGGCGCTCGGGGACGGGCTGGCCGACCGGCTGGCCGCCATCGAGGCGCGCCTCGCGGCGCTGGAGAAAGCGGTGGCCGCGGCATCGCCGGCGCCCTGTGCCCCGGCGGCACCAGGGGCGCTCGCCAGGGACCCCGGCGCGGACGGGGGCTGAACCGACAGCCTTCTTGCCCTTGGCCGCGAAGGGCGCATCTATGGGGTCCAGAACTCCGCTCTCCGACCCCAGGGGCAGACCCGCGCCATGGATGTGATCTTCGACCCGAACCGCCAGCCTGCCGCCCCCGGTGGCCCCGCCGCGCCTGGCGCCGGCCCGGACCCGGTCATGGAGGGCGACCAGAAGACCTTCATGCAGGACGTCGTCCACGCCAGCCGGCAGGTGCCGGTCCTGGTGGACTTCTGGGCGACCTGGTGCGGTCCCTGCAAGCAGCTCACGCCGGTGCTGGAGAAAGTGGTCCGCTCCGCCGGTGGCCGGGTGCGGCTGGTGAAGATCGACATCGACAAGAACCGCCAGCTTGTCGCGCAGCTTGCCCAGCTCGGCCTGCCCCTGCAGTCCGTGCCGACGGTGGCGGCCTTCTGGCAGGGCCAGATCGCCGACCTGTTCCAGGGCGCCCTGCCCGAGAGCGAGGTCCGGCGCTTCGTCGAGGGCCTGCTCAAGCTCGCCGGCGGCCAGATGCCGAGTGCCGACATCCTCGCCGAGGCCAAGGCCGCCGCGGAGCGGGGCGACCACCGCGCGGCGCTCGAACTGTTCGCCGCCCTCGCGCAGCAGGAGCCGGAGAACGCGGAGGCCATCGCCGGCCTCGCCCGCGCCCTGATGAACCTGGGCGAGGAGGAGCGCGCGCAGCAGGTGCTGGAGGGCGTGCCCGCCAAGCTGCGCGACCACGCCGAGATCGCCGGGGTGCGCAGCGCGCTCGAGCTCGCCGCCGAGGGGCGCAAGGCGCGCGGCAAGCTCGCCGAGCTGGAGCAGCGCATCGCCGCCGACCCGGACGACCATGCCGCGCGTATCGAGCTCGCGGTGGCGCTGAACGCGATGGGCGAGCGTGCCCGCGCCGCCGACGCGCTGCTTGAGGCGATCCGGCGCGACCGCTCCTGGAACGAGGAGGCGGCGCGCAAGCAGCTCCTGAAGTTCTTCGAGGCCTGGGGCTTCGACGACCCGACGACCCTCACGGCCCGGCGCAAGCTCTCCTCCCTCCTCTTCCGCTAGGGGGAGGAAGCAGGGGCGGCGGCAATGCCGGCCTTCCACCCGAGCTTCGACGCGCTCCCCCCGGAGATCCCGGTCTTCCCGCTGCCGGGGGCGCTGCTGCTGCCTGGGGGCCGGCTGCCGCTCAACATCTTCGAGCCGCGCTACCTCGCGATGGTGACGGATGCGCTCGGCGCCGGGCGGATGTTCGGCATGATCCAGCCACGGCCCGACGCGCCCGCCGGCCCCACCGGGCCGGCGCTCTGCCGCGTGGGCTGCCTCGGCCGGATCTCCTCCTTCGCCGAGACCGAGGACGGGCGCTTCCTCATCACCCTGACCGGGGTGATCCGCTACGACCTCGCCGGGGAGTTGCCGATGCGCCACGGCTATCGCCGGGTGCAGGTGGACTACACGCCCTGGCGCGCCGATCTCGATATCGAGGAGGGGCCGCCGCCTCCGGTGGACCGCGCCGCGCTGCTCGAGGCGCTGCGCGCCTATTTCCGCGCCCGCCGCATTGACGCGAACTGGGAGGCGATCGAGCGGACCGCGGACGCGACGCTGGTGACCACGCTCTGCATGGTCTGCCCCTTCGATCCGCGCGAGAAGCAGGCGCTGCTGGAGGCGCCGGACGCCTGCGAGCGCGCGCGCATGCTGATCGCGCTGCTGCGGATCGGCGCGCATGACCCCGCCCCTGCCTCCGCCGCCCCGCGCGGGCGGCCGAGCTGAGCCGGCGATGATGACGGACGGAACGAACGAGACGATGAGCGACGAATCAGGCAAGGCCGGTGGCAGCCCCGCCGGTGCGGCGAAGGGCGGCGCGGTGGACCCGAAGCTCCTGGAGATCCTGGTCTGCCCGGTCACCAAGGGCCCGCTGCGCTACGATCGCGAGCGCGGCGAGCTGATCAGCGAGCGCGCGGGCCTCGCCTACCCGATCCGCGACGGCATCCCGATCATGCTGCCCGACGAGGCGCGCAAGCTGGACTGATGCCTCCGTCGCCCGTACCGACCGAGATCCGCCTCAAGCGCGCGGAGAAGGTCCTCGAGGTCACGTTCGACGACGGCGCGCGCTTCACTTTCCCGGCGGAGTACCTGCGGGTCGAGAGCCCCTCCGCCGAGGTGCAGGGCCACGGGCCGGGGCAGAAGGTGATCGTCGCCGGGCGCCGGCATGTCGGCATCCTCGGCGTCGATCCGGTCGGCAACTACGCCGTGCGCATCCGCTTCGACGACCTGCACGACAGCGGCATCTACTCCTGGGCCTATCTCTACCGGCTCGGCGTGGAGCAGGCGGAGCGCTGGGCGCGGTACGAGGCGGAGCTCGCCGCCCGCGGCCTGTCGCGCGATCCGCCGGCGCGCAAGGCGTAGCGGCGGCGCGCTGACGCGCCGCCGTGTCGCTTACCGTCCGCGGAACACCGGCGGCCGCTTCTCGGCGAAGGCGCGCACCGCCTCCTTGTGGTCCTCGGTCTGCGCACAGCGGACCTGGTGCACCGCCTCGATCTCCAGCACCGCCTCCATCGGCTCGGTTTCGGCGGCGAGCAGGTTGCGCTTGATGTAGCCGTGGGCGATGCGCGGCCCGTTGGCGAGGCGCTCGGCGAAGGACCGCGCCTCCGCCGCCAGGGACTCGTCCGGCACCACCCGGGTCAGCATGCCCCAGGCCAGCGCCTGCTCGGCGGTGAAGCTGTCGCCGGTGAGGTAGAGCTCGCGCGCCTTCGCCGGGCCCACGAGCCGGGTCAGGCTGTAGGACCCGCCATAGTCGCCCGAATAGCCGATCTTCACGAAGGCCGTGCCGAATTTCGCCGAGGCGGCGGCGATGCGGATGTCGCAGGCGAGCGCCAGGCACAGCCCTGCGCCGTAGGCCGGCCCGTTGATCGCGGCGATGATCGGCTTCGGGCACTGCTTGAGCAGCAGCGGCAGCCGCATGCGAGAGCGCAGCCGCTCCAGCCGCGGCTCGAAGGCCATCTCGTTGCGCGCCGGCATGCTGCGGACGTCGCCGCCGGCGCAGAAGCCGCGCCCGGCGCCGGTGAGGATGATGGCGCCGACCTCGGTGTCGCCGCCGAGTCGCTCCATCGCCTCCACCAGCAGGCGCGTCATCTCCTCCGAGAGGGCATTCAGCCGCTCCGGGCGGTTCAGGGTGAGGGTGACGACGGCGCCTTCGCGCGTTTCCTCGAGGTCGGCCATGACGGGACGGTTCTCCGGTCGGTTGGTGCGGCGGGATCGCCGGACGGCGGGCCGGCAGGATGCGTCGGCCGGGCGCGGACCGCAATGTGGCCTCCCCCCGCTTGGCGAAACCGCGGGCCTTCGTCACATTGACGGCGTTCCAGGCCCAACACGGAGGAAAGGCTAGCCCATGCGAAATCCAATGGCCCTCACCGGCCGCACCATCATCGTCACCGGAGCTGGCCAGGGCATCGGCCGCGCCATTTCCGAGCTGGTGCTCGACCTCGACGGCAACGTGGTGCTGGTCGAGCGCAACCCGGACACGCTGGCCGAGACGGCCAAGGCGCTCGGCGAGGAGCGGGCGCTCCCGCTGCTCGGCAACGTCGCCGACGAGTCCTTCGCCGCCGACTGCGTCGCCCGCGCCGTCGAGCGCTTCGGCGCCGTGCATGGCCTCGTGAACAACGCGGGCATCACCCGCCCGGCGATGTTCGAGAAGATGACCCTGCAGCAGTGGTCGGCGGTGATCGAGGTCAACCTCACCGCCTGCTACCTGATGCAGCAGGCGGTCGGCCGCCACATGATCCAGCGCTTCAAGGCGGGGGACAAGAACCCGGGCGCGATCGTCAACATCTCCTCCACCGCCGGCAAGCGCGGCTCGATCGGCCAGGTGAACTACTCGGCGGCGAAGGCGGGCCTGTTCGGCGTGACCATGACCGGGGCGCGCGAATGGGCGCGCTACAACATCCGCGTCAACAGCGTGGGCTTCGGCACGGTCGAGACGCCGATGACCGAGACCATCCGCGGTGAGCGCTTCCGCGAGATGACCCTGGCGCGCATCCCGCTCGGCCGCTGGAGCACGCCGAAGGAGGTCGCGCCGCTGATCTGCTTCCTGCTCTCCGACGCCGCCTCCTTCATCACCGGCCAGAACTGGGTCCAGGACGGCGGCTCGCACATGACCGCCTGAGGCCGACAGGCGGGACGGCGCGCGGCGCGTGGAGCGCCGCGCGCACACTCAGGCCGCGCGGCGCAGCAGGGCCGGAGGGTCGAGCGCCGGCGGGCACCAGCGGGCGATCTCGGCTTCCACCGCGGCCTGCTCCGCCTCCGCGGCGGACGGCGTGAAGGGGGTGGAGGGGCTGGCCGGGACGCCGTCCTCCTCCGGCGGGCACCAACGGGCGATCTCGGCTTCCACCGCGGCCCGCTCCGCCTCGGCGGCGGCCCAGGCGAGGAGGGTGGAGACCAGCGCGTTCGGCGTCACGGCCCCGATGTGGCGCGGGATATCCTGGTTCGTCCTGACCATCGAAGTATCTCCCCGACGTCGGTCGCGTTCTTCGCTCCGCGCGGCCGGCGCCGATGCGCCGCCGCTCATGGGGCGACATCCTACCGCCGCTCTGTTGCGACATGGCGTCGCGCCAGGCGGATTGGGTTTCGCCGTGTTGCACTGATCTGGCGCGTGTTTCGCCCGTGTTTCACCGCGGCTTCTGCGCCGCGCGCGGCGCTTGTGACGCAAGCGGACGGAATGTTAGCGTTCTGCTCACGGAATCGCAGAGGGGCTGATCGGCCTCTGTCGTGCCGCGAGGCGTGTTCGCGGTTGCGAGGGTGTATCGGCTCACCCTGCGCATCAGGGAGGAGTGGGACGCGATGGGCCTTCGCGACAACCGGGACAGCGCCTGCAGCGGCCGTGGCGCTGCCGCCGTAAGCCCACGGCGCCCTTCGGGCCTGGCGCCCGGCGCCAGCGCGCGGCCCTTCTGAACACCCCGTCGCGGAGAGGCGCAGCAGACCCATGTCCGGACAGCAGAGCGGCGGCGCGGAGGTCTTCACCCAGGAACGGCGCCTGCTCGAGATCGAGACCGAGCTCGGCAAGGACGCGGTCCTGCTCGTCGAGGTGGACGGCGAGGACCGGCTGTCCCGCGGCTACGTCTTCCACATCGAGATCGCGACCCGGCTCGGCGACTCCGCCATCCGCGCCCTGCTCGGCAAGCCGGTCACGCTCTGGCTGCACGACCTCACCCTGACCGAGCGGCGCCCGATCCACGGCCTGCTGCGCCGCCTGACGCGGCGCTACAGCACGCGGCGCGACTTCAACCTCTGGCGGGCGGAGGTCGTGCCCTGGTTCTGGTTCCTCTCCTGCACCGCGGACTGCCGGATCTTCCAGGACCTCAGCGTCCCCGACATCATCCGCAAGGTGCTCGACGGCTATCCGGGGGCCAACTACGAGATCCGCGGCCTGCTCGGCACCTACCCGAAGCTCGAATACTGCGTGCAGTATCGCGAGAGCACCTTCGACTTCCTCTCGCGCCTGATGGAGCACGCGGGACTGTTCTATTGGTACGAGCACCATCCCTCGCGGCATGTGCTGGTGATCTCGGACAACAACACCATGGTGCCGCAGGCCCAGGCGGGCCAGGTCTCCTACGTGACCGACAGCAACCACCGCGAGGTCGTGGAGGAGTTCGAACAGGACTTCCACTTCCGCCCCGGCAAGTGGGTGCTGAAGGACTTCGATTTCGAGAACCCGAGCTCCGATCTCTCGGTGGACGCGCCGACCAGGCTCGAGGTCGCGCGCATGTCCGACCACGAGGTCTATGACTATCCTGGGCTCTATACCCAGAGGGGCGACGGTTCGACCCTGGCGCGGCTGCGCATCGAGGAGGAGGAGGCGCAGCACCATCGCATCCAGGCGCGCGCGGCGACGCCCAGCTTCGACGCGGGCCGGCGCATCACCCTCGGCCTTGAGCGCGAATCCTATCTCGTGACGGCGGTGCACCACCACGCGAGCGACCGCTCGCACTGGAGCAACGACGCGGTGGACCGCCCACGGTACTTGAACACCTTCACAGCGATCCCCGCCAAGGTGCCGTTCCGCGCGTCGCGCATTACCCCGAAGCCGCGCGTCCTCGGCCCGCAGACGGCGACCGTCACCGGCCCGGCAGGCGAGGAGATCCACACCGACAAGTACGGCCGGGTGAAGCTGCGCTTCCACTGGGACCGCAACCCGGACGGCAAGCCCGACGAGCAGAGCTCCTGCTGGGTGCGCGTCGCGCAGGTCTGGGCAGGCAAGGGCTGGGGCGCGATCCACATCCCGCGCATCGGCCAGGAGGTCGTGGTGGACTTCCTGGAAGGCGACCCGGACCGGCCGCTCATCACCGGGCGCGTGTACAACGGCGAGAACCCGGTCCCCTACGACCTGCCCGCCAAGGCCTCGCAGTCGGGCCTCATCAGCAACTCCACCAAGGGCGGTGGCGGCTCCAACGAGCTGCGCTTCGAGGACGCGAAGGGCTCCGAACAGGTCTGGTTCCACGCGCAGAAGGACCTCGATTCGAAGATCGAGAACAACGAGACGCGCGAGGTCGGCAACGACCGCACCACCACGATCCACAATAATGAGACGACGACGGTCGATGCGAACAAAACAACGACCGTCAAGGGCGACTTCAAGGAGGACGTCCTCGGGACCGAGACGCGCACCGTCGTCGGCAACGTCAGCGAGACCTTCGCGGCGAACGAGACGCGCATGGTCGGCGGCTCGATGACCGAGACCATCGGCGGCAGCCTCACCCAGACCGTCACGGGCGGGATCACCATCTCGACTCCCGGTGCGATCACCATCGCCGCCGGTGGCGGCTGGTCGCTCGTCGCGCCGGCCGGCACGCGCACGGTGGACAGCTTCTTCGAGAAGACTGGCAACAAGGACGGCTACAGCTTCGCGGTGAAGTTCTCGATGAACCTCACCGAGACCAAGATCGTCCCGGGCATCGCGACGGCGATCATCAACAACAAGATCGACATCGTCAGCATGAAGGTGGACAAGAGCCTCACCTTCTTCAAGTCGAACGGCACCGAGCTCAAGACTGTGGGCCAGATCATCAAGACCGGATACATGAATCTGCACACCTTCGGTCTGGTCGTCTGGACATGACCCTCTCCGTCCGGCGCATCCGCATGGACAGCGAGACCCTGCTCGGCACCGCAGCGGTCCTGACGATCGTCGCGGCGAGCGCGGCCTACACCTTCGGCCCCTCGCTGCTGCGCGACATGCGCGAGCGCCGCATCCTCGCCTCCGGCACGCCGGCGGAGGCGCGCGTCCTCGACCTGCGCGACACGGGAAGCCGGTTCAACGGCCGTTCGGAAGTCGCGATCAGGCTCGAGGTCAGGCCAGCCGGGCGGGCGCCCTTCACCGCGGAGGTGGTGCGCGTGATCGGCCTCGCCGACATCGATCGCTTCGCGCGCGGGCGCACCGTCGCGGTCAGGTTCGATCCCGAGCGGCCCGGCCGCGTGGCGATCGCCGAGTGACCGTGCGCAGCCGCCGGCAGGACCGAGGCCCATGAAGGTCTTCAAGCCCCTCGCCCTCGGGCTCCTGACCCGGCCCTACGAGTTCCAGCGGCGCTTCCATCTCGGCGTCGCCGTCCTCTGCTTCATCCCGCTCGGGCCGGAGCCGGCGCTGTTCGCCGAGACCGCGATGTGGAAGTTCCTCGCAGAGGAACTGCCGCCCGACCAGGCGCTCGACGCCGGCATCCCCAAGCGCCTGGGCGAGTTCCTCGTCATCGGCCGGGCCTATGCGCCGGCCGGCACCACCGTGCGCGCGCGCCGCGTCAGCGTGCGCATCGGCGAGCGTCGCAAGGAGCTCCTCGTCGTCGGCGACCGGTATCGCGAGGGCGACCGCGCCACCGAGCCGCTGCCCTTCGCCGAGATGCCGATCGACTGGAGGCGCGCCTATGGCGGCCCCGGCGTCGCCGACAACCCGCTCGGCAAGGGCACCGTGGCGGTGGATCTGCCTGGCATCGGGCCCCGCGTGCCGCTGCCGAACGTCGAGGATCCAGCGCAGCCCGCCCATCAGCGCCACCGCATCCCGGCCGGCTTCGGCCCGATCGATCCGGCCTGGCCGCACCGCGCCCGGCTCGTCGGCACCCACGACGACACCTGGCTGAGGGAGGACTTCCCGGGCTTCGCGCGCGACATCGACTGGCGCTTCTTCAACATCGCCCCGCCCGACCAGTGGCTGCCGCGGCCCTTCACCGGCGACGAAGAATACGCGCTCGAGAACATGCATCCGGAGGAGCCGCAGATCACCGGACGGCTCCCGGGCATCGCGCCGCGCTTGTTCCTCGCCCGCCGCGGCGCCGAGGACGCGCTGGAGGAGATCCCGCTCGCGCTGACCACGGTGTGGTTCTTCCCGCATCGCCGTCGCGCCGTCCTCGTCCACCACGGACGCGCCGACATCACCGAGGAGGATGGACGCGACGTCGCCCGGATCGTGCTCGGCGCCGACCGCCGCCGGGACGCACTCCGGCCGGTGGAGCATTTCCGGGCGGTGATGCTGAAGCGGCTCGACCCGGAATACGGCGCGATCCATGCACTGCGAGACAGCGACCTGGCGCCGCCCGAGCTGCTGATCCCCGACCCGGCGCTCGAGGCCGACAAGGCGCTGTTCGCCAACGAGGGGCTGCTGCAGAAGCGCAACCGCCGGCGTGCCGAACGGGAAATCGCGAAGAGCCGCGCCTATGTCGCGAGCCTCGGCCTCGACCCCGACAAGCACGGTCCCACCGAAGCGCCGCCCGAGGAACCGCCGCCCTCGCTCGACGACCTGCCGGCGCGGATCGAGCGCGCGCTCGCCGAGGCCGAACGGCAGCAGGCCGAGGCGCGGCGCTGGAAGGAGGAGAATGACCAGGCGCTGAAGGCCCTGCTCCCGGGCACCGGGATGACCTTCGAGCAGCTCGAGGCGGAGCGGACCCAGCGCCCGGCCGGCCCGCCGAGCTTCACCGCCGAGGGGCAGCGGCGCAGCCTCCGCGTCCTCGCCGACCAGCTGCGCGCCGCCGGTGCCGATGTGCGCGAGATCGAGGAGATCCTCGCCGACCCCGCGATGAACGGCCTTTGGGAGGCCGCCGAGGAGCAGCAGCGCGAAGGCTATCGCCTGACGGCGCAGTCCCAGGACCCGGCGCCCCCAATGCCCGCGGCCCAGCGGCGCCGGGTGCGGCGGGAGGTGGAGGCCGCGCGCGCGGAGGGGCGGTCGCTCGCGCGCGCCAATCTGTGCGGCGCGGACCTCTCGGGCCTCGACCTCTCGGGCCTCGACCTGTCCGAGGCATGGCTGGACGGCGCCAACCTGCAAGGGGCCAATCTCGGCGGCGCCCGTCTTGCCAAGGCGGTCCTGGCGCATGCGGCCATGGAGCAATGCCGGCTCGACGGCGCCGATCTCAGCGAAGCCAATCTCGGTCGCGCCCGCCTGCGGGGTGCGCGTTTCGCAGGGGCGCGCCTGAAGGACGCCATTCTCGCCGGGGTCGATCTGCGCGAGGCTGTCCTGCGCGGCGCCGATCTCCAGGGTGCCGACCTCAGCGAGGCGCAGCTCGACGGCGCCGACCTCACCGAGGCGCAGGCCAGCGGCGTCGTCTTCTTCAAGACCGCGGTCCCGGGCCTGCGCGCTCCGGGCGCCGTGCTCGACAAGGCGAAGTTCATCGAGGCCGAGCTGACGGAGGCCGACTTCACCGGCGCCTCGCTGGTCGAAGCGCTGTTCGTCAGGACGGCGGCGCAGCGGATCCGCTGCGCCGGCGCCGACATGCGCAAGGCTGGTTTCGTCGAAGGCTGCGCGCTCGACGGCGCGAACCTCGTCCGCGCCAACCTCGCCGAAGCGAATCTGCGCGGCGCGCGCCTCGCGGGCGCGAACCTCTCGGACGCCGTGCTGGACGGTGCCGACCTGTCGGATTGCGACCTCCGGCAGGCGCGGCTCGACCATGCGCGCGCGCGGGGAGCGCGCTTCGTCGTCGCGGACCTCCGGCACGCTGTGCTCGCGCGCGGCGACTTCATGAGCGGCATGCTCGGCCGCGCCGACCTGCGCGGCGCGGATCTGAGCGACGCGAGCTTCTACGAGGCCGACCTCGCCCGCGTGCGCACCGACCAGGAGACCCGAGCCGAGCGCATGCTGCAGACCCGCATGCGGGTTCGCCCGCGGTACCGCGCGCAATGACGCGCGACGAGCTCATCCGGCTCGTCGCGGATGGCGAGCCGATCAGCAAGACCTCGCTCACGGGCCAGCCGCTGGCCGGTGCCGACCTGTCCGGCGGTGTGTTCGAGGAGGTGGACTTCACCGGCGCCGACCTGCGCGGCGTGCGGTTCCGGGAGTCCATCCTGCTGGGTTGCCGCTTCACGCGGGCGGTACTGGACGGAAGCGACCTTTCCCAGGCCACGCTCGGCAAGTGCGACTTCCGCGGCGCCCGGGCGCGCCGCGCGCGCCTCACGGCCGTTCAGGTCTCCGAATGCGACTTCGCCGCAGCCGATTTCGGCGGGGCCGACCTCACCGTCGGCGCCGTCGCCAATTCGGGCCTCGAGCGCACCTCCTTCGCCGCCGCGACGCTGGTGCGCGCCGCCTTCGTCTCCTGCCGCACCGCCGGCATCGACCTGCGCCGCGCGGACCTGGAAGGCGCCGCGGTGCTGGAGGCCGATCTCCGGCAGGCGCGGCTTGAGGAAGCGCGCCTGTTCCGCACCCTGTTCAACAAGGCCCAGCTCTCCGGCCGCTCGCTCGCGGGCCTGGCCTTCCCCGGCTGCCAGTTCGCCGACGCCGACCTCACCGGCTGTGACCTGACCGGCTGCGACCTGACCCAGGCTGGTCTGGTCAGCGCGCTGCTAGAGGGTGCGCGGCTCGATCGGGCGATGCTGAAGCAGGCGGTGATGACCGGCGCGCGCCTCTCCGGCGCGAGCCTGCGCGCCGCCGACATGACGCAGGCGATCCTGATCGGTGCCGAGCTCACCCGTGCCGACATTTCCGGGGCACGACTCTTCGAGGCCGTCGCGACGGGGCTGCGCGCCGAGGGCGCGCGGTTCGCCAGTTGCGACCTGACCTATGCCGATCTCAGCCACGCGGTGCTCACCGGTGCCGATCTCTCCGGCGCCACGCTGACGCGCGCGAACCTGCACGCGATCCAGGACGAGAATGCCCGCATCCCGGACCGGCGCGCCGCGCTGCCGCCGGACCCGGAGCGGACCAGGGCGGAGGGCTGGCATGCGCGCTGGCCCGCCGCGTAGCCAAGGAAGGCGGCGGCCCTTGCGGCGCCGCCTGGAGGGAAGCAGCCGATGAACGCGATCCCGTCACCACGCCGCGCGCTGCCCGGTGCCATCGGCGCCGCCGGCACGACGATGATCGGCGAGGTGGTGCTGCGCGCGGGCGAGGAGACGCTGCTCGTCGAGGCCGGCAGCGCGCGCCTGCCCGCACGGCGCGCCGTGAGCTGCCTGGTCGAGCCCGAGCCCGGCGACCTCGTGCTGCTCGGCGGCGGCGCCGAGCGGCCCTACATCCTCGCCGTGCTGGAGCGGCGGAGCACGGCGCCGCTGCGCCTCGCCGTGCAGGGCGACCTGGAGATCGCCGCCACGGCCGGGCGCCTTGCCCTGCGCGGCGAGACCGGAGCCGAGGTGGCAAGTCCTGCGGCGGTCACGATCACCGCGGGCGACGAACTGACGGTGACCGGGCGCCGCGCGCGGCTGCTGCTCGACGAGGTGGTGCATGTCGGCCGCAGCCTTGCCGCCCATATCGGCAGCCTGAAGGTGGTCGGCGAGGCGCTGGAGACTCTCATGGGCCGCATCCTGTCGCGCGCCCGGCGCAGCTACCGCTTCGTCGAGGAGGGCGACCACCTGCGCAGCGGCACCATAGACCACCGCGCCGAGGGCACGCTGCACCTGCGCGGCGCCAACGCGCTCGTCACCGCCTCGACCATCGCAAAGGTCGATGCGGGCCAGATCCATCTGGGCTGAGGCCGGGGAGCACCGCCGATGTTCGCGAACAGCCAGATGGCCGGCATGGACCTGGCCTTCCCCGACGTGTGCCTGACGCCGGCCGTCCCCTCGCCGATCCCGGTTCCCTATCCGGACATCGCGATGGGCCCGACGGCCGTGCCCAACCAGGTCAAGGTGCTGATCATGGGCGCGCCAGTGCACAACCTCGGCACCGTCACGCCGCTGACCAATGGCGACAACGCCGGCCTGGCGACCGGTGTCGCCTCCGGCACGGTGATGGGCCCGTCGCGCCACCTGACCGCGGCCTTCACCGTGCTGATCGCCGGGATGCCGTGCACGCGCCTGACCTCGATGACGATGCAGAACTCGACCAACACGGTCGGCGCGCGGATCGTGCCGAGCCAGACCAAGGTGCTCGTGCTGGCGCCCTGATCCCGGTCCGCCAGCCGGTTGGCCGGCGCGGCGGTCAGTAGGTCGCGAAGATCCGCTCGATCTCCTGGGGATCGCTCGTGCAGGTCAGCGCCAGGGCCAGCAGGATGCGCGCCTTCTGGGGGGTGAGGTTGTCGGCGCTGAGGAAGCCCGCCTCCCGCGTGCGCGTGGTCCGGAAGACGCGGCCGGAGCCGGCACGGCTTGAGCAGACGACGACCACGCCCTTCGCGACGGCCTCGCGCAGCACCTCTGTCTCCTCGGGCGTGACGAAGCCGGGGGCGAAGCCGGCGGTGACGATGCCCCGCGCCCCGGCGGCGAGGAAGGCGCGCGCGGCGGTGCCGTCGGCATCGGCGTAGCTGTAGGTGATGTCCACGCGCGGCAGCGCATCCAGTCCGCGCACGTCGAATTCCGTATCCGGTGCCACGCGGCGCAGGGGCCGGCGGTAGAAGCTGATCCGGTCCCCGTCGGCATGGCCGAGCGCGCCGAAATCCGGCGTGCGGAAGGTCTGCAGCCGCCCCGTGGAGGTCTTGGTCACCTCCCGCGCGGCATGGATCTCGTCGTTCAGCAGCACCAGCGTGCCGAGTCCGCGCGCCTCGGGGCAGGCCGCGACACGCACCGCGTTGACCAGGTTGAGCCCGGCATCGGTCGAGAGTGCCGAGCTCGGCCGCTGCGCCCCCACCAGCACCACCGGCACCGAGGTCTTCAGCGTCAGCGAGAGGAAATACGCTGTCTCCTCCAGCGACGCCGTCCCGTGGCCGATGACGATGCCGGCGAGCGAAGGATCGTCCGCCACCAGCCGGTCGCAGAGCAGCAGCAGCGCCTTCCAGTCCGCCCAGCCGACGCGCGTGGAGGACACCGCCCGGTAGGGCACCGGCACTACCTCCGCCACCTCCCGCACCTCCGGGAAGCGCGCGACCAGGCCGGCGGCGTCCAGCAGGTTCCCGGTCGCCGAGTAGTCCACCAGGTCGAGCGGGCCACGGCCGATCGAGGCGATGGTGCCGCCGGTGCCGATGAAGGCGACGCGTGGCAGTGTCATGTCCGGTTTGCCTCCGCAAGCGCGACCTCGTCGTCGAGCGCCTCGAGCAGCTGCTCGATCCAGGCGCGCGGGATGTCGCGGGTGATGAAGACGAGGCGCGAGTGCCGGTCCTCCGAGGGCCAGCGGTCAAGCCAGGCGGGCGGGTGGAAGACGTGCTGCACGCCGTGGATCACCGCCGGCCGGTCCGGGCTCTCGGCGATGTTGAGGATGCCCTTGACGCGCAGCAGGTCGGCGCCGCGGTGCTCGGCCAGCGTCTCCAGGAACAGCGCGAGCGCGACCGCGCGGATCGGCTTCTCGCGCGTCAGGCAGAAGGTCGTGATCCCCTCGCCGTGGCGGTTCGGGTCGTGCGCGTGGTCGTGACCGTGATGGTGATGCGCATGCCGGTCGGCATGCGCCTCCGCCGCCAGCCAGCGCGCCACGTCGGGCGTCTTGCCGGCGGGGTCGTAGAGCCCGGCGTCGAACAGCCGCTCCGGCTCGATCCGCCCATGCTCCGCCCGCAGCACCGGCGCGGCGGGGTTGAGCGCGGCGAGGCGGGCGCGCAGCGCCTCCGGCGAGGCTTCGGGTAGGTCGGTCTTGGTCAGCACCAGCCGGTCGGCGACCGCCACCTGCTTCACCGACTCCCGATGGCGCTCCAGCGTGCCGGCGCCGTTCACCGCGTCCACGGTCGTCACGACGCCCGCCAGCGCCATGCGCCCGGCGACGACGGGATCGGTCATCAGCGCGTGCAGGATCGGCGCCGGGTCGGCGAGGCCGGTCGTCTCGACCACCACGCGCTCGAAGGGCGGCACCGTGCCGGCGTCGCGCCGCTGGAGAAGGTCGTCCAGCGTGCGCACCAGGTCGCCGCGGATCGTGCAGCAGAGGCAGCCGGTCTGGAGCTGGACGAAGCTCTCGTCGCTCGTTTCCACCAGGTCGTGGTCGAGGCCGACCTCGCCGAACTCGTTGATCACCACCGCCGTGCGCGCGAATTCCGGCCGGCGCAGGAGATGCGAGAGCAGCGTCGTCTTGCCGCTGCCGAGGAAGCCGGTGAGGACGGAAACCGGGATCATGGCGCGGCATCCCCTTCGCCGCCCGGCGGCGGTGGCGGCAGCAGCGGCTCTGCGATGCGGAGACGGCTTCCCTCGTAGTCCGGGTCGAGCGCCGCGTGCAGCACGCGCAGCAGCGAGGAGAGGGAGGTCGCGCCCCGGCTGCGCGTCCCGCTCACCACCATCCAGCGGAAGGGCAGGCCGGGCGGCGGCGGCTCGATCCGCAGCCGCTGCTCGCCGGCGACGACCAGCACCGCGCCGTCGGCCTCCGCCCGCACCTCGCCGGCGATGCGCCAGGCGCGCAGGCTCTCGGTGAGCAGCGGGATCGGCGGGGCGGCAGTACTACTCAAGCCGGTGGCCCTCCGGGGGCGGCGCGGCGGATCGTATCGCTCAATTCCCACTCCGAGGCAGGCATGCCCAAGGCTAGGTCGAAGGCCCGCCGCCGCCAACCCGTCCACGGGACGCCGTTGCTACTCCGCGTAGATCATCCGGCGCGTCATGCCCCCGTCCACGACGAACTCCGCCCCGGTGACGAAGCCGCTCTCGGGCCCGGCCAGCCAGGCGACGAGCGCGGCCACGTCCTCGACGTGGCCGACGCGGCCCGCGGGGTGCTGCGCGTGATCCTCCGGGCGCAGCGCCTCGCCATGGGTGTGGATCCAGCCCGGGCTGATGCAATTCACCCGCACCTCCGGGCCGAGGCTGATCGCCAGCGCATGGGTCAGCGCGACGAGCCCGCCCTTCGACGCGGCGTAGGCCTCGGTATGTGGCTCCGACTGGTGCGCGCGGGTGGAGGCGATGGTGACCACGGCGCCACGCGCGGCGCGCAGCAGATCCTCCGCCGCGCGCACCAGGAGGAAGGTCGCGCTGAGATTGGTCGCGAGCACCCGCGACCATTCCGCGACGCTCAACTCGCGGATCGGCTTGCGGATCATGATGCCGGCGTTGGAAACCAGGGCGTCGAGCCGCCCCTCCTCCGCGCGCAGGCCGGCGACCAGCGCCTCCACAGCCGCCGGGTCGCCGACATCGGCACGCGCCGCGCGCACGCTGCCGGGCGGCGGCGCCAGGGGCGGGTCGAGGTCGGCCATCACCACATGCCAGCCCTCGCGCGCCAGGCGCGCGGACACGCCGAGACCGATGCCGCGTGCCGCGCCCGTCACCAGGGCGACCTTCCGGTCCATCGCATGCCTCCCTTGCCGCACCAGCGATCCACCCCATCGCCGGCCCACCGCCGGGGTTCCGCGGCGGGCGGCGACCGCAGAGCGCGCGGGGGGATCACATCGCCGGCGGGTCGAGCGCCGGGAACAGCTCCCCGCCGTAGCCCGCCGCGGAAGGGATGCGCAGCATCCGCCCCTCGGGCGTCTCCACGGATTCCGGCTGCACCGTCACGACCGGCGTCGCTGCCGCGTCGGCGAAGGCCTCCTGCGCCGTCGCGTAGCGGGCGAGCCTCATCAGGTTCAGCCGCGTCGCGAAGACGAGCTTGCGCAGGCCGGCATCGGTTTCCGCCAGTGCCTGGGCCGGGCGGATCCAGAGCGATTCGACCGATTCGTTGCCGTCATGCATCGCGGCTTGGCCGGGCGGCGCGGCGGCGAGGAAGAAATGCGTGTCGAACCGCTTCGGGCGGGAGGCCGGCGTGATCCAGTGCGCGAAATACGTCAGGCAATCGGTCGCCGGCACCAAGTCCTCGGCGGCCAGGATCTCTGCGAAAGGCCGCTCGCCACGGCACAGCGCCGCCCGGTGCTCGGCCTCGATCCTGGCGAGGCGCGCGGCATCCACCAGCTCCGCCGCGCCGCGCGGCCGGGCCAGCAGCACGCCGCATTCCTCGAAGGTTTCGCGGACCGCCGCGATGCGCAGCGCGCCCACCTCGGGCGGCCCGAGCCCCGGCAGCGCCTCGGCGATCGCGTGGTCGCCGGGGTCCACGCGGCCGCCGGGGAAGACGAGCGCGCCGGAGGCGAACTCGATCTGCCGGTGGCGGACCACCATGAAGACCTCCAGACCCTCCGCGCCGTCGCGCAGCAGCAGCACGGTGGAGGCGGGCCGTGCCGGAACGGGCTTCCTCTCGGTATCGGGCATGGCCGCATAGGAGCCCTCCGGCGCACGCTCCGCAAGGGAGGCGGACGCATGGCACCGCCGCAATGCCGAGGCGGCAGCCGCCCGGTTCGCCCGCTTGCGGCCGGCGCACCGTGCGGCCAGCATCGCGCCCGTCACGCAGGGGGAGGACCGCTCGCATGCCCGCCAAGGACGCCGCCACCGCCGCGACGCAGATCCGGACGATCGCCGAGGCCGCCGACGCGCTCGCCGCCGGCCGCGTCACCGCCGAGGCGCTGGTGGAGACGGCGCTCGCACGCATCGCCGACCCAGCGGGCGAGGGCGCGCGCGCCTACATCACGGTGGCGGCGGATGCGGCACGGGCGCAGGCGCGCGCCTTGGACGCGCTGCGCGCCGCCGGCCGCGCGCCGAGCCCCTGGGCCGGCATCCCGATCGGCGTGAAGGACCTGTTCGACATCGCCGGCGAGCGGACGCGCGCGGGCAGCGTCGTGCTCGACGACGCACCGCCGGCGACGGCCACGGCGCCCGCCGTCATGCGCCTGATGCGCGCGGGCTTCGTCGCGCTCGGTCGGACCAACATGACGGAATTCGCCTTCTCCGGCCTCGGCGTGAACCCGCATTACGGCACGCCGAAGAGTCCCTGGGACCGTGCCACCGGGCGCCTGCCGGGCGGCTCCTCCTCCGGCACCGCGGTCGCGGTGGCGGACGGGATGGGCCTCGCGGCCCTCGGCACCGACACCGGCGGCTCCTGCCGCGTGCCGGCGGCGATGTGCGGCGTGGTCGGCTTCAAGCCCACGGCGGCGCGGGTGCCGCTCGCGGGCGTGCTCCCCCTCGCGCCATCGCTCGATTCGGTCGGGCCGCTCGCCAACACCGTCGCCGACTGCGCGCTGCTCGACGCGCTGATGGCCGGCGAGGAAGACCCGGCGCCGCTGGTGCCCGCGCCGCTCGGCGGCCTGCGCCTCGGCATCCCGCGCGGCACCTACATGACCGAGGACTTCGACGCGACCGTGGCGCGGGTGTTCGAGCGGACCCTCGCGCGCCTCTCCGTCGCCGGCGCGCGCGTCGAGCTGTTCGACCTGCCCGAGCTCGCCGACATCTCCGCCGCCAACGCGACCGGCGGCTTCGCCGCGAGCGAGTCCTGGGCCTGGCACCGCCGCCTGATCGCCGAGCGCGCCGACCGCTACGACCCGCGCATCCTCGCCCGCATCCGGCGCGGCGAGCGCCTCTCCGCCGCCGACTACATCAAGCTGCGTGAGGACCGCGCGCGCATCATCGCCGCCATCGCCCCGCGCACCGCGCCCTTCGACGCGGTGATCACGCCGACCTGCCCGGTCGTCCCGCCCGCCCTCGCCGAGGTCGAGGACGAGAAGGAGTACAACCGCATCAACCTGCTGCTGCTGCGCAACACCACGGTCGCCAACTTCCTCGACCGCTGCGCGATCAGCCTGCCCTGCCACGAGCCGGGCGAGCCGCCCGTCGGCCTGATGCTGATGGGCGAGCGCATGGGCGATGCGCGGCTCCTCGCCGTCGCTGCGGCGGTGGAGGCGGCGCTCCGCGTCCCGCGATGAACGGCGCCGCCCCATCGCCACCCCGCTTCGGACGCCTCGCCGAGGGCGCGCGCCCGCTGCCGGGTGCGGAGGTCTTCACCGACCTCCTCGCCGAAGCCGGCGCCCGCGTCGAGCGCATCGTCTCGCGCGGCGCGGCGAGCCCGCCGGGCTTCTGGTACGAGCAGGACTGGACCGAATTCGTGCTGGTCCTCGAAGGCGCCGCCGCGCTCGGCTTCGCTGACGGCAGCGAGCAGCGGCTCGGTCCCGGCGACTGGGCGATCCTGCCGGCCGGCTGCCGCCATCGCGTCGCCTGGACCGACCCGGCCTGCGACACGGTCTGGCTCGCCGTGCACCTGCCACGATCGGGCGCGGCTGGCGGTTCGTCCTGACGCGCGGGCGTCTGGCGCGCGCGGGCGGAGCGCCGCCCTGCATGCGCGCCGCGCGCCTCACCGCCCGTCGCCCTCTCCCGGCAGCGCGATTCCCGTCAGCGCCTGCCAGACCCGGATCACGAAGCCGTCGTCCTTGCCGCCCTGCCCAAGCGCCCGCGCCGCGGTGAAGAGCTGCTGCGCCTGCGCCGCGAGCGGCACGGGGAAGTCCAGCGACCGCGCCATCTCGGTCACCAGGCCGAGGTCCTTGACGAAGATGTCCACCGCGCTGCGCGGCGCGTCGTCGCCCTCCAGCACGCGCGCCATGCGGTTCTCGAACATCCAGGAATTGCCCGCCGCGCTCGTCACCACCTCGTAGAGCGTGCGCGGATCGGCCCCGGCGCGGATGCCGAGCGCCATCGCCTCCGCCGCGGCCGCGATGTGCACGCCGGCGAGGAGCTGGTGCACCACCTTCACCGTCGCGCCGATCCCCGGCGCATCGCCGAGCCGCCAGACCTTCGTCGCGATCGCGTCCAGCACCGGCTGCGCGGCCGCGAAGGCCGCCGGCGGGCCGGAGGCCATCACCGTCATCGCTCCCTCGCGCGCCTTCGCCGCGCCGCCGGAGACCGGCGCGTCGAGCCAAAGCAGCCCGCGGGCCTCCGCCATCGCCGCCAGCCGCCGTGCGTCGTCCGGCGCCATCGTGGACGAGCAGATCGCCACCGCGCCCGGCGCCAGCCGCCCGGCGCAGCCCTCTGTGCCGAACAGCGCCGCTTCGGCCTGCGCCGCGTTGACCACGAGCACCACCACCGCCTGCGTGCCCTGCGGCAGCTCCGCCGCGCCCGGCACCGCCTTGCCGCCGGCGGCAGCGAATTCCGTCCGCGCCGCCTCGCGCGGGTCGCAGCCCGTCACCTTGAGCCCGGCCCGCAGGCAGCTCAGCGCCGCGCCCATGCCCATGCTGCCGAGACCGATGACGCCGACCTTCATGCGACGCGCTCCCATCCTGGCCACAGCGGCACAGCCTCCGGCCCTGCGCGGCTCCGCGCAAGGGAGCAGCAGGGCCGCGAGGCGTCAGTGGCCGCTCAGCGCCACCATCATCCGCACCACCGCGACGACCGCGGCGAGGATCAGAGCGATGCGCCTCAGCACATGCATGGGTGGCATGGCCCCTGGCCCTCTCCCGGCCTGTGTTCGCGCGACTCAACGCCCCGTGGCGGCGGCGGCTTCGGCCGGCGGCGTGGACCGCGCCCCGAGATGCCGTTGCAGCACCAGCTTCGTCCCTCGCAGGGCGAAGACGTCCTGCAGCACGTCGGTGCGATGGCCGGACAGGCAGTGTTCCGGCGGATTCTCCACCGGGGTCGCGGCCACGCGGCCATCGGGCGCGACGGTCAGCTCGACCTCGGCGC
>ERZ777003.1775-NODE-1775-length-29453-cov-15.363936_pt1 | contig 29453 bp, 18 predicted proteins | sample MGYA00374956_ERZ777003 | MGnify/ENA primary metagenome ERZ777003 (study PRJEB29302, sample SAMN06268252) | bioreactor metagenome | isolation source: Joint BioEnergy Institute, California, USA | place: USA:Joint BioEnergy Institute, California, USA | collected... | reverse complement strand
GGGCTGCAGCAGGTTGGAGTCACGGGCGCGGCTTCGGCCGGCACGGCGCGGCACGAAGCGGGAAGGCGGCCCGGCCGCCACCGGCGCCGTTTTTCCAGCCGGGCTAGCGCCTGCGCTGCAGCGCGCTGAGCAGCTTCTTGATGCCCCTCGGCTTCTGCTCGGGCGGCGCGTCCGGCTCGACCAGGTGGCGCAGCTGGTTCTGCGGCTCGGCCTCCACCACCGGGCGCAGCAGCAGGCCCTCCGGCGTCTCCTCCATCCGAATACGGTTGCCGATGCCGTACTTCTCGCGGATCTCCTTGGGCACCTGCAGCCGGCCGGCCTGGTCGAGCATCACCAGCTCCTCGAAGACGTGCTCCTTCTCCTTGCCGCCCTCCTCCGCCCCGTTGCCGGTGTCCACCGTGCGGCGCTTCGTCTCGCTGCTGGTCTTGCCGTCGCGGATCTGCACCACGCGGTCCACGTAGCGGGCGATGTTCGGGTCGTGCGAGACGATCACCACGGTGAGGCCGTAGGTGCGGTTGAGGTGGTGGAAGATATCGAAGATCACCTCGGCGGTGTGCGAGTCCAGCTCGCCGGTCGGCTCGTCGCCGAGGAGCAGCGCCGGGCGGTTGGCAAGCGCCACGGCGATGGCGACGCGCTGCTGCTCGCCGCCGGAGAGCTGCGCCAGGCGGTGGTTGCGGCGGTGCGAGAGGCCGACCGCGTCGATCAGCTCCTCGGCCCACTCGCGGCGCTCCTTGGCCCCGACGCCGGCCATGATCTGCGGCAGCTCGATGTTCTGGCGGATGTCCAGGTAGGGGATCAGGTTGCGCGCCTTCTGCTGCCAGACGAAGCCGACGTAGCGCCGCCGGTACTGGTCGAGCTGCTGCTCGGAGAGCTTGAGCAGGTCGTTGCCGGCCACCAGCACCCGCCCGGCCGAGATGCGGTCCAGCCCGCCGAGCACATTGAGCAGCGTGGTCTTGCCGGAGCCGCTGGCGCCGACGAGGCTCATCACCTCGCCCTGCTGCACGGTCAGGTCGAGGCCCTGCAGCGCGACCACCTCAATCTCGTCGAGCTTATAGATCTTGACGACGTTGTCGCAGACAATGATCGGTTCAGTTGTCATACTCTCCGCGCACCCGCTCTCCCGCGGGAGGTGTGGAGGGCCTGCGGCCCCTCACGCTTCTTCTCTCGCGCCGCCCTGCGCAGAGCGGCGGAACAGCGGGGCGCTGGGGAGGCCGCGCCGCCCCAGGCCCGCGCCACCTAGATCGCCTCGCCCAGCTTGACCGCCTGGAACAGCTTCATCCGCCGCAGCAGGAAGACCATCACCACCACTGCGACCACCAGCATGGCGCCGAAGGTCGCGTAGATGATGCCGATCTGCCCCCAGGCGATCTCGACCAGGAACGGCGGGATCTGCGAGTGCTCGCCGCGCCGCACCTGCAGGAAGGGGATGAACAGCCGGCTGGCGCCCACGCCGATCAGCGTGCCGGCGAGCATCCCAGAGCCAATGATCAGCGCCTGCTCCCAGGCCAGCAGGGTCCCGAGCTGGCGGGTGCTGAGGCCGATCGCCCGCAGCATGCCGAGCTCGACGAAGCGCCGCTGGAACGAGAGCACCGAGTAGAACAGGAACCCGAGCACGGTCAGGAACGCCGAGGCGATGAAGCCGACCGAGAGCAGGCCGTAGAAGCCCTGGCGCTCCGGCCGCTCGCGCTCGGCGACGATCAGCTCGGGGGCGAAGCCGCGCTCGAAGGTGCGCAGGCCGAGATCGGCCAGCCCGACCTTGATCTGCTGGTGGTCGGCGTCCGGCGCGAGGCGCATCCAGACATCGTAGGGGTACTGGCCGCCCTGCTGCTCGAAGGCGTAGTCCAGGTTGCCGATCATGAACGGCCCGTCGCCCGGGTAGATCGTCGGGAACAGGTTGACGTAGCCGGCCACAACCACCGGGACCTCGCGGCGCACGTCCAGGTCGCTCATCCGGATCGTAAAGCGGTCGCCGACGCGCAGCCCGGTCTGCCGGCGCAGCTCGCCGCTGATCAGGACGCTGGCGGGGTCATCGGCGAGGCGATTCATGAGCGCCCCGAACGACTCGCCGGCGTAGTCCTCGCGCCAGCGCACGACGTCCAGGATGTCCACGCGGTCCACGCCGACGAAGCGGCCGGGGAAGGTGCGCCCGCCGGCGTTCACGTCCACCTGGCTGGTGGAGACGCGGGTCGCGGCGGTGATCCCCGGCACGAGCAGGTAGTCGGTCACCGGCAGGAAGAGGAAGCGCGCCTCCTCGAGCCGGTCGGGGGCCTCGCGCGGGGCCGTGCCCGGCTGGCCGATGCCGGCCATGGCGCCGGAGGGCTGGGTGCTCCAGCCCAGGTCGTACACGCGCATGTCGCCGCCGTGCTCGTAGTAGACCTGGTCATAGAGGTGGTTATCGAGCGTGCGCGCCATGGACGCGGTGAAGGTGGCGAGGCTGAGCGTGAGCACCAGCAGCAGCACCGGGCCGCTGTAGGCGGCGGGGGTGCGCGCGAGGTAGCGCAGCGCGGTCACCGTCGAGACGCCGGGCAGGCGGTTGGTCAGCCAGGCCAGCAGCGACATCAGCAGCGGGAAGATGCGGGTCGAGACCAGCGCGAGGGCGAAGATGAACAGGCTGGGCGCCAGCAGCAGCAGCGGGTTGCCGAACGGGTCGCCGGCGCTGACGCCGAAGCCGAGGAAGGCGATCGTGCCGCGCTGGCTGAGCTGCATGTAGCCATAGACCACCGGCACGAGCAGCAGCAGGTCCAGGTAGGCGCGCTGCCAGAAGGGCTTGCGGGTGGCGCGGGCGCGCTCGGCCTTGAACGAGACGATCGTGTAGCGCGCGGCGGCGAAGGCCGGCAGCAGGCTCGCCACGAGCAGCAGCGCCAGCATCTGCCAGGCCCGCTGCCAGGCGGCGGGCGTCATCTCGATCGGGAGCTGCTCGCGCACCTCGAGGTCCAGGAACGAGCGCGTCCAGGTCATCAGGAAGGCGGCGAGCTGGCCGAGCAGCACCCCGAGGGCGAGCGCGAGCGCCCCGAGCAGCAGCCACTCGAGCAGGTAGACCCCGAGCACCTGCGCGCGCGAGGCCCCGCGGCTGCGCAGCACCGAGATCTCGTTGCTCTGGCGCTGCACCACCAGCCCGGCCACCAGGATGATGAAGTAGGCGATCAGGCCCAGCACCGGGATGCTGAACACGGTGAGGATGAGCGTCAGCCGCTGCACCTGCTCCTGGTGCCGGCCGAGCGCCCGCGCCGGCGAGATGTCGAGCCGCGCGCCGCTCAGCAGCGCCCCGACCTCGGTCACGGTGCGGGAGATGCGCGCGCTCGTCTCGGGCACGTCCGCCGAGCGGATGCCGCTGCCGTCCGCGATCAGGTACCAGAGCGCCACGTAGACGGGCGTGGGGTTGCGCTCCGCGACGCGCTCGACGAAGCTCTGCTCCGGCACGAACACCGTCTCGTTCAGCGTCTCCGGCTGGTAGAACCAGTACTCCTCGCTCGGGTCGCGCGCGCGCCAGACGCCGGCGATGCGGATCGGGATGCTCATCTCGGCCTGCTGGCGCGCCGTCAGGAGCCCTTCGCCCGGCTGCGCGCCCCGCGGCTGGATGACGCGCGGCCCGAGCAGCAGGTACTCCTCGCCGACCTGCACGCCGAGGCGGCTGGCGAGCTCCTCCGCGACCAGGATCTCCATCGGCCCCTGCTCCGAGACCTGCGGCAGCGCGCCGTCGACCACATCGATGTGGTTCTCGAAGTCGGAGGCGAAGGCGACGTTGAGCCAGATCAGCGGGTCGCCGACGCCGTTGGCCGGCAGCATGGGGAGCTTGTCCGAGGAGACGTAGCGCACGCGCTGGGTGATCGGCATGCCGAGGCGCTCGTCGACCTGCCCGGCCATGTAGGCATCGAGCGCGGCGTAGTCATCCACACCGATCACGCCGGTCTGCGAGCCGAGGTAGCGGTACATGAAGGCGAACGGCGGCCGGCGGGCGCCGGACTCATCGCGCGACAGCTCGTCGCGCAGGATGCGGTAGCCGACCGCCTCGGCGTACACCGGGATGCTGACGACCAGCGCGATCGCCACAGTGAAGCCGGCCGCGATCGCCAGCATCAGCGCCAGGTGGCTCCACAGGCGCTGCCAGACGACGCGCAGCAGGCCGAGCAGGATGCCGGGCGACCACAGCCCGAAGCTGCGGCGGCCGAAGGATGCCGCGCTGGTCCGAGCGTTCGTGCCGGTGGTTGGTGTGGTTGCCATATCAGCAGGAGTGAAAGGGGCGGTGCGCGCCGCTGCCGAGGCAGGTCACGCGGCGCGCGCGGCCCCTTCGCATGTTGGCTTACTGCCCGACGACGACATCGCCCTCGTTGAGGCCCTCGAGGATCTCGACGCGGTCCAGGCTGACGATGCCGACGCGCACATCCTGGCGGCGCTGGCGGTCGCCATCCTTCACCACGACGAAGCGGCGTCCCTCGAACGCCCGCACCGCCTGCGGCGGCAGCCAGAGGGCGTCCTCAACCCGCTCGAGCGTCACGACCACCTGCGCCAGATCGCCGACCTGCAGCTCGACGCCGGGCGCCTGGAAGTCGATGTGGTACGCTCGGTCGGGGTTGATCGTGGCCGCGCTGCTGGTGGCGGTCGTCGGCAGCTTCGTGACCACACCGCTGAAGGTCTGGCCCGGGGCGCGCGAGAAGGTGATCGCCACCTCCTGGCCCAGGCCGATGCGGTTCGCGTTCTGGGTGGTGATGCCCTCGACGAGCAGCTCGAGCTCGCTGTCGTCGACGATCGTCATGATCGGCCGGTAGGCCTCGACCGCATCGCCCGGCCGGTTGCCGATCTCCGAGACGACGCCGGCGAACGGCGCGTACAGGCGGCCGGCGTTGATCTGGCTCTGGATGCGCTCGACCTCGAGCTGCGCCGCAGCGACCCGCGCCTCGAGCTCGGAGTCCCCGCCCTGCTGCTGGGCCTCCTGCACGGCGACCTCGGCGCGGGCGACGGCGCGGCGGGCGGCGGCCAGCTCCTCCGGCTTCGGCCCGCTCGTCAGCGCCTCGAGCCGCGCCTGGGCCTCGGCCAGCTGGGCCTCGGCGCGGCGGATGGCCGGGCCCTCGTTCTGGCGCGCGGTGTCGTAGGCGATCTGGGCCTGAAGCACAGCGTTCTCGGCGCTCTTCAGGGCGGCCTCGGCGCGCAGGTAGGCCTCCCTGATGGAGTCGTAGCGCCAGTCGTTCGGCTTGCCCTCGATGTCCCGCCACTCCTCGAGCGCCTGGAGGTAGGCCGCCTGGACGGGCGGCAGGGCGTTGGACGCCTCGCGCAGCGCGATCTCAGCCCGCGTCTTCTCGGCCGAGGCGTTGGCGCGGGTCTGCTCCAGGTTGGCCTCCGCCTGAGCAACCGCCGTCTGGGCCTGGGCCAGCTCGGCCGGGTCGGGCGGCGCCTGCAGCTCCCGGAGCCGCGCCTGCGCGTCCTCCAGATCCAGCTGGGCGCGGCGCAGGGCGAACTCGCGCTGGGCCTTGTTGCGGTTGAGCTGCAGCGTGGCCTGCTCAAGCGCCACCTCGGCCTGGCGCAGCTGGTTCGGCAGATCGCCGAGGTCCAGCTCGGCGAGCAGCTGGCCCTCGGTGACCACATCGGTGCGGTCTACATAGAGCACCTTGAGGAATCCGCTCTGCGTAAAGGAAAGCTCCTGCTGCTTCACAGCGGCGACAAACCCGCTGACCTTCACCTCGTCCACGACGGTGCCGCGCTGCACGGTGTAGGTGGGCTTCTCGAGCTGCAGCTGCACTGGCCGAGGGGTTGGGGTGGGCTGGCCGGACTGTGCTTGAGGGGCTGCGGAACAAGCGGTGAGGAGAACCACTGCGACCGTCACTGCGGCCGCCGCACGCACACGAACGCTCATTGTTGCTATTACCTTCGGCGGGGTGATTCAGTCCGGAGTAGTATAGCACACTTTCCCGGCCGCTGGACGCCTGCGGCCCCGCCGCAATCGGTAACGCGAGTTACACAATCGCTCCGCGCGCCCGCCCTCGCGGAGAGCGTGGAGAGCCTTGCAGCCCGCCGCGAAGCTTTTTTAGCTCTGTGGCCCTCCGAGCCGCAGCGCCAAAACCAAAGATCTCCTAAAGATGGCGAGGCTTCGCCTCACCACACTCCTCCGAGCGACGTGAGGCTGAGGAAAAGGGGCTGAGGCTTCACTCAAGCAGGGTCTGTAACAGGAGCGTCGCGCCAGCGGCGAGGCGGGGACGCTTTCGGTGTTATAATCCCCTGCAGCCTGCAGGCAGGCGTGGAACAGGGGCACGGGCCCCGACCGAATCGGAGCCTCGCCCAGCGTGGCGCCGCAGAAGAGGGCGTGAAGAGCGCACCCTCGACCTCCCGCCGGAGATGAGCGCGGGCGGCCTGCTGGGCGCCATGTGTGACGCGCACGCTGGCGCAGTGGCCACACCCCATACCGCACCAATGTCCAGGTACGAGACACGATCGAGCCAGTTCGGTCTGGTGAGCGGGATCAGGCAGCCGGCGAGCGACATGGTCCTCGTAGCCGAGGCCAGCGGGCTGTTCGCGCCCGAGACTCGCAAGGGCCGCCTGTACATCGTCGCCGAGACCGACCACGATGTCGCGCGCGGGCGCGATGCGTGCCAGCTGATCTGCCGCACGATCCGCAAGCACTTCTACGACGACACGTCGTTCAGCGTCACCGCCTCGCTGCGCAAGGCGCTGCTGGCGGCCAACCGGGCGCTGTACCAGCAGAACTTCGGCGTGCCGGTGCAGAAGCGCAGCTTCGTCGGCGTGAGCTGCGCCGTAGTCAAGGGCGACGACGTCTACCTGGCACAGGTGAAGCCGGCGCAGAGCTACCTCCTGGCCGAGGGCAAGCTTCGGGCGCTGCCGGGCGGGCCGTCCTGGCGCCAGAGCCAGGAGCAGCAGACGGCCGTCTACTTCAAGCCGAACGCGCTCGGCAACAGCCTGACGGTCGAGCCGGAGTTCTTCCGCGCGACGCTGCGCCCGGGCGACGGGCTGCTGCTCTGCACAAGCAACCTCGCGCCGCTGCTCAGCCGCGAGGTGGTCACCCGGCTGCTGCGCGCCGCGCACCCCGACGATGTGACGGACGAGCTCGCCGAGCTCTGCCGGGAGCACGGCATCACCGAGGCCCACGGCCTGGCGCTCGGCATGTACGCGGCGCTCAGCCCCGCCGCGCGCGCCGCGCCGCTGAGCCGCGCGGGGGTGAGCGAGCGCGCGTGGCTGGCGCTGCGCAGCGTGGGGGAGCGGCTCACCAACCTCACCGCCGAGGCGGCGCTCCTGACGCGGGAGGCGCGCGGAGCCCGCCGGCGCGCGCAGGTCGCACGCGAGCTGGACCGCCGCGAGTACGAGCGGCTCAGGGAGCCGCACGAGGAGCCGGCCTTCTCGCCCAACCCGCCGCCGGTGCCGCACCCGCTCGAGCTGGGCGCGACGATCGACGAGCTGGTGGAGGAGGACCGCGCCCGCCGCCGCTGGCGCCTGGATACGCTCCAGGTCCGGCCGGCCGAGTTCCGGCGCATGCCCCCGTCGGCGCTGCTCGGCGAGAGCGGGTACGCCGCCCCGCCCCCGGTGGAGCCGGTGATCGACCTGAGCGACACCCCGAGCATGGCCGCGCTCGGCCGGGGCGCCCGCGGCCCAGCGACGCTCCCGCCCACCGAGACTCCCTTCGGACCGCGGCGCAACGCGCTCCAGCGGCTCGCCAGCCGGCTGACTGGCGCCGAGCGCCGGCGCAGGCGACGCCCCCCGCCCCACGCGGTCGCGCGGCCGCGCCGGCAGCCGGGGCTCTCGTACCGGCGGCAGCGCCCGCCGTTCCCCTGGCTGCTGCTGCTGCTGCTGGTCTCGCTCGTCGCGGTGCTCATCCTGTACGGCACGAACCTGGCGCGCGAGAACGCGATTCGGCAGGCCGATAACACGCTGCAGCTGGCCGAGCAGGCCGTCGCCGCTGTGCGCGACGCGCCCGACGACGCGACGGCGCGGGAGCGCCTGGCACTCGCGCGCGAGGCGCTCGCCGAGCTGCAGGCCTCCGGCATCGTCACCGCCACGCTGGACAACCGGCGGAGGTACGACGAGCTGGAGCGCGAGTACGAGCGCGCGCTGGCCGCCATCCAGAAGCTGACCTACTTCGAGGATCTGGAGCTGGTCGTCGAGCACCCGGTGCCGGGCGGCCTGTTCGACAGCGTCGTGGTGCCGCCGCCGCCGGCCGGCATCACCAACACCGTCGGCTTCACGTCGCTCTACCTGCTGGACACCAACTCCGGCGTGCTGTTCCGCGCCCCGCGCGAGGGGGGCAGGGCCGAGCCGATCCTGCAGCCCGACAGCACGATCGACCTGCTGCCGGTGGGCAAGGTCCGCGCGCACGCCTGGCGCTACGACAACATCGTCGCGGTGGCGCAGAGCACGGAGGGCGGCTCGTTCAACTACTACTTCCGCAGCGGCAACTCCTGGCGGTTCAGCATCCTGGCCGGCAGCGAGGAGTGGGGTCGCGTGGCCGAGAAGCCGTTCCGCGTGGCGAACTACGAGGGCAACCTGTACGTGTGGGGGGTCGTGCCGAGCAACATCCTGCGCTACCTGAGCGGCCAGTTCGGCGAGTTCCCGGCCCCGTGGATCGAGAACGACGGCGGCAAGCAGTTCGAGAACGCCGTGGACCTGGCGGTGGACGGCAAGATCTACCTGCTCCAGCCGAACGGCGCGGTGCTGGTCTTCTCGACCAACGAGACCACCGGCGAGCGCGGCTTCGAGCGCGAGATCCCGCCGCCGGAGGTGGACCCGCCGCTCCAGGTCGCGACGCGCTTCTTCGTCTCGGGCGACTCCCCCGACACCGGGTTCATCTTCCTGGTGGACGGCACGAACGAGCGCGTGATCCAGATCGACAAGGTGACCGGCGAGTTCATCCAGCAGATCCGCGCCCGGCCGAACGCGCCCTTCGACCTCGAGCGGCTCAGCGCGGTGGCGGTGGACGACTCGCTCGCGCGGCCGGCGGTGTACCTGGTGAACGGCGGCCAGGTGCTGCGCGCGTCGCTCCCCGATAGGCCGAGGCCGTTCCGAGAGACCGCTGGCCCAACGCCGACGCCGACCGTAGCCCCGTAGAGAACCAAGAACCCAGAACTGAAAAACTGAAGAACTCAGAACCTAGAACCGCAAGCGTCTAGGTTCTTGGTTCTTCAGTTCTGGGTCCTTCTACAGCGCCTGCTACTCCTGGAGCACCCAGATCTTCCCGAACGAGTCCGGCAGGTCCACCTCGACGGGCTCCTCGCCCACGTGCTCGTCGTAGTCGTGCAGCCACTCGTGCCAGCGGCCCGGGCGCGGGAACCTGATCGCGACCCGCTGGTCGGCCGGGGAGAGGTTGACGGCCACCACCACGACGCTGCCGGCATCGTTCCAGCGCTGGAAGGCCAGCACCTTGCGCTCCCGGTCCATCAGCAGCAGCTCGATGCCGTTGCTCTGCAGCGCGCCCGCGGTGTGGCGCAGGTACGCCAGCGACGCGTAGTGGTTGTAGAGCGCCCGCCCGGCGTCGCCCTCGAGGTACTCCCACGGCAGCTTGCTGACGTCGATCGTCTTCGGGGCCCTGGCGCCGAACTCCTGCCCGCTGTAGAGCATCGGCACGCCCTGGGCGGTGAAGAGCAGGATCGCGCCGAGCATGCTCTTGCGCGTCGCGCCGGCCTCGCCGCCGGCCGGGTTGCACTCGAGCACATCGCGGAAGACGCGCTCCTCGTCGTGGCTCTCGATGTAGTTCACCGGCTGCGCGTTGTCCCCGTAGCCGTCGCCGTCGAAGCGCACCACCCGCCAGACGGCGTCCAGGTCGCCGTAGTGGTTGCCCTGGTACTCGCCCTCGATCAGCTGGGCGCGCACGACCTTGTTGAACTGCCAGTGCCACGAGCAGTCGACCTCGGTGTCGCGCACGACGGCCGCCGGGTCCTGCACGATGTCCTCGGCGATCAGGTAGGCGTGGGGCTTGCTCTGGCGGGCGGCCCAGGAGATGAAGCTCATGCCGTTCACGGCGTCGTAGCGGATGCCCTCGACATAGTCGTAGCGGAAGCCGTCGATGTGGAACTCGGTGAGCCAGTAGTCCTGGACATCTCTGATGAAGCGCTTGGTCGCATCGCTCCAGTGGTTGAGGTCCGGGAAGCCCCACGGGTTGCCGTCGGTGCTGAAGTAGGGGTTCTGGTCGTACGGGTAGAGCAGGCTGACGGGCGAGTCGCCGGTGACGTGGTTGAAGACCACGTCGAGGATCACGCCGATGCCCCGCTGGTGGGCGGCGTCGACCAGGCGCTTGAGGTCATCGGGCGCGCCGTAGGCGCTCTCCACGGCGAAGAAGTAGGCCGGGTTGTAGCCCCAGCTGCGGTCGCCGGGGAACTCCTGCACCGGCATCAGCTCGATCGCGTCGACGCCCAGGCCGGCGAGGTAGTCCAGGCGGTCGATGACGCCGGCGAACGTGCCCTCGGGGCTGAAGTCGCCGACGTGGAGCTCGTAGATCACCAGCTGGTTGAGCGGCTTGATGCCGAACCCGGCGTCGCCCCACTCGTAGGGCGCGGCGCCGACCTCGACCAGGCAGTGGGGCTGGGCGGACTCGGGCACCCAGCGCAGGCGGCGGGCGTAGGGGTCGCCGATCACCGTCTCGCCGTCGATCACGAACTGGTAGGCGTGCGTGCCGGGGTCGAGGCGCTTCTCGATCCACCACAGGCCGCTCTCGTCCACCGCGAGCGGGTCCGCCTGGAAGTCCCAGCCGTTGAAGTCGCCGATCAGGTGGACGCTCTTCTTCCAGGGCGCCCACAGGGCGAAGCTGACGGTGCCGTCGCCCCGGTCGTGGGCGCCGTGGGGCGTGTGCTCGGGCGCCGGGGCGACGCGCGGGCGCTGGGCGCTGGTCTGGCTCATTGTGCTGCTTACGCTTTCTCGTGTGCGTCTTGCGACGCGTGTTTGCTCGGTCTGTAGAGATGCAATGGGTGATGCAAAAGCTGTGCCGTGGCTGCGGGGCGCGGGGCTCTGCGCGGCAACGCCCTCCGCGCTGCTGTGCCGGCATTCCGCTCCCGTGCCGCTGCGCGCGGCCGGCGGCTCCGGCTAGGCCGGTTGCCTTTCCCACACTGCTGTACCGGCATTCGCTCCTCATGCTGCTGCGCGCGGCTCGTGGCTACCGCCAGGCCGTTGCCCTCTCCCGCGTTGCCGCGCTAGCATCAGTGCCTCGTGCCGCTGCGCGCGGCCGGCGGCAGGGGGCGTCCCGCCGCCCCCTGCACCCCGCGGCCAGGGCCGTTGGCCCTGGACCCGAAAGAGAAGCTAGCGTACACTTTCACGCCCGTTGTCATGCCCAAGCACACCGATGCCCGTTATCCAGCAGCCTGGGCCATGCCCCGATCACGAAGTTAGGCATGCCTGCTGCATGATGAGGCATGCCCCGCTCACGTAGTAGGGTTGCGCGCTGACACCGGGGAGAGTTGGGATGAGAGACGGGCGCTGCCTCTGCTGAGGCATGACAACGGGCTCCCGCACGATGTACTCGCTCCCTTTGGGGTCCAGGGGCGACGCCCCTGGCGCGGGGAGGTCCAGGAGGGGTGCGGGGCGCAGCGCCCGCAAAAGCCTGCGGCACGAAGAAACAGGGCACCGCTCCCGCTGAGCCAAGATGCACGCGGGGCGTGGGGCACAGCGCCCGCTGAAGCTCACAGGGCGCGGGGCGCACGCAGCGCCCGCTGAAGCTCACAGGGCGCGGGGCGCAGCCCCGGTTGGCGCCACCGCCCGAATGGAGTATCATGCCGCCGGCATCGCCTTCCCAGGAGAGACTCAATGACCGAGGCTACCGACAACCCGCTGCGCGCCGGCCTGCGGATGCACCGCACCCCGCCGCCCTGCGCAGTCGTCATCTTCGGCGCCACCGGGGACCTCACCCACCGCAAGCTGGTGCCCGCGCTCTACAACCTCCAGCGCGAGCGGCTCCTCCCGCCCGGCTTCAGCGTCGTCGGCTTCGCCCGGCGCGACTGGAGCGACGACTACTTCCGCTCCTCGCTGCTCGAGGACGCCCGCGAGCACTCGCGCACCGGCGTCGACGAGGGCATCTGGGAGGGCTTCGCCGAGGGGATCTCCTACGTGCGCTCCTCATTTGATGACCCGGCCGGCTACAAGGCGCTCGCCGAGCGCCTCAGCGAGCTCGACGAGCGCCGCGGGACCGGCGGCAACCGCCTGCTGTACCTCTCCACGCCGCCCGAGTCCTACAACGAGATCATCCGCCAGATCGGCGCCGCCGGCCTCAACCGCTCGCCCAACGGCGGCTGGACGCGCATCATCATCGAGAAGCCCTTCGGGCACGACCTCCAGAGCGCCCGGGCGCTCGACGTCGAGGTGCACCAGGTCTTCGACGAGGATCAGGTCTACCGCATCGACCACTACCTCGGCAAGGAGACGGTGCAGAACATCCTGGTCTTCCGCTTCGCCAACGGCATCTTCGAGCCGCTCTGGAACCGGCGCTACGTGGACCACGTGCAGATCACGGTGGCCGAGAGCGTCGGCGTGGAGGGGCGCGGCAACTACTACGAGCGCGCCGGCGCGCTGCGCGATATGGTCCAGAACCACCTGATGCAGCTCCTGACCCTCACGGCCATGGAGCCGCCGGTCGGCTACCGCGCCGACGCCGTCCGCGACGAGAAGGTCAAGGTGCTGCGCGCCATCCGCCCCATCGCGCCGGACGAGGTCGACCGGTTCACGGTGCGCGGCCAGTACGGCCCCGGCAGCGTCGGCGGCCAGGCCGTGCCGGGCTACCGCGAGGAGCCGGGCGTCAGCCCGGACAGCCGCACCGAGACGTACGTGGCGCTGCAGTTCTTCGTCGAGAGCTGGCGCTGGGCCGGCGTGCCGTTCTTCCTGCGCACCGGCAAGCGGCTCCCCAAGCGCGCCAGCGAGATCGCCATCCAGTTCAGGATGGCGCCGACCATGCTGTTCGACACGGGCCCGCTGAGCGGCATCGAGCCCAACGTGCTGGCGATCAAGATCCAGCCGGACGAGGGGATCTCGCTGCGCTTCGACTCGAAGGTCCCCGGGCAGGCCAACCAGATCCGCCCGGTGACGATGGACTTCCGCTACAACGCCTCGTTCGGCATCGAGTCGCCCGAGGCCTATGAGCGGCTGCTGCTCGACGCGATGCTCGGCGACTCGACGCTGTTCACCCGCTCGGACGAGGTGGAGGCGTCGTGGTCGCTGATCACGCCCATTCTCGAGGGGTGGGAGCGGGCGCCCGCGCCGGAGTTTCCGAACTACGAGGCCGGCACCTGGGGGCCGCGCGCCGCCGACGAGTTCATCGGCCGGATCGGGGCGAAGTGGCGCAGGCTGTGAGCGCGCCGGCGCGGCGCGCTGCCGATCTCGCTTCGCGAAAGCGGCCTGGCGGCCAGCCCGAGCCGCGTCCCGGAGCCCCGCTCTGCCCGTCCAGCGGATCGCACACCGGCGTGGCGCGCCCGCCTCAGCCACCGGGCCCCGACGCCCGCCGCCCGCGGCGTGTCACTTGGCATAGTTCAGGAGCATAGACGAGCGTGTACTTCTTCGGTCTGTTCGACGCGATCGGCGGCCCGGCGCTGGTGATCGGCGGGGGCATCGCCCTCCTGTTCGTGCTCGGCGTGGCCTTCATCAGCGAGACGGTGGTGCTGCTGCTGCTGCGCTGGGGCTCGGTGCTGCGCTGCGCCCGCGACGCGGTGCTGGTCAACCTGGCGTCCGGCATCGCCGGCATCGTCCTGGCGGTGCTGTTCTGGAACTTCCTGATCGACCAGGATGCATTCTGGCCGATCGCCGTCGGCTCCTGGGCGCTCTCGGTGGCGATCGAGGGCGCGGTGCTGATGTGGCTCGGCGACCGCCCCGGCAGGCGGGCGTGGGTCGCGGCGCTGGTCATGAACATTGTGAGCTACGCCATCCTGGCGGGAACGGGCGCGGCGCTGGGCTCGCTGTAGGCCGCTCCTTCGGTGGCGGGGAGGATTCGCCTCCCAGGAGTTCCCTTCTTACGCCGCAGTGCGGCGGAACAGGCGGAAGCGCGATGATGATCGGAACGATTGGAGCTTCGGAGCCGAGGGCCGGGCGCTTGGCGTGGAGCGTCCGGCTCCCGGCGGTCCTCGGCGTCGCCCACGGCCTGGGGGACGGCGCGGCGGGCTATCTGCTCGGCGGGCTGAGCCAGACCATGCCGCTGGCCGACGTCGGGCTGCTGGTGCTGCTGTACAACGCGCTGGCGTTCGGCGCCCAGCCGTTCGTCGGCGCGCTCACGGACCGCGCCGGGAGGCCGCGGGGCGCGGCGGCGCTCGGCCTGGCGCTGATCGGCTGCGCGCTGGCGCTCGGCGGCCTGGCGGCCGGCGGGGACATGCAGGTGCGGCTGGCGGTGGCGCTGGCGGGGATCGGCGGGGCGCTGTTTCACGTCGGCGGTGGCTCGCTGGCGCTCGCGTCCTCCGCCGGGCGCGCCGCCGGCCCCGGGCTGTTCGCCGCCCCCGGCGTCGTCGGGCTGGCGGCCGGCGGCGCGCTCGCCGCGATGGGCGTCGGGGCGTGGTGGATGTTCGCGCCCGGCCTGCTGGCCATCGCCGGGCTGATCGCGGGCCTCTCAGCCCGTGAGGCGCCGGCGGCCGGTGAGGCCAGCGGGCGCGCGGCCGGCGACGCAGGCCGGAGCGAGGCGCACTTCGACACCCACGACCTCATCATGATCGTCCTGCTGGCGGCGATCGCGCTGCGCTCGGCGGTGTGGAGCAGCGTGGACCTGCTATTCCAGGGGCGCTACGAGGCGCTGATCGGCCTGGCCTGCGCGGCGGCGCTCGGCAAGCTGCTCGGCGGGCGGCTGGCGGACTGGCTCGGCTGGCGGCGCTACACGCTCGGGGCGCTGCTGCTCGCGGCGCCGCTCCTGGCGCTCGCCGGCCGCAACCTCGCGCTGCTGCTTCCCGGCGTCGCGCTGCTCCAGTCGGCGACGCCCGCAGCGCTGGCGGCGCTGGCGCGCCAGCTCCCGCGCGCCCCGGCCACGGCGGCGGGACTCGCGCTCGGGCTGGCGATCGCGATCGGCGGGGTGCCGCAGGTGGTGGGGCTCGCGCCGCTGCTCGCGGCGCCGCCGGCGCTCTTCGGCCTGTGCCTGCTCGCCGGCGGGGCGATGTGGGCCGCGCTCGGCCCGCGGCACGAGCACGCGCGGTGGCGGAGAAGGCTCAGCGCATTGCAGAGGGGGAGACTATGAGCGCCTCGAGGGACGCCCCGGCGCCGCTCGCGCAGACCCGCGTGGACCTGCGCGCCATCGAGCGCGAGCTGACCGGCCTGTGGCAGAGCGCGGCCGAGAGCGCCGTGGCCGGGCACAGCGCGCCGGTCACGCGCACGTGCCTGGCGAACCTGGTCGTGCTGACGAGCGACCGCGCCGAGGCGCGCCGCGCCACCGAGACGATCGACCGGCTCACCGCCGTCTACCCCAACCGCGCGATCGTCGCCGCGGCGCTCCCGGACACCCACGCCGACCGCGGCGGCGCCCCGGCGATCGACGCCTGGGTCCAGGCGCACTGCCAGATCCCGGCCCCCGGCCGCCCGCAGGTCTGCGGCGAGCAGATCACGATCGAGGCGCACGGCGACGCAGCCGACCACATCCCCGGCATCGTGCTGCCGCTGCTCGTGCCCGACGTCCCGGTCGCGCTCTGGCTGCCGCGCGGCGAGGCCAGCGCGCACCCGGTCGCCGCCAAGCTCGCCGACGTCGCGGACCGGCTGATCGTGGACAGCAGCACCTTCACGCGCGGGCACGCCAGCCTCACCGAGCTGGTCAGCCTGCTCGACGGCGACACGAGCGTGAGCGACCTGAGCTGGGCGCGGCTGACGATCTGGCGCGAGCTGGTGGCGCAGTTCTTCGACGCCGCCTCCATGCGCCGGCACCTGGCCGAGATCGAACGGGTGCGGCTGGGCGTCCCGGAGCGCCCCGGCGAGCCGCTCGACCGCACGGCGGCGCTGCTGCTGGCCGGCTGGCTCGCGTACCGGCTCGGCTGGAGCGTGGTGTCGGGCGGGGCCGAGATGCGCCTGCGCGGGCCGGGCGGCGCCGAGGTCACGGTGGAGGTGGTGGCGGCGCCGGCCGACGACAGCGGCGAGCGCCTGGCCGAGGTGACGATCTCCTGCCGGCAGGCCACGTTCAGCGTCGAGCGCGTGCCGGGGACGGACTCAGCCCTCACGCGGGTCGAGGCGGAGGGGATGTGGCCGATCGCGCGCAGCGTGCGCATGGAGCGCCTGGAGACCGCGGAGCTGCTGGCCGGGGAGCTCCGGCTCCTCGGGCGCGACGCCGGCTTCGAGGGCGCGCTGCGGCTGGCCGCGCGGCTCGCGGGAGGCTAGACGTGGGCGTGCGGCGCGTCGCTTCCTCCGCCGCACGCCCCGGTGTCTAGCGCGGCGCCGCCGGTGCTGCGGGGCGCACGCTGGCCAGGAGCTTCTCCAGCTGGTACTCCGAGTCCTCGCCGGCCTGAGCGAGCCGCCGCACGATCTCCTCGCCCGCCCGCACCGCCTGCTCGCCGCCCTCCCCGGTGCGGGCCAGCAGCGTGGCGGCGAGCCGCAGCCACCACAGCAGCTCCTCGAAGCTCTCCTTGTTGAACCACAGCACGCCCTGGTAGCGGTTCACCCCGATGTACCGCCGCACCTCGTCGTCGGCGAGCATCGCCGCCAGCGTCGTCTGCGGCGCGGCGGCCGCCGCGTCCAGCCAGCCCTGGTGCTCGGTGGCGATCTTGACCGCCGCCACGGCCCTGGCCGCCGCGCCCTCGTCGGCGCCAACCTCGCGCAGCGCCCGCTCGATCGACCTGCCGAACAGCCACTCGTCGATCCAGGCCCGGCTCTGCCCCACCGGGTCCGTCCCGCCCGCGGCGCGCCCCAGCGCGTGCACGAAGACCCAGCCGACCGCCGCGCCCCAGGCGGTCTCGTCGCGCGCCAGGCGCTCCGCGAGCTCCTCGAGGGGCGCGCCCGCGGCCGCAGCGGAGGCCTGCGGCGCCTGGCCCGCCGAGCCGCGCAGCTCCATCAGCGCCTCGAGCCGCGCCAGGATGTCGCGCCGCAGCGCATCGAGGTCGCCCTCGGCCCCGGCGAAGCGCTGCACCTCCGCCAGCAGCGCCGCGAGCCGCTCGTCCACCTCGTCCAGCAGGTAGACCGGCGTGTCGGGCTGCTCGTCGGCCTCGAGCCGCAGCATGTCCTCCAGGTCGCCGGCCTGGTCGGCCCCGCCCGCGTCCAGCGCCTCCAGCTGCTCCAGCTCGTCTTCGTCCGGCGGCTCGCCGCCCTCGAGCTGCGCGGTCTCCTCCAGGTCGCCGGCGACCGCCTCGGCGCTCTCGTCCAGGCGCTCGGCCTCTACCAGCTCGTCGTCGTCCGGCCGCCGCTCGTCGGCCAGCGCGGCCAGCTTGCGGAACATCTCGGCGCTCACCAGCTCGCGGAACGGCTGCAGCACCGGCTGCAGGAAGGTCTCGCGCAGCGCCTCCTCGACGCTCGGCACGCCCCGGCCGGCCAGGAAGGCGGCGATGCTGCGGTAGCGGCCGTCTGTGTCGTGGACCTCGCGCCAGTCCAGGAAGACGTGGCACTTGTAGGCGCCCAGCTCGACGTACAGGCCCTGCTCGGCCAGCTCGCGGCTGCTGCGGATGTACTCGAGGCCGCTGGTCATGTCGCGGAAGATGCAGAAGTCGTCGGGCCCGGCGCGCAGCCCCAGCCCCTCCGCCAGCGTGCGCTGCACCAGCGTCTTCTCGTCGCCCACCCCGGTCTTCACCGCGAAGGCCACCGAGGTCCGCACCCAGCCGCGGACGCTGGCGAAGCGGTTGTGGTACAGCACCAGGCCGCGCTCGTCGCCGTAGCGGTTCGAGTAGGCGAACACATCCTCGTTGACATGCCCGTCGGGCGTGTAGAAGTCGTACAGCAGGAACTGCTCGACGCCGGCGAACAGGTAGCGCCGCTTCATGAGCGGGAAGATCTCGCGCTCGTGGCGCCAGATCAGATGCTGGTCGGGCGTCTCATCCCAGTAGGCGCGGCGGTACTCCATGCCGTACTTCTCGGTGAACCCCTCCACCTGGCCGTGGCCGAACATCGGCAGGCCCGGCAGGGTGACCATCATCGTCGCCACGCCGAAGTACTTGTCGTCCTTGCCGAACTGGTCCACCGCGGTGCGCTCGTCGGGGTTGTTCATGAAGTTGACGTAGCGCCGCATGATCTCCGGGTCGAACGCGAGCGTGTTCTTCAGCACCTGGCGGTACTTGGCGTTGTCCTCGTCGCGCAGCATCACCATGAAGGCGCTGTTGTAGACCCGGTGCATGCCGAGGGTGCGGACGAAGTAGCCCTCCATGAGCCAGAACGCCTCGGCCAGCAGCAGCGTGTCGGGCGCCTCGGCCGCGCAGCGGTCCACCACCTCGCGCCAGAACTCCTGCGGCATCAGCCGGTCGAACTCCTCGCGGGTCATGCCGTGGTCCGCGCGCGAGGGGATGTCGCCGCCGCTGCCGGGCTCGGGGAACCACAGGCGGTGGAAGTGGCGCTTGGCGAGCGTCATGGCCGCGTCGAAGCGGATGATCGGGAAGCTGCGCGCCACGTGCAGGATGGTCTGGATCACCGCCTCGCGCACCTCGGGGTTGAGGTAGTTGAGCTGCGCGGTGTCGTTCCACGGCATGGACGTGCCGTCGTTGCCGTGGTAGATATACTTCACGCTCCCGGTCCAGCGGTCGAGGCGCTTGAACACCACCGCCGCGTCGCTGCGCGAGTAGTAGTGGTCCTCGAGGAAGATCCCCACCCGCTCGTCCTCGGAGAGGTCCGGGCCGTTGAAGGTGTAGCTGGGGAACGGGCTGTAGTCCAGGCTGATAAACCAGTCCGGGTGCTCGATCACCCAGCGGCCGTCGATGCCGACGTGGTTGGGCACCATGTCGCTCGCCAGCCGGATGCCGCGCTGCCAGGCCCGCTCGCGCAGGTTCTGCAGCGCCGCCTCCCCGCCGAGGTCCTGGGCGATCACGTAGTCGTAGAGCGAGTAGGCCGAGGCGACGGCATCGGGGTTGCCCATGATCTGCTTGATCTTCCTCGACGCCTTGCTGCGCTCCCACAGGCCGATCAGCCACAGCCCGGTGAAGCCGCGCGCCGCCAGCGTGTCCAGCTCCTCGTCGGGGATCTGGTCCAGCGTGGTGATCGGCCGCCCGTACTGCTTGGAGAGCTGGTCCAGCCAGACGTAGGTGTTCTTGGCCAGCAGCACCAGGCGCGGCATCCACTCGCGGTCGGGCGTGAAGCGCTCCGGCTCGGCCTCCAGGTGGCGGAAGTCCGAGACCGGGATCGAGGCCGCGGTGGCGTCGCCTCCCCCGACGCCGAAGATCGGGCGCTCCTCCTCGCGGATCAGGTCGAGCACGCTCAGCAGGCGGTAGGGGAAGTTCGGGCCGAGGATGGCGCTCCAGTGGCCGAGGATGTAGTTCAGCTGCTCCTCGAGCGAGTGCGGGTGGGCCAGCGCGGGCGCGCGCAGCAGGTCGATGATCGTCTGGCCGGGCGGGACGCCGGGCGGCGTCGGCTGGCCGGCGAAGAAGGTGTGCAGCTCGCGCACCAGCGGCTGGTAGGCGGTGTCGTGCTCGAGGCCGTCGTCGTCGAACAGCTCGAGGAATGCAGAGAAGGCCGGGTTCATGTTCGCCAGCCAGAGCATGAGCAGCTCCTCGAGCGCCACCTCGAGGTGCGTGGTGCCGCCGGTCTGGCCGGCGAGGTACTCGTCGAGGCTCTGCTCGCGGCGGTACACCGCCAGCGGGGGGAAGTCGTCCCCGAAGCGCCGCAGCGTGGCGTCGAGTTGCTCGGGGCCGATCGCATCCCTGAGGTGGGCGAGCGCCTCGCGCAGCATCGCGGGGTTGGCCTGCTGGCGGTAGGCGCGGAAGAGCAGATGGGCGATCTCGTCGATCAGGCCCATCGCGCCGATCTGGCTGGCGCGCACGGCCTGCTCCGGGAAGCGGACCAGGTCGCGCCGCTGGTTCATCTTCTGGGCGAAGACGCGCGCGGCGTGGAAGTTGGCGATGACGGCGTTGCCGCTGAACTCGAAGATCGAGTCGTCGAACTGGTATCGGTCGCGGGCGCTGCGTGCGATGTGGAACTCATATGTCGCGCCGGGGGTTCGCTCTCCTGGCACGCTCTGCTCCTCGTCTGGTATGCGCGTGTTCTTCCTGCATCATACCACACGGCGGGGGGGTGATCGGGGGCACACCCAGGGGCCGGCGGGGACGCCCTACTGCCGCGCGAACACCAGCGCGACGATCCACACGGCGGCGTAGAGCGCGAAGAGGGTGACCACCAGCACCGGCACCCAGACGGCCACCAGCGCCAGGGCGCGCGCCAGCGGGCCGGGGCGGTCGGGCCGGAAGCCCGGGATGAGCTGCTCGCGGGTGGCGCGCGCCCCGCCGTACAGCGTCAGCAGGCCGAGCGCCGCAAAGGCTGCCGCCGCGACGATCGCCACCAGCGCGCCGATAGCGAAGAGCACAGCGTTCATACCGCCCCACCAGCCATCTCGTGCCGCGGCCGGGCGACCGAGTCGCGTATCACCAGCTCGGTCGGGAGCACGTGGTGCACCACCTGCCCGCCGTTCGAGAGCGCCGCGACCAGCGCCTCGGCGGCCAGCCGCGCCTTCTCCTCCACCGGCTGCCGCACGGTCGTCAGCGCCGGCCGCACGTAGCTCGCGTCCGGCAGGTCGTCGAAGCCGGCGACCGAGAGGTCTTCCGGAACGCGGACCCCGGCGCTGAGCGCGGCCTCGATCACGCCCACCGCCGCGATATCGCTCATCGCCACCACCGCGGTGGGGCGCGGCTCCTCCGCCCACAGGCGCTGGAACGCCGCCCGGCCGCCCTCGCGGGTGCTGGGCGTCTCGACCAGGCGCACCATCGGGGAGCCGAGCACCAGGCCGTAGGGCGCCAGCGCGTCGCCGTACCCGGCCAGGCGGGAGGCGAGCGCGCCGGTGCAGCGCTCGCGGTGCTTCCACGTCTCCAGGCACAGCACCGCGATGCGGCGGTGCCCGCACGACAGCACGTGGGCCATCAGCGCGCACGCCCCGCCCCGGTCGTCCACATTCACGCTGGACACATCCTCGGGCGCCTCGCCGTCCACCATCACGAACGGGACGTGGCGGCGGCGCAGCTGCTGCACCTCGCCGCGGTCGACCTCCAGGCCGACGACGACGAAGCCGTCCACCGTGGCGTGCGGGATGGCCTTGAGGATCGAGCCCCACAGCGGCGGCACGAGCATGAGCGTCATGCCCGCCCGGCCGCAGACCACGCCGACGCCGCGGATGAACGCGCTGTAGAACGGGTTCGACATGGCCGTGGCGAGATCCTGCGGGAGCAGGAGCCCGAGCGCGTTGGTGCGCCGCGTGGTCATGCTGCGCGCGATCGGGTCCGGGGTGTAGCCGAGGCGCTCTGCAACCTCGTGGATGTGGCTGACCGTCGCCGCCGCGAGCTGTGTGGGATCGTTGAATGCGAACGAGACGGCGGTCTTCGAGACCCCGGCCTCCTTCGCGATCTGGGTGATCGTCACCTTTCGCGGCATCCTCGGCGGCTGCGACGTGTCGGACTTCACCTTGGACATCGCTCTCCGCCCGGCCGTACGGCACGGGCCTCCGTATGTGATGCCTGCTCCGGTGGCCCTAGTCTAGCACAGCAGACTAGACGTCGCAATGCAGGCTGTATGCTGTGCAGCTCCTGTGCAGGCCGCTTGTGGCTAGCGTTCGACCTTCGGGGCGCTGCCGCGGGTGAGCAGGCGGTAGCAGACCAGGCCGACCGGGAGCAGGCACCAGAAGCTCAGCAGGCGGAAGAGCAGCGCGCCGCCCAGCGCCACCTGGAGCGGGATGTTCTGCGCCACCAGCGCCACCGTGAGGGCCGCCTCGACCGTGCCGCCGCCGCCCGGCAGCAGCGTGAACACGCTCACGATCAGCGCCAGCCCGTAGGCCCCCATCACCGACAGCACCGGCGCCGGCTCCCCCAGCGCGCGCAGGATCGAGTCGAGCGCCAGGCTGTGAAAGGTGAACACAGTGAGCTGCAGTGCCACCAGCACCAGCATCCGCCGCGGCTGCTCGAGGATCATGCGCCGGCTGGCGAGGATCTCGTCCACCACCTGCCGCACCTGCACGCTGGTCCACACCTGGCCGAACAGCCGGTCGACCGCCAGCTTCACGTTGTGGCCCCAGTCGTGGAACGTGTCGTCCGGCCGGCTGACGATGTATATCACCGTCGCCAGCACGCCCAGCGCCACCGCCACCGCCGTGTAGCTGATCGCCGCGCCGCTCAGGCCGGTGGTGATCAGCAGGTAGAGCAGGCCGTAGGTGAAGGCGACGATCACGGCCGTGTTCCAGCTGATCAGCTCCAGCCCGGCCACCATCGCCACGCTGCCGACCGGGAAGCCGCGCCGCCGCAGGCTGGCGACCAGGAAGGCGTAGGCTGCGACGCTGCCGGCGGGCACGGCCTGGTTGATCAGAATGGTGACCATCGCCGCGGCGGTGAGCCAACCGATGCTGGCGTTGTGCCCGAGCGCCGCGAGCACGCGGCCGTAGATCTGCCCGGCGCACAGGAATCCTGCCGCGATGCAGGCCAGGGCCACGGCAACCCAGATCGGGCGCGCCTCACGAAGCAGCCGCACCGCCTCCTCCACCTCGTGGCGATTGAGGTAGAGCAGGAGGCCGAGCGCGCCCAGGAGCAGGATGCCGATCACTGTGCTCCAGGGGAAGCGGCGAGTTGATTCTGTCATATTGCTCTGCATTGTCGCCTAGCTTACCCAGTCCAGCAGCCGATACCAGGCCCCGGCCAGCGGCAGGAACCACGGGTCCCCGCGGTACAGCCCGAGCGGCGCTTCCGGCAGCGGCAGCCCGTCGAACGCGTGCTCGCACGCCGCGCCCGCCATCTGCGCGCCCACACACGTCCCCAGATAGGTCGCGAGCGCCACACCGTGCCCGGCGTAGCCAAGCGCATAGTGTACACCGTCCAGGACGCCGGCGTGCGGCATCATGTCGAATGTAAAGTCCAGCGTACCGCCCCACGCGTACGCGATGCGCACGTCGCGCAGCTGCGGGAAGACGGCCAGCATATCGCGGCGCAGGATCGCAGCGCTCTCGCGCACCGACGCCGGGGTCTCGGGCACGAAGCCGGCCCGCCCCCCGAACAGCAGACGCTGGTCGGGGGTGAGACGAAAATAGTGCAGGAAGTGTTTCGTGTCGAACAGCATGCGGCCGCGCGGGCTGAGCTCGCGGGCCAGCGCGTCCGGCAGCGGCTCGGTGGCGATGATATAGGACCCGACCGGCACCACCCGCCGGCGCAGGGCCGGGGTGGCGGCGCCGGTGTACCCGGCGGTGGCGGCGAGCACCGCCTCCGCGCGGACGGCGCCCCGCCCGGTGTGCAGCCGGAACGAGGCGCCGTCCCGCTCGATCTGCTGCACGGGCGTGCCGCCGATGAGCTGGGCACCCGCGCGCTCGGCGGCGTACGCGAGCCCGGCGACGTAGCGCGCCGGGTTCAGCCCGCCGCTCGCCTCGTCCACCAGGCCGCCGTAGTAGGCGTCCGAGCCGATCTCGTCCCGCAGCTCGGCGCGCGGCACGACGCGGGTGACGTGGCCGAACTCGCGCGCCAGCGTCTCGGCCTCGCGCGCCAGCCCCTCCGCGTGCGCCGGCTTGCTCGCCAGCACCACGTGGCCGCAGCGCGCGAAGTCGCAGTCGATCGCCTCCTCGGCCACCAGGCGCTCGACCGTGTCGATCGCGGCCAGCGAGGCGGCGAACATGCGCCTGGCGCGCTCGCGGCCGTACTTCGCCAGCAGCTCGCCGGCGCCCAGCTTCAGCCCGCTGAGCACCATGCCGCCGTTGCGCGCCGCCGCGCCCCAGCCGAAGTGCCGCGCCTCGAGCACCGCGACGCTCACGCCGCGGCGGGCCAGCGCCAGCGCCGCTGAGAGACCGGTGATGCCTCCGCCGATCACTGCTGCGTCCACCCGCTCCGGCAGCGGGCGGTCCTGGGCGGCGGGCGGGAACACAACCCCCTCGCCCCACACCGGTCGCTCGAGAAACTCCATAGGCGGCACGCTCTCCCCGCACAGTCGGCACCCGCATCGCAGTGTAGCCGATCTGTGTGATCGCGGCAAGAGATAGCAGAGGGGCAGGGGGCGGCGCTACGGCCGCCGCAGCGCATCGACGATGATCTGGGTCTCGGGGGGCGGGGGCGGGGTGAGGCGGCTCACGACGATCGCCACCAGGAAGTTCACCGGCAGGCCGAAGATGCCGGCCGCCGGGCTGCTGATCCCCAGCAGGTTGAACTCCGGGTTGAGCCGGTTCGCGATGATGTAGGCGACCGTCACCACCAGGCCGCACAGCATGCCGGCCACCGCGCCGGCCTGGTTGGCGCGCCGCCAGAAGATCCCGAGCGCCAGCGCCGGGAAGATCGTCGCGGCGGCCAGCGAGAACGCCCAGGCCACCAGCTCGACGATGATCCCGAGCTGCCGCAGCGCCGTCAGCCCGGCCAGCGTCGCGGCGCACAGCAGCGCCAGCCGGCCCACCGCCAGCCGCGTGCGCGTGTCCGCGCTGCGGTTCAGCACCCGGAAGTAGATGTCGTGGGCCACCGCCGAGGTGATCACCATCAGCAGGCCGTCGGCCGTCGACAGCGCCGCCGCCAGCCCGCCGACCGCCACCAGCGCCGCGACGGTGTCGGGCAGCCCGACGATCTCCGGCGTCGAGGGGACGATCAGGTCGGGGCTGATCTGCAGCTCGTGGTACTGCAGCACGCCGTCGGTGGCGTCGGCCGTCACCGCCGGCCCGTGCAGCTCGCCCGGCTGCACCACCCCGTCGCCGTTGCTATCGACGACCGTCAGCTCGCCGCGGCTCACCAGCGCCTGCGCCCACGCCGGCAGAGCGTCCGCCGGCTGCCCGCTCAGGGTGGTCAGGTCGGTGATGTGAAGCAGGCCCACATTGCCCCAGTTCACCGCCCACTGCGGCAGGGCGCGCACCGGCTGGCCGACCACGTGCTGCAGGATCTCCCAGCGCGAGAAGGCGGCGTAGGCCGGGATGGCCAGGTAGATCAGGATGATGAACAGCAGCCCCCAGCTCACGCTCCGCCGCGCCTGCACGACCGACGGCGCGGTGTAGAAGCGGATCAGGATGTGCGGCAGGCCGGCGGTGCCGACCATGAGGCATGTGATCAGCGCCAGGAAGTTCCACACGCTCCAGTCGTTGAACGGCTCGGCGTAGGCGCGCTCGATGCCCTGGAGCTCCTCGAGCCGCGCGATCGGCTCGAACGCCGCGCCGTACATCAGCTGCGGGAAGGGCACGCCGGTGACCCGCAGCGCCAGGTAGGTCACCGGCACCAGGTAGGTGAGCAGGATGAGCGCCCCCTGCAGGACCTGCGTCCAGGTCACCGCCTTCATGCCGCCCAGGTAGGAGCAGAACAGCACCGCCCCGAGCCCGATCGCCACGCCGAGGATGTAGCGCACGCCGAGGAAGCGCCCCATGATGATCCCGACGCCGGAGACCTGGGCGGTGAGGTAGGTGAACGAGACGAGGATCGCCATCACCGCGGCGGTGAGCCGCGCGAACGTGCCGCCGTAGCGCGCGCCGATGAAGTCCGGCACGGTGTACTGGCCGAACTTGCGGATGTAGGGCGCCAGAAACAGCGCCAGCAGCACGTAGCCGCCCGTCCAGCCGATGATATAGGCCAGCCCCTCGTACCCCAGCAGCCACAGGGTCCCGGCGAGCGAGATGAACGTCGCCGCGCTCATCCAGTCCGCCGAGACCGCCAGGCCGTTGAAGAGCGCCGGAACGCGCCGCCCGGCCACGTAGTACTCGTCCAGGCTAGTGGTGCGGTTGCGCACGCCGATCACGCCGTAGGCGACGATCGTCAGGCCGATCAGAATCCAGCCCTGCTCGGTGGCCGAGAGCGGGAACAGCACCTCGAGCAGCACCACCCCCAGCGCGGCCACGAGCAGCGCCAGCGCGATCCCGCCGTAGCGCGGCAGGAAGCTCTTCTGCTCGCCCGGCCCCTCGGCGCGCGCGCCGTACTGCAGGTCCCGCCGGGTCATCACCCAGGTGTAGATGGCGGTGAGCGCCAGGAAGACCAGCGGCGCGCCCTGGGCGCCCATGTAGTAGCCGAGCGGGAACCCGCCGAGGATCTCGATGCGGTTGAGCCAGGGCGCGAGGATCGCCGGCACGTAGGAGCACGCGAACCAGATCACCAGCAGGCCGCCGATCAGCCGCAGGTTGCCGCGCCAGTAGCGCGCGCGGCGCTCCGCCGGCATGTGCGCCACCTCGCGCGTCTCGACGATCAGCAGCGGCTGCTGGGTCTGCCGCCTCAGCGGCAGCTCCGGCGCCCCGGCCGGGACCGGCGGCAGCGGGCCGCGCTCGCCCTCGCCGGGGTCGCGCCGCTGCAGCCGCGGGAACAGCAGGGTCAGCACCACGATCGCGAGCGCCACCGCCGCGATCCACAGCAGCAGCGCCGCCAGCATCCCTTCCCAGCTGAGGGCGAATCCTCCCACCTATGTGTCGCCTTTCAGTGTGACGGGGTGACACCGGTGACGCGGTGACGCGGTGACGCGGTGACGCCGGGAACCCGTGCCGCTCCACACACCATCTCGAACCCCCGGTCACCCTGTCAGCCTGTCACCTTGCCACCCACCCACCCCGTCACATCTCAACGATCTGCACCGGCCCCATCGGCCGGTCGATCGGCAGCGTCAGGTGAAACGCGGCGCCCTTGCCCAGCCCCTCGCTCTCGGCCCAGATCTCGCCGCCGTTGGCGTACACCAGGTGCCGCGCGATGGTGAGGCCGATCCCCGTGCCGCCGCTGGCCCGCGCGCGCGACTTGTCCACCCGGTAGAAGCGCTCGAAGATCAGCGGCAGGTGCTCGGGGGCGATGCCGATGCCGGTGTCGCGCACCGTCAGGCGCACGTAGTCCTCGTATGGCACGAGCGACACGGTGACGCTGCCGCCGGCCGGGGTGTAGCGCAGCGCGTTCGCCAGCAGGTTGATGATCACCTGCGCGATCCGATCCGGGTCGGCGTAGATCTGCGGGGGGTCTGGCGGCAGCTCGAGCCGCAGGTCCACCTCGCAGGCGTTGAACTGCGGCTGGAAGCGGGCGATCAGCTCGTGCAGCAGCGCCGCGGACGAGCACGGGCGCGGGTGGTTGCGCAGCTCGCCGGCCTCAGCGCGCGAGAGCAGCGCCAGCTCCTCGGTGAGGCGCCGCAGCCGCGCCGCCTCGTGGCGCACCAGGGTGAAGGTCTGCTCGTCCGGCGCCACCACGCCGTCGAGCAGGCCCTCCATGTACCCCTCGATCGTTGTCAGCGGCGTGCGTAGCTCGTGGGCCACATCGGCGATCAGCGCCAGGCGCCGCTGCTCGGTCCGGTCCAGCGCCTCAGCCAGCTGGTTGATGCTCTGGCTCAGCTCGGCCAGCTCGTCGTCGGAGCGGATCTGGGTGCGCTCGCGGTAGTAGCCCTGCGCCAGCCGCCGGCTGACGGCCGTCAGGTTCTGCAGCGGCTCGACGATCCGCCGCGAGATGAACAGGCTCACCACCACCGCCGCGACCAGCGCCCCGAAGCTGGCCACCAGCAGCGCCTGCTCGAGGATCGTCTCGAACCGCTCCTGGACCGCGTCGCTCGTCGCGCCCGTCAGCACCTCCGGCTCGGGCGGCGACTCGAGCATCACGGTGAGCGGCGAGCGGTCCACGATGCTGCTGCGCACGAGGATCTGGGCGGTGGCGAGCAGCACCGCCACGGCGGTGACGATGATCACTGCGTGCGAGGCGAAGAGCTTCCAGCGGAGCTGCCGAGACCATCTCATAGGTGTGCGGGTCGCAGATTGCGGCTGGTGGATTGCGCCGATGGCGCCTCAGCGCCATCTCGTCGGACAATCGCCTTCTCGAAGCAGGAGTGACGCGGTGGCCCGCTCCATCCCCGGCGGAAAGGCGCCCGTGGAGGTCGTGCGCCCTTCAGGCCTCCCAGGAAGCGGGGCTGGCAGCACAACCGCGGTGTGAGGGAGCGGCGGGCGCCGCAGCGCCCCGGCACAGCTTCGCTCTGAGATCTATGATCTGCCGTTCACTGGGGCCGCCCGGCGAACTTGTACCCGACGCCGCGCACGGTCTGGATCAGCACCGGCTCGCCTGGGTCGTCCTCCAGCTTGCGCCGCAGCAGGCTGATGTGCACATCGACCACCCGGTCGACGCCGTCGAAGTCGCGGCCCCACACCCGGTCGAGCAGCTGCTCGCGGGTGAACACCCGGCCGGGCATCGCCGCCAGGGTGTAGAGCAGATCGAACTCGCGGGCGGTCAGCGAGACCGGCGCGCCGTTCCGCTGCACCTCGCGGCGGGTGATATCGATCGACAGGTTCTCGAACACCAGCCGCGCCACCTCAATCTGCGCGCCGTGGCGGCTGCGGCGCAGGATGGCCTTGACCCGCGCCACGAGCTCGCGCGGGCTGAACGGCTTGGTCAGGTAGTCGTCCGCGCCCACCGAGAGGCCCACCACCTTGTCCATCTCCTCGGCCCGCGCGGTGAGCATCAGCACGTAGGGTCCGCCCTCCTGCTGCAGCCGGCGGCAGACCTCCAGGCCGTCCATCCCGGGCAGCAGCAGGTCGAGGATCACGAGGTCAGGCCGAGCGGCGCGCGCCTGCGCCAGCGCAGTGTTGCCATCGCCGGCCGTGAGCACGCTGAAGCCCTCGCTGCGCAGGTAGGCGACAACGAGGTTCATGATCGGCTCTTCGTCCTCAACGACGAGGATCGTCGGTCCCATGGCCCTGAGCCCTTCTGAATTGAGCGCTGTGTGCTGTTTATTGTAGCGAGAACTTCTTTCGATGACAAGCCGCCCGTCACGACGGCGGCGGCGGGCGCCGCAGCCCGAAGAGCCAGATCGGAGACCTGTGCTATACTCTCCAGCGACGGAGCGCCGTCCCTACCAAGCAATAAGGGAACGCGACCCCGCGCGTCATCGCAGCACACCTCCGCGCACACCACGTAGTGCGGGCTGGAACGCCCTTTGCTGGTGCCGGCCGAGCGCCGGGCGCCACAAGCTACCCGATGAGCTCCTTCGCACACCTGCCGGCCGAAGCTGTGACACCGCCTCAGCTCGCGCCACAGTGTGCTGGGATACGATCTCTGTAGCGAGGAGGACAGCATGCTCAAAGGATTCCGGGACTTCCTGATGCGTGGCAACGTCGTGGACCTTGCGGTAGCCGTGATCATGGGCGCCGCGTTCGGCGCGGTGGTCACGTCGCTGGTCGAAGATGTGTTCACGCCGATCATCGGCGCGCTCGGCGGCCAGCCGGATTTCTCGGCCATCATGCTCGGGCCGATCCGGATCGGCAACTTCCTGAACGCGCTCCTCTCCTTCCTGATCATCGCCATCGTCGTCTACTTCGTCATCGTCGCCCCCATGAACCGCCTCATGGAGCGCATGCGGCGGCAGACCGAGACGGGCGAGCCGCCGGAGCCGACCAAGGAAGAGGTGCTGCTGACGGAGATCCGCGACCTGCTCCGGCAGCAGCGGCAGTAAAAACCGGGCCGCTCTGCGGCGACTTCGTCGCCGCAGAGCGGCTCAGCACGGCCACCTGCAGCCCCCACACCTCCCCACTCACAGGG
>ERZ777003.1774-NODE-1774-length-29466-cov-60.010574_pt1 | contig 29466 bp, 25 predicted proteins | sample MGYA00374956_ERZ777003 | MGnify/ENA primary metagenome ERZ777003 (study PRJEB29302, sample SAMN06268252) | bioreactor metagenome | isolation source: Joint BioEnergy Institute, California, USA | place: USA:Joint BioEnergy Institute, California, USA | collected... | reverse complement strand
AGCGGCCGGGCGGCAACGGCGCGAAGCCGTCCCGGCCGGAGGAGTCCCTCGCGTCGGTCTCATCCTCCCGCGCCCGGCAGGGCGACGAGGCGGCCTCCGACGCCGAGCCCTGACCGGCCGGGTGGGCGCGTGCCGTGGTGCGGGCCGCCGGAGGGCGGCCGCACCGGCGGGCGGTACGGCTCCGCCGGGTCACCGGCCCGTGGTGACCCGGCCGGGCGGGCCGGTCAGTCGGCGGCCGCGATCTCGGCGGCGCGGCGGATGGCGGCGCGCCGTACCTCCAGCGGGGTGTTCGACTTCGCGGAGATCATCATGGCGATCGCCTCGCGGGGCAGCCGCTCGGCGAACGCGATCGCCTCCTCGTGGCCGAGCGGGCTGCGCTTCCAGTTGTTGTGGCAGATCGAGATGTCCCCGGGCGGGCGGTCGCCGGACGCGCCGAGCACCTCGTCGACGAACACGCCGTACAGGATGAACTCCGAGATGTGCAGCCGCTCGTTGAACGCGTCCATCCAGTTCTTCCCGGTCACCTCGGCGATGCGCTGCTGCATCGCCCGCACGACCGCGGGGTCCCAGAAGTTGAGCGGGGTGACGTAGTCGGGCAGCGGCGGCGGGGGAGCGGGCGGCAGCCCGAGCAGCTCCCGGGCGACCCGGTGCCAGATGACGTGCCGCTCCATGTCGGCGGTGACCCCGTTCTCCTCCCGGTAGAGGCAGAGCCGTCCGTCGACCACGAACCGCTTGGCGGTGGTGGGGCGGACGAGCACCGCGTCGGAGTCGATGATGAGCACCACGTCGGCGTCGAGCTGCGCGGCCGCCGCGATCTTCACGGTCTGCTGCATCACCCAGCCGCGCAGCGGCGGCCAGGGGCGGCGCACGTTCACGTACACGTCGGTGAACGGCGGGCGGAAATAGTACGGCGGCAGCATCTCCGAGCGCGACCACACCCGGCAGCGCGGCCCTTCGTACTGGGTGAAAAGGTGCTTATCGCGCGAAGGTACGAAGACGTGATGAACGGTGTCTTCGGGGGTGAATTGCAGCACCGATCGGTGCAGGTCCGGAAACAGCGCGGCGTCGCCCCGGTAGCACGGCGTGAGGACGGCGAGCTCGCTCATGGTCGGCTACTCCAGTTCCCCGGCGATGACCGGCGTGAATCGGCGTTCGCCGCGGCCGCGGCGATACGGGCCGTGACGACGGTACCGGATTCGCCACGGCAAATGAGATTGAGGTTGGAAAACGGAATGAATGGCCTGTTGTGGCCGAGGTATCGTCGAGGAGTGGTTGGCGGCATGGGCATCGTATTGCACTATTTTGATCGGGGATGGTAACGCCCGGCAACGGTTTCGCGGCGCCGGCGGCGGCCGCGCATCCGGCGCCGGACGGCGGCCGGTTCGTGCGGTGATGTGATCGACGCGCGGATCCCGGTGGCGGGTCACCGCGGAAGGAAGCGTATGGACTTCTGGGGAACGGTTCTCGTCCTGTTTCGGCGGTGGTATATCTCCGTGCCCGCCTTTGCGCTCGCCGTCGCGGCCGCATTCGGGGTCTACAGCACGATTCCCACCGTCTACGTGTCGCACGCGGTGCTCATGCTGACCACCCCGACGGGCGGCGGCGTCGTGCCGCCGGACCCGAGGATCCCCGTGCCGCGGATCAACCCGATGCTCAACTTCGAGCACGGGCTCAGCGTGACCGCCTCCGTGCTCATCGCCGCGCTCGGCACCCCGGAGACGGCGCGCGAGCTCGGCATGGAGGAGGGCGGGGACACCGAGTACCAGGTGACCAACGGCAGCAGCAACCTCGAGTCGCTCGCCACCGGGCCGCTGGTGTTCGTCGAGGCGAGCAGCACCGATCCGCGGAAGGCCACGGAGATGATGCGCCGCGTGATCGCCCGGGCGCACCGCGAGCTCGACGCCCGCCAGGCCGCCGTCGACGCCCCCAAGGGCACGTACATCACCCTGCACGAGGCGGTGCCGCCCACCACGCCGCAGCCCCACCAGGGCCGCAGGCTCCGCGCCACCGCCGCCGCGCTCGCCCTCGGCCTGTTCGCCTCGCTCGCCGCGACCTTCGCGGTGGAGAGCCTCAGCGCCCACCGCCGAGCCCGCCGCCGTACCGCCGCGGCCCCGGCCGCCGCGCCCGGCGACTCCGGGCACTCAGGCGTACGGCAGGCCGGCGCCGAGCCGGTGGCGGCGGGCGCCCCGGCGCGGGCGGGAGGCGAGGCGTGACCGCGGCACCGGCGGCCGGCCGTACCGTGCCCTCTCCGAGGGCGCCGTCCCCGAAGGCGCCGTCCCTGGAGGTCTTCGCCCGGCTGCGGCGGGCCGACGGGGCGACCTTGGCCTGCGTCTTCGCGCTGGCCCTGCTGCTCGTGCCGGCCCGGATGGTGTTCCGGTTCCTGCCGATGTCGCTCACCCCGGCGAACGTGGTGAGCCTCGTCGCCGCGCTCGCCTGGCTGCTCGCCCAGTTCACCGCCACGCTCGGCATGGCGAAGGGCCGCAACCCGGTGCGTACCGCGGTGTTCTGCTACTTCACCGCGATGATCGCCACGTACGGCTACGCCACCGCGGGCTACCTGCCCTCCGACGAGCTCAACCTCGCCGACCACGCGCTCGTGCTCATCGTGGCCATGGTCGGCATCGCCCTGCTCGTCTGCGACGGGGTGCGCGGCCTCGACCGGCTCGACTTCCTGCTCAGGACGGTCGTGGTCGCGGGCGCGGTCATCTCGGTGATCGGCGCCTTCCAGTTCCTGCTCGACCTCGACCTCACCCGCTACCTGCGGCTGCCGATCCTCGAGTTCACCTCCGAGGACGCGGCCGTGCTCGAGCGCGAGGACCTGCGCCGGGTGGCCGCCACCACCGGTCACCCGATCGAGTTCGGCGTGGTGTGCGCGATGCTGCTGCCGGTCGCCGCCCACTACGGGTTCCACGCCCGGGACCGGGCCGCGGCGGTGCGCTGGTGGGGCTGCACGCTGCTGATCGCGATGGGGCTGATGTTCTCGGTGTCCCGGTCGGCGATGCTCGGGCTCGCCGGGGTCGCCGTGGTGCTCCTGCTCGGCTGGCCCGCCCGGCGCCGGATCCGGGCGCTCGCCGCCGCCGGGGGATTCCTCGCCGGGGTGTGGCTGCTCGTGCCCGGCCTGCTCGGCACCTTCTACGGCCTGTTCGCCAACCTCGGCAGCGACGACAGCATCCGCTACCGCACCCACGACTACGCGGTGGCCGCCGAGGAGATCGCCCGCCACCCCTGGCTCGGCCGCGGCGTCGCCACCTGGTACGCGCCCAAGCACCAGGTCTTCGACAACCAGTACATCCTGTCCGCCGTCGAGGCCGGTCTCGTCGGCATCACCGTGATCGTCGCGATGTTCCTCACCGCCGGGTACGCGGCGCTGCGCGCCCGCCGCCTCGCGGCCGACCCCGGCGCCCGCGACCTCGGCCTCTCCCTCGCCGCCGCGCTCACCGTCCCGCTCATCGGCATGGCCACCTTCGACCTGCTCTCCTTCGCCCAGGTCACCGGCGTGGCCTTCCTGTTCATCGGCGCCGCCGGGGCCCTGCTGCGGGCGGTCACCGCCGAGGCCGCAGCGTCCGCCGGGCCGGACCCCTCCCGGTGAGGCCGCCCGCGCGCCGGGATCGCGGCGGCCGTGCCGTACGGCCCGGCATCCCGGGCGGGAACCGGCGAACCGGGTCGTTCGTCAACGTGGTTTGACCGTGCTGCACCGGTTTGCGATACGTGACCCCTACCGGGAGGCCATGGCGAACGTGACCGAAGGCATGCCCGCCGGCCGGGCTCCGGACCTGCTGGCGGTGTCCGGGCTGTGCAAGTCCTACTCCGGCATCCCGATGCTGCGGGACGTCGGCTTCACCCTGAACCCGGGCGAGGCGATCGCGCTCGTCGGCCCGAACGGCGCGGGCAAGACCACGCTGCTGCGGTGCGTGGCCGGGATCGAGGAGCCGGACGAGGGGGTCGTCGAGCTGGAGGGCCGGCGGCTGAGGGAGACCGACCCCGAGGCGCGCGCCGCGATGGCCTGCCTGCTCGACGACTTCGACTACTTCCCCGACCTGTCGGTCGTCGACCACCTCACGCTGTACGCCTGGGCGCACGGCGTGCCGGACCCCGAGGCGACCGTCGAGGACGTGCTGCGCGAGCTCGACCTGCTGCCGCTCGCGGACCGGCTGCCGATCACGCTGTCGAGCGGGCAGCGGCACCGGTTCGGGCTCGCCTCGTGCCTGGTCCGCCCGCGCCGCATCCTTCTCCTCGACGAGCCGGAGCAGCGGCTCGATGCCGAGGGGCGCGCCTGGCTCGTCTCCCGGCTCAGGGCCGAGCTCGCCTCCGGGGTGGCCGTGCTCTTCGCGTCCCACGACCGGGAGCTGGTCGACGCGGTGGCCGGCCGGGTGATCGAGGTGGGCTCGTGACGCTCGCCGCGGCGCGCTCGCCGTACCCCGGTCCCGGGGAGCTGCGCCGCAGGCGGCGGGCGGGCAGGCCGCGGCGGCCACTGCGGGAGACCCTCATGGCGCTCGCCGAGCGCGCGATCTACGCCGCGGTCCTCCTCGCCATCGGCGCCGAGGCCGTGCCGTCGACGCTCGGCCACATCGGCGCGGCGGGCCGGGCCACGGTGGTCCCGATCAACCCGGTCGTGGAGTGGACGGTGGTGGCCGCGGCCGTGCTGGGCGTGGTGGCGCTCGCCCGGGCGCTGCTCGCGTTCGGGCCCGTGTACGCCGGCGCGGCCGCCCGCACCTGGCTGCTCAGCACCCCGGTCGACCGCACCGGCCTGCTCACCGTGCCGCTCGCGATCGCCGTGGCGGCCGGCGCGGGCCTGGCGGCCGCGATCGGGTTCGCGCTGCTGCTCGTCACCCGCCTCGGCCCGCCGCCGGTGCCGTGGCTGACCGGGTGGGCGGCGCTCGGCGCGGCGATCACCTGCGGCTGCGCCGTGGCCCAGGCGCGGCGGCGGCCGGTGCCCGTCCTGCGCCGTTGGCTGAGCGCGGCCGGGTACGCGCTCACCGCCGCGGTGCTCGCGGTCCCGCTGCTCCGGCCCGCGGTCCCGCCGCCCGCGCTGGGGGAGGCCGGGACGGCGATGCAGGCCGGCGCGCTCGCCCTCGTGGCGTGCGCGGCCGCGGCGATGTACGCCGCCCACCGCCACCTGGCGATCATGACCCGCGGTACGGCGTGCACGGGCGGCGAGCTCGCGCTCGCGGCCCAGGTGTCGCTGATCTCGCTCGACACCACCCTGTTCTGGCCGGTGGTGACCGAGCGGCGGCTGCGCGCGCTCGCCCGGGTACGGCCTGCCGGGATCCGCGGCAACCGGGTGGCCGCGCTGGTCCGGGCCGACGTGGCCCGGGTGCTGCGCATGCGGACCGGCCTGCTCACGTGGGCCGCGCTGCTCCCCGTGCCGTACGCCGCGCACCTGGCCGGGCTCACCGCGTTCCTGCCCGCGATCCACCTGGTGGCCGCGTTCCTCGCGGCCTACCGGCTCGCGGGCGGGCTGCGGTTCATCGCCCACGCTCCCGCGCTCCGCCGGGCGCTCGGCGGCTCGGACCTGACGCTCAAGCTCGCCCACCTGGTGGTGCCCGCCGCGGGCGCGGTCGTGTGGTCGGCCGTCTCGGCGCTGCCGGCCCCGATCTCGCCGGTCACCGCCGCGGTGTCCGCCGCGGGCGCGGTCGCCGTGTGCTACCGGATGGCGACCCGGCCGCCGCTCGACCACACGAGCATGGTGGTCGACACCGGGCCGTTCGGGCCGGTGCCGCCGGATCTGGTCATGCGGCTGCTGCGCGGCCCCGCGCTGCTCGCCGTACTCGCCGTGGTGCAGCTCGCCATCGCGGGGTAGCCACCGCCGGTCAGTGCATCGCGCCCACGTGCTCGCCGGTGTTCTCCGACCGGGCCGGCATGAACAGGGCCGTGGCGATCACGATCAGCGACAGCACGGCGCCGACGATGAACGCCAGCCGCATGCCGCCGAGCGCGGCGAGCGTGTCGGCGACCCCCGCGGACCGCAGCGCGTCGGCCCGCATGCTCATCACGGTGACCACGAGCGCGGTGCCGAAGGCCCCGGAGACCTGCTGCAGCGTGTTGAGGATCGAGCTGGCGTGCGAGTACAGCGACGACGGGACCGCCCCGAGCGCGATGGTGAACACCGGGGTGAACGTCGCCGCGAGGCACAGCGACAGCAGCATGTGCAGGCCGAGCAGCAGCCAGTACGGCGTGGCGAGCGTCACCTGGGTGAACCCGGCGAGCGCGACCGTGATGCCGACCGCGCCCGGGATGATCAGCACGCGCCCGCCGTACCGGTCGAACAGCCGGCCGACCACCGGGCCGAGCAGCCCCATCGCCAGGCCCCCGGGCATGACGAGCAGCCCGGTCGCGAGCGGGCTGAGCGCGCGCAGGTTCTGCAGGTAGAGCGGGAGCAGCACCATCGTGCCGAGCATCGCCATGAACGCCACCGACAGCATGACCAGCCCGATGGCGTAGGGGCGGTGGCGCAGCGTGCGCAGGTCGAGCAGGGGCGCGCCCCGCCGCTGCAGCCGGAGCTGGCGCAGCACGAACACGGCGATCAGCGCGAGGCCCCCGGCCGTGATCGCGGACGCGACCCGGAGGTCGCCGCCCTCGAACTGGCTCAGCCCGTACACCAGGCCGCCGAACCCGGCGGCGGCGGTGACCACGCTCAGCCAGTCGACGGAGGACTCCCGCGGCTCGCCGACGTTCGGCAGCCGCCGCAGCCCGCCCCAGGTGACCAGGACCGCGATGGGCAGCACCACCGCGAACAGCAGCCGCCACGACCCGAGCGCGAGGATCAGCCCGGAGACCGTCGGCCCCATCGCGGGCGCCACGGAGATGGCGAGCGAGACGTTGCCCATCACCCGGCCCCGGTCGGACACCGGCACCACCCGCATGAGGGCGGTCATGAGCAGCGGCATCATGATGCCCGTCCCGCACGCCTGGATGATCCGGGCGGCGAGCAGCACCGCGAAGGCCGGGGCGACCGCGGCGAGCGCGGTGCCGAACAGGAACAGGCCCATCGCCGTGCCGTACGCGGCCCGCGTGGTGACGCGGTCGAGAAACCATCCGGTGATCGGGATGACCGCGGCCAACGTGAGCATGAACGCGGTGGACAGCCACTGCGCGGTGTGCTCGGTGATGTGCATCGCGTCCATCAACCGCGGGATCGCGTTGATGAGGATGGTCTCGTTGAGGATGACCACGAACGTGGCGAGCACCAGCAGCGGGACCACCGCGGGGGTACGGCGCGCCCCCTCGGCCGCGCTCGTGGCGGACGTTGTCGCATGTTTGACGCCGGACACGGCACCTCAATCGCAGTCGTCGGTGATGTACGGTCAGGACGGGCCGTCGGGATTCGCGTCGCAGCCACGGCCATCGCCCCGTGCAATGAGGACCGGCACGACCGGCAGGACTCATCGACCCCGACCTACCTTGCTGCAACCGGCGGGCGATGTCATCTCATTTCCGGTGCAGCCGGTCGGTTCCGTGACAATTGCGCAACCAGGTGTGAACGTGGCGTATCGCCGCAGGTCAGGTGGCATCCCGCGGTACGGCGTGCCCGCCCCGGCGTGCCGGGCCGGTCAGGTGCTGCAGGGGAGCGGGCCGACGGTGCGGGTGATCCGGTAGTCCTCGTCGATCGTGACCAAGGTGTTACCCGACCACTCGATCGTGGCGCAGTCGGCCTCCACCGGGCCGTACACCCAGGAGCCGTCCACCAGCCGGTTGTCGCGGACCACCGCCCGGCCGGAGACGTTCTTCACCTGGATCGAGTAGGTGCCGCCCATGACGAGGTTGCGGGTGACGAAGACGTCCTCGGCCCCCTCGTCGGTGATGAAGATCGGGGCGGTGATGTCCTTGGCGAAGCGCTGGTCGACGGTGTTGTGGTCGAAGATGAGGCCCTTGCCGGTCTTGTAGGTCTGGATGCCGTCGGAGTGGTCGCCGGGGTTGGAGCAGAGCCTGACGTAGGAGTCCCGGATCACGATGTCGTCGCCCGAGGCGTGGAAGCCGTCGCCGTGCCCGCGCACGTGCACCCGCAGGGCGGTGAACCGCGCCTCGCCGATCCCGGGCGCGGTGAGGCAGCCCGTGGCCGGGCCCACCGTGGAGTCGGTGATCGTGAACGAGTAGCGCCGCAGCCGGTACTCGTTCGACACGCCGCCGTCGATCCGGCTGTTGCGGATCACCACGCCGTCGGCCCGGATGAGCAGGTCGCCGGGGATGTGCACGCCGTCGAGCACGGTGCCCGGCTCGGTCACCTCGTACGCCGCCCCGTCGACGTTGAGCGGGAGCGTGGTGAGCCGGGTCCCCGGGGGCACGCCGGTGCAGGCGGGCGTCGGATGGCCAGGGCATTTACGACGCGACGGGGCCGGCGTCGGCCGTACCGGCTGTTCCGTGGACGTGACGGATGCGGGCGTGGCCGCCGGAGTCTCCGCCGCCTCGGTGGCCGTCTCCTCCCGGCTCGGGACCGGCTCGGCCGGGGTGGGCGACGCGTCGCCCGGCCCGGGCGGTGAGGTGACGGCCGCGTACGGCCCGGCGTCGCGGTGGGCGGCCGGCGACGTGCCGGTGATCAGGAGGGCGGCGAGCACGACGCCCGCCAGGGCCGCCGCCACGAGGCCCACGACGAGCCACGTCCCCGGTTGGCGGCGGTGCCGGGAGCGCCGGACGCCCGCCCATGGTTCTCCGCCGCCGTCGCCGTGCCGGTGTCCTGGCGACATCGTCCGACCTCCGTGATCACGCGTTCGCCCGCGCCCCGACCGGCGCGCGCCGCGGATGCGGTATCCCCGTTTCACCCGGGGATGACCCGTCGTTTTCCGGAACCGGCCATTCCCGCGTTTGCCCTGGCCGGACCGGGTGACCGGACCGGCAGAACGGTGAATTCCGGGTTCTATGCCTGCATATTTAATATGTCGGTCTTTTACATCAGCCCTCGCATTCCAGTGGGCCGACCGTCGACGTGATGCGGTATTTGTCGTCGATCGTCACGAGCGTGTTCCCCTCCCAGACCACGTTGGCGCAGTCGGTGTCGACCGGGCCGTACACCCAGGACTTGTCCACCAGGGCGTTGTCCCGCACGATCGCCGTGCCCTTCACGTTGCGCACCTGGATCGAGTAGGTGCCGCCCATGACGAGGTTCCGCGACACGATCACGTCCTCGGCCTGCTCGTCGGTGATGAAGATCGGGGCGGTGATGTCCTTGGCGAAGCGCTGGTCGACGGTGTTGTGGTCGAAGATGAGGCCCTTGCCGGTCTTGTAGGTCTGGATGCCGTCGGAGTGGTCGCCGGGGTTGGAGCAGAGCTTGACGTAGGAGTCCCGGATCACGATGTCGTCACCCGACGCGTTGAACCCGTCCCCGTGCCCGCGCACGTGCACCCGCTCCGCGGTGTACCGTGCCGACCCGATGCCGGGCGCGGTGAGGCAGCCCTTCGGCGGGCCGACGATCGAGTCCCGGATGGTGAACGAGTACGCCCGGCCGTCGTAGTAGCCGAGCACGCCCCCGTCGATGCGGCTGTTCTGGATCACCACGTCGTCGGCGACGATGAGCAGGTCGGTGGTGATGTGCACCCCGTCGAGCACGGCGCCCCGCTTGTTCACCCGGTAGATGCCCTCGTAGTTCGACTTGAGCCGGGTGAGCTTCGTGCCCGGCGGCACCCCGGTGGTCTCCGGGGTCGGGTGCTCGGCCCGCGGCTCCGGCGTGGGGGTGGTGCTCGGGGTCGCGGTCGCCGTGCCGTCCGGTGTGGCGGTGGGACCGGGCTCGCCCGTGCCCGGCTGGCAGGCCGTGACGAGGGCCACCGCGAGCAGGAACGCGAGGATCGACGCGCGTCTCGCCATCGCCGGCCCCGCTCACCCCGCCGGGTACGGCTCGCCGGCGAGCCGCGCCCGCAGCTCCGCCCAGCTCCCCGCGGTGCGGTCCCGCTCGCTCACCACGGTGACCGGCAGCGGCCACGGGATCGCGAGCTCCGGATCGTCGTACCGGACCGTCACGTCCTCGGCGGGATCGTGCGGCCGGTCGATCCGGTAGCAGACGTCCGCCTCCTCGCTGAGCGCCTGAAATCCGTGCAGCATGCCCGGCGGCACATAAAGTGACACGAATTTCTCGTCATCCAGCACGACCGAAAACCGCCGCCCGAACGTCGGCGAGTCCGGCCGCGCGTCCACCACCACGTCGTACACCGCGCCCCGCGCGCACCGCACCAGCTTCGCCTCGCCCCGGCCGGTCCGCCCGTGCATGCCGCGGATCACCCCCCGGCGCGACCGGGACTGGCTGTCCTGCACGAACGGCTCCAGCCCCAGCCTCTCGGCGAGCGCCGAGTCGAACGTCCGGGTGAACAGTCCGCGGTCGTCATGGTGCGGCGTCGGGACGAACAGCAGCACGCCCTCGAGCGGGGTCCGTTCGACTCTCACGATTTCTCCCTGAACCACGAGTCCCACTATTGGAAGTGAATGACGGAATAAACCGGGAAAACTCGAAAAAGTGGCGCGGAAACCGAACGTGGTGCGCGGCGAAACGGTAGTGTGGGCGATGTCCGGCGGCGAGGGCCGCGCCCCCGAGCCTTGCGCGTCCGCAGGCGCCGCCGCGCCCGAATCCCCCGAATCCGCCGGTACGGCCACGCGTGCGCGGCGCCGTACCCGGCCGGCCTCTCGCCCCCCAGGAGGAGCACCGGTGACCCAGCCGATCGCCGCCGTCGTCGTGCCCGCGCACAACGAGGAGGCCGTGATCGGCCGCACCCTGCACCGCCTGCTCGCCGGCACGGCCCCCGGCGAGCTCCACGTCGTGGTGGTCCCCAACGCGTGCACCGACCGCACCGCCGAGGAGGCGCGCAAGGCCGCCGCCCGGTACGCCCCGGCCGATCCGCCGCCGGGCACGGGCGGCGTGCTCGTCGTGGAGACCGACGTCCCGGGCAAGCCGCACGCGCTGCGGCTCGGCGACGAGCACTGCGGCGACGTGTTCCCCCGCGTCTACCTCGACGCCGACGTGGAGCTCACCGCCGACGCGGTGCGCGCCCTCGTGGCGGCCTGCGCGCGGCCCGGCGTGCTCGCCTGCGCCCCGGTCCCGGAGCTCGACCTGACCGGCGTCGGCCCGGTCGCCCGCCGCATGCACCGGGTGCACGACCGGCTCGTCGCGCCGCACCGCGCGCTCGCCGGGGTGGGCGTCTACGTGCTCACCGCCGAGGGCCACGCCCGCGCCTTCCCCATCCCGGACGACGTGATCTCCGACGACGGCTGGGTGCACCGCAGCTTCGCCCCGCACGAGCGGGCCGTGGTGGGTGAGGCCCGCTCGCTGGTCCGCCCCGCCCGCACCGTCCGCGCCCACCTGCGCCGCCGCGTCCGGGTACGGCTCGGCAACCGGCAGCTCGACGCGCTCGGCCTGCCGTTCCGGGAGCCGCGGCTGCGCCTCGCCGACCTGCTCGCCGTGGTACGGCGCCGCGAGGCGGGCGTGGTCGACGCCGCCTGCTACCTCGCGGTGCAGCTCCTCGACCGGGCGCTCACCGCGGTGCGGTCGCGCCGCGGCGCCGCGGTCGCGTGGGGCACGGACGCGAGCACCCGGGTCAGCCACGGGCCCGCCGACCCCGCCTCGGCGGCTTCGCGTACGCCGCCTCGTACGCCGCGAGCAGGTGGGTGACCGACCGCTCCCAGCTCAGCGGCCCGGTCACCCGGGCGAGCCCGATCTCGCCCATCACCCGGCGCTCCTCCGGGTCGTCGAGCAGCCGGGCGATCAGCTTGGCGAACTCGCCCTCGTCGTTCGCGGGCGCGTACACGGCCGCGTCCCCGGCCGACACCCGCGCCTCCTTCAGGTCGAACGAGACGATCGGCCGGCCCATCGCCATGTACTCCAGCACCTTGTTCATCGTGGACACGTCGTTGAGCGGGTTGCTCGGGTCCGGCGAGAGGCACACGTCGGCGGTGGACAGGTAGCGCAGCAGGTCCGCGTCCGGGATGCGCCCGGTGAACTCGACCAGGTCGCCGAGGCCGAGCTCGCGGGCGAGCGCGACCATCGCGTCGAAGGTGTCCCCGGCCCCGATGAAGACCGCGTGCCAGTCGGTACGGCCCAGCTCGTCCCGCAGCCGGGCGAGCGCCCGCAGCGCGTAGTCCACCCCGTCCTGCGGGCCCATCACGCCGAGGTAGCAGAGCAGGTACGGCTTGCCCTTCTTCAGCTCCGGCTCGGGCGGCACCTGCCGGAACCGCTCGACCGCGGGCGCGCTGCGCACCACGAACACGTCCTCGGGCCGCTTGCCGCCGCGCAGCACCGCCGCCTGGCGGTAGCTCTCGTTCGTGGCGATCACCACGTCGGCGGCCCGGTAGGTGAGCCGCTCCAGCAGGCACACCGCCCGGTAGAGCAGGTCCTGGCCGCGCCCGAACCGGGACAGGTAGAGCTCGGGCACGAGGTCGTGCTGGTCGTACACGAACCGCGCGCCCCGCCGCTGCAGCCGCCGCGCGATCAGGAACAGCAGGTCCGGCGGGTTGCAGGCGTGCACCACGTCGACCGGCCCGACCTTCCGGGCGAGCCGCAGGGTGTGCCACAGCGCCAGGCCGTACTCGCGCACGTAGCCGAGCGGCCCGCCGGTCGCGGGCCGGAGCGGGTACCGGTGGATGTGCACGCCGTCGAGCAGCAGGTACGACTCGGTGTCCCGCTTGGTCCCCTTGGGACAGATGACGTGCACCTCCCAGCCGGCGTCCCGCAGCGCCGTGCTCTCCTGCCAGACCCGCCGGTCGAACGGCACCGACAGGTTCTCCACGAGGATCAGCGCCCGCCTGCGCCGCGGCGTGCCGTCGGCGGGCGGTCGCGTGCGGTCGGGGGTCGGGTTACCAGCCAATGCCCACGTATCCCGGGTCGGCCCGGCGCGTCTCCGCGTCGGGGAGGCGGACAAGGTCGACGATGATGCGGTCGCCCGCGCGTTCGAGGGCGGCGAGGACGGCGTCGTCCGCGCAGCCGATCACGCACACCTCGGCGTGCTCGAGCACCGCGTCGGCGTCGCTGGTGAGCAGCTCGCCGAGGTGGGGGAGGCGGCTCTCGATGTACTCGCGGTTCGCGCCGATCAGCCGGGACAGCGTCACCCCGGCGTCGTAGATGCGCAGGTCGTACCCCTTGCCGAGGAGGCGTTCGGCGAGCTCGACGAGCGGGCTCTCCCGCAGGTCGTCGGTGCCCGGCTTGAACGACAGGCCGAACAGCCCGATCTTGCGCCGCCCGCTCGCGGTGACGAGGCTGAACGCGCGCCGCAGGTGCTCCTCGTTCGACGGCAGCACGTTCGCCAGCAGCGGCACCGACACGTCCGCCCGCTGCGCCGCGTACACCAGCCCGCGCAGGTCCTTGGGCAGGCAGGAGCCGCCGAACGCGAACCCCGGCCGCAGGTACGCCGGGCTGATGTTGAGCTTGCGGTCGGCGAGGAACACGTCCATCACCCGGTGCGAGTCGATCCGGAACGCCTGGCTGATCGCGCCGAGCTCGTTGGCGAACGCGATCTTCAGCCCGTGGAAGGCGTTGTCGGCGTACTTCGACAGCTCGGCGACCGCGATCGGCACCCGGAACACCTGGCCGGGCAGGCCCTCGTAGAGCGCCTCGACCACGTCGCCGCTCGCCGGGTCGTACTCGCCGATCACGGTCTTCGGCGGGTCGAAGAAGTCCCGGACGCTGCTGCCCTCGCGCAGGTACTCGGGGTTCACCGCGACCCCGAAGTCGATCCCGGCGACGAGCCCGGAGGACCGCTCGAGGATCGGCACGAGCAGGCCGGTGCAGGTGCCGGGCAGCATCGTGCTGCGGAACACCACGGTGTGCCGCCGGGGTTTCGTGCCGTCCCGGGCGCGGGCCCGCTCGCCGAGCGCGGTGCCGATCTGCTCGGCGACGCGCTCCAGGTACGTCGTGGAGAGGCTGCCGTTCGGCGCCGAGGGGGTGCCGACGCAGACGAGGGACACCTCGGTCGCCGCGATCGCCTCGGCCGCGTCCGTGGTGGCCCGCAGCGCGCCCTCGGCGACCACGTGGGCGGTGAGCTCGCCGATCCGCTCCTCGACCAGCGGCGCCTGCCCCCGGTTGATCATCTCGACCTTGAGCGGGTTGACGTCGACGCCGATCACCTCGTGCCCGCGGGACGCGAGGCAGGCCGCCGAGACGCAGCCGACGTAGCCGAGTCCGAACACGCTGATTCTCATGGCTGGGTTCGCCTCCGGGTCAGGGCGCGAAGCCGGCGTACGGCGCCGCGTAATCGCGGGCCGACGGCGGACGACTTCGCGGCCGAGATCACTGAGTTGCGGGCCCTGCGCAGCGCCCGCCGGGCCGGGTTCCTCGTGACGAGGCCCTGGCACACCCACGTCTCGCCGGTCTTCGCCCGGCGCTTGTACTCGTCCTCGCCCCGGCCGAGGTCGATGCGCTCGATGCCGAGCGCGGGGGCGGCGGCGACGAGCTCGCGCAGCAGGATCCAGCCGGGGGCGAGCGCGCCGAACGCGGGGTCGTAGGCGGGGAACCACCAGTGCAGCACCTTCTCCGCGCGGATGCCGAAGTGCGCGGCGATCAGGTGCGGCCCGGCGTGCAGGGTGGACAGCACCCCGCCGAACGAGCCGTCCCGGGTGTGCAGCAGCCGGGTCAGCAGCGCCACGTGCCGGGGGTCGGCGAAGTGGTCGCGCACCCCGGTCGCCGCGTACTGCCGCCGTTTCAGCTCGATCAGCCGGGCCAGGCACGCCTCGTCGAGCGACGTGGCGACGAACCGCACCGGCCCGTGCAGCCGCTCCGCCTTCGCCGTCCGGCGGCGGGCCTGCGCCATGTTGTCCCGGCCGCTGCGCGAGGCCCGGCCGAGGTAGCCGGTGAGGCCGCCGGACACGTCGAGGTACGGCGAGACCCGCTTGGACTCCACGTACGGCTCGAAGCCGGGGTGGCCGTCGAGCAGGTGGTCGAACGCGAAGGCGCGCACCCCGCCGCCGAGCAGCCGCAGCGGCGGGAACTCGGCCCCGGGCGCGACCACCGGCCCCTGGAAGTCGGCGCCGGGCCACCCGGCGGGCCGCAGCAGCGACCGCTCCCGGTGGCACGGCAGCAGCGCGCACACCCGGCCGTCGCGGTCCCGGCCGACCACGACCTGCACCGGGCGGCCGGTGGCGTGCACCACGGCGGCGAAGCCGGGGTGGAAGTACGGGCTGTCGAGCATCGGGTTCGCCGCCCGCAGCCGGTGCCAGGCGTCGAGCTCCTCGCCGCCGAGCGCGTCGAACGGGACCGTCCGCCAGGTCACCGGCGGACCGGGGAGCCCGGCCTCGGCCGGGCCGTCGCGGCCGTGCCGGGCCGGGGCGGCGGCGCGCTCCGGCGGCCCGGCGCCGTCCGCGCCGCCGTACACGTCGGCGGGCGGGGCGGCCTCCCCGCGCGATGGGCTGGTCATCGTCACCTCCTGGGGATCGCGCGGGTCACCCCGCGAGCGAGCGGACGCGGCGGGACGGCAGGACGAGCGCGGCGAACGACGCCCGGGAGGTGCGGCGGCCCGCGAGCGCGCGCAGCGCCTCGCCGAGCGCGACCGCGAGGAAGTAGGCGGCCGAGGCCACCCGCCCGTGCCGCCGCCGGAACAGCCGCACCTTGTTCACCACGAGCAGCGAGGCGAGCCGCGGGTTGACCCCGGAGTCGCCGCCGATGTGCTCCACCACCGCCGCGGGCTCGTACCAGAGCGTCCAGCCGTGGTCCGCGGCCCGCAGCGCGTACTCGGTCTCCTCGCTGTAGAGCAGGAACGACTCGTCCCAGTCGCCGATGTCGCGGATCACCCGGGTGGACACGAGCATCGCCGCGCCGGTCGCCCACACGGCCGGGCCGGGCCGCTCGTACTCCCGCGGGTCGGTGACGAGTTCGCCGAGCCCGGCGATGCGCCCGGCGAGGTTGCCGCCGATCACCGCCTCGGCGAGCGCCCGCCCCACCGTGGGCATGCGGCGCAGCGACGGCTGCAGGCTGCCGTCGGGGTTGACCAGCTTCGGTACGGCGATGCCGACCCGGCCGCGCAGCGCCGCGGCGAGCCGGGCGAGGCAGCCCGGCCGCAGCCGGCAGTCCGGGTTGAGCACGAGCACCGCGTCGAGATCGTCGAGGTCGAGCGCGGCGACGCCGGCGTTCACCGCCGCCGCGTACCCGGCGTTGCGGCCGACCTGGACCACGCGCACCGGCAGCGCGTCCGCGGCGCCGGCGGCGACCTTCACCGAGTCGTCGGCGGAGGCGTTGTCCGCGACGACCACGGCGGCGAGCCGTACGCCCGCGGCACCGTCCGGGAGCGACGCGAGGCAGCCGCCGAGCACGCCGGCGCTGTTGTAGGTGACGATCACGACGGCGACGCGGGGCTCGGGACGCGGATCCTGCGACATCACGTGACCGTCCGTGGGGGGAATTCGGGCATGCTCCCTCGCTCTCGGCCCGTTCGGGGATCGGGGATCGATTCGGGGCGCGGGGGTCGGGTGGGTCGTGGGGCGGCGGGGGAGCGGGCCGCCCGCCGCGGCTCAGCCGCGCAGCCGTTTCACGGTGCGGGCCGCGAACGAGCGCGCGCGGGCGAGCGGTGAGGGGCGCCCGTCGAGCACCCGGCGCGTCCAGGCGGCGTCGAGGTCGTGCCGCAGGCTGGTGCGGGCCTGCAGCCAGGCGTCGGGCCGGGCGCGGCCGCCGTCGCTGGTGTAGGCGCGGGTCACGCCCGCCAGGCGCAGCCGCCGCAGCACGTGCCGGTCGTACGACCCGAACGGGATCGCCACCCGGGTCACCGGGCGGCCGGTGAGCTCGCTCAGCACCCGGTGGGCCTCGCCGAGCTCCTCGCCCGCCTCCCGGGCGTCGAGCCGCCGCCAGTCCCGGTGGGCCCAGCCGTGCGAGCCGACCGTCATGCCCGCCGCGACCAGCTCCCGCACGCCGTCGGCGTCGAGCCGGCCCGGCTCGCCGAGGCGCCCGGCGAGCACGAAGAACTCGGCGACGAGGCCGCGCTCCCGCAGCCGGGGCAGCGCGATCTCCACGTCCGAGGCGTTGCCGTCGTCGAAGGTGAGGCGGACGTCCGGGCGGCCGGCCACCGCGTCGAGCACCTGCTCGAACTGCTCGACGGTCACCCACGTGTCCTGCTCGCCGGGCTCGAACGGGCGGGACGGCGGGCCGATGCCGTGCACTGTGAGGTTCACCACCGAACGCATCAACAGCCTTTCCAGGTACCGGTCGGGGCATTTCGGGCCCGGTCTCACGCGCGGCCTTGTGGAATGTTCCCATTGTCAGTGATATCTGCTTTCGCGGTGACACGATAGCGGGATTTCGGCATGGTGTCCGCCCCGAAATTGGGTGATTCGTCACCGCGGCGCGCCCGCGCGGGATTCCCGGCGAGGTGAGAGTATTCGTTCCGCGCGCGTCAAGCCCCTGACGGTGGCCGATTCAGGACATCGATTCCGGCGACCGGTCATGGGTCACGCGATACCTCACATATGGGAAATGAGTCACATTTGATGATCGCGCGGCATTTCCCCGTGCCCCGGCTCAGTGGTGCGCGGCGTACCAGGCGACCGTGCGCCGCAGGCCCTCCTCCAGGTCCACCCGGGGCCGCCAGCCGAGCACCTCGGCGGTGGGGCCGATGTCGCTCGCCTGCGGCCGGTCGAGCGGACGGTCGGGCACCGCGCCGAACCGCGGCCGTCCCCGCCCGCCGGCGATCCGGGCGAGCAGCTCCACGGTCTCCCGCACGGTCACCTGGCCGCCCCCGCCGACGTCGAGCACCCGGCCCGCCGCCGCCTCCACCCGGGCGGCGCGCAGGAACGCCTCCACCACGTCGTCGACGTACACCCAGTCCACCGGCCGGGTGCCGCTGCCGATCTCCGGGTCCTCGCCGCGCAGCAGCTTCAGCGTCACGTACGGCACGAGCTTGCGGGTGTCCGGCTGCGCCGGGCCGTACACCATCGCCACCCGCAGCACGGTCACCGGCACGCCCCACAGCGCGTGGAACATGCGCGCGTACCCGGTCGCGGCCCACTTCGCCACCGCGTACGGCGACTGCGGCGTGGGGTCGCCCTCGCGCGGCTCCTCCACGGATCCGGCGAGCACGAGGCGGCGGAGCGGGACCTCGGTGGCCGCGGTGAGCAGGTTCACCGCGGCGACGAGGTTGCCGTCGAGGGTGGCGCGCACGATGCCCGGATCGCGCGCCCCGGTCACCGCGCTCGCCAGGTGGAACACGTAGTCGGGGCGGACCCGCCGGATCAGGCCGAGCACGGTCTCCGGATCGGCGAGGTCGGCGACGTGCCACACCTCGCCGTGCTCCGACACCCGCGCGGGGCGGCGGCTCACCGCGTGCACCACCGCGCCGAGCTCGGCGAGGCGCCGCGTCAGATGGGCCCCGATGAATCCGGTCGCCCCGGTCACCAGCGCCCGTGCCCCGTCCCAGAAATCCGCGTCCGCCACGCTGCCGTCCTCCACCTTCACCCGGAATGATCGATCACGACTATCGCACAAGCGTGAATCTTCCGGACCGATCTTGAAATATCCGGACAGTCAAAATCCTGTTCCGGACAGGCGGTGGAACGGGCGAAACGGTCGGAATGCCTTTTCGCGATTTTCGGCGGTCACGTAACCGCGTTTGCGGACGTCTGGACCGCCGGTGCGGAAATACGGTCGGAAAAGCGATCGGGGCCCGGCGTGCGCCGGGCCCCGCTGCCCAGGTTCGCTCGAAACCGGGAAAACGGGTCAGTTCACCCGCCAGGTGTCCCCGGAGAGCAGCAGCTCGCGCAGGTCACCCTTGCCCTGGGTGGCGATCGCCCGCTCGATCTGCTCGTTCATCAGGTCCTCGTACGAGGGCCGGTCCACCGAGCGGAAGATGCCGATCGGCACGTGCTGGAAGGCCGGCTCGTCGAGCCGGGAGAGCGCGAACGCCACCGACGGGTCGGGGTTGTGCACGTCGTGGACGAGGATCTCCTCCTCGGGCACGGACGCGCGGTCGACCACCTCGAGGCTGCCGTTCGCGGCCCGCCGTACCGCCTTGGTGGCCGAGACGATCGGCTCGCCGTGCTCGAGGCGCAGCGTGATGTCGTCCCGCGTCCCGGGCTCCTTGAGCCGGTCGAAGGCGTTGTCGTTGAAGATCGGGCAGTTCTGGTAGATCTCCACCAGCGCGGTGCCGCGGTGCTCGGCCGCCGCGCGCAGCACCGACTGCAGGTGCTTGCGGTCGGAGTCGATGGTGCGGGCGACGAAGGAGGCCTCGGCGCCGATCGCGAGCGAGATCGGGTTGAACGGCCGGTCCACCGAGCCCATCGGCGTCGACTTGGTGATCTTGCCGATCTCGGAGGTGGGCGAGTACTGGCCCTTGGTGAGGCCGTAGATCCGGTTGTTGAACAGCAGGATCTTCAGGTTGATGTTGCGGCGCAGCGCGTGGATCAGGTGGTTGCCGCCGATCGACAGCGCGTCGCCGTCACCGGTGACCACCCACACCGACAGGTCGGGCCGGGAGGCGGCGAGACCGGTCGCGATCGCCGGGGCGCGGCCGTGGATCGAGTGGATCCCGTAGGTGTTCATGTAGTACGGGAACCGCGAGGAGCAGCCGATGCCCGAGACGAACACGATGTTCTCGCGCCTGATGCCGAGCTCGGGCAGGAAGGACTGCACCGCCGCCAGGATCGCGTAGTCACCGCAGCCCGGGCACCACCGGACCTCCTGGTCGGACTTGAAATCCTTCAGGGTCTGCTTGCCGTCGGCCTTCGGAACGAGCCGCAGGCCCTTGCCGTTGAGGGACTCACTCACTGTCGATCACGTCCTGGATCACTCCGGCCAGCTCCTGGGCCTTGAACGGCAGGCCGCGCACCCGGTTGTAGCTGATGACGTCGACGAGGAACCTCGCCCGCAGCACCATCGCGAGCTGCCCGAGGTTGATCTCCGGCAGCAGCACCTTGTCGTAGGAGCGCAGCACGTCGCCGGTGTTCTTCGGCAACGGGTTGAGGTGGCGCAGGTGCGCCTGGGCGACCTTGCCGCCCGCGGCGCGCACCCGCCGTACCGCGGCCGCGATCGGGCCGTAGGTGGAACCCCAGCCGAGCACGAGCACCCGCGCGTCCCCGGTCGGGTCGTCGACCTCGAGGTCGGGCACGTCGATGCCGTCCACCTTCGCCTGGCGCAGCCGCACCATCAGGTCGTGGTTGTCCGGGTCGTACGAGATGTTGCCCGCGCCGTCGGACTTCTCCAGACCGCCGATGCGGTGCTCCAGCCCGGCCGTGCCCGGGACCGCCCACGGGCGGGCGAGGGTCTCCGGGTCGCGCTTGAACGGCAGGAACGCGCCGTTCTCGCCGTTCGGCTCGGTGGCGAACGGCACCGAGATGTCCGGCAGCCCGTCCGGGTCGGGCACCCGCCACGGCTCGGAGCCGTTGGCGAGGTAGCCGTCCGACAGCAGGAACACCGGCGTGCGGTACTTCAGCGCGATCCGCGCCGCCTCGATCGCCGCGTTGAAGCAGTCGGACGGCGTGGCCGGGGCGACCACCGGCACCGGAGACTCGCCGTTGCGGCCGAACAGCGCGAGCAGCAGGTCGGTCTGCTCGGTCTTGGTCGGCATGCCGGTGGACGGGCCGGCCCGCTGCACGTCCACGATGATGAGCGGCAGCTCGGTGGCGACCGCGAGGCCGATCGTCTCCGACTTCAGCACCACGCCCGGGCCGGAGGTGGTGGTCACGCCGAGCGACCCGCCGAACGACGCGCCGAGCGCGGCGCCGACGCCGGCGATCTCGTCCTCGGCCTGGAACGTGCGCACCCCGAACCGCTTGTGCTTCGACAGCTCGTGCAGGATGTCGGAGGCCGGCGTGATCGGGTAGGAGCCGAGAAACAGCGGCAGCCCGGACCGCACCGAGGCCGCGACGAGACCGAGCGCCAGCGCCTGGTTGCCGGAGATGTTCCGGTACGTGCCGGGGGCGAGCCGGGCCGGCTTCACCTCGTAGGAGACCGAGAACGACTCGGTGGTCTCGCCGTAGTTCCAGCCCGCCTGGAACGCCGCGATGTTCGCCTTGGCGATCTCGGGCTTCTTGGCGAACTTGTTCTCCAGGAACTTGATCGTCGCCTCGGTCGGCCGGTTGTACAGCCAGGACAGCAGGCCGAGGGCGAACATGTTCTTGGCGCGCTCGGCGTCCTTCTTGGAGATGTCGAAGCCCTCGAGCGCCTTGACGGTGAGCGAGGTCAGCGGCACCGCGTGCACCCGCCACTGCTCCAGCGAGCCGTCCTCGAGCGGGTTGCCGTCGTAGCCGACCTTCTGCAGGTTGCGCTTGGTGAACTCGTCGGTGTTGACGATGATGTCCGCGCCGCGCGGCAGGTCGCCGAGGTTCGCCTTGAGTGCGGCCGGGTTCATCGCGACGAGCACGTTCGGGGCGTCGCCCGGGGTGAGGATGTCGTGGTCGGCGAAGTGGAGCTGGAAGCTCGACACCCCCGGCAGGGTCCCCGCCGGCGCGCGGATCTCCGCGGGGAAGTTGGGCAGGGTGGAGATGTCGTTGCCGAACTCGGCGGTCTCCGCGGTGAAGCGGTCGCCGGTGAGCTGCATGCCGTCGCCCGAGTCGCCCGCGAAGCGGATGATCACGCGCTCAAGCTGCCGGACCTGCTTGGTCATCGGGCCTCCCCCTCGGGAGCGGACGTGCGGCCGCCCCGGCTGCTGTCGATCTCGATCTCGCTCACCGGATCTCCTTGGCCGGCCCCACGGCCAGGGTGGTGCTTCCTCTGGTTGCCTCGCTGCGCTCGATCACAGCTCAGTCCTCCCGGTGCGCGTCAGAACGGCAAATGATCGTGACGCGCTTGTCGCCTACATGCTAAGTCGCGTTCGGAACAAACATCATTCCTGCGCGACCCGGAGCGGTGTGTGTCCTGGGCCGCGCGTCTGGGGGTCGGTCGCGGGGGCGTGCCCCGCCGTACCCGAGGGGCGTCCCGTCGTCGAGGTGGGGACCTGCGCGGAGGAGACCCGTCACGGGCCGGGGCCGATGGCCGCGGCCGCGTCGTCAGGCCCGGAGGATCAAAGGACGACACAGCGTCGCCGCCAACCGGCCGAAATCGACGTGGCGGCGGGCGAACAGCATGGTCTTCGTCACGATGGCCCACTATACGACGGTGGTGGGCGCGCGCTCCGCGCAGCCCTGCGTGTCTCCGGCAAAGCCCGCGCCGGGGACCGGCGCTTTTTTCAGCGTACCGTGAGTTTTTCGCGACCGGTTGTGTCGGCCGTGCCGTACCGGTCCGGGTTTTCCGGCCATCCGCCCAGGTCGGCGACGGTGACAAAGATGTATCCCCGGCGTGCGAGGCCGCTCAGCACCTTCGGGAGGGCCTCGACCGTGGCGCGGGTCTCGTGCAGGAGCACGATCGCGTTCCGGCGCGCACCGGTGAGCGCCCGCTCGGCGATCGCGCCGGGGCCGACCCGGCCGGTGGTGACGTCGGGGCGTACGAGCGTGACGCCGAGTTCGCGGGCGACCGCGGCCGTCCTGGCGTCCGCGCTTCCGTACGGCGGCAGCACGAGGGCGGGCGTGGTGCCGGTCACGGTGCCGATCGCGTGGCGGCCCTGCCGGATCTGGTCGGCGATCTCGCTCGGCGGCAGGGTGGTGAGGTCGCGGTGCGACCAGGTGTGGTTCGCCACGAGGCCGCAGGACGCGTGCACGTGCCGGACCAGGTCGGGGCGGGCCACGGCGTTGCCGCCGAGGACGAAGAACGTGCCGCAGGCCCGGTACCGCCGCATGATCTGGACGATCGACGCGGTGTACGGCCCCGGGCCGTCGTCGAAGGCGAGCGCGACGCACGGCCGTTCCGCGCAGTCCACGGCGGAGCCGCCCCGCGGGGCCGCGGCGGCGGACGGCGCGGGGCGTTGCCCGGCCGGCGGCGTGGTCGCCTCGGGCACGGAGGCGCGGACCGCGGCCTGGGCCCGGCGGCCGAGGTCGGACAGCAGGGCGGCGGCGGAGGCGGCCGGGATCTCGACGGCGATGCGCTCGGTGGCGCCGATCCGCGGGTCGTCGAGCTCGACCACGAGGTCGCCGCGGCGGGTGAAGGTGAGCGAGTCGAACAGCTCCGGGTCGGGCGTGACCAGCGACGGGGCGACGCCGGCCCGCCGGACCGCGACGAGCCGCCGGACGGCGTCGGCGAGCGCGGCGAGGCCGCCCGGGCGGAGCAGGTCCGCCGACGGGTGGAGGGCCGCGCCGGGGCGGTCGTACCAGAAGGTGCGGAAGCCGTTGGCCCAGCCGTCGCCGGTGAGCTCGCCGAGGCGGAGCCGTACCCCGAGCACGTCGCCGGTGGCCGCGACCAGCCGCCAGTCGGCGTTCACCGCCCGGTGCCCGACACCCTGCTTGCCGACGCCGCGCGGGGCGGCGGCGACCCGATCGCGGACCGCGCGACGCAGCCAGGCGCGCAGGCCCCGGCCGAGGGCGGGCGCATCGGCGAGGGTCGGGTAGGTGATGTGCACCTGCGGGGAGTCCTGCGCGATCGTGCCGACGCCGAGCCCGGGGACCCGGGCCGGGTCGACGAACTCGATGACCGCGGGTCCGGACGGCACCACGACGCGGTCCGCGGCGCGCGGGGACGGCGTGACGCCGCACGCCGTCGGCAGCAGGGCGAGCGACGCGAGGCACGCGACGGACCGGAATCGGGGCACGAAAATCACATTAGGGGTGATTTCTTCCTATTTAGTGGTCTTTTACCTGATCGGCGATCAACCTTTGGCTGCGGTGGGTAACCGCCGGATGACCTTGGGGCGGACGGGGCACGCGCCCGGGGACCGGACAATAGGAGGGAGCGCGAGGAGAGGAGGGCGACATGGCGGTGACGGATCTGCCGATGCCGGTGAGGCGCCCGGACGCGGGCTCCCCGGCGCGGGCGGGGGCCGCGCCGCTGCGTCTCACCCTCGACGTCGGCGGCCGCCGCTACGCGCTGTGGGTCTTCGACGTCGGTCTCGCCTGCTGCGCCGTCGAGTTCGCCGCGGCCTCGGCGGGCGGCCTCGGGGAGGCGGCCGACGCCCCGGCGGACGGGGAGACGGCGCCGGCCGACGTGCCGGCCGACGTGGACGTCATGGTGGTCTCCGGCACGGTCACCGACAAGATCGCCCCGGCGGTGCGGCGGCTCTACGACGAGCTGCCCGACCCCAAGTACGTCATCTCCTTCGGGGCGTGCGCCAACTCCGGCGGGCCGTACTGGGACTCCTACTGCGTGACCAAGGGCGTGGACCAGCTCATTCCCGTGGACGTGTACGTGCCCGGGTGCCCGCCGCGGCCCGAGGCGCTCCGGTACGGCATCGCCCGGCTCGAGGAGCGGATCGCGGCCGGCGGACCGGACCGGGAGGCCGTGGATGAGCGCTGAGGCGTCCGCCCCGGACCTGCGGGCCGCGCTGCGCGACCGGTACGGCGAGCGCGTGCGGCTGTCGGAGTCCTTCGGCGAGCTCACCGCCGAGGTCGGGCCCGAGCTGTGGCCGGATCTGGCGGCCTTCGCCCGCGACCGGCTCGGCATGACGTTCTTCGACTGGCTCACCGGCGTCGACGAGCCGCCGGACCGCATCGCGGTGGTGGCGCACGTCTACGACATCGCCGGCCGCCGGCGCCTGCTGCTGCGCACCACGGTCGACCGGGGCGCGCCGCGCCTCGCCAGCCTCACCGGCGTCTACCGGGGCGCGGACTGGCACGAGCGCGAGACGTACGAGATGTTCGGCGTGATCTTCGACGGCCATCCCGACCTGCGCCCGCTGCTGCTGCCCGACGGCTTCGAGGGCCACCCGCTGCGCAAGGACTTCGTGCTCGCCGCCCGGGTCGCCAAGCCCTGGCCCGGGGCGAAGGAGCCCGGCGAGTCGGGCCGCGCCACGGCGCGCCGCCGCAGGCCGCTGCCGCCCGGCGTCCCGCCCGACTGGGGCACGCCGGAGGACTGACGCGCGTCTTCGCCCGGCACGCGGGACTCCGGCGCCGTCCCTTGTCCGGCCAGGGCACCTCGGCGATGCGATCGGCGGCGTGTGCCTCGGACACGACGCCGGCGGCCAGGCCGTCGCCCCCTTCGGATCGCCGGGCCGGGTACGGCGCGGCCGTACGCGGGAGGCCCCGGGCCGGCGCTCGGCCCGGGGCGATCAGTCCAGATAGATCGTGTACTCGGCGAGGTCGGAGGTGAGGTGCGGGGGCAGCCCGACCGTCGCGGAGAGCTCCTCGGCGGAGATGAACCCGCCCACCGTCTCGCGGACCTCGACGATCTTCCGGGCGAGCTCGGGGGTCATGCCCGGAATCGTCGCGATCACCTCGGCGGGCGCGTGGTTGACGTCCACCAGGCCGCCGTCGTCGTACTGGCGGGGGAGGTCCGGGCGGCCGATACGCAGCTCCTTCGCCAGGACCGGGTCGTTCTTGGCGAGCTCCCGGGCCTCCTGGCGGAGGCTCCTGCGGTGCTGGGCCATGGCGATGGCGCGCTCGTTCGCCGTCTGCGGCGGCTTGCGCAGGCCGAACACCCTGGACCGGACGATGAACGAGTGGGCGGTGCCGCCCGCCCAGTTGCCGAACAGGCCCAGCGACGCGAGCAGGGCGACGAAGTCGTTCTCTGCGCCCGCGGCGCCCAGCAGGAAGGTGAACAGCCCGAGTGCGTAGATCACGGCGCACAGGGCCAGGGCGGTGCTCTTGGCCCGGTACGCGCCGTACCCCATCGTGAACGGGGTGGCGAAACCGCAGGTGAACAGCGGTGCCAGCGCCCACACGATGCTGCCGGCCTCGGACTGCTCCGGAACGGGGGGAGGAGGCGGGGGAAAGCCCGGGGCGGGCGGCGGGCCGCCCGGGAAGGCGCGGGGGTCGTGCGGCCGCGGCGGGCGCGGCGGGTGGGGACGCGGCGGCACGGGCGGCCGCGGTGCGTGGGGTCGACGCGGCCCGGCCATCCCCGGATTGCGTACCGGGGGCGGTGCGGCCGGAGGCGGGGGCGGGAAGACGTCCGGCGCCGGTCGGGAACGGACGGGCACGGTCGGGCCCGCGGAGGCCGCGGCATCGGAGGGCCTCTCACCCTGGCGCTTCGGATCGGGGGATGCAGAAGGGGAACGTTGCGGATTCCGGAAGGGAGGCTGGGGATGCCCCTGGGACACGTCGCCTGCTTCGTCGTGCGGATCGTATGGATGGGATCCCCGGTCCCCCGGCCCGTTCGTCGACTGCATATCCGAAGAATACGTAGTTGGACATGCAGGGGCATCGGCCTTTCGGTGGAGTTTGACCGCGTTCACGCGTGCGGATAAAGGGCTCGTCCGGTGGACGACCGTGGAATATGCGCGCGTGGAACGCGTGGACGGGCCGCCGCCGCGATGCCGGTAAGGTGCAGGACAGGGGGATGACCCACGTCGGCGGGCGATCGTCTCCCGGCACGCCCGGACGAGCCGCGCGAGCCGCCGGCGGAGCGCACCTGCCGGGACGGGAAGGCTGGCGAAAGGGCTGATCACCGTGCGCGACACGACGCAGAGACCGACGCCGCGGCACTCGGAGGCGCGGCCCGGCCTGCCTGCGCGCAGCCGCGGGGTCATCGCGCTGGTCGAGGAAAATTGCACGGCCTGCATGCTGTGCGCCCGCGAATGCCCCGACTGGTGCATCTACATCGACTCGCACAAGGAGACCGTCCCCGCGCCCGAGGGCGGACGGCCGCGCGTGCGCAACGTGCTCGACCGGTTCGCGATCGACTTCTCGTTGTGCATGTACTGCGGCATCTGCGTCGAGGTGTGCCCGTTCGACGCGCTCTTCTGGTCGCCGGAGTTCGAGTACGCCGGGCACGACATCCACGACCTGCTGCACGAGAAGGACCGGCTCGGCGAGTGGGTGGCCACCGTGCCGAACCTGCCGCCGTCCGTCCGCCGCGAGACCCCCGCCCCGGCCACTGAGGCCGCCTCCGCCGTACCCGAGGCCGCGCCGGAGCAGGCCGAGGCACCGGTACGGCCCGCCGCCGCGGCCACGGCGACCGAGCGGCCCACCTCCGGCGGCGCCGTACCCGGGCCGGGTGGGCGTCCGCGCTCCGGGGCCGGTTCCGCACGCGAGCTGCTGACCAACGTGCGCTCGATCCGCCCGCCGGGCGGACTGCCCGGTGGTGCGGCGGCCATGTCCGAGCCGGGTGGGCCGGCCGCTGAGTCCTCGGCCGAAAAGCCGGGTGCCGTGCGGCGCCCGAGTGCCCGTGACCTGCTCGCCAATGTGCGGTCGATTCGCCCGCCCGGTGGGTTGCCCGGTGGTGCGGCGGCCGGGTCCGAGCCGGGTGGGCCGGCCGCTGGGTCGTCGCGCGAAAAGCAGGGCGAGGTGCTGCGTCCGAGCGCCCGGGAGCTGCTGGCGAACGTGCGGTCGATTCGCCCACCCGGTGGGCTGCCTGCAGACACGAGCGCGGCCGGGGCCGGCCCGGATTCGCCGGCCGCCGAGTCACCGGCCGAAAAGCCGGGTGGCGCGCGGCGTCCGAGCGCTCGGGAGCTGCTGGCGAACGTGCGGTCGATCCGTCCGCCGGGAAGCCTGCCGAAGGACCGCGACGACGCCTAGAACGGCGATCCGGGCACGCCGACGGCAGGTGGAGCGTCGCCTGCGCGTGGTGAGGACGAGGCGGCAATGCCGGGTGCCGCGGCGCGGTGCCCGGCGCCAAGGCCCCGTGTGATCATGGCCGTCGGCGACGGCACGTGCGCCCGGGCCGAAAGCCTCGCAGGCCCTCTTTTGACGGCCGTCATGCGCCCGATTCATGAGCTGTTCAGCGCGCATAAAGGATCGCCAGAATTCCTCCCGTAAGTCCGCTTTGGACTGATCGTCCAAGGGAACGTTCACCGCTGTCACACGCGTTGATACGGGTGACAGCGGACTTACGCATGCGAGGCAAAGGGGGAGGCGTGCACCACAACGGTCTGCGTACCGCGGTTCTCCTGGGCGCCCTTTCCGCGCTGATCCTGGCGCTGGGGGCGTGGCTGGGAGGCAACGCCGGAGTGCAGATCGCGATCATCGTCGCCCTGCTGACCAACGGCATCGCCTACTTCTTCTCCGACCGCATCGCCCTGTCCGCCATGCGGGCCCGGCCGGTGAGCGAGGTCGAGCAGCCCACGCTGTACCGCATCGTGCGGGAGCTGTCCACGCAGGCCCGCCAGCCGATGCCTCGCCTGTACCTCTCGCCGACGATGCAGCCGAACGCGTTCGCCACGGGCCGCAACCCGAGGAACGCGGCGGTGTGCGTCACCCACGGCCTGCTCGCCATGCTGAACGAGCGCGAGCTGCGCGGCGTGATCGCCCACGAGCTGTCGCACGTCTACAACCGCGACATCCTGATCTCGTCCGTGGCCGGCGCCCTCGCGACGATCATCACGTACTTCAGCTACATCGCGGTGTTCTTCGGTGGCTCGTCCGATGACGACGACGGCCCCGGCCTGCTGGGCGCGCTGCTCATGATGATCCTCGGCCCGGTCGCCGCAACGATGATCCAGCTCGCGATCTCCCGGGCCCGTGAGTACCAGGCGGACGAGTCGGGCGCGCTGCTCACCGGCGACCCGCTGGGCCTCGCCTCCGCGCTCCGCAAGATCGAGATGGGCACCCGGCGCATCCCGCTGCCCGAGGACACCCGCCTCGCCTCCGCCTCGCACATGATGATCGCCAACCCGTTCCGCGGGGTGGGCATCGGGCGGCTCTTCTCCACCCACCCCTCGACCTCGGAGCGCGTCGCCCGCCTGGAGCGGATGGCCGGCTACCGCCGCTGAGGCACGACCGACCGGCGGCCGTCACATCCTGGTGGCGGCCGTCTCGATCTCCTCGTCGGTGAGCGCGGGCAGCCCGTCGATGCTCCGCCGGTTGTTCTTCATCCGGTACTCCCGAAGCTGCCCGGCGTCCTTGCGCTCGGCCCACTGGTCGAGCATGTCGCGGTCCTTGCCGAAGCTCAGGTACGGCACGGCGAAGCCGCACGAGTCGGCGATGCGCTCACAGCTCACCACGATGATCGACCGCGCCCCCGGATGCGGCCCGAACCGCGCGAGCAGCCCGTCCCACTCCGCGTCCCCCGGCGTCACCACCCGGCCGGTGCCGTACAGCCGCAGGATCTTCGGCGGCCCGGAGAACGCGCAGAACATGATGGTGATGCGCCCGTTGTCCCGCAGATGGGCGATGGTCTCGCTGCCGCTCCCGGTGAGGTCCAGGTACGCGACGGTGGTGTCGTCCAGGACCGCGAACGTGTCGGCGTACCCCTTCGGCGACACGTTGACGTGCCCGCCCTCCCGGGGAGCCGTCGCGACGAAGTACACCGGCTGCTCGGCGATGAACTCCCGCAGCCGTTCCGTCAGCCTGTCGTAGACCTTTCCCACGTCACCTCCCGCGCGACATCCCGACCGTAGCCAAGGTCGGTCCCGGAGGTGACCTTCGCCACATTCCCGCCTCCGGCCCGGACCGCCCGCGGCCACCGTCGCGGCGGGCGTCCACCGCGCTCCTCAGCCCGCTGACCAGCACGATACGGCGGGCCCGAAACCCGGCCGTGCCTGGGTGCCACCCCATCCGGTACGGCACGGCCACCGCCCTGGCCGTGCACGTTTCATCGCCTCACGCCGGTCGTGCCGAGCCGCTCCGCCGGCCCATCGCGCCCTGACCGTGCGTCGCCGCCGCAGGCGGGGCCTCGCGAGATGCACG
>ERZ777003.1773-NODE-1773-length-29467-cov-15.486944_pt1 | contig 29467 bp, 21 predicted proteins | sample MGYA00374956_ERZ777003 | MGnify/ENA primary metagenome ERZ777003 (study PRJEB29302, sample SAMN06268252) | bioreactor metagenome | isolation source: Joint BioEnergy Institute, California, USA | place: USA:Joint BioEnergy Institute, California, USA | collected... | reverse complement strand
GCGGGCAAACAAAAGAGCACGAGGGAACTCCCTCGTGCTCTTTTGTGTCTGCCGCCTTGATCGTCGCTACCAGCGGTTCTGGCGCTGCTGGCGGAAGCAATCCGAGCAGTACACCGGCTTGTCGCCGCGCGGCACGAACGGCACCTGCGCCTCGTTGCCGCACGACGCGCACGTCGTGGTGTACATCTGGCGCTCGCCGCTGTAGCCGCCGCCGCTGCTGAAGCTGTTACGCTGACCGTAGCTGCCGCCGCCGCCGTTCCGGGCGCCGGCCTTGTGCGCCTGGCGGCACGGAGGGCAGCGCGATGGCTCGTTGGTGAAACCCTTCTGCGCGTAGAACTCCTGCTCGCCTGCCGTGAAGATGAAATCCGTCCCGCAGTCCCGACACGTGAGCGTCTTGTTCGCGAAGCTCATCGCTCGCCTACTCCTTTTGGTCCACGTCTGATGATAAGGCTGTCCATCGGCTTGGGACGTCGAGCGGGGAGCACACGCCAGGCGGCAAGGGGTGTGCAGAGGCTACGTACGCGTGGAAACCAAACCTCTTGGAACACGCTCACACTATACCACGTGCGCCACACGATTGCAATACCCTTTTTTCTGCGCTCTACGGCGATGTATCGCGGCAAAGCGGCGGAAAAGCGGGGGCGCCGCGCGCGAGTCCAGAGAGACCGCGTCGCACCTGGCCGTTCGGTGGTATGCTGTTGTCGCGCCCGGACGAGCGGGGCCCGGCACGACTTGTGCTCCTCGCGCCGAGTGGCTTCGAGGCTGTCTAGAAATATGGGGACCATGCCAACGCAACCAACCGCAGCGGGCTGGGACGACGCGACCCTCGACGCGCTGCGATCCGAGGGCGACCCGCTCGCCGACAGGGTGATCGACACGATCTTCGCGCAGGGCCAGGTCGGCGCGGTGAACCGGCTGCTCGGCCAGCTCATCCGCAACGACGCGCACACGCCCGAGGAGATGCCGGCCCCGGCGCGCGCCTTCTTCGAGGAGACCTGCGCGCTGCCCGCCTGGGCCGACCACCGGCTGATCGACCGCAGCGCCGCGCTCTTCGGGCGCCACGCCGGGCGGGCCATGCTCATCCTGGGGCACTACGCGCTGCCGGCCTGCTACGCCGCGCGCAAGGGCGTCCAGGTGCTGCACATGACAGCGCGCCTTTCGAAGAACCCGCGCCCGCGCCTGCTGGAGACCGCCCAGTTCATCTTCGACGTTATGGCCCCCGGCGGCCTGCGGCCCGGCGGCGCCGGCGTGCGCTCGGCGCAGAAGGTCCGCCTAATGCACGCCGCCGTCCGCCATCTGATCCTGCAGCACGGCTGGAACCCGGAGTTCGACCTGCCGCTCAACCAGGAGGACATGCTCGGCACGCTGCTGACGTTCAGCTACGTCACGCTCGACGGCCTGCGCAAGCTGGGCTTCGAGGTGGCCGAGGCGGACGCCGAGGCCTACCTGCACGCCTGGAACGTCGTCGGGGTGCTGATGGGCATGCGCGAGGACATGCTCCCGGCCGACATCGCCGCCGCCGGCCGGCTGCTGCTGGCCATCCAGCGGCGTCACTTCGCACCCAGCCCCGAGGGCCGCCAGCTGGCCGCCGCGCTGGTCCAGATGCTGAAGGACCCTGGCGGCGGCCCGCTCGCCAACATGCCGGTGACCATGATGCGCTTCTTCCTCGGCGATGTGACGGCGGACATGCTCGGGCTGCCGCCCGCCGACTGGACGCGCGAGCTGATGGCGCCGATGCGGCTGCTCGGCTGGCTCACGGGCACGGCCTACGACCGCCTGCCGCTGCTCGCCCGGCTCTCCGAGAGCTACGGCGCCGCGATGGTCGCGCGGCTGATGCGTGTGGAGCGCCCCGGCCGCCGCGCCCAGTTCCGCATTCCCGACGCGCTGCGCCCGGCGCCGCGGGCGGCCGACTGAGGCATTTCGGAGCCAGATGGGCTCACCACATGCTTCCGGCCGTGAACCCGCCGTCCACAAAGACCGTCTGGCCGGTCATGAAGTCGGACGCGCGCGAGGCCAGGAAGATCGCCATGCCGACCAGGTCGTCGGGGGTGCCCGGGCGCCCGAGCGGCGTCCGCTCGAGGATCCACGCCCGCCGGCGCTGGTTGGCGAACAGCGGCACGGTCAGCTCGGTGGCGATGAACCCCGGGCAGAGGCAGTTGACCTGGATGTTGTGCTGCGCCCACTCGACCGCCATCGTCTTGGTCAGCTGCGCGAGCGCGCTCTTGGTCATGCCGTACACCGACACATCCGCGAGGCCGACGGCGACGGTGAGCGAGCCGATGTTGATGATCTTGCCGCCGCCCTGCGCGATGAGGTGCGGCAGCGCGGCCTGGCTCAGGAAGTAGGCCGAGCGCAGGTTGGCGTCCATGATCGCGGCGTAGTTCGCGGCCGTCACCTCGGCGATTGGCTGGCGGCGGTTCATGCCGGCGCAGTTCACCAGCACGTCGATCCGCCCCATCTGCTGCGCCACCCGCTCCGCCAGCGCGGCCGGCGCCTCGGGCTCGGAGAGATCGGCAGGAAAGACGGCGGCGGTGCCGCCCGCGTCCGCGATCGCCGCGCGCGTCCGCTCCAGCTTCTCGGGGGACCGCCCGCTCAGCGCGACTGTCGCGCCGGCGGCCGCGAGCCCCTGCGCCAGCGCCCGGCCGATGTCGCCGCTGGCGCCGGTGACCAGCGCGACCTTGCCCTCCAGCGAGAAGAGCTCAAGCAATCGAGATGTCTGCATATGTGCCTCAGCTGGTACGATCGGGCTCGAGGGTAGCACGGCGCCACAGACGTGTCAATCACAAGGGCTGCGCGGTGCGGCGCTGCAGCCCCTCCTCATAAGGTGGGCCGGGCGGCGGATGTGGAACGCCATTCCAGCGTAATTGAAGGAGCACTCGTATGACCACTCGTCTCCGGGTGAGCGACAACCGGCGCTTTCTGGTTCGGGAAGACGGCTCGCCGTTCTTCTACCTGGGCGACACGGCCTGGGAGCTGTTCCACCGCCTCACGCGCGAGGAGGCCGACGTCTACCTGCGCGACCGGGCCGCCAAGCGCTTCAGCGTCATCCAGGCGGTGGCGCTGGCCGAGTACGATGGCCTGCACACCCCGAACCCGTACGGCGCGCGCCCGCTGCGCGACGACGACCCGACCCAGCCCGACGAGCCCTACTGGGAGCACGTGGACTGGATCGTGCGCCGCGCCAACCAGCTCGGCCTGTTCATCGGCATGCTCCCCACCTGGGGCGACAAGTGGAACAAGCGCTGGGGCATCGGGCCGGAGATCTTCACCCCGGCCAACGCCGCCGTCTACGGCGAGTGGCTCGCCCGCCGCTACCGCGACGCCGACGTGATCTGGATCCTCGGCGGCGACCGCGTCCCCGAGACGCCGGAGCACTTCGCGATCATCCGCGCGATGGCCGCCGGCATCCGGCGCGGCGACGGGGGCGCCCACCTGATCAGCTTCCACCCCATGGGCCAGCACTCCTCGGCCGCCTACTTCCACGACGACGACTGGCTGGACTTCAACATGCTCCAGTCCGGCCACACGCGCGACCGCGACAACGACCGCATGGTGGGCGAGGACTACGCCCGGACGCCGGCCAAGCCCTGCATGGACGCCGAGCCCGGCTACGAGGACCACCCCAACGCCTTCAAGCAGGAGAACGGCTACCTCGACGAGGCGGACGTGCGCAAGTCCGCCTACTGGGCGCTGCTCGCCGGCGCGCACGGCCACACCTACGGCTGCCACGACATCTGGCAGTTCTACGCGCCCGGCCGCGACCCGATCACCTTCGCGCGGACCTACTGGACCGAGGCGATCCACCTGCCGGGCTCGGGCCAGATGACGCACGCCCGCGCGCTGCTCGAGTCCCGGCCGAGGCTCGGCCGCGTGCCGGATCAGGCGCTGATCGCGTCCGATCCGGCGCCGGGCCCCTTCCACATCCGGGCCGCGCGCGACGAGGCCGGGAGCTACGCTTTTGTCTACATCCCCGACGGCCGTGAGGTGACGGTCGATCTGACGCGGCTCGCCGGCCCGCGCGCCACGGCGGCCTGGTTCGACCCGCGGACCGGCGCGACGCGCGAGATCGGGGTGTTCGAGATCGCCCCCGCGCAGGTGTTCACGCCGCCGAGCGGCGGCCGCGGCAACGACTGGGTGCTGGTGCTCGACTCGGTGACGGGGTGACTTGGTGAGGGGGTGACGGGGTGACAGGGTGACTCTTTGCGGCGAGAGGCCCGTACCGCGCCACGAGCCATCTCGCTCCTGTGTCACCCTGTCACCTTATCACCCTGTCACCCCGTCACCTCGGGGATGACTCGTTGAGGCGAGAAGCCCGTACCGCACCAGAGCCATCTCGCTCTCGTGTCACCCGGTCACCAAGTCACCCCGTTACCTGGTCCTCCGGTCACTATGGGGTAGCGTATCGGGCTTGAGATGCCATTGCCGCGCGCCGAGAGGTGTGCTAGGATCGGATTCATGCAGGATCTCCAGATTGAGCTTCAGCGCGCCAGGGAGCAGCTGGCGGCCGCCTCCAGGCGCGTCGCCGAGCTCGAGGCGCAGGTCGAGGCGCTGCGCCGCACGCAGGGGAGCAGCGCGGGCAACCGCCTGAGCGCCCTTCTGATGATCTGCGCCGCCCTGCTTGTGACCAGGGAGGTCGAGCAGATCCTCAGGATGGTCGTGCAGAAGGCGGTCGACCTGTTCCCGGGGACGAGCGGCGCGCTGCTGTACCTCACCGATGACGATGGCCAGGCGCTGCGCCTGCGGGCCGCCAGCTCCGGCGTGCCCGCCGCGGTGACTGTGCAGCCGGGCCGCGGCGTGGCCGGCCGCGCCTACCTCGCCCCGCGCGCCATGCTGATGGTCGGCCCCGAGCTGGACATAGCCCTCGCCGACCTCAGCCCGGAGCAGGTCGAGCGGCTCGCGCGGACCATCAAGTCCTGGCCGCCCAACAGCGCCCTGCTGGCGCCCATGCGCATCGAGAGCCAGCGCATGGGCGCCCTGGTGCTGTATGGCAGCACCCACGCCCACCTGTTCCACCCGCGCGACCTGCCCTTCGTCCAGGCGCTCGCCGACCTGGCCGCCGTCGCGATCGCTGAGAACCGCCACCGCAGCCGCGCCGCCCGGCTCCAGTCCGACCTGCACCTGACCCGGTCGCTCCACGCCCAGGCCCAGGCGCGCCTCGACGCCGCCCAGGCGCAGCTGCTCCAGAGCGCGAAGCTCGCTGCGGTTGGCGAGCTGGCGGCCTCGGTGGCCCACGAGATCAACAACCCGCTGTACGCCGCCCGCAACAGCCTCTACCTGGTCGAGCAGGATCTGCCCCCCGGCTCGCAGCCGCACCAGTTCCTGCAGATCGCGCAGAATGAGCTGGGGCGCATCGCCAAGATCGTCACCCGCATGCGCGATTTCTACCGGCCCTCCCGCGATGAGCTGGAGCCGGTGGAGGTCAACAGGCTGCTGATCGAGACGAGCGAGCTGGTGCAGACCCACCTGCGCCACGGGCACGTGAGCATCGCCACCGACCTCTCGCCCAACCTGCCGCCGGTCACGGGGCACAGCGACCAGCTGCGCCAGGTGTTCCTCAACCTCCTGCTCAACGCCTGCGACGCGATGCCGAACGGCGGGTCGCTTTCGATCACGACGACCCTGCTCGACTCCGAGAACGGCGCCCCCATGGTGGCCGTCCAGGTCAGCGATACCGGCGTCGGGATACCGGAGGAGCATCTGCCGCACCTGTTCGAGCCGTTCTACACCACCAAGCCCGAGGGCACGGGCCTGGGGCTGGCGATCAGCCTGCACATCGTGACGCAGCACGGCGGCTCGATCAGCGTCTCCAGCCGCGCCGGCGCCGGCACCACGTTCACGATCACGCTCCCGGCGGCGCACCAGCCGGCAGAGGAGCCCCACTCCGACGACTTCGGGAACTAGACGAATCGCGCAAATGCCACCCTTTCGACTCTATTCCGCGGCCATTGTTCCCCACGCCGGTGTTATACTCGCCGCACGGCCGGCAGGTGGGAAGACTGCTTGCTGCCGTGCCACCGGCTGTCCTTCTCCCTCTACCCGCCGTGTACTCCGCACCTGTGCGCGGCGCCAGGCCACGGAGGTGTCGCGATGACGGCGCGCAAAGGCACCGTGCTCGTTGTAGACGACAACGAGATCAACCGCCTGCTGCTCGCCAGGCAGCTCGAGCAGGAGGGGTACGCGGCGGTGGCCGCCGAGCACGGCCGGCAGGCGCTGGAGCGGCTCTACGAGCAGCCCTGCGACGTGGTGCTGCTCGACCTGCTGATGCCGGAGATGGATGGCTTCCAGGTGCTCGCCCATCTGAAGGCCGACCTCAACCTGCGCCACCTGCCGGTGATCGTCGTCTCCGCGGTGGACGAGATGCAGAGCGTGGTGCGCTGCATCGAGATGGGAGCCACCGACCACCTCACCAAGCCGGTTGACCCCGTGCTGCTGCGCGCCCGGCTGAACGCCTCGCTGGCGACCAAGCGCATGTACGAGCAGGAGGCCGAGTACCGGCGCAGCGTCACCTACCTGACCGACGCCGCAGCCAGCATCGAGGCCGGAAGGTTCGACCCGGCGAGCCTCGACCCGCTGGCCGAGCGCACCGACGCCCTGGGCCGGCTGGCGCGCGTGCTCCAGCGCATGGCGCGCGAGATCTCGATGCGCGAGCAGTCCCTCAAGCAGCAGAGCCAGTCCAAGACCGCCCTGCTCGGCAAGATCTCGCACGAGCTGCGCAGCCCGTTCGTCGCCGCCGAGCTCTCGGTGCAGCTGCTGCAGCGCTACGTCGAGCACAACATGATGGACGAGCTGCGCCAGCAGATCGGCCAGCTGGCGATTCAGCTGGCGGACGGCCGGCGCATGATCGACAGCGTGATCTCGTTCGCCGCGCTGGTCGGCAAGCAGACCGAGCTGCACCGCGAGGACACCGACATCGCGCAGCTGACCCACGAGGTGGTGGCGCCCCTGCGGCGCATGGTCGCCACGCGCAAGCTCTCGCTCACCTACGAGTTCGCGCAGTCCCTGCCGCTGGTGTGCGTCGACCGCGAGCAGATGGGCGAGGCCATCCACCACCTGGTCCTCAACGCGATCAAGTTCAACCGCGAGGGCGGCAGCATTCAGATCGTGTGCCACGAGTCCGGCTCACACCTCGTCTTCCTGGTCGAGGATACCGGCGTTGGCATCCCGGAGGATAAGCTGGGTGCGATCTGGGAGCCGTTCGTCCAGAGCGCGGACGATGTCCGGCGCGGGATCGAGGGGATGGGCCTCGGGCTTCCGCTGGTGAAGTATGTGGTCGAGGCCCACCGCGGCGAGGTGATCGCCCGCACCAAACCCGACGAAGGCAGCATCGTGGGTTTCCGCATCCCGCTGGCCTGAAATGCACTACGCGACGCTGGTTCTCGCCGCCGCCGTCGTCAGCGCCCTGCTCGCTGCGGTCGGATGGCGGCACCGCCACACCCAGGGCGCCTTCGCGTTCACCATCCTGATGGTGGCGAGCGCGCTTTGGGCGCTCGGTGCTGCCCTGGAGCTGGCCAGCTCCACCCTGCCCGCCAAAGTGCTCTGGGTGAAGGTGGAGTACATCGGGATCGTGGCCGTCCCCGTGGCCTGGCTGGCCTTCGCCGTCGAGTACACCGGGCACGATCAGTGGATCACGCGCCGCCGGCTCGCGCTGGCCTCGGTGCCGTCGCTTGCCACCCTGCTGCTGGCGTGGACGAACGAGGCGCACGGCCTGATCTGGCGCACCATCAGCCTGGTCCCGCACGCGGAGTTCGTCGGCTGGCGGGCGACGTACGGCGCGGCGTTCTGGCTGTTCACCGCCTACGCCTACCTGCTGCTCCTGTTCGGCTCGGCGCTGCTGCTGTGGGTGGTGCTGCGGCGGCCGCACCTGTACCGCGGCCAGGCGGCGGCGATCCTGGCCGGCACCGTCGCACCGTGGCTCATGAACCTGGTCGACAACTTGGGCATCGGGCCGCTGCCGGGGGTCGAGCTGGCGTCGATGGCGTTCACCGTCAGCGGCGTGGCGCTCGGCTGGGGGCTCCTCCGCGTCCGCCTGCTCGACCTGGCGCCCGTCGCGCACGATGTGGTGTTCGAGAGCATCAGCGACGGGGTGGTCGTCCTCGACCTGCGCGGGCGGATCGTGGACATCAACGGCGCCGCGTGCGCGATCGTCGGCCGGGACCGCCACGCGTGCATCGGCCTGCCGCTCGCCCAGGTCTTCGAGGCGCTGGCCGCGCTGCTCGACCGCCACCGGGCGACGGCCGAGGTCAGCGAGGAGCTCGCCGTCGGCGAGGGCGAGCAGGCGCAGGTCTACCACCTGCGGATCTCGCCGCTCCGCCGGCGCTCCGGGCAGGTGGGCGGCCGGCTGGTCGTGCTGCGGGACATCACCCCGCTCAAGCGCATCGAGGCCGACCTGCGGCGGGCCCGCGACGCGGCGGAGGCGGCCAACCGCGCCAAGAGCAGCTTCCTGGCGATGATGAGCCACGAGATCCGCACGCCCATGAACGGCGTGCTGGGCATGGCCGAGCTGCTGCAGGAGACCGGCCTGACGCCGGAGCAGCGCGAGCTGGCCCAGATCATCCGCGACAGCGGCGACGCGCTGCTCAAGATCCTCAACGGGATCCTGGACTTCTCGAAGATCGAGGCCGGCCGCCTCGAGCTCGATCCGCAGCCCTTCGACCTGCGCGCGTGCATCCGGGGGGCGCTCGACCTCGTGATGCCGCAGGCGGCCGAGAAGCGCCTCAGGCTGGCGTACACGATCGAGCCGGAGGTCCCGCCCGCGGTGATCGCCGACCCGACGCGCCTGCGCCAGATCCTCGTCAACCTGCTCGCCAACGCGGTCAAGTTCACTGAGTACGGCGAGGTTGCGGTGCAGGTGTCGGTCGCCCCGGTGAGCGACGGCGCTGCGGCGCCCGATCAGCCGGATGCCGATGGGCAGGAGCGGGAGCTGTACGAGCTGCACTTCGCCGTGCGCGACACCGGCCCCGGCATCCCGGCCAAGCACGCCGAGCGCCTGTTCCAGTCGTTCAGCCAGGGCGACGCCACGATCGCGCGCAGGTACGGCGGGACCGGCCTCGGGCTGGCGATCAGCAAGGGGCTCGTCGAGCTGATGGGCGGCACCATGTGGCTCGAGAGCAGCGTCGGCGCCGGCTCAGTGTTTCACTTCACGATTCGCGCTGCGCCCGGGCACGCCGAGGTGCTCGAGCGCGCTGAGGAGCGACAGGTGCACTTTGACACGACGATGAGCGCGCGGCGGCCGCTTCGCATCCTGCTAGCCGACGACAACCGGGTGAGCCAGAACCTCATCCTGCGCATGCTGGCGCGCCTCGGCTACCGGGCCGATGTGGTCGAGAGCGGGCATGAGGCACTGGCGGCGCTCCAGCGCGACGTGTACGACCTCGTGCTGATGGACGTGCAGATGCCGGACGTTGATGGCCTGGAGATCACCCGCCGCATCCGAAGCACACTTCCGCCCGAGCGGCAGCCGTGGATCGTCGCGGTCACCGCCGGCGCGGTGCAGGGCGAGCGCGAGGAGTGCCTGGCGGCCGGCATGGACGACTACATCAGCAAGCCGATCGTCGCCCAGGCGCTGATAGCGGCGCTCGAGCGCAGCGCGCCGCGCACTGTGGCGCGGGGTGGCCAGCCCGCGGCGCCGGGCCAGGCCGGGGCCACGGAGATGCCGGTGCTCGAAGCGCGGGCGGTGGAGCAACTGCTGGCGCTGCTCGGCGACCAGGTCGCATCCACGCTGCCCTCGCTCGTCTCGCTCTACTTCGCCGACGCCGAGAAGCTGTGCGGGCGGGCGCGGGCGGCGCTCGAACGGCGCGACGCGGAGGAGATCTGCCAGGCGATGCACACCCTCAAGTCGAACAGCGAGGTCTTCGGCGCGTCCAGGCTCGCCGCCCTCTGCCGCAGCCTGGAGTGGAAGGGCGCGGTCGGTTCGCTGGATGGTGCGGGCGAGCTGCTCGCGCAGATCGAGGCGGAGTACAGGCGGGCGGCCGAGGCGCTCCGCGAGCTGCTCGCGCGCGAGGCCCCGGCGGGCGCACACAGCCAGCCGGCGGGTGAGCCCGCTGCCTCGTAGCGTGTGGCGGCGGACGCGTGCCCCCGGCGCCGTCGTCCGGCCGGCGGGCTAGAGGGAGACCGGCCCGGCCGGATCGTCCGGCGCGCTGCCGCCGGGCTGCTCCTGCCGCTCCTCGCCGCGCACCACCGACATGTCGGGCGATGCCCCCTCCGCCAGCTCGCGCTTGAAGATGTAGTAGGCCTGGCCGGGCATCGTGGGCTGGATGCCCGCCAGCTCCCAGCCCTCCACGCCCAGGCCGTTCAGGAAGCGCCGGGCGAACCCGCTCGAGCGCTCGTTCTCCTCCGGATACGTCTCCCGGCCCTCGACCGACGCCCGCCGCCAGCTGTCGACGAACACCACCCTGTACTCCCACTGGCCCATCGCCCGCCTCGCTTTCAGGCTACCTGCAGCACGATCTTGCCGGCGTTGAGGTTCTCCTCCATACGCTGGTGCGCGGACGCCGCGCTGCTGATCGGCATCACCGTATCGATCACCGGCCGCAGCTCGCCGCGCTCGAAGCGCTCCAGCGCGAACGCCGCGAACGCCTCGTTGAGCGCGATCTTCTTCGGCAGCGGCGTGCGCCGCAGAGTCGTCCCGGTCACCGTCAGGCTCTTGTTCATCACCGGCCCCAGGTCGAGCGTGCCGCGCGAGCCGCCCAGGAAGCCGATCAGCATGAGCCGGCCGTAGGGCGCCAGGGCGGCCATGTTCGCCTCCCAGTTCGGCGCGCCCACGAAGTCGAGCACCACGTCCACCCCGCGCCCGTCGGTGGCCGCGCGCACCCTCTCCGCGAACGGCTCGGTCCGGTAGTCGAACGCCTCCGTCGCCCCCAGCTCGCGGCACAGCGCCAGCTTGCCCGCCGATGCCGTGGCGAAGACGCGCGCCTGGGCGGCCTTCGCCAGCTGAATCGCCGCCGACCCGACGCCGCTCGCGCCGGCGTGGACCAGCACCGCCTCGCCGGCCTGCAGCCGCCCGAGGGTGAAGAGGTTGAGGTACGCCGTCAGAAAGGCCTCCGGCACGGCCGCGGCCTCCTCGAACGACATCCCCTCCGGGATGCGGAGCGCCATGCCGGCCGGCACGACCGCCAGCTCGGCGTAGCTGCCGCCGGTGACCACCGCCATGACACGGTCGCCCTCGCGCCAGGGGCCGGCGGCCTTCACCACCTCGCCCGCCAGCTCGAGCCCGAGGATCGGCGAGGCGCCCGGAGGCGGCGGGTACCTGCCCCGCCGCTGGAGAAGGTCGGCCCGGTTGACCGCCGTCGCGCGCACGCGCACCAGCAGCTCGTCTGGGCCGGGCACGGGGTCGGGCGCATCGCCGTAGCGCAGCACCTCGGGCCCGCCCGGCTGGTCGAAGATAATGGCTTTCATCGTTGCTGTTACTCCCGCTTCGAGATGTCAGCCGCCTGTCACGAGGGCGGCTCTTCCAGCGGCTCCTCCAGCGCCTCGCCCCAGGCCAGGTCCTGCACGCGGCGGTAGGCGTCGCGGTGACGCTTCAGCGCGCGGTGCCGCACGATCCCCTCGCGGGCCGAGATGAACGCCTCGGCGTAGGCCTTGTTGCTCATCGGCTCGCGGATCACCCGCCCCCAGATCGGCCGCGCGGCGGCGAAGCGCGCCATCGCCGCGTACGAGTACTTGCTCTCCTCCCAGGGCGAGAGCGCCCCGCGCGCCCGGCGCTGGAACTCCGGCCGCCAGATGCGCTGCGGGAAGTGGCACCAGTCGTTCTCCAGCGGGCAGGGCGCGTCGTGCGCGCAGGGGGCGATGGTGTGCGCGCCGGCCTCCAGCAGGAGGTTCCGCGCCGCCCGCACCACCTCGAAGGCGGCCGGCGTCCCCGGCTCGACGATCAGCAGCAGCCCGGCGGTCAGCTCCCACGCCGCCGCCACGACCGCCGGCCGCACGTCGGGGTCCAGCTCGTTCAGCACGTGCCCCAGCACCACCAGGTCGTAGCGTGTGCGCGGCGCGCTCTTGAAGCGCGAGCCCGCGAGCTGTGCCGTGAGGTTGACGCGGCGCCACTCGCTCCCGCGCACCGCCCCGGACTCGCTCCCGGCGGCCAGGCTCCTGCCGACCGCGATAAAGGCCGGCTCGCGCTCCCAGGCCTCGCAGCGCCGCAGCGAGGGCCACTGGTCCACAGCGGCCCAGAGCGCGGTGCCCGGCCCGCTGCCGAGGTCGAGCAGCGTCTCGGGCGCCCAGCTGGGGATGCGCGCGGCCGCCGCAGCCATCGCGCCGCGCAGCTGCGCGTAGGTGGCGGGGAGGCTGATCGCCAGGTAGCCGAGGACATCGGCGTGGCTGTGGGCGAGCGGCTGCTCTCCTCCCGCCCGCGGCTGCCGGTAGCGCTCGCTGAGCTGCTGCGCCGCGCGGGTCCAGCGGGCGGCGGGCGCCTGGGCGAGCGCGCGCTCGACGCCCGCCCGCAGATCCTCGGGGAGCCTCAGGGTGCGCGGGATGCCCGGTTGCTCACGCTCAGTGCTCATAGCTTCACGCTGTATGTGGCGGCCGTGCCCTCGGCTCGCGCGGGCGGCGGAACGGGGGACGTGGAGAGCCCGCTTCCACACCTCCCGGCGGAGCGCGTACGCGGCGCCGGTGCCGAGCGGGCGTGCGGTAGACGCCCCTGCCGCCGAACCCCGCTGCCGGGTGCGATCGGCCAACCTACGGCGCGGCGGTCGGCGCCACCGTCGGCTCCGGGGTGGGCTCGACGGTCGGCTCGGCGGCCACCTCGGTGGTCGGCTCCGCTGTGGGCTCGGTCGTCGGCTGGGCGGTCGGCGAGACCGTTGCGGTGGCGGTCGGCGTCGCCGTCGGATCGGTTGCGGGCGCTGCGGTCGAGTCGGCGGTCGGCGAGACCGTTGCGGCGGTTGTGGTGACCGTCGGCGCCTCGGTGGGCCCGGTCGAGGGATCGGTAGGCGTTCTGGGCACGAGCCCAGGGTTGTTGGCGGCCTCGGTCGGCGTCTCGACCGGCGTCTCAGTCGGAGCCTCGGTTGGCGCTTCGGTCGGAGCCTCGGTCGGCGCTTCGGTCGGCTCGACGGTCGGCTCGACAGTTGGCTCGACGGTCGGCTCGACGGTCGGTTCGACAGTTGGCTCGTCAGTCGGCTCGACAGTCGGTTCGACAGTTGGCTCGTCAGTCGGCTCGACGGGCGCTGGGGGCGCGGTGGGCTGGACCACCGGCGGCGCGGGAGGCGGCGGCGGTGGCGGCGTTGGCGTGTCGGGCGGGAACGTCTCCTTCGTGCCGACTGTGGCGACCGTCGGCGCTTCGGTCGGCGTCTCGGTGGGCGTGGACGTGGCGACCTCGGGTGTCAGCGGGAGGGCGGCCGTCGGCGGCGCAGCCGTGCCGAGGATCGTCGCGCCCGGCGTGTTGTTGACCGTCGGGCGGTTGGTCCCAAAGACGCCCGACAGCAGGGCGCCGAGCAGCAGGGCCGCGGCCCCGGCCCCCGCGACGCCGTAGAGGACTCCGGCGCGCGCCCTTCCTGCGCGCGGCTGCACGGCGCCGCCGTTCTGCACGAGCGGCGGGCGGACTGCGCTGCCGAGGCCTGGGGTAAGCGTGGGCGCCAGATCCTGCTCGCTCCTGCCGGGGGAGCTGAGGGTTGCGTCCGCCACCGGCGCGGGGTCGAGCAGCGCCGCGGGCACCTGCCCGTCTCGGGCGAGGCGGGTCGGCGTGTCGAGGTGCTGCGCGGCGCCCGCCGCGACCGCGACGGGGTGCCGGACCGTGTGCCCCTTCCCGCGGACGGTGGTCTGCGGAAGCACAAGCTCGGCGATCTGCTCGGGGGTGGCCGGCTCGATGCCGTACTTCCGCGCGACGATGCGCAGCGCCTCGACGAAGGCCGCGCCGCTGCCGAAGCGCTGCTCCGGCCGCTTCGCGAGCGCGCGCGCCAGCACCAGGTCGAGCTCAGGCGGCTGATCCGGGTCCACCTCGGACGGCGGAGGCGGCGGCTTCTGCACGTGGGCGACGATCAGCTGCGGCGTGGCGCCCGAGAACGGGACCATGCCGGTGATGACTTCGTAGGTGGCGATGCCGAGCGAGTACAGGTCGCTGCGGCCGTCCACGCGCTGGGCCGACGCCTGCTCCGGCGAGATATACTCCGGGGTGCCCATGAAGATGCCGGTGCGGGTCAGCCGCTCGCCCGCCGAGGCGTCGGTGGCCTGCGCGATGCCGAAGTCGGTCAGCAGCACCCGCCCCTCGACGTCGATCAGGATGTTCTGCGGCTTCACGTCGCGGTGGACCGAGCCCTGGGCGTGGGCGTAGTCCAGCGCGGCCGCCACGGGCGCGATGATCCCGATCGCGTAGCCGAGGCCGAGCGCGCCGCGCTCCTTGATGATCGCGTGCAACGTCCGGCCGCGGACATACGTCATGGAGATGTAGTGCAGCCCGTTGGCCTCGCCGACGTCGTGGACGGTGACGATGTTGGGGTGGTTGAAGCGGGCCGCGGTCACCGCCTCGCGCTCGAAACGGCGCAGAAACTCCTGGTCCAGCGCTAGCTGCGGCGCAAGCACCTTCAAGGCGACCTGGCGCTGCAGCGTGGTGTCGAAGGCGCGGTACACCCGCGCCATCCCGCCGCGCCCGATCTCCTCCTGGATGCGGTAGCGCCCGAGTTGCTGGCCGATGAGCGTGGTCATAGCAGGCAACAGATGACAGGTTGCAGGTAACAGAAACAGACGACGGGGCGGCGGCGGGCGAGCTCATCCGCGGCGGCCGGTCAGCGCGGCAGGTGGCGGATACGCTGCTGGACCTGCGTCGTAGCGCGCCGAGTCCGCCCCGCTACCTGTTACCTGTTGCCTGGTACCTATCTGGTATTTTCGGGACCCTGATGGTATAATCCCTTACAGTACTGAACGATTGTACCATACTGGGCCGCGGATTCAAAGCCACTGCGCTGGCGCACATTTCTGGAGGAACGCACCATGCAGTCGGGCCCTGCCCCTCTTCTTATCGTCCGCCGTCAGGACGCGAGTCCGACCCAGATTGAGTGGAGCCAGCCCGCGCTCACGATCGGCCGCGACGGCGCGAACGATATCATTATTGACCATCCTCTAGCCTCTCGTCGCCACGCACGCCTCGAGCGTGACGACAACGGATACCTGGTGCGCGACCTGGACAGCACCAACGGCACCTATGTGAACGGCGATCGCATCGAGGGCGCCCGCCCTCTCCATAACCAGGATCGCATCTGGGTGGCCGACACCGAGATCATCTTCAACGATCCCGAGGCGACCCAGAAGGGGCCGCTGCCGCTAGAGATCCTGCGCCGCGTGCGCGCCGCCGACGAGGCCCTTCGCATCGACAGCCGGGCGAAAGAGGTCTACATCCACGGCCGGCTCCTTGACCCGCCGCTGACTGTCAAGGAGTTCCAGCTGCTCGAGCTGCTCTACACGCACAAGGGCCAGGTGATCAGCAAAGATGAGATTGCGAAGAACGTGTGGGACTACGAGGTCTACGACTACAACGCGATCGACGCGCTGATCTACCGCCTGCGCCAGCGGATCGAGCTCGACCCCAGCAGCCCGAAGTTCATCGTGACGGTGCGCGGGTTCGGCTACAAGCTCGTCGTTCAGCCGGACTAGTGTGAGACGCACAACAATGCGTGGCGGTGTGTGGAAGTCCATGCTGCCGGCGAAGCGGGCGGCACGCGCGCCCACACCCTTCTCTTGTGAGCCAATCTGATGCAGATACGAACGGTCACAGCGCCGCGTTCGCTGCGCGGCACGATCGAGATCCCCGGCGACAAGTCGATCTCCCACCGCGCGGTGATGTTCAACGCGCTGGCCGACGGCGAGGCGCGCATCACCCACTTCCTGCCGGGGGCGGACTGCCGCTCGACGATCGCCTGCATGCGCGCGCTCGGCGTGCCGATCGACCACGATGGCGAGACGGTCGTCGTGCGCGGCGTCGGGCTGGGCGGGCTGAGCGAGCCCGCCGACGTGCTGGACTGCGGCAACTCCGGCACAACGCTGCGCCTGCTGACGGGCCTGCTGGCGGGCCAGCCGGGCATGTTCGCGGTGCTCACCGGCGACGCCTCGCTCCGCTCGCGGCCGCAGAAGCGGATCGTCGCGCCCCTGCGCGCCCTCGGCGCCACCCTCGACGGCCGCCAGCAGGGGGACCGGGCGCCGCTCGCCGTGCGCGGGGCCGCTCTGCACGGCGGCAGCTACGAGCTGCCGGTCGCCTCGGCGCAGGTGAAGAGCGCCCTGCTGCTCGCCGCCCTCTCCGGCGACGGCCCGCTGACGCTCACCGGGCGCACGGACGGCCGCGATCACACCGAGCGCATGCTCTCGGCCATGGGGGCCGATATCGTCACCGAGGGGCGCACGATCACCCTCCACCCGCCGTCCGCGCGCGGCGCCAGGGCCTTACGGGCAGTGTCGCTGCGCGTGCCGGGCGACCCGTCGTCGGCGGCGTTCTGGTGGGTGGCGGCGGCGATCCACCCCGACGCGGAGCTGACCACGGTCGGCGTCGGCCTCAACCCGACGCGCACGGGCGCGCTCGACGCGCTGCGCATGATGGGCGCCGACATCGAGATCGCGAACGAGCGGCTGGAGGGGAGCGAGCCGGTCGGCGACGTGACCGTTCGCTCATCGGAGCTGCGCGGGGTTGAGATCGGCGGCGAGCTCATCCCCCGGCTGATCGACGAGCTGCCGGTGCTGGCGGTGGCGGCCGCCTGCGCCCGCGGCGACACGCTGATCCGCGACGCGCAGGAGCTGCGGGCGAAGGAGACCGACCGGATCGAGACGGTCGCGACCGGCCTCGACGCGCTGGGTGTCACGGTCGAGCCGACTTCCGACGGTATGGGGATCACTGGTGGGCGCGGGCTGCGCGGCGCCGCTCTGCACAGCCACGGCGACCACCGGCTGGCCATGGCCTGGGCGATCGCCGGGCTTGTCGCCACGGGCCAGACGGTCGTCCACGATGCTGATGCGGTCGATGTATCGTACCCGGGATTCTGGGAAACCCTTGACACAGTGACGCGGTGACGGGGCGGCCGCCGGACATCGCGTCGCTGGGTCACTCATCAGAGGACGCTGCCGTGACAGAGGTGTATACCCACCGCATCGAGATCTACACCAGCAGCATGGTGATGTCCGGGGCGTACGACCTGCCGCTCTACCGCCGTGTGAGCGACGCGATCAACGGCGAGCAGCGCCGCTACCTGCCGCTGCGCAACGCGACGATCGCCCCGCTGCTGCGCGGCCAGCAGGCGCAGAGCGTCCCGCACCTGCTGGTGGACCGCAGCGAGGCGCTGCTGGTCGCCACCATCGCCGAGGCGCCGCCGCCGCCGGCCTACCCGCGCGAGGAGCAGCTGCGCGGCGTCGTGCCGGTGACGGCGGTGTTCTTCACCGAGGCGTTTGTCGTGCGCGGCACGTTCTACCGCCGCCCGAACCACTCGCTGGTCGAGGCGCTGGAGTGGACGACGGATGACTTCCTGCCGCTGCGGCACGTGCACATCTATCCGCTGAGCGGCGGCGGCGCTCCGCTCAGCCGCGACTTCGCCGCGCTCGCCCGCTCGCGGATCGTCGCGCTGTACAAGGCCGCCGATAGCAGCGCGGAGCACTCCGCTTCCCAGGCTGCTCCCGCTTCCCAGGCTGCTCCTGCTTCTCAGGCTGCTCCCGCCGCGGTGGCGAATGATCCGGCGGCAGAGGACGGCGCGCCGAAGGAGGCGCTCTAGAAGCGCCCCCTCCCGATCACGGCCGCCTCCTCCGGCTGCTCGACCGCCCCGAGCGCCTTGAGCGCCGCCCGCTGCGCCTCGGTGATCCCGTCCACGCCGGCGATGTTCATCCCCGCGTACGGCCGCGGCGGCCGCACGATGGCCAGGCTGGCGCCGTCGCCTTCGGCCGTGATATCCCACAGCCTGATCGCCTCGTCGTAGCTCGCGCTCGCCAGCACGCGGCCGTCGGGGTGGAAGGCCACCTGCTCGACGCTCTGGCTGTGCCCGTGCAGCTCGCAGATCAGCTGCCCTGTCTGGAGATTCACCAGGCGAACGGTGCCATCGTGCCCGCCGGCCGCCAGGAGCGGCTGCGCCGGATGGACGGCGATCGAATAGTAGGCGGCGCCGTGCACCGGCCAGCGCGCGTGCAGCGCGCCGGTCTCCACGTCCCACAGGCACACGGTGTGATCGAAGCCGCTGCTGATCGCCAGGCGCCCGTCGGGCGAGAAGTCCACCGCTATGACGATGTTGGTGTGCTGGCGCAGCGTGTGGCAGAGCATCCCCGTGCCCACGTCCCACAGCCGGACGGTCCGGTCCATGCTGCCGGTCGCCAGCCACCTGCCGTCCTTGCTGAACGCGCAGGAGTTGACCACGTTCGTGTGCCCCCGGAGCGTGTGAGTCGGCCGGCCGCTCCGCACCTCCCACAGTCGAACCGTCCCGTCAGCCCCGGCGCTCGCCAGGATCGTCCCGTCCGGGCTCATCGCGAGCTCCCGAACCCGCCTCTGGTGCGTGTCGAGGGCGCGGCTCGTGCGGCTGCGGAAGTCCCAGAGCAGGATCTTCCCGCCGGGGTCGCCGCTGGCGACGGTCGCGCCATCCGAGCTGAAGACGATGCTTTCGACCCGCTGCGTGTGGCCCTGCAGGCGGGCGGTGAGGCGCGGGGCGGCCAGGGCGGTGACGTCCCAGACGTAGATGGCCGAGTCGACGCCGCCCGACACGAGCGACCGGCCATCGGGGCTGAACACGATCGCTTTGGTCCCGTTGCTGTGCATCCGGTAGAAGTCGAGCCGCTGCCCGCTCTCGACTTCCCACTGGTGAATCGTGTCGTTGACGTCGAGCGCGGCCACCGACCGGCCGTCGGCGCTCACGGCGATGTGGAAGCACGGCGCCCCGTGGTCCGCCAGGATGTGGAGCGGCTCCCCCGTCTGCGTATCCCACAGCGCGATGAAGTTGTCGCCGCCCGCCGTCGCCAGGTAGCGCCCGCTCTGGTCCGCGGCCATAGCGCGCACCGGCTCGGTGTGCCGCCGCAGCTCGTGCGTGAGGTCGCCGCTCGCGGTGGACCACAGGCGCACGGTGTGGTCGTGGCTGCCGGTGGCGAGCAGCTCCCCCTCTGAGACGAACGCGATCGCCGCGACCTCCTGGTCGTGCGCCTGCCAGCTGCGCAGCAGCCGGCCGCTGCGCACATCCCACAGGCAGACGCTGCCGTCCACCGATGCGCTCGCCAGCCTGTCGCCTTCAGGCGAAAAGGCCAGCGTCGGGATGGGCTGCGTGTGCCCGGCCAAGGTCCGCAGGAGGCGGCCGCGCTCGAGATCCCACAGGCGCACCTGCCCGGTGCCATCTCCGCTGGCGGCGAGCCGCCCGTCCGGGCTGAAGACCAGGCGCCAGAGATCGCTCGAGTGGCCTTCCAGGGTGTGCCGCACGCTCCCGTCGGCCATGTCGACGATCACGATCTGGTACTCTGGGCCGCCCTGGGCCGCGATGCCGCTCTCGGCGTGGAAGCAGACGTAGTTGTTGGTGAGGTCGCGCGGCGGAGCGGTGTGGAGCAGCACCCCCTCCCGCACGTCCCACACGCAGGCCATCCCATCCTTGAGGCCGACCGCGAGCAGCGCGCCGTCGGGGCCGAACTGCAGCCCCTGGATCTGGCCGAGGATGTGGGTGAAGGACGCGCCCGTGAGGTCGGAGTTGGCGAAGCTGATGCCCGGCACATACGCGCCGCGCAGGTACGCCTGCCAGACGCAGAGCTGCGAGAAGTCGTAGCCGCTGACGTCGATGCCCAGGTGCAGGAGCATGTTGAGGATGTTGCCTGCCGCGTAGCCCGGCGCGAGCGGCGCGGTGGCGCGGAGCCAGTCGAGCAGCTCGCGGGCGCGCTCCGCCAGCGCCTCCGTGCCCATCGTCTTCACCAGCCGCCCGGCGACCTGGCCGAGCACGAGGCGGATCTGGCTGCGGCGGACATACTCGGCGGCCTGCGCCTTGAGCAGCGCGTGGCTGTTGAACAGGTTCAGCGATCGGTACTCGACCTCGCGGCAGCACTGCTCCACCACACGCTCGGTCACGTACTCCATCACCACATTCTGCAGCGTGAAGCCGGCGTCGGTCTTCTCGAGCAGCGAGCGCCGCTGGAGCGCCCGCAGCGCCTCGAGCAGGTCGCGGCGCGAGGGCGGCCGCACGAAGTTCGCGGCGAGCTGCTGGATCGACGCGGCCTCGCGCTCGATCGCCAGCCAGATCAGGATCTCGCGCTCGAGCTCCGACAGGCGCATGAACTGCTGGTCCAGCACGGTGCGGATGTCGTCGAAGACCGGGAGCTCGTCGCTCAGAAACGCGCCGATGTCGCTGTCGAACAGCTCCTGGATGGTGCGGGCGACGAGCTTCAGCGCCAGCGGGTTGCCGGAGTAGTGCGACACCAGGGTGGCGGCGCGGCTGTCGCTGTCGTCCAGGCCGCGCGTCTTGAGCAGCGCCTGGGCGGCCTGCTGCTCCAGCCCGGCCAGCTGCATGATGCGCACCCGCCCGGTCTCCTCCTCCAGCCGGGCCATGCCGTGCGGCCGCTCGCGGCTGGTGAGCATCAGGCAGCTGCGGTGGTCCGTCTGCACCAGGTGCTCGATCAGCCGGCCGTAGTCCTCGTAGCCCGGCCGGTACCTGCCCACCTGCTGGGCGTCGAGGATCGTCTCCAGGTTGTCGAGCACCAGCAGGCAGCGCCGCTGCCGCAGGTGGCTGTCGAGCAGCGCGAGCTGTTCGCTGAGGCTCTCGGGCAGGTCGGTGAGCTGCTGGCGGGTGAGCAGCTGCAGGCAGGAGCGCAGCACCTCGGGCAGCGGCGGCGCGTTGAGCAGCGAGCGCCAGAAGACCGCATCGAACTGCTCGGCGAGCGTCCGGGCCGCCTTCGTCACCAGCGTCGTCTTGCCCATCCCGCCGATGCTGAACACGGCGATGACCCGGATGCCCTCCTCGAGCGCCCAGGTCGAGAGGGTGGCCAGTTCGGTCTGCCGGCCGAAGAAGTAGCTCGTGATCGGCGCCTCCCCCCAGTCCTGCAGGGAGCCCCTGGCGGCGGGGGCGGGCGGCGGGCCGGCCGGCCTGTCTGCGGCGCGCTGCGGCCGCGCGGCGGGCGCCAGCGCCCCGTCGCGGATCTGCTCGTACAGCGCCACCGTCTCCGGGTCCGGATCGACGCCCAGCTCTTCGGCGAGGACATCGCGGCAGCGCCGGAACTGCGCGAGCGCGGCGCTGCGCTGGCCGCTGAGCGCCAGCGCGCGCATCAGCTGCCGGTACGCCTCTTCGCGCCACGGCTCCAGCTCGATCTGGCGCCAGGCGTACTGGCGCGCCTGCTCGTGGTCGCCGCGCTCCTCGTGGTACGAGGCCAGCGTGTAGCAGGCCTCCAGCGCCTGGCGGTGCAGCTGCTCGCGCTGCATCACCACCCACTCGTCGAAGATCTCGCTGTCCGGGATGTCGAGGCCGGCCAGGAACGGCCCGCGGTACAGGGCCGCGGCCTGGGTGTAGCGCTCGATGCAGGCGGCGCAGCTCTCCAGGGAGGAGTGCGGGCAGCGCTCGCACTCGGCGAGCAGCCCTGTGAAGCGGGTGACATCGACGGTGTAGGCGCCGGCGGGGTCGAGCTGGATGGTCTGCTGGTTGGCCAGGAGGAGCGCTGGCGCCGAGCCGTCGTCGATCGACAGGCGCAGCTGGCGCAGCACGTGGCGCAGATTGGTGCGCGCCGCCTCTTCGGCGTGGTCCGGCCAGAGCAGGCCCGCCAGGGCCGAGCGCTGGTGCGGCCGGTCGGCCTCAACCGCCAGGTACGCCAGCAGCGCGCGCACCTTGTTGGACTCAAAGGCGGTGATCGGAGTGCCGTCCCGCTCCACGTGGAAGCCGCCAAGCAACGAGAGCGAAAGGAACGCCACGCTGAATCCCTTCTCTTTGCCCGTGTGCAGCGTGTGCCGCGGGTGGCGGAGCTGGAAAGCCTGTCTCACCACTGCATGGGGAGGCATCTGATTCGATTATACGGTCGGAAAGAATGGAAGGTCAACCTTACGTAGCACACTCGTAGCTCACACCCCACACGCCTTCCTCACGCTCCGCGGCGCTCGACCACACGCGCCGCACACGATCGGCCGGTACTATCTGGCCGTGAGCTACACCCTCTGGCGAACGTGACGAGCAGAAAGACGCGGCCTGAACTGCGGTAACAGAAAGGAGCCTGTCCATGCGCACGTTTACCACCACTCGCGTTCCGGACATGTTCGTCTGGCTGCTTCGGCAGGAGAGCTGGCTGCACCGGCAGCTTCAGCAGGGCGCGCTCCGAAAGGCGCAGCGGCGGGCGATGCAGCGCTTCATGCGGATGTACCCCCGCTGGGCGGACTCGCTGTTCGACGACTTCTTTCTGTCGCACGCGGCCGCGCCGGTGCTCGCCGGCTACCTGGCCGCGCAGCGCCCGTCGGCCACGGCGCTCGCCGCCGCGTGGGCTGCCCAGTGCGCGCCGGACGCTCAGGTCGCCGCGCGGCCCGTGAGCCTGGGCGACGCCGCGAAGGCCGCCGCGTCGTTCCTGGAGCTGCTGGACGCCGAGCTGGCGCCGTACAAGGCGATCATGTCCTGAGCCCTGCTCGAACCACAGGGCGTACGCGGCGGTCTCGCTCTCGCGGAGGAGTTTGAGGAGCATGCTGTATGACGCTTCAAACCAACCGGCCGCTCTACCGCGCCCAGCTGCTGCGCATGTGGCTCGAGCAGCCCGCTCACCGCTCGCCGCGCTGGCGCTTCAGCCTCGAAGACGTGGAGACCGGAGCCCGCATCGGCTTCGCCGACCTGGACGCGCTGATCTGCCATCTGCTCGACCTGATGGAAGTGACACCTGATCAATCATCGGATCTGCCAGCCGAGCTACTGCAAAGGAGAGCTGCTATGAGCACCAACGGCACCAACAACGGCTACGCCTGCCCCGAGATGCTGGTCGAGACCCAGTGGGTCGCCGACAACCTCGGGCGCCCCGGCATCTGCCTGGTGGAGGTGGACGTGGACACCACCGCCTACGAGCAGGGGCACATCCCGGGCGCGGTCGGCTGGAACTGGCGCACCGACACCCAGGATCAGACGTGCCGCGACATCATCTCGCGCGAGGCGTTCGAGGCGCTGATGGAGCGCTCCGGGATCAGCAACGACACCACCGTCATCCTGTACGGGGACAACAACAACTGGTTCGCGGCCTACGCGCTCTGGATGATGAAGTACTACGGCCACGAGGACGTGCGGCTGATGAACGGCGGCCGGGCGAAGTGGCTGGCCGAGGGGCGCGAGCTGGCCACCGAGGCGCCGAACGTCACGCCGGGGCGCTACACCGTCAGCAAGGTCCACACGGAGCTGCGCGCGCTGCGGCCGTTCGTCGAGGAGAGCATCGGCCACGCCGGCCGGGCGATGGTGGACGTGCGCTCGCCGGACGAGTTCGCCGGCAAGCTGCTCGCGCCGGCCAACCTGCCGCAGGAGGGCGCGCAGCGCGGCGGCCACATCCCCGGCGCGGCCAACATCCCCTGGGCCACCGCCGTGGGGCCGGACGGCTGCTTCAAGTCGCGCGAGGAGCTGGAGGAGATCTACGGGAAGCTGGGCATCACCCGCGACAAGCAGGTGATCACCTACTGCCGCATCGGCGAGCGCTCGTCGCACACCTGGTTCGCGCTGAAGTACCTGCTCGGCTACGAGGACGTGCGCAACTACGACGGCTCGTGGACCGAGTGGGGCAGCGCGGTCGGCGTGCCGATCGAGCGCTAGCGCTGAGGGCGGGATGGAGCGGCGGGCGGGAGACCACGGCCCGAGCAATATAGAGGTGAGCGATGTTCTTCTACCAGATGGCTCTGGATGGGTTGGGCTGCTTCTCCTACATGATCGGCAGCCGCAAGACCGGCGCATGCGCCGTCGTCGACCCGCAGCGTGATGTGGACTGCTACCTCAAGATCGCTGCAGCCGAGGGGCTCACGATCACCCACGTGATCGAGACCCACGTGCACGCCGATCACGTGTCCGGCTGCTGCGAGCTGGCGGCGCGCACTGGCGCGACGATCTACATCCACGCCGCTGCTGGGGTCTCCTACCCGCACGTGCCGCTCCACGACGGCTCCCGCCTGGTCATCGGCGAGTGTGTGCTCGACGTGCTCCACACGCCGGGCCACACGCGCGACAGCATCTGTCTCCTGGTGAGCGACAGAGGCAGCGGTCCCTTTCCGCAGTGTGTGCTGACCGGCGACACGCTGCTGCTCGGCGACGTGGGCCGCCCTGATCTGGTGCCGGGCGAGTCCGCCGAGGCGATGGCGGGCCTGCTCTACGACAGCCTGCACGCGAAGCTGCTGACGCTGCCCGACGAGCTTCCGGTCTTCCCTGGGCACGGCGCGGGCTCCCTGTGCGGCCGCGGCCTGCGCCGTGGCTCGAGCTCCACGATCGGCGCGGAGCGGCGCAGCAACGAGGCGCTGCAGGCGCCCTCGCGCGAGGTGTTCGTTGCGCGGGTGCTGCAGAATCAGCCGCAGCGGCCGGCGAACTACACCTGCATCAAGGGGCTCAACGCCCAGGGCGCGCCGGCGCTGAGCCGCGAGCGGCCGCGAGCGCTTGCGCCGCAGGAGGCGATGCGGCTGATCGAGCAGGGCCACGTGCTGGTGGACCTGCGCGATCCGGCGGAGTACGCCCGCGGGCACGCGCGTGGCGCGCTGAACATCCCGGTCGGCCAGCTCGCCGGCCGCGCCGGGCAGCTCCCGCAGCCGGATATGCCGCTCCTGCTCATGGGCGAGGAGCCCGACGTCGGGCGGGCCGTGCTGGCGCTGGCGCGCATCGGCTACGACCGGGTCGCGGGGTTTGTCGAGGGCGGGATCGCAGCCTGGCGCGCGGCAGGGCTGCCGACGGCGCGGCTCGGGCTGCGCAACGTGGTGCCGCACACGATCGCGCGCCTGCTTGGCGAGGGGTGCTCCGGCGGCCTACTGCTGCTCGACGTCCGCGAGCCGTGGGAGTGGATGCAGGGCCATCTGCCCGGCGCGATGCACATCCCCCTCGGGGACCTGGAGCGCCGCGCCGGCGAGGTGGACCTCACGCGGCCGGTGGTCGTCTACTGCAAGGGCGGCGTTCGCAGCCAGCAGGCCGCGATGTTCCTGGCGCAGCGAGGCCACGAGGCGGTCTACAATCTCGCGGGCGGGCTGGAGGCCTGGCGCGCGGCGGGCCTCCCGATCGTGGCCCGGTAGAAGCGCGAGACGCGCGAGATACACGGGGCTAGCCCGAGACGCACGGCTCGCCTCTCCAAACCAGTATAGATGACAGTGGCGCGGCGACCCCGCGCCACTGTTGTTACCCAGCACACGCTCCACACGCCCTCCACACGCCTCGCCCCCGCGCAGCCACACGTCCGCCACACGGCCGGGCGCTACGATACGCCTGCAAGTGCGATGATGGAGGGCATAACCAATGACTGGAGCTTTGGGTCTGATGCTTGGACTGGCCTACGTCGCGTCGCCTGGCCCTGTGAATGTTGAGACACTGCGGCGCGGCCTGGCGGGCGGCGTGCGCGTCGCGCTGACGCTGCAGCTAGGAGCGATCATCGGCCACCTGATCTGGGCGCTTCTGGCGCTGGCCGGGGTCGGGCTGCTGCTCGCCAGCGCGCTGGCGCAGCTGCTCCTCGGCGCCGCCGGGACGGTGCTGCTGGTCTACCTCGGCTGGTCGGCGCTGCGCGGCTGGCAGAAGCTCGCCGCGGCCGCGCAGGCGGAGCGGGAGGCTGGGCCGGCGACCCAGGCCGTTCGGTCCAGGCGCCGCATCTTCCTGACGGGCGTGGCGATCGCGATCGCCAATCCGTTCGGCCCGGCCTTCTGGCTCTCGATCGGCGGCACGCTGGAGCCGGGCGTGTATGGCGGCGCGGCCACGTTCCTGGGCGGGTTCTTCCTCGGGTCGCTCCTCGCCGCGCTGAGCATCGCGCTGCTGGTGGGGATCGGGCACACGCGCATCACCCCGCGCCTGGTGCGGCTGGCCTCGCACTGCTGCGGGCTGCTGCTGATCGGGTTCGGCGCGCTGGTGGGCTACACGACCGTCCTCGGGTAGGGCGAAGGGCGCCAGGTGGCGCCCGATCACCCCTTCCTCATGCTCAGGCCGATCCGGCCGCGCGCCGGGTCCACCGTGAGCACCCGCACATCCACGATGTCGCCGACCTGCACCACGTCGAGGGGGTTGCGGACGAAGCGGTCGGCCAGCTCGGAGACGTGCACCAGCCCGTCCTGCTTGACGCCGATGTCCACGAACGCGCCGAAGTCGACCACATTGCGGACGGTGCCCTTGAGCCACATCCCCGGCTGCAGGTCCTCCAGCTTGAGCACGTCGGAGCGCAGGATCGGCGGTGGCGCGTCGTCGCGCGGGTCGCGGCCGGGCTTGGCCAGCGCGTCGATGATGTCGGCCAGGGTCGGCTCGCCAACCCCCAGCTCCTCCGCCAAGCGGGCGAGGGTCGTCTGGCCGGCGGCCAGCGCCTGCCGGACGCGGTCCGCCACCTCGGGCAGCCGCACGTCGGGGCCGCCGAAGCGCGCGATCAGCTGCCGGGCGGCGCCGTAGGACTCAGGGTGGACCGCGGTGTTGTCGAGCGGGTCGGCGGCGCCGGGGATGCGCAGGAACCCGGCCGCCTGCTCGAAGCTCTTGGGACCGAGCCCCTTGACCTTGCGCAGCTCTGCGCGGGAGCGGAACGGGCCGTTGGCGTCCCGGTGCGCGACGATCGCCTTCGCTGTTTTGGCGCTCAGCCCCGAGACGTAGCCGAGCAGCGCGGCGGAGGCGGTGTTGAGGTCCACGCCCACGAAGTTGACGCAGCTCTCCACCACCGCCTCGAGCTGCTGCCCGAGCCGCTTCTGGTCGACGTCGTGCTGGTACAGGCCGACGCCGAGCGCCTTGGGGTCGATCTTCACCAGCTCGGCCAGCGGGTCCTGCAGGCGCCGGGCGATCGAGATGTTGCCGCGCTGGGTGGCGTCCAGCTCCGGGAACTCCTCGCGGGCGATCTCGGAGGCCGAGTACACCGAGGCGCCCGCCTCGCTGACGATCACGTACTGCAGCGCCGGCTGGCCGCCGGCGTTGGCTGTCGAACGGATCACCTCGGCCACCAGCGCCTCCGTCTCGCGGCTGGCGGTGCCGTTGCCGATCGCGATCACCTGGACGCCCCAGCGGCTGACCATATCGAGCAGCGTCTTGCGCGCCTGCTCCGGCTGGTGAAGGTAGACGACGCCGCCGGCCAGATACTTGCCGGTCGCGTCCACCACCGCCAGCTTGCAGCCGGTGCGGTAGCCGGGGTCGATGCCCATCACGACCCGGCCGCGCAGCGGCGGCTGGAGCAGGAGGCCGCGCAGGTTGGCGGCGAACACCCCCAGGGCGTGCTCCTCGGCCCGCTCGGTCAGCTCCGCACGCAGGTCGCGCTCGATCGCCGGCGCCAGCAGCCGCCGGTAGCCGTCGGCCACGGCCGCGCGCACCTCCTCGGCGATCCAGCCGGACCCGGTGGCGTAGCGGCGCTGGAGCGTGGCGATGAAGCCGTCGTGGGGCGCCTCGACGGCGACCCGCAGCGCGCCCTCGCGCTCGCCGCGGTTGATCGCCAGGATGCGGTGCGGCGGCAGGGTCTCGAGCTTCTCGCTGAAGTCGTGGTAGAGCTGGTACTTGCCCTCGGGGTCGGCGTCGTCGGCCTTCTTGGCGACGCGCAGGGTCCCGGTGCGGCGCGTGGCCTCGCGCACCGCCTGGCGCACGGCGGCGGTCTCGGCCACCGTCTCGGCGATGATATCGCGCGCGCCGGCGTAGGCCGCCTCCACGTCCGGCACGCCCTTCTCGGCGTCCACGAACGGCGCGGCGAGCTCGTCGCGGCTGCGGCCGCCCGCGTCCTGGGCCAGCAGCAGGTCGGCGAGCGGCTGGAGCCCCTGCTCGCGGGCCTGCTGGGCGCGGGTGCGCCGCTTGGGGCGGAAGGGCAGGTAGAGGTCCTCGATCGCCTGGAGGGTCGCGGCGGCCGCCAGCTGCGCATCGAGCTCAGGGCTCAGGTGGCCGCCCTCGTCGAGCAGCCGGCGCACCTCGGCGCGGCGCGCCTCCAGGCCGCGCAGGTACTCGAGGCGCTCGGCCAGCCGGCGCACCTGCTGCTCGTCCAGGCCCCCGGTGGCCTCCTTGCGGTAGCGGGTGATGAACGGGACGGTGTTGCCCTCGTCCAGCAGGGCCACGGTACGCGCGACCTGCGCCTGCGTCAGCCCGAGCTCTGTGGCGAGGCGTGACTCGATGGTTGTCATAGGCTCGCAGCGGCCCTACCCGCGCTCGACGTACTGCTTCCGGTAGTACTCGAGGTACTCGCCGGTCTTGATCGGGCGCCACCAGTCCTGGTTCTCGACGTACCAGCGCACGGTGCGCTCGAAGCCCTCCTCGAACGAGACCTGCGGCGCCCAGCCGAGCGCGCGCAGCTTCGCGGTGTCCAGCGCGTAGCGCACATCGTGGGCGGCGCGGTCCTTCACCGGCTGGATGAGGCTCTCCGGCTTGCCGAGCGCGCGCACGATCATCCGCGCCACCTCGATGTTGGTCTTCTCGCAGTCGGCGGCCACATTGTAGGCCTCGCCGATCTGCCCGCGGTGCAGCACCGTGTCGATCGCGCTGGCGTGGTCGCTGACGTACAGGCGGTCGCGCACCTGCTGGCCGTCGCCGTAGAGCGGGAGCGGCTGGTCGTCGATCGCGTTGGTGATGAACAGCGGCATCGCCTTCTCGGGGTACTGGTACGGCCCGTAGGTGTTCACGCCGCGGGTGATGGTGATCGGCAGCCCGTAGGTGATGAAGTAGGAGAGCACCAGCAGCTCGCCGCCGGCCTTGCTCGAGGCGTAGGGGCTGGTCGGGCGGAACGGGTCGGTCTCCTTGAAGGTGCCGCGCGGGATCGGGCCGTACACCTCATCGGTGGAGACGTGGTGCAGCCGCTCGAGCCCGAGCGACTTGGCGACCTCACACAGCACGTAGGCGCCGTAGACATCGGTCCTGACGAACGCGTCCGGGTCGAGGATCGACCGGTCCACGTGGGTCTCGGCGGCGAAGTTGACGATCGTGTCGATGTCGAATGCGCGGACGGCGTCGCGCACGGCATCCATATCGCAGATATCGCCCTGCACGAAGTCGAAGTTCGGCAGGCCGCGGAAGCGTTCCAGGTTCTCGAGGCGACCGGCGTAGGTCAGCTTGTCGTAGACGATCACCCGGTAGCCGGGGTGCTGCTGGAGCATATACTCGACAAAGTTGCTACCAATAAAGCCGGCCCCGCCGGTGACGAGCAAATTGCGCATTGTTTATTCTCCTCGGACCTGTCGAGTTGTATCACGCGCGAGAGTGTAGCATATCGCGTCGGCGTGTCAATGATAGGGGGCATGCGGCGCGGTGATGCGGCGCATGCCGATGCTGAGAGGCTGCGCCTCCCGCCGCCCCTCCAGCGTGCGGGCCACAGGCCCGCCGAGAATGCTTTCATCTTACAGGAGGCACGCGGTGGTCCGTCCTGCACCCGGGCTGCTTGTGCTGGCGTTCAGCACGCAGGCGCTCCGCCCTGCACCCGGGCAGGAGGGCCAGCGCCGGCCCTCCTGCAC